>ERZ773211.30-NODE-30-length-48961-cov-5.31642_pt1 | contig 48961 bp, 39 predicted proteins | sample MGYA00511914_ERZ773211 | MGnify/ENA primary metagenome ERZ773211 (study PRJEB29015, sample SAMEA2738163) | human oral metagenome | biome: human oral; feature: human-associated habitat; material: saliva | place: China | collected 2242 ...
CGCGGCGGCGGTTCCGGCGGCTTCAACCGCGGTCCGGGCCGTCCGGGCCCCGGCGGTCGCGGCAATGCACAGGGTGCATTCGGTCGCGGTGGCTCCAAGCGTAAGGGCCGCAAGTCCAAGGCAGCTCGCCGCCATGAGCAGGAGCAGCTGAACGCACCGGCACCCGGTGGCGTGGTTGTTCCTCGCGGTGACGGCTCGACCGAGATTCGTCTGCGCCGCGGCGCGTCCATCATGGACTTCGCTGAGAAGATTGGCGCAAACCCGGCATCGCTGATTACGGTTCTCTTCCACCTGGGTGAGATGGCTACCCAGACTCAGTCCCTGGACGAGGAGACCTTCGAGCTGCTGGGCGCCGAACTGGGCTACGTCATCAAGATCGTTTCCCCGGAGGATGAGGAGCGCGAGCTGCTCGAGTCCTTCGACATCAACCTCGAAGCCGAAGCAGAAGCTGAGGGCGAGGATGTTTTGGAGGTTCGTCCCCCGGTCGTTACCGTCATGGGTCACGTTGACCACGGTAAGACCCGCCTGCTGGACGCTATCCGTAACACCAACGTTATTGAGGGTGAGGCCGGCGGCATTACCCAGCACATTGGTGCATACCAGGTCCACACCACCGTTGAGGGCGAAGACCGCGCGATTACCTTCATCGATACCCCCGGTCACGAGGCGTTCACCGCTATGCGTGCCCGCGGTGCGAAGGTCACCGACGTGGCAATCCTCGTGGTCGCAGCGGATGACGGCGTTATGCCCCAGACCGTTGAGGCGCTGAACCACGCACAGGCAGCTAACGTGCCGATCGTGGTTGCTGTGAACAAGATCGATAAGGAAGGCGCGTCCCCGGACAAGATCCGTGGCCAGCTCACCGAATACGGTCTAATCCCCGAAGAGTACGGTGGCGACACCATGTTCGTGGACGTCTCCGCTCGCAACGGCACCAACATCGACGAGCTGCTTGAGGCTGTCACCCTGACCGCTGACGTGCTCGAACTGACTGCTAACCCGAACAAGGAAGCACGCGGCGTTGCTATTGAAGCAAACCTGGACAAGGGCCGCGGTGCGGTTTCCACCGTCCTGGTTCAGTCCGGTACCCTGCGCGTCGGTGACGCTATCGTTGCCGGTGTTGCTCACGGCCGTGTTCGTGCAATGTTCGATGAGAATGGTCAGGCTGTGAAGGAAGCTGGCCCGTCCCGCCCCGTTCAGGTGCTGGGTCTGTCCACCGTTCCTCGTGCAGGCGACACCTTCCTCTCCACCGAGGAAGAGCGTACCGCTCGTCAGATCGCTGAGAAGCGTGAGGCTGCTGATCGTAACGCTCAGCTGGCTAAGCGTCGTAAGCGCGTGACCCTCGAGTCCTTCGATGCCGCTGTGGCTGAGGGCAAGATGGACACCCTGAACCTGATCATTAAGGGTGACGTCTCCGGTGCTGTGGAAGCACTGGAAGAGTCCCTGATGAAGATCGACGCCGGTGGCGACGAGGTTCAGTTGCGCGTCATCCACCGCGGTGTGGGTGCTATTACCCAGAACGACGTGAACCTGGCTACCGTGGACAACGCGGTCATCATCGGCTTCAACGTCCGCCCGGCAGAGCGCGTTGCCGAACTTGCCGACCGCGAAGGCGTCGAGATGAAGTTCTACTCGGTCATCTACCGTGCGATTGAGGAAATTGAGCAGGCCGTCAAGGGTATGCTCAAGCCCGAGTACGAGGAAGTGGAGCTCGGCTCCGCAGAGATCCGCGAGGTCTTCCGCTCCTCCAAGTGGGGCAACATCGCAGGTTCGATCGTCAAGAACGGCATCATCAAGCGCAACGCCAAGGCACGCCTGGTGCGCGACGGTTCCGTGGTGGCAGACAACCTCACCATCGAGTCGCTGCGTCGTTTCAAGGACGACGCTACCGAGGTTCGCGAAGGTTTCGAGTGTGGTATTGGCCTCGGCTCCTTCAACGACATCAAGGAAGGCGACATTATCGAGACTTGGGAGATGCGCGAAAAGCCGCGTGTCTAAGACTCACACGCTGATGCGCCCGTCACCCGCTAGTGTTCTCGCACCCGCAGGCTTCTAAAACTGGAGCCGGCGGGGCGGGTGCTGGCGGGGCGGGCGCTTCCGCATTACCTGGAACGCTTCCAAAGAAGCACCTCGAGTGCCCACGGAGGCGCTACAACATTTCACCACGACATTTCAAGGAGAAACACATGGCTGATGCAGCCCGCGCGGCACGACTTGCCGACCGCATCAAGGTAATTGTGGCGAAGGCGCTGGAGCGTCGTGTTAAGGATCCCCGCCTCGGTTTTGTGACCATTACCGATGCCCGCGTGACCAACGACCTGCAGCACGCAACCCTCTACTACACCGTGTTCGGCTCCGAAGAGGACGCCGAAAACACCAAGAAAGCGCTGGAATCCGCTAAGGGTATTCTGCGCTCCGAGGTGGGTAAGAACATTACTGCCCGCCTGACCCCCACCCTGACTTTCGTCGCTGACGAGGTTCCCGAGAACGCCTTCCACATTGAGGCGCTTCTGCGTGAGACTCGCGAGCGCGACGCCGCCCTGGCTGCTGCAGCTGAGGGTGCACAGTACGCTGGTGAGGCTGACCCCTATAAGAAGGATGAGCCTGCCGAGGGTGAGGACGCCTAAGTGGCGAAGAAGCAACCTCAGGGTCCGTCCGGCCTGATGGTCATTGATAAGCCCGCCGGGATGAGTAGTCACGACGCAGTCTCTCAGATGCGTCGTATTGCTGGCACCCGGCGGGTTGGTCATGCCGGTACGCTGGATCCTGCCGCGACCGGCGTGCTGATTTTGGGCATTAATAAGGCGACTAAGCTGCTGACCTACCTGGTTGGTCAGGATAAAACCTATGACGCGACGATTCGCCTGGGCATTGAGACGCTGACTGAGGACGCCGAGGGCGAGCACACCGCCGCGCATCCGGATGCCGTTGAGGCGCTGACCGGTATGGACGCTGAGCAGATGCGTGCGCGCATCCTGGAGGCTGTGGCGCAGTTGAGTGGCGATATTCTGCAGGTTCCTTCTGCGGTGTCCGCTATCAAGATCAACGGTGTTCGCTCGTATGCGCGTGTGCGTAGCGGTGAGCAGGTTGAGTTGGCGGCGCGTCCGGTGACGATTAGCGAGTTCACGGTGCATTCTGTGACTGCCGGTTTTGCCGAGTACGTGATTGAGGACCCCGAGAACGAGGGCGAGCACATGGCAACCTCGGTTCCCGTGATTGACTGTGATGTGACGGTTTCGTGCTCTTCGGGCACCTACATTCGTGCCCTGGCGCGTGATCTGGGCAAGATTCTGGGCACCGGTGGCCACCTGACGGCTCTTCGCCGTACCCGTGTGGGTGCGGTGGTGCTTGAGGACGCCGCCGATTTGGCGCAGTTGAAGCAGCGCCGTGAAGAGTCGGAAGCACCGCTGGAAGATTTGCCGCTACTTCCCCTGGAGGAGGCGGCACGCCGTATCTTTGGTGCGCGTGAGCTCTCCGCTGCGGAGGCGAGCGATATTTCTTACGGGCGCCGTATTAGCCCCAGCGGTGACGGTTCCGTGATGAAGCGTTCCGTGCACGCGAGCGCGGATGAGTCCGGCGCGGTGCAGCATGCCAGCGTTGAGGGTATTGTGGCGGGCTTCGCCCCGGACGGTACCCTGGTAGCCCTGTTGGAGAATAAGAAGCAGCGCGGGAAGGTGCAGGCCGCCCCGGTGCTGGTTTTTGAGGCGAATCGTTCCTTCAACTAGGCGTTGAGGGCTTATGATGGGCGAAGAGGGTTCGGTGTTTGCGCCTGCTCAAATCTGATTTGCTCAAATCTGATTTGCCCAAACCTATCTGATTCAGCGCCCTGTTGAAGGAACGCCTTGTTGAATGTGCGCCCCTATTCATTCAACACGCTAACGTAATACAACCCCTGAACACACATGACTACTCGTGCGGGTGCCGCCCGGCCCTGCTGAAGGAGAGAAGATGAGCGAGAACCAGAGCTCCGCTAATAAGGCGAGTGAGCCTCGTACCGCGCCGGTACCCCGCGTAGAGTCTGCACAGGCTGAAGCTACCGCATCCGGAGCTGCTACTCAGGGCGGTGCCGCGAAGGCTTCCGGTGCTAAGACTTCTGAGCCCATTTCTGCGGCGAAGGCACCCGAGGGTGTTCGCGTAGCCGCACCGGCGTCCGGCGATAAGGCGTCGAAGAGGGCAGAGAAGAAGGCTGAGAAGAAGGCAACCCGCGAGGCCTTTGCCCGCCCCAAGAGCCTTGAGGAGGCGGCTAAGCCTCAGAACCGTGCGGCGTTCCGCGCGGCGGTGGCGCTGTACGGTCTGTTCATGATTGCGTACGGTGTGTGGCAGGTTCTGGGCGGTGTCCGCGTCATTCCGGATGCCCCTCAGGATTTCGCAAACCCCTCGGTGCAGTCGAACTACGTGTTCTTCGCGGCAGCCTATGTGGGTGTGGGCCTGTCCTTCGTGTTCATTGCCCTGAAGTTCAAGTGGGTGAACATGCTCGTGTTCTCCTGCCTGGTGGTTTTCCTGGGCGGCGTGGGTCGTATCCTGTCGTGGGCGTTCTTCGGCACCCCGCACTGGTCGCTGATTGTGCTGATGGTGACTGAGCTTGTGATTCCTCCGTGCCTGCTGGTGTGGTACAGCTGGATTAACAAGTCCAATAAGATTCGCGAGGAGATGCTGAAGGCTTCTCGTAACCAGGCTCGTAAGTAGTCGTAACGCCCGGGAAGGTTCCTGCCGCACGGTGGGGTGCCTGCCCGGGCTTTCTTCTGGGCAGGGTTTCTTATAGGCTGGGTTCTCTGCGGGCGGGGCTTGGCTTCTGGGTGGGGTTCTGCCGCTGCCCGTCAGATACCCCGCCGCACCCGCCACCTCCGCCGCATCCGCCACGTTAGGGGAGGGAGCACCGCCTGTCAGCGGCGCCGTTCCATTCCCTGTTGATTCCCGTTTTGAATTCTGCATCCTGCCGCCTGTGGTCTAGGATGGTTAGGTACATTTATCTTTTTCAGGAGAGCCCGTGACCCTCTACACCGCTTTGAGCGAGGTCCCCGCCGGCTACGGCCCCTCGGTCGTAACCATCGGCAATTTTGACGGCGTGCACCGTGGACATGCCCGCGTGATTTCGCGCGTGGTCTCCCTTGCTGAAGAGCACGGTTTGAGCTCTATTGCGGTCTCTTTTGACCCGCACCCGATGCAGGTGCACCGTCCCGAGGCGCCCCACCACGACATTATGGGTCAAGGCTCGCGCCGCTACTTCATGTGCCTGCTGGGTCTGAACGACTACCTGCTGCTGAACTACAACCTGGAGTTCGCTTCGCAGACCCCCGAAGAGTTCGTGAAGTCCACCTTCGTGGATGCGCTGAACGCGCGTTTCGTGGTCATCGGTGACGACGTGCGCTTTGGTAAGAACAATTCCGGCGACCTGAACACCATGCGTGAGCTGGGGGAGAAGTACGGCTTTGAGGTGGTTGTCGTTGAGGATCTGATGGTGGATGAGAACACCCGCTGCTCCTCGACCCGCATCCGCCAGCTGCTGCTGGAGGGTGATATGCCCGCCGCAACCGAGCTGCTGGGCCGCCACCACATGATGGCCGGTGAGGTCGTGCACGGTCTGGCGCGCGGACGCGAGTTGGGCTTCCCGACCGCGAACCTTGAGCTTGAGGCGCGCGGCCTGATTCCCGCCGATGGCGTGTACGCCGGTTGGCTGGTGGACGAGTCCGGTAACCGCCACCCCGCCGCTATTTCGGTGGGTACGAACCCGACCTTTGACGGTATTGAGCACCGCCAGGTTGAGGCGCACGTGATTGACCGCCCGGAAGAGCGCGTGGAGGATTTCAACCTGTACGGTCAGCGTGTGCTGATTGAGTTCGTGAAGCGTCTGCGCCCCATGGTGGCGTACACCGGTGTTGAGGCGCTGATCGAGCAGATTAGCGATGACGTGGTGCAGACCCGCGAGGTGCTGGCTGAGGACGCGAAGAACTACTGCCCGCCGGAGTGCCCGGTGCAGGCGGAAGTGAAGCATCCCCACTTCTAACCCCACCACCTCTCACCCCACTATTGGGAGCCGCAGCCTGCGTTTTCTGCGGTAATGACGTGTGATGCCCCGGCGGTAAGATTTTCGGATCTGCCGCCGGGGATTTTGTGTACCCGACCGGATGCGCCTCCCATGAAACCTGCTGCGCCGCGAGCCTTTACGTCCGGCGTCGCCCGCGAGGTGCCCATGTTTTAGCCGTCCCCGTTTTAGCCGTCCCCGTTTTAAGAGAAGATAGAGTCATGGAAAAAATGAACGTCGAATCCTTCAACCTCGACCACCGCGCCGTAGCAGCACCCTACGTGCGTATCGCAGACCGCAAGGTCCTGCCCGGTGGCGACACCCTCATCAAGTACGATATCCGCTTCACCCAGCCGAACACCGCGCACCTGGAAATGCCGACCGTGCACTCTATCGAGCATCTGAGCGCCGAGCACATGCGCAACCACACCGACCGTCTGATTGACTTCTCCCCGATGGGTTGCCAGACCGGTTTCTACGCGCTGACCCTGGGCCTGGAGCCCGAGGAGTTCTTCCCCATCCTGGAAGCAACCCTCAACGATATCCTCAACGCGACCGAGGTTCCGGCGGCGAACGAGGTGCAGTGCGGTTGGGGCGCCAACCACACCCTCGAAGGCGCGCAGGCTGCGGCTCGCGAGTTCCTCGCGGCACGCGATGAGTGGGCGCAGGTGATGGCGTAATGAGCGCACAGATTCCCGACGCTTTCGCATCCGCCTTCAATCCGGTGGACTTTGACCCGAACGCTTTCGACCCGGCTGAGGCGTTCAACAGCATGTTTGAGCTGATGGACGGCATGTCCAACGCCATCATCATTCAGGCGGCAATGGACGAGGAGCTCGCACCCTTCCTGAAGGTGACCGAGGAGCTGCAGCCCTCCTTCACCGAGGGCGCGGCGGTATTCCACCCGCGCTACCTGCAGGTGGGCGAGGACCAGGTTCCGCTGCTGCTGGTTCGCTCCAAGATTGGTCTGGTGAACGCGGCGAGCGCCGTCACTGAGGCGATCAGCTACTCCTCGAACTGCCTGGGCGTCATTAGCGCAGGTACCGCCGGCGGTTTGGCTCGCGGCATCAACGTGGGCGACGTGCTGATTGGAGAGAACTACACCTACACTGACGCCGATGCGACCGCGTTCGGTTACGCGCGCGGCCAGGTTCCCGGCATGCCCGAAAGCTACGACGGGCAGGCGGATGAGTGGCAGGATGCTCTGGAGCATGCGCTCGCCGCACTGGAGCCGGTGCGTGAGCAGGCTGAGAGCCCGTGGGAGGTGCGCCGCGGCCAGATGCTGGCGGGTAACTCCTTCGTGACCGCCCACAATGTGAAGGACACCCGCGAGGCATTCGAGGGTGCCATCAGCACCGATATGGAGACCACCGCTATTGCGCAGGTCTGCCACAACTACGAGATTCCGTTTATCGGTGTGCGTTGCGTGTCTGATCTGTGCGGCCCGGAGGCTGACCAGGACTTCCACCTCTCCGTGGATGTGGTGGCTCCTCGTTCGGCTCGTTACGCTCTGCAGCTGGCTGCTGAACTGTGGACCGAAGCGCAGCTGGAGGCGCTGGACTTGGCTCTCTAAAGATCTGGCGCTCTAAAGATTTAGAGCATGCGGCCAGATGTGAGCTCGCATTCAGAAGTGCCGGGGCGTGAACCTGTTGGGTTTGCGCCCCGGCATTTTTGTGCCGGTTTTTTGTGCCGGTCTTTTCGTAGCGGTCTTTTTACGCCGGTTTTGTACGCCACTCTTTCTGCCGCCCGGTACCTTGATGGACCCGGCCCGCGAGACATGCAGAAATATTAATCGCGGTGAATATACATTCTGTGTGTCGTGGAGTACTATGAATGTGGAAACTAATCGCTCTCACAGAGGAGTACGTCGTGAAGGTCTGTCCGACTCTCGCCTCCGTCACCGGTCTGCTCGGTGGCTACAAGGTTGCATCTAGCACCGGCATCCGCCCGCTCGGTGGCGCTGTCCTGGCACTGTGCGGTGCCGTGGCTTACAAGAATTGGAAGCGTAAGGCTGGCGCAGGCCGTGCCACCTTCCTCACCGCTCTCTACCTCGGCGCGTTCGGCGCCGCTCATCCGCTCGCCAAGAAGCTTGGCGCGTGGCCTGCAGTCTACACCGTGACTGCTGTAACCGCTCTGTCCTCTATCGTCATTGGACGTAAGCGACAGAAGTAGTCTTTGACAAAAAGACGGCGGAAAGGCAACGTTGCCTTTCCGCCGTCTTTTGCATTCCCACCCACCGTACCGGTTGGGTGGGAATGCGCCGGGGCGATGCGCGAAGGCAACACCTTCTGCACAACGCCCCATCACTCGATGGGGAGTAAACCAAGCGGTGCCCTACCAGGACAACACCTGCGAGGCACCACCCGATACGTTTCCCCGCCACCGGCGGGTACACCCCACGAGGTAAAGGAAAAGAAGAAGATGAATACCACTCCGGACTCATCCCCGGTACAGCAGGGAGCAGAGACTTCCGAGAACCCGCTGCTAGCGCGTGGACTCTCCCTGCGCCACATCATGTTCATCGCCCTCGGCTCCGCCATCGGCACCGGCCTGTTCTACGGCTCGGCATCCGCCATTCAGCTGGCGGGCCCCTCCGTGCTGCTTGCCTACGTTATTGGCGGCGCGGCAGTGTTCATGGTGATGCGCGCAATGGGCGAACTCGCCCTGGCGCACCCGGTCTCCGGTGCATTCTCCGAATACGCCACCCGCTACCTCGGACGCTGGGCTGGCTTCGTGACCGGCTGGACCTACGCCCTGGAAATGGCGCTGGTCGCCATTGCGGACGTCACCGCCTTTGCCGTGTACATGAAGTTCTGGTTCCCGAACAGCCCCTCCTGGATTTGGATTGTCTCCGTCCTGCTGATTCTGCTCGCCATTAACCTGGCTAAGGTCAAGGCGTTCGGTGAAACCGAATTCTGGTTTACCCTCGTGAAGGTCAGCGCCATTATCGCCATGATTGTTGGCGGCGTGATTCTGCTCTTCGTGGGTGTGCAGGCACACGACTCCGTGGCGCCCTCCGTCACGAACCTCTGGGCTCTTGAAGGCGGCTTCTTCGCGAACGGATTTACCGGCTTCCTCGCCTGCTTTACCGTGGTGATGTTTGCCTTCGGCGGTATTGAGAACATCGGTATTGCCGCCGGTGAGGCGAAGGACCCGCGCACCTCAATCCCCAAGGCGATTCGCACGGTGCCGTTCCGCATCCTCATCTTCTACATTCTGACCCTGTCGGTCATCATGTCCCTGTACCCCTGGTACTCGGTGACGAAGGCGAACTCGCCGTTCGTGCAGATCTTTGAGGGCCTGGGCATTCCGGCTGCCGCTTCGATTCTGAATGTGGTCATCATTACCGCCGCGATCTCTGCGCTGAACGCGGACGTGTACGGTGCCGGCCGCATGATGTACGGTCTGGCGAAGCAGAACCTGGCGCCGGCTTCCTTCGCGAAGGTCACCAAGAACGGTGCGCCCTGGATGACCACCCTCATCATGGTGCTGGTCATGGCGGTCGGCGTGATCGTGAATGTGCTCTTCGAGAACGCGTTCGAGGTGGTCGCCTCCCTGGCAACCTTCGCGACCGTGTTCGTGTGGGTCATGATTCTGCTGGCGCACATCGCGTTCAAACGCAGCGGCGCCGACACCGAGGCGCAGCCGGTACGCCAGCCCCTGTGGCTGAGCTACCTGGCGTTGGCGTTTATGATCTTTATCGTGGTGCTCTTCGGCTGCTTCGCCGATACCCAGCTGGCGCTGGTGATGGGCGCAATCTGGTGCCTGTTCCTGCTGGGCTACTACCGCCTCGTGGTGGTCCGCGCTCGCGCTGAAGCATAAACACCGAATAAACGTAGAGCCCGGTGCAAGAGCCCGGGGTGAGAACCATACTGTGAAGCCCGGCGACCGGTAGTGTGATGAGCTACCTGTTGCCGGGCTTCTGCTCACCCTTCCACGAAAGCGCCCCGGTAGCGTAGAATGGGAAGAACGCGTCTGCAGTCCGCAGTAGACGACGTGTATTACAGGGCGTAAGCCCACCACCCGGCGGCAACCGTCCGTACGGGACGTATGCGGTACTAACTCTAGGAGTTAAAAAGTGGCACTGGATCCCGCTGTCAAGCAGGCAATCATCAAGGAATACGCAACCCACGAGGGCGACACCGGTTCGCCCGAGGTTCAGATTGCAGTTCTGTCTCGTCGTATCGCCGACCTGACCGAGCACCTGAAGTTCCACAAGCACGATCACCACTCCCGTCGTGGCCTGATGATCCTCGTTGGTCGTCGCCGCAACATGCTCGGCTACCTGAAGAGCGTCGACATCGAGCGTTACCGTTCGCTGATCGAGCGCCTGGGTCTGCGCCGATAAAACAGGAGCGTCTTGACGCTTTTGTGGTGATTAATCGCCTTTAGGCGGTGTGTGCGGACGTGCTGTCAGCACTACCAGCTCTCCATCACGGAGGCGGGTAGCGCCAGCGCGTCCGTACTGCCGCGTTGAGGGGCGCATCTTCCGCTCGCTAGAATCTGGCGCTAGATTTCAAGGCTAGAATCCAGCGCTAGATTACACAGCGAGAAATCGTGAGAAGATGCCGCCTCACCTGAAAGAAAGAATAGAAGGCCGTGCCGGCACACACGCCGCGGTCCTCGGTAGCGAATTACGGAACAACACCACCTCCACCACCTTGCCGACACACGTCGCACATATGAAAAGGTAGGGGAGAGGTGCCGTGGTTTCCTATCGAAGGCCGACTCGTGCGCCGTACGGCCTGCCAAGAAGAAAGAAGGAACCGTGGAAGGTCCCGAAATCAAGTTTGCTGAAGTCGAAATCGACAACGGCATTCACGGTAAGCGCCACGTGCGCTTTGAAACCGGCCGCCTCGCAAAGCAGGCTGCTGGCTCCGTCCTCGTCACCATCGATGACGAGACCACCCTGCTCTCCGCAACCGCAATCGGCAAGTCTCCCCGTGAGGGCTTTGACTTCTTCCCGCTGACCGTGGACGTGGAAGAGCGCATGTACGCAGGCGGCAAGATCCCCGCATCGTACTTCCGCCGCGAAGGCCGCCCTAGCACCGAAGCAATCCTGGCTGCACGCCTGATTGACCGCCCGCTGCGCCCCGCCTTCACCAAGGGCATCCGTAACGAGGTGCAGGTCGTTGTGACCGTCCTGACCTACGAGCCGGACGAAATCTACAACACCTTCGCAATCAACGCTGCATCCGCATCGACCTCCCTGTCCGGTGCGCCGTTCAACGGCCCCATCGGTGGCGTGCGCATGGCACTGATTGACGGCCAGTGGGTTTGCTTCCCCAAGTACTCCCAGCTGGAAAACGCTGTCTTCGACATGGCTGTTGCAGGCCGTATCGTCACCAAGGCTGACGGTACCGAAGACGTCGCGATCATGATGGTTGAGGCAGAAGCAACCGACAACTCCTGGAAGCTCATCAAGGAAGACGGCCAGACCGCCCCCACCGAAGAGATTGTCGCAGAGGGCCTGGAAGCAGCTAAGCCCTTCATCGCAGCACTGTGCAAGGCACAGGCTGACCTGGTGGCTCGCGCAGGCAAGCCCGCCCTGGAACTGCCCTTCTTCGGCGGCCACGGCGAGGACGTCGACGCAGCAGTTGAGGCATTCGCAGCAGACCGCCTGGCAGAGGTGTACTCCATCGCTGGCAAGCAGGAACGCGAAGCAGCAGCAGCCGAGCTGCAGGAAGAGCTCATGGAAGCTCTCACCGGCGAAGGCAAGGAATTCGAAGAGCGCTCCAACGAGGTCTCCGTAGCATTCGCTGCCCTAACCAAGCACGTGGTTCGCCAGCGCATCCTCACCGAGCAGGTCCGTATTGACGGCCGAGGCCTGACCGATATCCGCCAGCTCACCGCTGAGGTTGAAATCCTGCCCCGCGTTCACGGTTCCGCTCTCTTCGAGCGCGGCGAAACCCAGATCATGGGTATCACCACCCTGAACATGCTCAAGATGGAGCAGCAGCTGGACTCCCTGCACCCGGTCAAGTCCAAGCGCTACATCCACCACTACAACTTCCCGCCGTACTCCACCGGTGAGACCGGCCGCGTGGGTTCGCCCAAGCGCCGCGAAATCGGCCACGGTGCACTCGCAGAGCGCGCAATCACCCCGGTGCTGCCCTCCCGCGAAGAGTTCCCCTACGCGATCCGTCAGGTCTCTGAGGCTCTGGGCTCCAACGGCTCGACCTCCATGGGTTCGGTCTGTGCATCGACCCTGTCCCTGCTGAACGCCGGTGTGCCGCTGCGCGCACCCGTTGCAGGTATCGCAATGGGCCTGGTCTCTGACGAGGTTGACGGCGAGACCCGCTACGCAGCCCTGACCGACATCCTCGGTGCGGAAGACGCACTGGGCGATATGGACTTCAAGGTGGCAGGTACCTCCGAGTTCGTGACCGCTATCCAGCTGGACACCAAGCTCGACGGTATCCCCGCATCCGTGCTCGCTGGTGCACTGACCCAGGCACGTGAGGCTCGCCTGCACATCCTCGAGGTGCTCGTCAGCGCGATTGACGCACCGGATGAGATGAGCGAGTTCGCACCGCGCATTATTTCCGTGAAGATCCCGGTCGCCAAGATCGGTGAGGTTATCGGCCCCAAGGGTAAGATGATCAACCAGATTCAGGAAGACACCGGCGCAGACATCTCCATTGAGGACGACGGCACCGTATACATCGGCGCAGCTGACGGCCCCTCCGCCGAGGCTGCACGTTCGGCAGTGAACGCTATCGCTAACCCGCAGGTTCCCGAGGTTGGCGAACGCTACCTGGGTACCGTGGTGAAGGTGACCGACTTCGGTGCGTTCATCTCCCTGACCCCCGGTAAGGACGGCCTGCTGCACATCTCCGAGATGCGTAAGCTCAACGACGGCAAGCGCGTTGTTGACGCTGAGGACGTTGTCTCCGTGGGCCAGAAGGTCCAGGTGGAGATCACCAAGATTGATGACCGTGGCAAGCTTTCGCTGGCACCGGTTGTTGAGGGTGGCGACGACGAGTAGTCGTAACCCCCACTAAGTGATGAGGGGCGTTCGGCGCACCCGGTGCGGTTCACTCCCCGCCGGATGCGCCGGGCGCCCCTTCGCTGTGCTTGCCCTGCATCTTTTGATGCTCACCCGCCCCACCAACTGTTGGACTGCCTACAGATAATAGGGCGGGAAAGCTTACCTTCAGACGTACCTGTTGAAAGGTTCTTCTCTCTATGTCTATTTCCTTGCCCGTCGAGCTTGAGGCGATCGCCGAAGAGCTCAACTACGAGCACGGCCGCCTCATCTACGAGGGTGTGGGCGGTAACGAGGTGCGCCGCTCCATTCTGCCCGGTGGTGTACGCGTGATTACCGAAAAAATGCCCGGTACCCGCGGCGTATCCATCGGATTCTGGGTGGGAGTCGGCTCCCGCGACGAGGCCCCCGGCATGCTCGGCTCCACCCACTTCCTGGAGCACCTGCTGTTCAAGGGCACCGGCACCCGCACCGCCCTGGACATCGCATCCTCCTTCGACGCGGTAGGCGGCGAATCCAACGCCCTGACCGCTAAGGAGCACACCTGCTACTATGCGCGTGTGCTCGACGATGACGCGCCCATGGCGGTGGACGTCATCACCGACATGGTCACCAACGCCCTGCTGGACCCGGCTCACCTGGAGCAGGAACGCGGCGTGATCCTCGAAGAGATCGCCATGGACCAGGACGACCCGACCGACGTTGCTTTCGAGAACTTCGTGGAGCAGCTCATGGGTGAGAACCCGCTGGGCCGACCCATTGGCGGTACCCAGCAGGAGATTACCGAGGTGCCGCGTGACGCCGTGTGGGAGCACTATAAGCGCTACTACACTCCGGACCGCCTGGTCATTTCTGCCGCCGGTTCGCTGGAGCACAGCACCATGGTCCGCCTCGTGCTGGAGGCGCTGACCCGCTACGGCTGGAACCTGCAGGAGGGCGTGGCACCGGCACCGCGTCGCGTGCGTACCGACAGCGGCATTGTTCCGCTGAGCGAGCTGCGTGAGGTGGAGAAGGGCTTCGAGCAGACCAACATTGTGATGGGCTGCCCGAGCATTATCGCTGGGGATGACCGCCGCTACGCGATGAGCGTGCTGACCAGCGCGTTCGGCGCGGGCATGTCTTCGCGCCTGTTCCAGGAGATTCGCGAGAAGCGCGGCCTGGCGTACAGCACGTTTGCGTTCTCCGGCGCGTACTCGGACGCCGGCTACTTCGGCATGTACGCGGGTTGCCTGCCCGCTAAGACCGAGCAGGTGCGCGAGGTCATGGGCTACGAGTTCGATAAGCTCGCCACCGCCGGTATTACCGAGGAAGAGCTGACGAAGGTCCGCGGCCAGCTGGCCGGCTCCACCGTGCTCGGTAGCGAGGATTCCGGTTCGCGCATGTCCCGCCTGGGCCGCGCCGAGCTGGATTCGGGCCTGTTCACCAGCACCGATGAGCTGCTGGAGAAGATCCGCGCGGTCTCTCTGGAGGAGGTTCGCGACCTGGCGGCGTACCTGGGGCAGCAGCAGATGATCACCACCGTCGTGCGCTAACCCTCAACGCTTACGGCACGAAAATGCCCGTTCCCACACCCCCAATGCGGGGGAGGGAACGGGCATTTTGTGTGTATCAGTGTCTATCGCAGGGGCGTTTCCGAGAGGCGCTACCAAGAAGTGCTTCCGGGTACTCTGCCGCCCATGCTCTTGACGCCCAGCATGAGCGGCAGAACCGAAAAGCCACTGCTGAAAGCTATCCCCAGAACACTACTTCTGAGGGCTACTTCTGTGCGCTACTTCTGAAGACTACTTCTGCGCTTTGGCGATAGCCTCCATCAGCACCTGAGCGTAGAGTTCCTGACCGGCAGCCTCCGGGTGAACACCATCGGAGGAGAGCAGACCGCTCTGAGTCTGCAGAGCCTGGCGGATCGCAGCGTTCCAATCCGCAATAATCACACGGTCGGGATGCTGAGCCGCAAACTCGCGAATCTTACCGTTCGAGTAATCAATCCAGGTCAGGTTGCGCGGGCCGTAACCGGTCACCAGCACCAGCTTAGAATCGGCGGGCATAGCAGCCAGCACCTGATCAAGCTGACCGTCCAGAATAGTCGAGTTAGCGGTCACCGACAGTACGAAGGTCTTACGAATCTGGCCGTTGGCACCCATGGATTTAATAATCGGCAGAGCCTTAGCGATGGTGCGCGCCTCCGCCGCATCAATCTGCGCCTCGGGCATCTTGTCGTACAGCTCGGGGGACACAGCCACCACAATGGAGTCACCCACAATGGTCACCTTCGAAGAATCCACCGAACCGGTTGCACTCTTCGATGCCGAGGGGCTTGCAGAAGCCTTCGCGTCCTTACCGGCAGCAGAAGCACTCGGGTTTGCAGAGGCGCTCGCAGCCTGCGCCTCCTGACGAGCCTTCAGACGCTCAGCGGCGGCACGCTTGCCGTCCTCAACGGCCTGCTGGGCGGTAGTCATCGCCGGGGCAGTATGCACCGACAGACCGGTCGCAGCGGCAGCCACCACAACAGCCATAATCACCGAAACCGGCAGGAGCCTCGTGCGTGAAGAATGGAACAACGCCATGAAACGGTTCGCGCTACCGCGGAAACCGTAACGGCGAATCGGGGTTTCAACCCAGCGGTACGACATCTCCGCAATAGCGAAGGTCGCCACCAGAACGCCCACGTTTACCAGCGGGGAGCGGTCAGCGCCCAGGGCGTAGTGCATGACCACGGCGAGCGGCCAGTGCCACAGGTACAGGCCGTAGGAACGTTCGCCCACCCAACGCAGGGGAGCGAAGTTCAGCAGGCGGCGCAACACCTCGGAGGCGCCAGCAAGCATGTCGGGAAGCATGCCCTGAATCACGCCCAGTGCCAGCAGGGAGGCGCCAAACAGGCCCCAGGGAATCGCTCCGGGTGCCGACTCGGGAACCAGAATCGCGTAGGGAATCAGCGCGAACAGGGACAGCCAGCTGATCATGACGCGGGCGAAAGCGACCAGGCCGAAGGGCTGAGCCACACGGTACAGCACGGACTGCTGAAGCGGCGGGTACAGCGACCAGGGGCGAGCAAACGCCAGCAGCGCACCGAGCAACAGGCCGTACAGGTGAGTGTCGGTGCCGTAGTAGACGCGGCTAATGGGGGCACCGGACATCAGCAGTGCGGTGGCGGTGCTCAGCGACGCAATAATACCGAGCACCATGACCACGCTGAAACGACGCCACGAACGGCGCAACAGCACGCCGGCGCCAACAATCAGCAGGGGCCAGACCACGTAGAACTGTTCTTCCACTGCCAGGGACCAGAAGTTCGTGAAGAGCTCCGGGGAGGTCTGCGCGAAGTAGTCGTTACCGGCAAAAATGGAAATCCAGTTGGACGAGAAGGTCGCCGCACCGGCAAGCTGGCGGCCCAGGTTCACCTGAATATCGCCACCAATGAGCAGGCTGACCGGTCCCATGACCAGAATCAGTAGGGTAATGGCGGGAAGCAGTCGGCGGGCACGGCGAATCCAGAAGTTGCCCAGGGCAATTTTGCCGGTGAGCGCACCTTCACGCAGAAGCAGAGAGGTAATCAGGAAACCGGAGATGACGAAGAAGATATCCACGCCAATCATGCCGCCCGGTAGCACGGTGGGCCAGAAATGGTACACCATCACGAGGAGCACAGCGATTGCTCGCAGGCCGTCCAGACCCGGCAGAATATAACGCCGGTTAGCCTCATCTGGACGCACGGAGGATGTAAAGAGGGACTTCATACTGTGAAAGCACTCCGTAGGATGGAAAATAGAGAAATACTTCCTAATTATATGGTTGCTATCTATAGATAACGTATTAAACGGCTTATATGACGGTTAGATTATTGCGCTTTTTATGCCGTTGAGGTTCCGTGGGGCATCTCACCCAGTGTGTACGATGACGCCCAGCGCGTTCGGACAGGGGATAATAGGGGCTGTATGCCGCAAAAGCCCCATAGTCGGGGTGCACAAAAGCTACGGAGGAGAGAATCATGGCCCACGAGGGCGACGAAAAAATCTGGAAGGTAGCGGTACTCGGTGCCGCAGGCCGCATGGGCTCTGAGACGGTGCGCGCCGTCAACACCTCCGCAGACATGGACCTGGTGGCTGCTCTGGGCCGTGGTGACGACCTGCAGGAGCTGGTCGATGCCGGCGCAGAGATTGTTATTGACCTGACCGTTCCTGAATCCAGCGAGGCGAATGTGCGCTTCGCGGTGGAGCACGGTATGCATGCTGTGGTGGGTACGACCGGTTGGACCCCCGAACGCCTGGATTCCCTGCGAGCGCTACTGGATGAGCACCCCGAGGTGGGTGTGCTCATCGCCCCGAACTTTGCGATTGGTTCGATCCTCGCCACCGAGTTCGCTGCGAAGGCGGCTCGCTACTTTGAGTCGGTAGAGATCATTGAGATTCACCACCCGAATAAGGTTGACGCCCCCTCCGGTACCGCTGTGCACACTGCCCGCAAGGTGGCTGCCGCCCGCGCGGAGGCTGGCGTGGGCCCGAGCCCAGACGCCACCACCTCCGACCCTTTGGGCTCGCGCGGCGCCGTGGTCGACGATATTCACGTGCACGCGGTGCGTCTGCGCGGCATGGTGGCTCACCAGGAGATTCTGCTGGGTGACCCCGGCCAGCAGCTGGTGATCCGTCACGATTCCTTTGACCGTGCCTCCTTCATGCCCGGTGTTCTGCTGGGTGTGCGTGAGGTGGCGGCACATCCCGGTCTGAGCGTGGGCTTGGACGCCTACATGGATTTGTCCTAGGAGAGAGTATTGTCTGAACAGACTTCGCGTGAGGTTTCATCGAGCCCGTCGGAGGCACAAGCCCGCGGTCCTTGGTGGACTTCGCTACGCCTGTGGAGCATCTGTGCCTGCGTGCTGATGGTGCTGACCGTGCTGATTCTGCCGTTGCCGCTGACGGTGCGTGCCTCTATTTTGGGTGTGCTGATTTTTAGCGCCGTCTTCGTCGCGGTGGACGCCGGTGGTTGGGGTAAGACCTTCGCGGCGTTGACCTGCGCCCTGTTGACCCTGTACCTGGCGCATATTGCGCAGCAGGGCTTCGTGATGCTCACCTCCGGTTCTGTGGCTGGCATTGTGCTTGGCGCGGGCATGATTCTACTGCCGATTCTGGGCGCATGGGCGCTGGTGCGTGAGGTGCTTTTCGGTGCCCGTATTCAGCGTATGGCTCATGAGCTTGCGGCTTCGGGCGAGCTGGCGGAGGATACCCTGCCGCGCACCCCCTCCGGCCGTGTGGACCGTGAGGCTGCGGCGGTGGAGTTTGAGAGCTTCGCGGCGGCGGTGGAACAGGAACCGAATAACTGGAAGGCGTGGTTCAACCTGGCGTGCATGTACGATGCGGGCGGTGAGCGTAAGCGTGCTCGCGCGGCGATGCGTAACGCGTGGGCGTTGCGTTCGGGCGGTCAGGCGAAGGGTATGCGCTAGGGGTTGCCGCGGTGACCCATCCTCAATGCCGCATTTATTTTCGGTGTGCGGTCGGTAGATAGCGCTGAGGCTTCGGGCCCGGTTTCATAGCCCCTGCGGGTGAGCCCATAACCCCTGCGGGGGAGCCTCCGTGAAAGTACCGAGATTTGAAAGAGTCCGAATAGTAGAACACGCATGAAAACTTATGCGTTCTGTAGCAAAAATCTGCAGTTCGGGCGTACTCTGGACATATGTCTGAGAACCTTTCGAACCCCGGTACTTTTGTTGAACCCGTCTTCGGTCGCCTCCTGACCGCAATGGTGACCCCCTTCGCGAAGGACGGCTCCGTTGACGAAAAGCAGGTCGTAGACCTGGCGAACTACCTTGTGGAGAACGGCCACGACGGCCTGGTGGTCTGCGGTACCACCGGCGAATACTCCACCATGACCGATGACGAGAATGAGCGCGTCTTCCAGATTGTGAAGGATACCGTCGGTTCTCGCGCGAAGATTATTGCCGGTGTTGGTTCGAACGATACCGCGCATACTATCGAGCTGGCGCACCGCGCCGAAAAGATTGGTGTGGACGGCCTGCTGGTCGTGACCCCGTACTACAACAAGCCGACTCAGCCGGGTGTCTACGCCCATTTTGCGACCGTTGCTCAAGCAACTGAGACCCCCATCATGCTTTATGATATTCCGGGTCGTGCGGGCATCCCCATCGCACCCGAAACCTACCGTCGCCTGGCAGAAATTGATAGTATTGTAGCGGTGAAAGACGCTAAGGCAGACTTCGGTGCCGCAACCGAGGTCATGGCAACCACCGACCTGCACTACTACAGCGGCGACGACGGACTGACCCTTCCCTGGATGGCAATGGGCGCCGTCGGCCTCGTTTCGGTGACTGCACATGTGGCACCCGGACTCTTCCGTGCCCTCATTGATGCTGTCGTTGCACAGGACCTGGTGGAGGCGCAGCGTCTTCACCTGGAACTGACTCCGATTGTCCGAGCAACCATGGGCCGTGCCCCCGGTTGCGTTGCCGCCAAGGAAATTCTTTCCTGGCAGGGTGTGCTGGATGAGCATGTCGTTCGCCTGCCGCACGTACTCTCCGAACCGGAGGTTGCCCAGGCGATGCGAGCTGACCTGCTCTCCTCGAGCATCGCTCACACCCTGAAGAACGCCTAAACTTTAACGCAGAACCTGCACAACTATTCGTGCAGAGCGCGTATATATAGAGGACTTCGGCTACCGTACGCCCAGCCTTAGGGGTGCGTAATGTAGCCAACGGACGCGGACTCCACACCTAACACTAGGTGAGGGGTCCGCTCTGGCGTATTGCCGCGGTTTACCGTCGATGATTCGGCCCCCACTCAGACAGGGACTTACCTTAGACAGAAGCACCCGCGCGCTACGCCCCGAATACTTTTCAATACTTTCGGTGATTTGGACGCACCGGCAGCACATCCGCAGCCTCGGCACGTGAGAGCCGAATCAGCCGGAGTGCTTGCGGTACGAAGCGTCACCTACGAATCACAGACATCACAAAAAACATAGAAGAAAGAGGAGACACACGATGAGCGTCTTTGAAGCGAATCTTCCCCTCCCGCCCCGCCTGAAGAAGGACACCCTGCGCGTGGTGCCCCTGGGCGGCCTGGGCGAAGTCGGTCGTAACATGACCGTGTACGAAATTAACGGCAAGCTGCTGATTGTTGACTGCGGCGTGCTCTTCCCCGAAGAGTCCCAGCCCGGCGTGGACCTGATCCTGCCCGACTTCAGCTACATTGTTGACCGTCTGGACGACGTGGTCGCCATGGTTCTGACCCACGGCCACGAGGACCACATCGGCGCGGTTCCCTACCTGCTGCGCCGCCGCCCCGACATCCCCCTGGTCGGTTCTGAACTGACCCTGGCGCTGGTTGAGGCGAAGCTCGCCGAGCACCGCATCAAGCCCTACACCCTCGCGGTGAAGGAGCACCAGGTGGAGCGTTTCGGTCCGTTCGAGTGTGAGTTCGTTGCTGTGAACCACTCGATTCCGGATGCGCTGGCTGTCTACATCCGCACCCAGGCGGGTAAGGTCCTGCACACCGGTGACTTCAAGATGGACCAGCTGCCGCTGGACGGCCGCATCACCGATCTGCGCCACTTCGCCCGCCTGGGCGAGGAGGGTGTGGACCTTTTCCTGCCGGACTCCACCAACGCTGAGGTTCCCGGCTTCACCCCGACCGAGAAGCACATCGGTCCGGTGCTGTCGAACGTTTTCCGTGACGCAAGCGGCCGTATTATTGTGGCGTCCTTCTCCTCGCACGTTCACCGCGTGCAGCAGGTACTGGACGCAGCCGCTGAGCGTGGCCGTAAGGTCGTGCTCGTGGGCCGCTCCATGGTGCGTAACATGACCATTGCTGAGAAGCTGGGCTACCTGAAGGTTCCCGCGAACGTGCTGGTGGATCTGAAGAAGGTTGACGACTACCGCCCCGACCAGATTGTAATGATGTGCACCGGTTCGCAGGGCGAGCCGATGGCGGCACTGTCGCGCATGGCGAACGGTGACCACAAGATTCAGATTGAGCCCGGCGACACCGTGGTGCTCGCGTCCTCGCTGATTCCCGGTAACGAGACCAGCGTCTTCCGCATCATTAACGCCCTCATGAAGCTGGGCGCTAACGTGGTGCACAAGAGCAACGCGAAGGTTCACGTTTCCGGTCACGCTGCCGCCGGTGAGCTGCTGTACTGCTACAACATTCTTAAGCCGAAGAACGTTATGCCGGTTCACGGCGAGGTTCGCCACCTGATTGCCAGCGGCGACCTGGCGATAGAGACCGGCGTTCCGAAGAAGAACGTGCTGCTCTGCGAGTCCGGCACCGTCGTGGACCTGCGCGATGGCGTGGCGTCCGTGGTGGGCGAGGTTCCCTGCGAGTACCTGTACGTTGACGGCCGCTCCGTCGGTGAGGTCACCGAGAGCGACCTGAAGGACCGCCGCATCCTGGGTGAAGAGGGCTTCGTGTCTATCGTGACCGTCATTGACCGCGCAACTAAGCGCGTGGTGACCGGTCCGGATATTCACGCACGCGGTATCGCTGAGGACGACTCGGTCTTCGACGAGATTGTTCCGAAGATTACCGCCGCTCTGGAGGATGCTCTGCACCGCGCACCCGAGAAAGTGCACACCGTGCAGCAGCTACAGCAGATTGTGCGCCGCACCATCGGTGCTTGGATTTCTCGCCGTCTGCGCCGCAAGCCCATGATTGTTCCCGTGGTTGTTGAGAACACCTCGAAGGCCGCGAAGAACTAACACGAAGAACTAACACGCTACGCGAGGCTAGCCGCCCGTGAACAGCGAAAAGGCGGGGTCGATACTTGGTGTCGGCCCCGCCTGCCGTGTATCTGCAGAACGTATAGGCGAAAGCTGGGCGAAAGCTACGCGAAAGCAGCTTGAAAGCGAGCGCGGCAGAGGAGAAGCGCCTCATCAGCGCCCTAGCAATGCCCTCACAGGCACCGGGCGGGGCGTACTTTTTAGCTCACTGATAACGAAAGAATCGGTACATTAACGGGAAGGTTGATACCCTAAAAGGTATGGCTCCACGGACCACGAAGGGTCGTAACACGACCTCTACTAAAGCAAACACTAAGAAGACCACCCGCAAGCGCACCACCTCCCGAGGCGGTGCCCAGCGCGGTGCCAACGCGGCGAACCCTATAGCGGGCGCTATCTCCTCCGTCTGGCTGAGCATTGCTCACGCTATCGGTGGGCTCTTCCGCTCCATTGGCGCGGTGCGCACCGACCTTGCGCCCGAAGATCGCCGTGACGGCGGCGCGCTCACCATCCTGCTGTTCGGCCTGATTAGCGCCGGAGTGGAGTGGTACAACTGGCGTGCCCACACCTCCCTCGGTTTGTTGCGAGCGCCCCTGGACGCCTGGCACACCATGTTGGGCGGTATTTTCGGTCAGGGCGCCCTGCTGATTCCGGTGTTCTGTCTCATCATGGCGTGGTGTGTTTTCCGTGGACCCGACCTGATTAAACGTAATAACCGCGTGGCGGTGGGGTCCTTCATCATGTTGGTGGCGGCCTCCCTGTTTTTTGCTCGCCATGCGGGTCACCCTACTTTCGCGGATGGTTTTGACGCCGTCTGGGCTGGTGGCGGCGTGGCTGGCGTGCTGCTGGGCACCCCCATTGTGCGTGTGAGCGGCGGTATTGCGTTCGTTGAGATTCTGATTCACCTGCTGCTGGGTATTGCCGGTCTGATGGTTCTGACGAACACTCCGATTCGTCAGGTGGTGCCGCGTACCCTGCACCTGGTCGGTCTGGCTCTGGGTGAGAAGCCCAATGGCACGACTCGAACATCCGCGAAGGACAGCCCTTCGGATGCGACTCAGACCGTGGATCTGAACGCTGAGGAGCACGACCGCAGCTACCTGTACGAGGATGAGAAGCCGGCAGGCACGGCTCAGAAGTCGGGTGGCTTGTTCTCTCGTCTGCGCGGTTGGTTGGGCTTTGCTCCCGCTGAGTCGACCGATTCTTCCCTGGATGAGTACGCCGGTGATGAAGCATTCGTGAGTGCCGTGGTGGATGAAGCTCATCTGGAGACCACGCAGATGCCGGTACAGCCGGCAGACTCTGCACAGGATTCCGCTCAGCAGGCGCGCCCGGCGGCTAAGCCGAATCGCCTGTCCCGCCTGCCCGGTCGCCTCAACCAGGCACCGGCTGCGCAGGGTGCTTCTGCACAGGGTAGTTCTGCGCAGGGTAGTTCTACGCAGGGCACTTCTACGCAGAACAGTGCGTATTCGAGCAGCCCGGACCTCTTCGACGTTGAGGCATCGGATGCACCCGCAGCCCGCCTGGACCAGGTGCAGCGCGCCGCCGTGGCGAACGGCCGCGTGAACCGCATTCCGGGCGAGGAGCCCCTCTTTGACGTTGAAGCATACGACGGTTTCGGCGCTTCTGAGCAAGCTGCACCGCAGACGAAGCCGCACCAGGTAGTGAACCCTGCGCAGTCTGCCGCACAGCTCGCCGGCTCGGCTTCCGCGTCCCAGGCTCCTGCCGCACCCACGGCTCAGCCCCCGATTCCGACCCGCATGCACTCGCCGGGTGCGCACCCGAAGAACGCGGCTCCCGCGGCTTCGCGAGCGCCCGAGGCTGGCGCATCCCGCCCGCTGCAGAACAATACTCAGGTGGCGACCACCGAGCAGGCACGCGGCGAGCAGGTTGTGCAGTCCTCCCGCGGCACCTATGTGCTGCCCTCAGAGGAGATGCTGGTTGCTGGCCCTCCCGCCAAGGAATCTTCCGAGGTCAACGAGCATGTGGTTGAGGCTCTGACGAATGTACTGGAGCAGTTCAAGGTGGATGCGCAGGTCACCGGCTTCTCGCGCGGCCCGACCGTGACCCGCTACGAGATTGAGCTGGGTCCCGCCACGAAGGTGGAGCGTGTGACCGCGCTGAGCAAGAACATTGCGTACGCTGTGGCGAGCCCGGATGTTCGTATTCTGTCCCCGATTCCGGGTAAGTCCGCGATTGGTATTGAGATTCCGAATACGGACCGTGAGACCGTTGCGCTGGGTGATGTGTTGCGTTCCCCGCAGGCTCACGCGAACCACCACCCGATGGTCATGGGTGTGGGTAAGGACGTTGAGGGCGGCTTCGTGCTGGCGAACCTCGCGAAGATGCCGCATATGCTGGTCGCCGGTGCGACCGGTGCGGGTAAGTCTTCGTTCGTGAACTCGATGATCACCTCGATTCTGATGCGCGCAACCCCCGACCAGGTGCGCCTGGTGATGGTCGACCCGAAGCGTGTGGAGCTCACCGCCTACGAGGGTATTCCGCACCTGATTACGCCCATCATTACGAACCCGAAGAAGGCAGCTGAGGCTCTTCAGTGGGTGGTTCGTGAGATGGACGCACGCTACGATGACCTCGCCCATTACGGCTATAAGCACGTGGACGACTTCAACAAGGCGGTGCGTGAGGGTAAGGTTCAGCCTGATCCCGGTAGCAAGCGTACGGTGCACGAGTACCCGTACCTGCTGGTGATTGTTGACGAGCTCGCCGACCTGATGATGGTCGCTCCGCGTGACGTGGAAGAGGCGATTGTTCGTATTACGCAGCTGGCGCGTGCGGCGGGTATTCACCTGGTGCTGGCGACCCAGCGTCCGTCGGTGGATGTGGTGACCGGTCTGATTAAGGCGAACGTTCCGTCTCGTATGGCGTTTGCGACCTCCTCGGTCACTGACTCTCGCGTGGTGCTGGATCAGCCCGGCGCTGAGAAGCTGATTGGTCAGGGTGACGCGCTCTTCCTGCCGATGGGTGCCTCGAAGCCGATGCGTGTTCAGGGCGCGTGGGTGTCTGAGTCTGAGATTCACGCCGTGGTTGAGCACGTGAAGAAGCAGGCGCCGACCATCTACCGTGAGGATGTGATGGTCTCTGCCGCGAAGAAGCAGATTGATGAGGAAATCGGCGATGACCTCGACGACCTGTTGCAGGCGGCGGAGATTGTGATTACGACCCAGTTCGGTTCGACCTCGATGCTGCAGCGTAAGTTGCGCATGGGCTTCGCGAAGGCGGGCCGCATCATGGACCTGCTGGAATCGCAGGGCGTGGTGGGCCCCTCGGAGGGCTCCAAGGCACGTGAGGTGCTGATCCGCCCGGATGACCTGCAGGCGACCCTGGCGCGTATTCGCGGTGAGGAGCCTCCGGCTGCCGACCCGTACGCGAACGCGGTGGACCCGGGTGAGCCGGCCACCGACTATTTCGACGAGCCCGATGATGAGGGTTCGGAGGACGCCTGGCAGCTGACCGGTCGCTAGTGCCTCAGCGCTCTGCCCGCCCAGCTGACCCGCCCAACTAACCCACTCAGCCGAGTGAGCGTGCGACATGCACCCCGTATTATCCCTGTGATGTCTGCTACGGCACACGTATAATGGACGGTACGGGGTGTTTGCGTATCCCCGATACGTTTAGGTGTCGGTGCGTACGCGGTCTCTCACCGTCGAAAGCCATCTACCCGTAAGGAGCCGTTATGAGTGAAGCTCGCAATTCCGTACCCGCCGGTGCGGTCAGCACAGCGAAGCCTTCGAACTGGAATGTGCCGAATGTGTTGACGGTTCTGCGTATTATTGCGGTTCCTTTCTTCATTGTTGCCCTGGTTTCGGGCGGTACTTTTGGTGCCGCTGATCCGACGCACCGCTGGCTGGCGTGGATTATTTTCATTCTTGCCATGCTCACGGACTGGGCGGACGGCTACCTGGCGCGCTCGCGTAACCTGATTACGAGCTTCGGCAAGATTGCTGACCCGATTGCCGATAAGTTCCTCACCGGTGCGGCGTTCATTGTGCTGTCTGCGCTGGGCGAGCTGTGGTGGTGGGTCACGATTGTGATTCTGCTGCGCGAGTGGGGCATTACGATCATGCGTCTGTTCGTCATTAAGTACGGTGTGATGGCCGCTAGTAAGGGCGGCAAGATTAAGACCGTGCTGCAGACGGTGGCGCTGGTGCTGATGCTTCTGCCGCTGGGTCAGCTGGGTCTTGGCTGGCTGATTCCCGGTTGGGTTCTGATGGGCGCGGTTACCGCGATTACCGTGTGGACCGGTCTGGTGTATGTGCGTGATGCGTATATTTTGCGTCGTAACTGGTTGCAGGCTCAGGCCTCTCAGGGCGGCGGTAAGTAGAGGCGAGGGGAGTGGCGTGTGCTGCTCCCCTTCGCTGTACCTGCGGTGCGTTGTGTGCCGCGTGAGGTTTTGGGCGGCGGTTCGCCGCTGAAAGGAGAGAATGATGGTTCCCCTCATACTTGAAGATGCTCTGTCCGCTGGGCTTTCCTCCGTTGGGCTTTCCTCCGCTGAGGTTTTCTCCGGTACCCCGGAGGCGGCGGCGCTGCTACTCCGCGATGCGGTGCGGTTGCGTGCCTCCCAGGAGGGCCCGGTGCTGGTGGCGACGGCTGAGTCGCTGACCGGCGGGGATGTGGGCGGCGCGATTTGTACGGTGCCGGGCGCATCCGCGTATTACCGCGGCGGCGTGATTTCCTACGCCTACGAGGTGAAGGCTCAGGTGTTGGGCGTGGACGCTCAACTGCTGGCGCGTGAAGGTGCGGTGCATCCTGCGGTGGCGGTGCAGATGGCGGTCGGTGCGGCGCGTGTGTGCGGTGCCGATTATGCGGTGTCAACCACGGGCGTTGCCGGTCCTGATCCTGCGGACGGCCAGCCGGTGGGCACGGTCTATATCGGTGTGTGTTCCCCGGGCGGTTCTGAGGTGTTTGAACGCCACTATTCGGGGGACCGGGCGCAGATTCGTGCGGCGGCGAGCGCGGATGCGATTGCTCTGCTGGCGCGTGCGGTGCGTGGCGGTGCCGGTGGGGTTCTGGAGAACGAGCTGGCGTAGCGGGTCGGGCTGGACTGGGCTGGGCTGTGTGCTGTGCAGTGCCTGAAGCGGCTACGTGGCACCTGGAACGGCCGTGTAGTCGCCTGCGCAGCGCCTACCTGAGAAAAATTTTACGGCTCAAATATATTCACAGGGTTCTTTCAGCTCCGCAGGAATAAAGGCATAGGTTCGCCTGTTTGAATAGATACAGGCCGTAAGAAGAAGATGAAAATGGCGAGGCTCCTAGCCCGCGCCCCAAAAATCAGTTAGGCTTAACTATGTACAGTCCCGCAGGTCGGGAATACCTACTCAGGAAAGTGATATAGAAGCTCATGGCTAAGCAGCGCGTATCGATTAATGGCATTACTAAGTGGAAGGAAATCGAGGAGACCCCCCGACAGGTCGCCCCGGTCGTTGAGGAAACTAAGGTTGTTCCCCTGCGACAGGCAATCGGTGAGGTTCTTCGCGATGTTCGCCAGCGTCAGGGCCGCACCCTGCGCGAGGTTTCCCAGCGTGCCCGTGTTTCCCTCGGTTACCTGAGCGAAGTTGAGCGCGGTCAGAAGGAAGCTTCCTCCGAACTGCTGGCATGGATTTGCCAGGCTCTGGACATTCCGATGTCTCAGATGTTGCGTGAGGTTGCCGACCGTATGGCGGTTCTCGAGGGCGTTCAGATTCCGGATACTGTTCCGGCTGAAATGTCTGAGCAGTACAAGAGCGATTACTACATTCTCTCGAAGTAACGCGAGGCGGCACATGCCGCGCTAAAACGTGAAGCGATGCCGTGCATCCCCGTAAGGTGGGTGTACGGCATCGCTTATTCTCGGTTTATCCCGGGTTTATTCTGGGTATATCCTGGGCTTGTTCTCTGGCGATGCGGGCGATGTGACGAATTATGAAGCAAACTAGCGGTGGAGCGGAAGGAGCGCTTGTGAAGCTGAGCGAATTTTGGGCGTGCATGGAGTATGAGTTCGGTGCCGGGTATGCTCCGGTGCTGGCGCGGGACTTGGTGCTGGGCGCGCTGGGTCATGTGACCGCTGCGGAGGCGCTGGACCAGGGCGTTAACCCGAAGGATGTGTGGCTTGCAATCTGCGAGGAGCAGGAGATTCCGCAGGAGCGCCGCCTGGGTCCCGATAAGGAACCGTTGCGCTAGTCGGTAAGTCTGGCGTGTTCTAGCGCAGGTTCTAGCGCAGGAGGCGGAGCCTAGCTTCTGTTCGAGTGCTAGCCCCTGCACGGGAGGTATTTTCGAATAATTAGCCGAAAATCCGGGGTTTTTCGAAAATATATGCCGAAATCCTATCCGATTTATTCGAAACTGGGTCGTAATTTTGTTCGACTCGTGCTAGACTTTTCCACATCAGGAATTTTTCGGAAAAATCTTCAAAGTTTTCCACAGATTTTAAAAAATGGCCTTATCCTGTCAGGCTGTGACCCTAGAGTAGTCTCAGAAGGAACCGGTAGGCCAAAACCTTCAAGGTCTCGATTACGAGTCCCACCGATTCCGAAGAAACATTACTCCCGTCAACCACTGACAACACAAAGAACGAGGTACTACCGTGGCTAAGAACACCAAGTCTCAGAGCGTAGCTCGCGTTCCCGAAGAGGGTCGCGCCAAGGCACTTGAAGCCGTGATGGCACAGATCGACAAGAACTACGGCAAGGGTGCAGTCATGCGCCTGGGTGATAAGGAAATCACCAAGACCGAGGTTATCTCCACCGGAGCTATCGCTCTGGATGCCGCTCTGGGTATTGGCGGTCTGCCCCGCGGCCGCGTCATCGAGATTTACGGTCCCGAGTCCTCCGGTAAGACCACTGTTGCGCTGCACGCTGTAGCGAACGTTCAGAAGGCAGGCGGCGTGGCAGCGTTCATCGACGCCGAGCACGCACTGGACCCGATCTACGCGGCTAAGCTGGGTGTGGATATTGACCAGCTGCTGGTCTCTCAGCCTGACACCGGCGAGCAGGCACTGGAAATCATGGACATGCTGGTTGGTTCCGGCGCCGTTGATATCGTGGTCGTCGACTCCGTTGCCGCACTGGTACCCCGCGCCGAAATTGAAGGCGACATGGGTGACTCCCACGTGGGTCTGCAGGCTCGCCTCATGAGCCAGGCTCTGCGTAAGATTACCGGCCGCCTCTCCGCAACCGGCACCACCGCAATCTTCATCAACCAGCTGCGAGAGAAGATTGGTGTCTTCTTCGGCTCTCCCGAAACCACCACCGGTGGTAAGGCGCTGAAGTTCTACGCTTCGGTCCGTATCGACATCCGCCGCATTGAGACCCTCAAGGACGGCGCTAACCCGATTGGTAACCGCACCCGCGCCAAGATCGTGAAGAACAAGATGGCTCCGCCCTTCAAGCAGGCTGAGTTCGACATCCTCTACGGTGAGGGCATCTCCGTTGAGGGCGGCATCCTGGACCTGGCGGTGGAGAACGACATCGTCAAGAAGTCCGGCGCATGGTTCACCTACGACGGTGAGCAGCTGGGCCAGGGCCGCGAGAACGTTCGTAAGCTGCTCAAGGACAACCCCGAGCTCACCGAGGAACTGCAGTACAAGGTTCTGGTGAAGCTGGGCATCATTGAGGAAGAAGCTGACGAGCAGGCAGCTGCTGAGTCTGAGGGTAACGACCCGCTGGACGAGCTGGCTGAGGAGTTCTAAACCGGCCCACGTAGCTTCTTGCTAACGCCACGACTGATTGCCGTGTGCTGTGCATTCCGCACGGTGCACGGCATCTGTCGTTAACGGAGAGCGCGTTAAATGGAACGCCAGCGAGCGCCGAGACAACGCCTCGTTACAATGGGGGAGCGCCGTATAGCCCGGCGCACGGGTCATTAGGCGGACCCAACTCATCAAGCGATCCAACATATCAAGCGATCCAACACAGGGGAGAGGAGGAACTGAGCATGACGGAACAGCACGGTCATGAAGAGCACGAACACAACAGTGTGCATGATGGCGACGCCGGTTTTGCGGCGCTGGATGCGACCGAACCGCACTTCGGTTCCTTAGTTCTGGAAGGTTCAGCCTTCCAGGACTCTACATTCTCTGCGTCTGTTCCCTTTGAACCCGCTATTTCCTTTGAGCCCGTTATTTCTTTTGAAGCTACTGGTTCGTTTGAATCCACCGCCCCGCTGATTGAGGTAGGCGGCTTTGAGGCGCTTAATTTTGAGGCGCCCGCGCCTCTGGCGGAGCCCACCCTCACTTGGGAGGCGCCTCCTGCTGTTGAAGAGCTCCCGTACCCTGACGTGCCCCCGTATGAGGATGAGCCCCCGTATGAGGACGCGCCTCCGTACCCTGACGAGCCTCCCTACGGGGACGAACCTCCGTATCCGGCGGAGCCCGAGTACGCAGGGGAATATTGGGTCCCCTCGGACGAAGCGGCACCTGTAGAGGCGGTAGCGGAGAAGCCAGCGTCCACAGAAAACGCACCTCAGAAGTGGGCGCGGAACAGGACCGCGGATTCGGTAGCCTCTGAGGAGTTCCCGGATTGGCACCCCGCCGCGCACGGCTTTGTTGAAGAAAGCATCGCTCGCGATAACGGCGGCGACTATGCGGGGGAGTTCCGCGTACCCGAGTTGCCCCTGCAAGCTGTGCCCTCCGAGGCTGTACCTTCCGGTTCTGGGGAAGACGGTGAATCGCCGCGCCGCAGCCTGCTCGTTGACCCGAACCTGCCCGCCGTCTCCATTGACGAAGCGCCCGTTCGTGCCTTTACCCCCGGCGGTGCCGAGCCGCGCCCCATGGCGGCTGGCCGTATGAGTCGAGCCGGTGCGGCCTCCATCGGATCGGGTCTCACCGCCGAAGAAAAGGAAGAGATCGAGAGGCAAGCAGCTCAGCGGGATAAGCAGAAGAAACGCCAGTCTTCGCGTGCCTCCAAGGACACCGACTATAAGCGCGGGTTCCGTCGCATGAGCGCGGTTCAGCAAGAGAAAATGCGGAGCCGTTCGCCCTACGCGCCCGCCTTCGGGGCTCGCAGCGACGATGAGGAAACCCGCAAGAGTTCCACGGGTCGCGGCTCGGGGAGCAAGCTATTCAGGGAGGGAAGTAGCTTGAACGAAGAACTCACCCCCGCCGAAGAAGCACTCATCCGCGGTATCGCTGAGGAAGAGGCGCAGGGCGTCGGTACCGGAAAGCGCCGTGCCGCTTCGAATGGTTCCCCAAAGGGCGGTTCTCGAGCTCGGGGCTCCCAGCCGGGCGGCTCTCAGATGGGACGTGCTTCCTCACCGCCGGAGGGCAACGTGCCTTCCTGGAAGCAGAAGGTGCGTGCCGCCCGCGCCGCGGAAGAATCAGACCCCTATACGCGCGCTAAAACCATCGTGTATAACCAGCTGGCGTACTCGGCAAAAACCCGAGGCCAGCTGCGCAAGAAACTGCAGGTAGAAGGCTTCGACGCGGAGCTCATTGAGCCGCTGCTCGATAAGTTCGAGGCGGCAAAACTCATTGACGACGCCGAATACGCCCAAACGTTCGTGGCGCAGAAGAGCCGCACCAAGAAGCTCTCCCGCGCCGCGCTGCGCCGTGAGCTCGCTGAACGCGGGGTGCGCGGTGAAGAGGCGGAGAACGCCCTGGCTCAGCGCACCGACGAGCAGGAACGTGAGGACGCCGCCGAGCTGGTGCGTAAGAAGCTGCGCCCCGGCATGGACCTCAGCGACCGCGCCGAAAAGGATAAGGTGACCCGCCGACTGCTGGGGATGCTGGCTCGCCGCGGGTACTCCTCCTCGGTGTCGATGTCGGTGATTCGTGAGGAACTAGCCGCCTACGGTGCGGAGGACGAGCTCTGGTAGCTCAGTGTTCTGGTAGTTCGCGGCCCCGATAGAGGGCAAGTAGGTGCGCTCCGTCAAAGAGCCTCAGCCAAAGAGCCTTCGCCAAATAACCTCCGCCAAAGAGCTTCCATCAATAAGCTCAAAGGGTGAGCTCGCTACAGAAATACTCTGTAGCGGGCTCACCCTTAGGTTTTGAACTTTATAAAACGCCTTGTCGAAGGCTATATCTGCTGTTTACTCGACCACTCCCAGGCGGTCCGCGAACTCGGCGAGGGTTGCATCCTGAGAACCAGCAATTTCCAGCAGCAGGCGCATCAGTTGCGCGCCCTCACGGCGGATACGAGGCAACAAATCGGCACGCGCCGAAGAGGAGTACAGCTCCAGTAGAGCGCACACGGTCACCGCCGTGCACACCGCCAAATCCTCCGCCAGGTGCTCATCCAGCGGGGCGTCCTCGAATAGCGCAGAGTACAACGCCGGCAGCGCCTTCTTACGGTCCACACGGTAGCGCGGGTACTCCGGTGAGGAGGGGAAGCCCAGCATCGCCTCAACGAAGGGGAAGCCGCGGTGGTGCAGGCAGGTGCCCTCCGCATCGACCATGCGCACCTGCGCGCCGTCTGCCGAACCAATCAGTACGTTCTGCGGCGAAAAATCGCCCGAAGAGAGCATATAGACCTTGCCGCGGTTGAGCTTGAACTGCTCGGGTACCGGCGGGCGCTTGGTGAAGAAAGGCTGCAGAACGCGGCGGAAACGGAAGGACAGCTCCTCAACAGCGGCGGGAAGAACGGGCACGTCCTCATGCGCGGCAGAGCTGGAGTCGTGGCTGTCAGCATCGTGCTCGGGGGAGCGCGCCTCATCAGCCACACCGTACAGCTTCTTCAAACCGCGCTCAGCCAAACCCGGCGAGGCAATAGCGCCCGGGAACTGCGCCTTGCGATCGGCACGCGCCAGGTTCAGGCGGTAATCCTCCACCGCCTCACCCATAATGCCGCTGGCGGCAAGGGCACGGTACGCCTCAATGTAGTAGTTCAGAGCGTCCAGCGCCTGCTGTTCGGTGCCCTCCAGCAGGGCGTGGGCGACCGAATACTGCTCGCCCTCAACGGTTCCGGCGCTCACATCCTCCAGAGCCAGCACACGCAGCTCAGGATCCGCGCCGTAGAGCTGCGGGAACAGGCCCGGAACCTGCAGGTTCAGCGCCTCCAAACCGTAACGCTCACGCAGGTACCCGAAACCGCCCGCGTTCACCGTCGAATCCTTACGGCGGTAACGCTTCACAATAATCGAGGTCGGCAAAGGCCCAGCTGGCTCGGCTGCAGGCTCATACGCCACACGCACCACAACCGAACGCATGCCGGTGCCCAGAATCTGTACGCGCTCAACCGCGCGGGCAGCCACCTGCTCCAAAGAATGGGCCCAGCTAAGCAGCTGCATCAGGTTCTGGCGCATCGAGGCAGAATCAGCGCTCGCCTGAGGCGGCACGGGGGAGTAGACGGCAATCGCCTCCTCAATGAGGGTACTTAGATGCTCCCCGTCAGGGGCGGGGGCGGAAGAATCGTTCGGTGACAGAGCCGGAAAGTTACTACTAAGGGAAACCTGCATAGAGCCATTATCCCCCATCGGATACCCTATAGGGCATGACTTCGACCCTCAGCGATTCCGCCCAGACCCCCGAAACCAGCCCCCGCACCTACGAAGTGCGCACTTTCGGCTGCCAGATGAACGTGCACGACTCCGAACGAATGTCCGGCCTGCTGGAGGCTAACGGCTACGTTCGCGCTGAGGAAGGCACCCAGCCCGACCTGGTTGTTTTCAACACCTGCGCGGTCCGCGAAAACGCGTCCAACCGCCTGTACGGTCACCTCGGCCAGCTCGCACCGGTCAAGCGCAGCCACAAGGGCATGCAGATTGCCGTGGGCGGCTGCCTGGCGCAGAAGGACCAGGACGCCATCATTGAGAAGGCACCCTGGGTTGACGTCGTGTTCGGTACCCACAACATTGGTTCCCTGCCAGCGTTGCTGGAGCGTGCCCGCCACAACCACGAGGCGCAGGCAGAACTGCTCGAATCCCTCGAAGTTTTCCCCTCCACCCTGCCCACTAAGCGTGACCACGTGTACTCCGGCTGGGTGTCCATCTCCGTGGGCTGTAACAACACCTGCACCTTCTGCATCGTGCCGTCCCTGCGCGGTAAGGAGAAGGACCGCCGCCCCGGCGACATCCTCGCCGAGGTTCAGGCGCTGGTCGATGACGGCGCTATTGAGGTGACCCTGCTCGGTCAGAACGTGAACTCCTACGGCGTGGAGTTCGGCGACCGACAGGCGTTCTCCAAGCTGCTGCGCGCCTGCGGTGAGATTGAAGGCCTGGAACGTGTGCGCTTCACCTCCCCGCACCCGGCAATGTTCACCGACGACGTGATTGACGCGATGGCGGAGACCCCGAACGTCATGCCCGTGCTGCACATGCCGCTGCAGTCCGGCTCCGACAAGGTGCTCAAGGATATGCGCCGCTCCTACCGCTCCAAGAAGTTCCTGAACATTCTGGACAAGGTGCGCGAGCGCATCCCGAATGCCGTGATTACCACCGACATCATTGTGGGCTTCCCCGGCGAGACTGAAGAGGACTTCCAGGACACCCTGAAGGTTGTGGAGCAGGCTCGTTTCTCCTCTGCGTTCACCTTCCAGTACTCGATCCGCCCCGGCACCCCCGCGGCGACCATGGAGAACCAGATTCCGAAGGAGGTCGTGCAGGAACGCTACGAGCGTCTGATTGCCCTGCAGGACCGTATCGCCGGTGAAGAGAACCGCAAGCAGCTCGGTAAGACCGTTGAGCTGATGGTTGTTGCGGAGGCGGGCCGTAAGGCTGAGCAGACTCACCGCCTCTCCGGTCGTGGCCCGGACCAGCGCCTCGTGCACTTCTCGGTGCCCGAGGGTTGCGAGACTCCCCGCCCCGGCGACATGGTCACCGTACCTATTACCGAGGCTGGTTCCTTCCACCTGATTTCTGACCCGACCGCCGAGCAGTACCAGCTGCGCCGCACCCGCGCCGGTGACGCGTGGGACCGCTCCCAGGCTGACTCTTGCGGTACCGGCACCACCCAGGTGCCCGGTGCGCCGGTGGGTCTGGGCATGCCGACCATCGGTCTGCGCCCCTAAAACCTATAACGAATCATGCGCCCTGTTCTTCGGGCTCGCACCGCCACCGCAAGTGGGGGTGAGGGAACCGGTAGAATGGGGCGCATGACTATCTCCGAAACTCTGCCCGTTATCGCTATTGTGGGCCCGACCGGTACCGGTAAGAGCGCGCTCGCCATTGAGCTGGCTCTGCGCCTGAACGGTGAGTGCATTAACGCTGATTCTATGCAGTTCTACCGGGGTATGGATATTGGTACCGCGAAGGTCACCGCGGAGGAGATGCGCGGCGTTCCGCACCACCTGCTGGACATTATGGACGTGCGGGATGAGGCGTCCGTGGCGGAGTTTCAAGAGCGTAGCCGTGAGCTGATTGAGCAGATCCGTGCCCGTGGCCGCTACCCGATTCTGGTGGGTGGTTCCGGCCTGTATGTGCGTGCCGCCCTGGATAAATTGGAGTTCCCCGGCACGGATGCGCGGGTGCGTGAGCGTCTGGAGGAGCAGGCACGTACCGAGGGTATTGGTGTTCTGCACGCCCGCCTGGCGGAGGTCGACCCGGAGTCGGCTGCGCGCGTGAAGGACGAGCGCCGCATTATTCGAGCCCTGGAGGTGTTCGAGGTGACGGGTCGCCCGTTCTCGGCGTTTATGCCGGTGCGCGAGTACGTGACGGAGAGTATTCAGATTGGTTTGGATATGGATCGTGCCCTGCTGCATGAGCGTCTGCACCGCCGCGTGGAGCTGATGCACGAGCAGGGTCTGCTCGATGAGGTTCGCACCCTGAACGAGCAGGGGCTGCAGGAAGGTAAGACCGCCTCCCGCGCGATTGGTTACGCGCAGTTCGCTCGCGTCCTTGAGGATGCGGACTACAGTGTGGAGCAGGCGATTGAGGATACGACGATCGCTACCCGCCAGTTTGCGCGCCGCCAGCTGACCTGGTTCCGTGCGGACCCGCGCGTGCACTGGCTGGATGCGCTCTCACCCACCCTTGTAGATGAGGCGGAAGCCATCATCCGCGAAAGCACCCGATAAGCCACAATAACGAGCCGCGGCCGAACAGATACCCCTTCGAACCGGTCGGCACGGTAAAATCATAAACGGACAGGTCACCAACCTTAAGGACAGCATATGAGCGAGAACCCTTCCATCTGGGGCGAGCTGGCAGGCCTGACCCTCACCAAGGGTCACGGCACCGGCAACGACTTCATCTTTCTGACGGACGAGAACGCAGAAATTGCCCTCACCCCCGAGCTGGTAGCCCGCGCCTGCGACCGACACTTCGGCATTGGCGCGGACGGCTTCATTCGTGCTGCCCGCAGCACCGCCTCCCGCGCGGGTCAGAAGCTGCTCGAGGAGCACCCGGACGCTGTCTGGTTCATGGACTACCGCAACGGTGACGGCTCTATCGCTGAAATGTGCGGCAACGGTGTGCGTGCGTTCGTGGAGTACCTGCGCACTGAGGGCCTGATTGAGCTTGAGGTAGGCGAGACCGTCAAGATTGGTACCCGTGCCGGCGTGAAGACTGTGGCGCGCACCGAAGAGGGCTACGCGATTGATATGGGCCCGTGGAGCTTCATTCACGGTGACGCTGCCCGCGAGGGTGGCGAGGACTGCCTGGTGTCTGCTCGCGGCCTGAAGACTCCGCGCGCTGGCCTGTCCATTTCGATGGGTAACCCGCACACCGTGGTGATGCTCGGCTCCGACGGTAAGCTGGACGGCCTGGACCTGCACAGCCTGCCTCAGGTGAACCCCGCCCCGGTCAACGGCACGAACGTTGAGTTTGTTGTGCCGGTCGACCTGGATGTTGAGAGCGGCGCGCATGTGGGCGCTATCCGTATGCGCGTGCATGAACGCGGCGTGGGCGAGACTCTGTCGTGCGGTACCGGCGCGTGTGCGGCGGCTGCGGCGACTCGTTTCTGGGGTGGAGAGGAAGCGCCGGATGAGTGGCTGGTGCATGTGCCCGGCGGTACCCTCGCGGTGACTTTCGTGCTGGGCCCGGATGACCTGGAGCATGTTGTTCTGGCTGGTCCGGCGCAGATGGTTGCGACCGTCGTGCTGCGATAGAGCAGTCTTAGAACAGAGATTTTATCGACAAAAGCGGCGGGTGTTTTCTGACAATACGTTCAGAAAACACCCGCCGCTTTTATGTTTTAGCAATGAGCGCCAGAAGTTTTAGCGCTAGAGAATTTAACACCAGAGATTTTAGTCCTCGTAGCGGTGCACCTGCAGAATACGGAAGCCCTTCGAGGTCGCATAGCGCGAAACCTCAAACTCGCCGGGGTGCAGCTCCTCAAGTTGTGCGTCCATCCACTTCTGCAAAGAATCGGAGCCCAGGTTCTTCTGAACCACCAGGTAGGCGTCACCGCCGGGCGCCAGGCGCGGCAGCCAGGTCAGCAGGATCTCGTGCAGAACCTCCTTGCCCACGCGAATCGGCGGGTTCGACCAGATGGTGTCAAAACGCAGTTCGGGGTCAACCGATTCGGGGGTTCCCACGGTGACGTTGGATAAGCCGAGAGCGGCGGCGTTGCGTTCGGTCAGGCTAATGGAGCGGGAGTTCACGTCCACCGCGTGCACCTGCGCCTGCGGTGCGAGCATCGCCAAAGTCAGGGTGATGGGGCCCCAACCGCAGCCGATGTCGAGCATGCGTGTACCCTGCGGGTCGGGTGCTTCCTGCAGCAAAATAGCGGTGCCCTTATCAATGCCGGAGGGACTGAAAATGCCGTTAGCTGTGGTGACGGTGACCTTGCGGCCGGCAAGCTCCACCTGCACGGGGCGGGGCTTGAATTCGGTCTCGGGGGTTTCAGAGAAATAATGCTGCTCGCTCATGCTTTCCAGTGTACCGGTAGGGCAAGAACCCACCGCACACGGACAGAGCAGGCGCCGGGTGGGGCAGTAGCTTGCACGCCCTGAGCGCACAGGCGACCGAACCCCCTACCTGATGCGGGCAACGGCGGTAGAATTAGAGGCGTATGAATTCTAAGAACACCCCCGTATCTGATACCGAAAAGCTGCCCAGCGATGAGCAGCTGCGCCGCACCGTAGACCGCGTTCTGGGTCGCTCCCAGGCCGCCGCCTCCGTCACTACTTATGACGCATCCGGTACCGCGCATCACAGCGATAACTCCTCCAGCACCCACGGCAGCCACACTAGCCGCCGTGTGCTGGATACTCGCGCGCGCGAAATTTCTGACGTTCAGCGCGAGCACTCCGAATATGACGGTGACCAGGAAGATCTCGCTGAGCGCCGAGCACTGCGCCGTATCGCGAACCTCTCCACCGAACTTGAAGACGTCACCGAGGTCGAGTACCGCCAGCTGCGCCTGGAGCGCGTGGTGCTGGCTGGTCTGTGGACTGAAGGCACCGTAGAGGACGCCGAGAACTCTCTGCGTGAGCTCGCGGCACTGGCTGAAACCGCAGGTTCCGAGGTTCTGGACGGCCTGGTTCAGCGCCGCCTCAAGCCGGACCCCGGCACTTTCCTCGGCTCCGGTAAGGCACTGGAACTCAAGGACATTGTGGAGGCGACCGGCGCCGACACCGTCATCGTCGACTCCGAACTGGCTCCCTCTCAGCGTCGTGCCCTCGAAGACATCGTGAAGGTCAAGGTCATTGACCGCACCGCCCTGATTCTCGACATTTTCGCTCAGCACGCTAAGTCCCGCGAGGGTAAGGCACAGGTTGAGCTGGCTCAGCTGGAGTACATGCTGCCGCGTCTGCGTGGTTGGGGCGCGTCCCTGTCCCGTCAGGCGGGTGGCCGTGCCGCAGCCGGTGAGGGTATCGGTTCGCGTGGTCCCGGTGAAACCAAGATTGAGATGGACCGCCGCCGCCTGCGCGCTCGCATGGCGAAGCTTAAGCGTGAGATCGCTGCGATGGCGCCGGCGCGTGAGACGAAGCGTCTGAACCGTCGTCGTAACCGTGTGCCTTCGGTGGCTATTGCCGGGTACACGAACGCGGGTAAGTCCTCCCTGCTGAACCGTCTGACCGATGCCGGCGTGCTCGTGGAGAACGCCCTGTTTGCGACCCTGGACCCGACCGTCCGTAAGGCTCAGACCCCGGACGGTATCGGCTACACCCTCTCTGACACGGTGGGTTTCGTGCGTTCGCTGCCGACCCAGCTGGTGGAGGCGTTCCGCTCCACCCTGGAAGAGGTCGCGGATGCTGACGTCATCCTGCACGTGGTGGATGCTTCGCACCCGGACCCGGAGGGGCAGATTCGTGCTGTCCGCGAGGTCATTGCGGAGGTTGACGCCCGCCATATCCCCGAGATTATTGTGCTGAATAAGGCGGATGCCGCCGACCCGTTCGTGCTGGAGCGTATGCGCCAGCGCGAGCCGGAGCACGTGATCGTTTCGGCTCGTACCGGTGAGGGTATTGAGGAGCTGAAGCAGAAGATTGCGGACACCATTCCGCGCCCCTCCATTGAGGTGAAGCTTCTGATTCCGTACTCGCACGGTGAGATTATTTCGCGCCTGCACGAGTGGGACGCCGAAATTAAGAGCACCGATTTCGTATCGGATGGCACCTTCGTGGTGGCTCTGGTCCGTGAGGATGTCGCCTCCGAACTGTCCGAGTATGTGCTGGAGGGCGACCTGCTGGAGGTTCTGGAAGAGGAACTTGCGGAGGCACACGCCCTGGCTGAAGCGACCGCTTCTGTTTCCGAGCAGTCCTCTACCGCTGAGGCTCTCTAGGGGCGGATGAGCGTGACCGAGAGCATCAACGCGCCCAAAAACGCCCCGGGGACCGTGCCCGGATTGGCGACCGACGGCACCCGATTCACCGGGCAGGAGCTTGAAACCCTGCCCGGCGCAAAGGACGCCCTGACACTGCTGGATGAGGCGGTTGCCGCCACTGGCGGTCAGAATCGTGCCGGTCAGCGCATCATGGCGGCGCATGTGGCGCAGGCTCTTGAACTGCAGCGTCACCTGCTGGTCCAGGCGGGTACCGGTACCGGTAAGTCCCTGGGCTACCTGGTTCCTGCCCTGGCGCGGGTGGGGGAGTCGGACCAGCCGATTGTTGTTGCGACGGCTACCCTCGCTCTGCAGGCGCAGATCGTGAACCGCGATCTTCCGCGTCTTCTACAAGCGCTGGAGCCGCGCCCGGAGTCGCAGGCGCAGGTGGCTCTGCTCAAGGGCCGCAATAACTACCTCTGCCTGCACAAGCTGGAGGGCGGCTACCCGGAAGACGAGCCGGATGCTCTCTTTGACATGCCTTCTTCGACCTCCCGCGTGGGTGAGGAAGTGGTGCGCCTGCGCGAGTGGGCTGACCGCACGGAGATTGGCGACCGTGACGAGTTGAAGCCCGGCGTCTCTGACCGCGCCTGGGCTCAGGTATCGGTCAGCGCCGCCGAGTGTCTGGGCCGCCGCTGCCCGCTGGTGGAAGAGTGCTTTAGCGAGATGGCGCGTAGCCGTGCCGCTGAGGCTGACATTGTCATCACGAACCACGCCCTGCTGGCGATTAACGCTTTTGAAGGCATGAAGGTTCTGCCCGAACATGAGACGGTCATTATTGATGAGGCTCATGAGCTGGTGGACCGCGTGACCGGTGCCGTGTCTGGTTCTTTGACGGTTGCGATGGTTCGCCGTGCGGCGCGTAGCGTGAAGAAGCATTCGAAGGCTGATTCCGGCGCACTGGAAATGGCTGCAGGCACTCTGGAGACCGCTTTCGAGGGTCTTGCCGAGGGCCTGCTGAAGGGCCTGGACGGTCGCCTTTTGACCGCTATTTCTGCGGTCAATGATGCCGCCCGCACCGCCCTGTCCGATACAAAACCGGAGGGTCAGGACGTTGACGCCGGCCTGCAGATGGCGCGCTCGCGTGTCTCTGAGGTGCACGATATGAGTAGCCGCATTCTGGAGGCTTCGGGCGAGCAGGACGTTCTGTGGATTTCTCGTCAGGGCGGCTGGGAGAATGGCCGCTACGTGGCTGCTTCCGATACCGACCCGGCGACCCTGAATATCGCTCCGTTGAGCGTTGGCCTGCAGTTGCGTGACGGCCTGTTCGCTGACCGCACTGTGATTTTGACGAGTGCGACCCTGACGGTGGGTGACTCTTTTGACGTTGCAGCCGCTGCCCTGGGACTGCAGGGTGAGGGCGCGCCGCGCTGGACGAGCCTCGACGTGGGTTCGCCTTTCGACTACCGCAAGCAGGGCATCATGTACGTTGCCGGGGATTTGAAGCCTCCGGGATTTGGTGTGCACGAGGGGCAGCTGGAGCGTCTGCGTGAGCTGTGCGAGGCGTCGGAGGGCGGCGCCCTGGGTCTGTTCTCCTCGAAGCGTGCCGCTGAGCGTGCCGCCGAGTATATGCGTGAGCATAGCGACCTGAACATTCTTCTGCAGGGTGAGTCTTCGCTCAAGGCTCTGGTGGAGGAGTTCAGCGAGGACGTTGACTCATGCCTGTTCGGAACGATGAGCCTATGGCAGGGCGTGGACGTTCCCGGTGACTCGTGCCGCCTGGTGGTGATGGACCGCATTCCGTTCCCGCGCCCGGATGACCCGATTGCGCAGGCTCGTACGGAAGCGGTGAACCGTCACCGCGGTAACGGCTTTATGGCGGTTTCTGCTCACCATGCGGCGATTCGCATGGCGCAGGGCGCGGGTCGCCTGATCCGTTCGGTGTCTGACCGCGGCGTGGTGGCTGTGCTGGATTCTCGTGTGGCGACTAAACGCTACGGCGGTTTCTTGATGAAGGCGATGCCGCCGATGTGGTCGACGCAGAATAAGGCAGCCGTGATTGGTGCGCTGGCTCGTCTTTCAGCCAGTATTGAGCGTTAGCTCGGGCGGGATTCGTTCCTGGCTGCGCCGCCCCGCTTTGGGCATATAAATTTGGACATATAGAATCACCCCGGTGATACGTGAACCTTCACGTATTACCGGGGTGATTCTATATAGAGCTAAAAGCCCTAACGGTTATGTTTTTTAGAAGCTGTGCTGTTTAGAGCCCGGGTCTTCTATAAACTGCGGTTTTCTAGAGACTGCATCTTCTAAAGACTACGCAGCACGGAGACGACCTTACCCATGACGGTTGCGCGGTCGCCCATAATCGGCTCGTAGTTGGAGTTGCGCGGCATGAGCCAGGTGTGGCCGTCAACCTGACGGAACACCTTCACGGTTGCTTCATCGTCGAGCAGAGCGGCAACGATATCGCCGTTGTCTGCGGTGTGCTGCTCGCGGACAACCACCCAGTCGCCGTCGCAGATTGCGGCGTCAATCATGGAATCGCCCTTGACCTTGAGCATGAACAGCTTGCCGTTACCGACCAACTGGCGGGGCAGGGCGAGCACATCCTCCACGGACTGCTCGGCGGTGATGGGACCGCCCGCTGCAATTCGTCCAACCAGGGGAACGGGTACGAGGTCTTCATCGCCGACTTCGAAGTTCGGCAGCTCGGGCAGGGAAGAGGAAGCGCTACCGTGGATGCCGACGCCGTTCTCATCCAGCACCTCAATGGCGCGGGGAAGCTTGGGGTCGCGGCGAATGTAGCCCATAGTCTCGAGGCGACCGAGCTGGTGAGTGACCGAGGACAGGGACGCAAGACCCACCATGTCACCAATCTGGCGCATGGACGGCGGGTAACCCTTTTGTTCAATCTCGGTGCGGATCGCGTCAAGAATCTTCTGCTGGCGCGCGGTCAGCGCCGGACGGGGTGCTGTTGCCATTTCTTTTCCTTCGGTCTGTACTCCGACCTTTGTATCCCGGTCGGGGCACGGATGGGTGCTTCACACGATTTCTGATGGTGTCCTAAAAATTTTTTGGGTTCTGCCGAAATGGGTCTTATCTCGTCAGGGGGTGGAGGAATTCTATCCGTGCCGGAGCGATACCGGAGCGATACGCGGGCAACGAGTATGCGCCTCCGCCCTATAAAACTCAGTCAGCAGCACCTGCATTCGATACAGGACCAAGCTGTAACGGGTACAGAAACCAGCTGTGAGTAGGACTCATCAGGAGCGGGTGGAACGTCTCTTGACACCAGTGTAGAACACTACACCGAAAAACTCAAACAAATATTCTAGATTTTTTCTTCGAAACTCGAAGAAATTTTTAGTACATCTCTGCTAGACTTTAGAACAAGAGTTCGTATATACTCTTGAATCTCTCCTGAAATTCAGGATTTACGGGTGAATGTTCGAAAAATATTCGAAGATTGACCCGGAGTCTTCCGGGAGACGAGAGTGAATGAGTGTTCGAATGTATTCGAATCCTCTGCCTCTCTCTTCGCAGGATCTACCCCGGATGCTCTGGAAAACCTCTGGCGAATCTAGGGAGCATCTGGCGAAGAGAGAGTGCAGGGGGTGGGGTGCTGAGGCAACTCGGTGCACCCGACGCTCTGACCTAACTAGAGAATAGCTATCCACTAGTTATCGCCTAACAATCACCACTCCATAGTTATCACTCAACTAGGACCTCCGAGCGGGTATCGCTCGGCATTGCTAGACCCGCGGGGTAACCCCGGGGAGAGCTGAGAGAAAGGAACCACAATGACTACTGCAGCACCTCTTGCTTCTCGTGGCACTTCTGCACACCTTCCGGCAGGCTTGGTGGTACTTCACCCCGCCCGCACCGCACCCGCCCGCACTGCGTCCGCCAGCACCGTGTCCGCCAGCACCGTACAGGGGCGTTCTCGTGTGCCTGCGTCTTCGCAGTCTGTTCGCTCTTCTCGTGCGGCTCATGCACCCCGCCCTGCGCAGGCGGCTCAGCCTACCCATGCTCCCGCCGTTTCTACCCCCGCTGCTTCTACCCCCACTGTGGCGCCCGCACCGGTTCGCTCTGTAGCTTCTGGTGTGCAGACTACTTCTGATGCGCAGGCGCCCAGCGTGAAGAGTGTTCTTCTGGCTAAGGGTGGTGAGCTTCTGCGCGAGGTTCCCGCTTCTATTCGTCGTCTTGGTACTGTGCGCGGTTTCCTGAAGGGGCTGCCTCTGCTGACTTTGGCGGCGCTGATTGTGCTCGGCGCTATTAGCTTCTTTGGTCCGGCGGCTTCTGCTTCCGTGGAGAACGCTTCGGTGACTCGAACCGTCGTTGTGGTCAAGCACGGCGAGACCCTGTGGGATATTGCTCAGGCGGTGGATCCGCAAGGTGACACCCGTGATACTGTGGTTCGTATTATGGAGTTGAACTCGCTGACCAGCACCTCTGTTGATGCCGGTCAGCGTCTGGAAATTCCTCAGCCTCAGCGCTAAGCATGGGCCCGTGTGTGGTTGGCTTCTGCATGAGGTTGATGTCTTGACTCCGAATCCTCTATCTATCAAGCTAGAGCGCTTGAGCCGAATTCTTGAGCCTATGCACTAGGAGCGCACCGATGCCTGTTCCCGTTGAACCCACACCCGTCGAAACTGAATCTGTACAGGAAACTGAATCTGTACAGAGCGCTCAGACCGCCCGTCCTGTGGTTGCCGTTTTGGGGGAACCCGGAACTCGTGGCGCCCTGGTGAAGCTTCTTCAGGATGCGGGGGCGGACGTTATCGTGACCGCTGTGCCCGATCAGCTGCGTGAGGCTGACGGTATGGTGGTTACCGGCGGTGCGAGCTCTCTTGAGGCGTATGAAGATCTGAAAGCTAAGGACGCTGAGCGCGTGATTGGTCGCCGTGTTGCTGGCGGTCGTCCGGTGCTGGTTGCCGGTGCGGCACTGAGCTGCCTCTTCGATTCGGTTACGGTGGAGCATCCGCAGATGGGGCAGGTTCAGGTGCAGTGTATGGGGGAGTGGCCCGGTGAGAGCGTGGAGCTTTCTACCCGCGACTTGGTGCCCGGTGTTTCTGCCCTGCGTTCTTCCTCCGATAGTGCGCTGCTCAAGGATCTTGAGGGCGAGGCTCACTTCAAATCTGAGCACGGCGTTTTTGAGTGGGCTTTTGACCAGAGCATTGAATATATTGCCCCTCCGGCAGTGACTTGGACTGTCACCGAGCCCGCCTATATCGCGGCGGTTGAGAACGGTCCGCTGACGGCGGTGCAGTTCTGTCCGGTAGGTTCTGGCGAGCTGGGGGCGGAGTTTATGCGCCGCTGGGTTGCGTCCCTGGCGGTGACCGGTCGCCTGTCTTCTGGCGACTTCGTTACTGCTGCGGGAGGTAACTAATGTCTGCACCCGTTCTTGAACTTCTGCCCGCTGTTGATATTTCTGAAGGCTACGCGGTGCGCCCGGTGGGCGGCACCCTGTCCGGTGGTGAACAGCGCCTCGACCCTGTTGAGGCGGCTCTGACCTGGGTGAAGTCTGGTGCTCGCTGGATTCACCTGGTTGACCTTGATTTGGCGTTTGGTCGCGGCACGAATACTGAGGTTCTGGCTGAGGTGGTTGCCGCCGTCCGTGCCGAGAATGCCCGCGGCTCCGCTCCGGTTCGTATTCAGGTCAGCGGCGGTGTGCGTAATGCTGAGAGTCTGGAGCGCGCCCTGAGCCTGAACCCGGATCGCGTGAACGTGACCAGCGCGGCTCTGGCGGATTCTTCCTGGCTTGAAGGTACTCTGGCTCGTTATGCCGATTCTGATCTTCTGGCTCTTGGCCTCGATGCCCGCTATAACCCTGAGCGGGGCTGGGTGACGGTGGCTCGCGGTACCGACTGGTCGGGCCCTGACCTGGCGGAGGCGCTGGCGTGGCTGGAGAGTGCGGGTGTGCGCCGCTATATCGTCACGGATGTGAGTAAGGACGGTTCTCTGGCGGGTCCCGGTGCGGAGCTGCTGGATGAGGTGCTGGCTCAGACCACCTGCCGGGTGGTGGCGTCCGGTGGTGTGGCGTCGCTGGCTGATCTTGTGAAGCTGCGTTCCATGGTGCCTTCTGGTTTGGAGGGCGTGGTGCTTGGTAAGGCACTGTATGTGGGCAACTTTAGTTTTGAGCAGGCTCTTGAGGCCGCTGGCTCCCGCTAAAGCTACCGCTCCCGCTAACCCGAACGGACTTTATATATGGCGAAGCCCCGTCTTCCTCAACGTGAGGGAGACGGGGCTTCGCCGTGAATAGACCGGGTACGGTTTAGTAGACCGGGCCGGTGAGCTTTTCGCCGGGGCCCTTGCCGGGTTCGTCCGGGAAGGGGGATGCTTCGCGGAAGGCGAGCTGCAGGGTGCGCAGGCCGTCGCGCAGGGGTGCTGCGTGCTGGGAGCCGATTTCGGGTGCTGCGGCGGTGACTAGGCCTGCCAGCGCGGTGATGAGCTTGCGTGCTTCGTCGAGGTCCTTGAGGTCGTCGGCGTTTTCGTCTGCTGCCAGGCCGCACTTGACGGCTGCGGCGCTCATCATGTGGATGGCTGCGGAGCTGATGATTTCGATGGCGGGTACGTCTGCGATGTCGCGCAGCTGTTCGTTGACGGCTTCGACCTGCTCTTCGGTGAGTTCGGTGTGGCCGTGTACGGGGGTTTCTTCTTCCGCGGTGAAGCGGAAGTTCGTGTTTTCAGTGCTCATAGTCTTAGAATCTCATATTTCGTTTGTTTCGGTAAATGCGTCCTTAAGAGTGGGTGCTTCTGCGGACTTTCTGGGGGAGTCTCCGCAATTTTTATGGTGTTTTGCGTCTATTTCCTTGCGTCTGTCGGGGATTCTGCGGTATGGTTGTAGGCAGTTTGCAAGTGGAGCATGCCTCCCACCCGGTTGACCGCCGCAGGCGTTTGTTTGCGAGTTTTGAGGTGAACGGGTTTGTCCGCCGCGTTCGGCGTACGCTGGTTTGTGCCTCCGCTTGTGTAACTGCGGGGGCTTTTTTAGTGCCCGCAACGGATAGTATTCACGGGGAAACCCACAGAGCACAGGAGCTAGTCATTAGCGAACCACGCATTAACGATCGTATCCGCGTTCCCGAGGTCCGTCTTGTCGGTCCCGGTGGCGAGCAGGTAGGCGTTGTCCCTCTGAAGGACGCTCTGCGTCTGGCTGAGGACGCCGAACTCGACCTGGTCGAGGTTGCCCCGAACGCGAAGCCGCCCGTGTGCAAGCTCATGGATTACGGTAAGTACAAGTACGAAGCCGCAATCAAGGCTCGTGAATCCCGCAAGAAGCAGGCTAATGCCGTTCTGAAGGAGATCCGTTTCCGCCTGAAGATTGATACCCACGACTACGAAACCAAGGTTGGACACGCTCGTCGTTTCCTTTCCGGTGGTGACAAGGTCAAGGCAATGATTCAGTTCCGTGGTCGTGAGCAGCAGCGCCCCGAGATGGGTGTGCGTCTGCTGGAGCGTCTGGCGGCTGAGCTGGCTGAGGTGAGCACCGTTGAGTCTCGCCCCCGTCAGGATGGCCGCAACATGGTGATGGTTCTGGCTCCGCTTCGCGGTAAGGCAGAGGCTCGCCGTGAGCAGGGCGCCGGCGGTCGCAAGGGTCGCGAGCGTATTGACACGACCAAGGCGAAGCCCGTAACTAATTCTTTGGCAGACGCTATGCCTGCCGAGTTGAAGGCACAGGCTTCCGCCGAGTAGGGAACCGGGTCGTCACTTTAGGATGGGCACGCGCCTCCACCGTTGGGTGGGTGTTGCGGGTTCACCCGGTGCCGGTTCCGAGGCACCTCGTCAGGGGTGCCTCACCTTTGGTCCTTGGGGCTGATGCGTGTATCGCTCAACCCCACTAAGCTACCCCGCTGTTGTGGCGGGGGATGAATGTAAGGAGAACGGCAGCTATGCCGAAGCAGAAGACCCACTCTGGTGCTAAGAAGCGCTTCAAGCTCACCGGCAGCGGCAAGGTTAAGCGTCAGCAGGCGAACCGCCGCCACTACCTGGAGCACAAGTCCTCTCGTCTGACCCGTCGTCTGGCTTCTGACCAGATCGTTACCGGCGGCCAGGCAAAGGTTGTCAAGAAGATGCTGGGTAAGTAAGCAACGCTTACTCTCTGCACCTGGCGCACCGATAGTGGTGCGCACTGATTAAAGACTCGCTCCTGTTCAGCGTGATATGTGAGCTGTTCAGGACATAAGACGAAGGAGACACACGTGGCACGTGTGAAGCGCGCGGTTAACGCGCACAAGAAGCGCCGTACTATTCTCGATCGTGCATCCGGCTACCGCGGTCAGCGTTCTCGCCTGTACCGTAAGGCTAAGGAGCAGGTCACTCACTCGCTGGTTTACAGCTACGACCACCGTCGTAAGAAGAAGGGTGACTTCCGTCGCCTGTGGATTCAGCGTATCAACGCTGCTTCCCGCGCACAGGGCCTGACCTACAACCGCTTCATCCAGGGCCTGAAGGCTGCTGGTGTTGAGGTTGACCGCCGTATGCTGGCTGAGCTGGCTGTTAACGAGCCCGCTGCCTTCAACGCACTGGTTGAGATTGCTAAGAACAACCTGCCCGAGGACACCTCGGCTCCCAAGGCTTAATTAGCCTAGGTTGTGTTCTTACCTCGAAGATCTAGGTTCGGGGTAGGATACTTAAGCGTCGTGAGCGGCCGTCTGCACTTTTGAGTGTGGGCGGCCGCTTTCTGCGTATCTGGGGGTTGTGCTTGTGGCTGTTCTGCGTTTTTGGGTGTGCCTTTGCCTGTACCCTTTAAGAGTGAACTTTTTTGAACGTATTAGTACCCCCGTTGTGATGTCCAATCCGCAGGCAGATCGTGTGCGCGATATTGCGAAGCTGCGTACCCGCGCTGCTCGCACGAAGAAGGGCCAGTTCCTGGTGGAAGGCCCGCAGGCTGTGCGTGAGGCGTTGAAGGCGCATCTGAAGAAGCCGATTCTGGATGCTGTCTACGTTACGGAGGCGGCTTTCGACCGTCATGAGGATATTGCTGAGCTGCTGGAGCAGGTGTACGGCACTCCCACCCCGGAGGAGGGCCGCCGCGTCTTTATGCGTGTGGTGACCGATGAGGTGCTGGAGGCGATGGCTGATTCGGTGAGCCCGCAGGGTATTATTGCGGTTTCCTTTATGGTGGATGCGTCGTTCTCGCTGCTGTGGGGTGAGGGCGCGTTGAACCCGAGGTTGATTGCTGTGCTGTCTCGTGTGCAGGATCCGGGTAATGCGGGCACTATTCTTCGCGTGGCTGATGCGGCTGGTGCTGACTTGGTGATTACGACTAAGGGTTCGGTGGATTTGTATAACCCGAAGACGGTGCGTTCTACTGCGGGTTCGCTGTTCCATGTGCCGATTATTCAGGGCGTGCAGCTGGAGGATTTCGCGGAGGATGTGAAGTCTCAGGGTACTGCTGTGCTGGCTGCTGACGGCTATGGTGCGGTGAATCTGCAGGAGCTGAGTGAGTACACTGCGGCTCGTCGTGCCGGTGTGGAGGCGAGTGCCCCGTCCGGTGTGAAGGGTAATTTTGATCTTTCTAAGCCGACCATGTGGCTTTTCGGGAATGAAGCGCAGGGCTTGAACGCTGAAGAGAAGGCGGCCGCCACTATGCGCGTGGCTGTTCCTGTCTATGGTTCGGCTGAGTCTTTGAATGTGGGTACGGCTGCT
>ERZ773211.31-NODE-31-length-47298-cov-70.4244_pt1 | contig 47298 bp, 46 predicted proteins | sample MGYA00511914_ERZ773211 | MGnify/ENA primary metagenome ERZ773211 (study PRJEB29015, sample SAMEA2738163) | human oral metagenome | biome: human oral; feature: human-associated habitat; material: saliva | place: China | collected 2242 ...
ATAATTGTACATTTTTATTTTGTCACTTTTGTACATTTTTATATTGACATTTACAATTGATATCTAAATTCGCTTTATAAAAGTTTTTTAGATATCTAATAAACTATGCGAGGGTGACTCGACAAAATCAATTTCTTCGAAATCACGATTTTTGAGTCACTCCTATGCGTTCCCTCATTAAATCACTCTAATATTAAGTTTTTTTCTAAAATTAACATAAAAATAAGACTCAAAGCATTTCTACTCTGAGCCTTTTATTTACTTACAACAAATCTAACTTACTACCTTTTATGGCAGCTTTTTCGATATTTTTCAACAACACTATTCCTAATATTAAAAATACGAAAGCTAACACTAACTCTCCTCTAATTAGATATATGTTGCTTATTACACTCTCCCCACCTATTAATTTTTGAGCTAAAAGTATAGAACGTGTTAGTGGTAAAGTATAACAAAATTGCTCTACTAAATATGGAAAATTACTAACTGGAAAATTCGCTCCTGTAAATATTAAAAGTACTTTGTCTATAGTATTTGTTACTAGATGAATTTCTGTCGTTAATAATATTAAACACGAGATGAAAAATCCAAAACAAGTTGCTACAAATATTGCTAATATTAAAATAAAAACAAACTCCAATATTTTTTGTCCATTCCAAGCTAGTCCTAATAATAAACTAAGTACGCTAACTCCAAAAACTACCGATACAAAACTTAGTAACATAGTTGAGATTGCACTTGAAATTAATATTTCTGAAATACTCGTTTTAGTCGCTAACATTAGAGATAATGTTCCACTTGCCCTCTCCCTCGCTAACTGAAGACCAACTCTATAAATTGCCGTAAATGCACTAGTCACTATCGCATTACTTATAACCCATTTTTCAATATTTTCCGCACCATAAACATAGTATCCTACTAGTGAATAACACATCATTTGCATTAGTGGAATTAACAAATCTATAGTGAAGAAAGCACGCCAATCATTTAATACCGAAGACATTTTATATGAAAAACTAACTCTTCTAAAAAATCTATACACATTTTCCATATTAAAACACCTCCAAAGTCCCATTAATAACACATAGTTTCTTAATTTTTCTAAATGAAAATATACTAATAATAAAATAAATAATTATAATAACCACCAATATAAACGCTACTCTCAATAATTCTTCATTACTGCCACCTTGAACAGCTAATTTATAACCTTCCATCGCCCATGTTGGACTCAATAAGTATGAAATATATTGAATAAATTTTGGGAAGATCGAAATAGGAAAGACCATCCCAGTTAGCATTATTATCGGATAATCAATAACATTCATAAGAATACTTATTTTTCTAGATAAAGTAAACAATCCTGCCATCATAAAACCGACAGCTATCATTGACACTATCATTAAGATTGTTATTAATACAAAATAACTAAAACTTGCAAACTGGATAGATTTATTAAATAAAATTTTTACCGTCAACATATTAAGTCCAAAACTAAAAATTCCCCAAAGTGTATTCCCTAAAATTTTTCCAAAAATGATATTTTCGAAACCTATCGGTGAGGTGAAAATCATTGGCATAGTTCCTAGCCATTTTTCTCTATCCATATCACTAGCTGATGAAAAACAAATACTTCCCCAAAAAGTAGTAATTCCCGCTCCTATAAAAGCATATAACATAAAATCTTCCACACTACGATTTTGATAAATCATCCCGAGTAAAATTCCACTTAATATCGGGCTAATAAAAATACAAAATCTAAACATTGGGCGTGCTATTGATTGTTTCATCTGAACTTTGGCACTCATTAATATTGCTCTCAACATATTATGCATCCCCCAATAGTTCTATATAAATGTCTTCTAACGTTATTTCTAAATTCTTTTTATTTTTCTCTTCTTGTTCGCGTTCTTTCTTTGCTTTTATTTCTTCTTTTCTTTTGTTAGAAACTAAATTTTGGAGACCTACTACATCATCTATAGCCAGTAACTTACCTTTTTTTATTATCGCAATTCTATCACAAAGTTCTTCTGCTTCTGGCATATAATGAGTTGTTAGTAAAATAGTTACTCCTTCTTTAGACAGTTTTTTTATTAATTCTCTTAATTCTTTTGCTCCTACTGGGTCTAATCCAATACTCGGTTCATCTAAAAATATTACTTTTGGATTATTTAATAATGCTCTTGCAATTTGAAGTCTTTGTTTCATTCCTTTGGAGAAAGTTTCTACCTTTTTATCTATAAACTCACTTAACCCCACTTGAGCTATTAATTTTTCAATTAATTCTTTTTGATCATTAGAAGGAATTTTGTATAAATCTGCAAAATATGCCAAATTATCTCTTGCACTAAGCCGCCAATAAAGGCTCCTCTCACCACCAAAAACAAAATTAATATATTCTCTAACTTTTTTAGCTTCCGAAAAAGTATCAAACCCAAATACTTTTGATTCTCCTTCGCTCGGGGCAAGCATCGTAGTCAAAATTTTTATCGTTGTTGTTTTACCCGCACCATTTGGTCCAAGTAGACCAAAAATTTCTCCTTCTTTCACTGAAAAGTCTATTCCTTTTATAGCTTCAAATTCACCATTTTTCGGAGTCTTAAAACTTCTTTTTAGACCTTTTACATCTATTATATTATCCATTGCTTTCTCCATAAAATTAATACTATCTTAATTTTTCATCATATAATGCGTTTTTAAATAGAAATAAGTTGTAAAATAAAGTGCAACAAAATAAAAACTATTCGGATTATTCCATAGCATTTTATTTTTACACTAACGCTTTCTAACAGTTACTAAACTTTTAAACGATTTATGTTTACAATTAAGAATACTTAGATTCTATATTATATCCACGTTATTTCTACCTGTTCTTTTCTATATCTGATTCGTTGCCCTCCTTTAATAGATTTTTAAAAAATCTATAATCTTATCAATTTATATATTTTATTTCTCTACATTATATCAGATAATACTATTCTCTCATAGTAAAAAAGGAAAAATCATATCAGATTGATATATAATATACGTTTTATTGTCTTTTATTAACTTTAACACAAAAACACGTTACAATGAAAGCGTTAATAATAGAAATATGATTTGATCTATATGTAATTACAAACATATATTATATTTTACATTCATAAGCAAAGGTATATTTCATAAATAAAAATTTTAAATTTGTACATACTATTGTTTCTACTAGTCTTTTAGTCAGCCCTATCTTATATAATTAAAGTATAATTAGATTTACAAATTAAAAACATAATAAATCTAAAACATCTATTTAGGTGACAATAGGAACTGCATTACATAATTAAATTATTGTTTACTTTAACAAAACTAAATATTATCAACATCAAATAAATTAATAATAAAATATATAGGAGATAACAAAATGAATACTGAAAAATATATAGAAATAGCAATATTCGTTATAATAACAACCCTACTATCAGCAACAGGTTCATATTTCGCCACAAAAAAAATAGAAAAATTAAAACAAAAAAGAAAAAAGAAAAAAAGATAAATAATTAACTTAATCAATATTGAGATCAACTTTAAAAAATTAATTTCAATGAAATCATAATTCTTTAGTCTCATTGATAAATACCTAAATAAAAAATGGAGATAACAATGACACAAAACATATTAACTTGTTTTAAATTTATTACAATTATCAATATAATAAATTATGTAATAATAAAGAACACATTCATAATAAATTATTTACTTATATGTACACTTATCGGAATATTCTACATAGTAATAGATTCAAATAAAAATAAATTAAATATATTAACTGATAAAATCGATATAATTTTATTACTAATTTTTACAAGTATAATAAATATCCTTTACATAATTAATATAAAAATAACAAATTTAAAATATATTATTTTTATATCGCTATCATATATAATTATTAAATATATAATAAAGAAAAAGACTAGTTAACTAGAGTAATAGCCCTCAAAATTTAGACAAATTTTGGGGGCTATTAACGATGCTTAATTTGATTTATTTTAGTAATTTACTGATAAATAATTCTTTTGTGATAGCTACATCTAATTCAAACTATATAAAAAAGAGCCTTTCTTTTTAGCGTCGCGACTCCTACGACTACATCAACTTGAGAGTATTTTCTTTTTCGAGTCAGTATTACTCTCCGACTTCTTCTACACTTATTATAATGAAAAGAATTAATCTACCTCAAATTTATATATAGTAAAGATATAGTAAAATTATTACAGGAAAAGAATAAATTTCTTTTAAAAATTAGATAGATATTACTTCCTTTTTTACTTTTTGAATTATATAATCTTATTTTGTAGAATTTTTCTTCTCATTGCGATAATCTATTATATATAAAATAATCTCAACTACTAAAAAAATTATAGCAATTTTGATCACCTTTGGAAAGAAAATACAAAATATAACTGTCGGTATCAATTCCATCAGTAATTGTCGTTTATTCTTTTTGAAAATAGGTTGAGAATTTCTTCTAAACATAAAATATAGAAAAGCAATAGTTATAGTTGCAACTATAGATCCTACTATACTGTCCATTACCAATAACCTCCTATTTTGTGATAAAATTCGAATATACTATAGATAATTTTTAGTTCTATCTTTAATAATATACTGTCTTTTTATACTTATTCTTTTGTGAATGTATTTTCGATTATTTTTCCTTTCTACTTTTTAAAACTATTAATTATACTAACTATTTTAAAAGCGCAGCTAACAAATATAACCGCATGAATTATTTTTATATATAATAAATGATTGTATATTTGCCTAAAATACTCTGATATAATTATCACAAACACAAGCAAAATTAAAATGATAATTTTCTTATATCTTTCTTGTTCCATATTATAATATCCTCACTATAGTTCTAGATATAACCCCAACATTAAAGGATTCTATATCTATATTATTTATTAAATCTTCTTAGCCAGTTTCATCCTAAATTCTCTCTCTTAAAAATTATTGTTTTATTTAAGTAATAATATTAACTGACTTTAAAGTGTAAAATACTAAACAAAAATAACTTAATATTTTATCTAACTTTTTGGGTACGGTACCCATTTTTTGAGAGGGAGATTAAAGTTAATTTATTCTTTTCTTGCTATATAAAAAATAGAAATATTTAATGCAAATATTAGTATTAGACTTATTATTTTTATTTCAAAAAATATTAGTACAAAAGTAAGCGTTGCTATAAGAGATACTATTGCTGCTATTAATTCATTTTTTATTTTTATTAATCTTACTTCAATATCATATATAAAGGTTGCTATACAAAATATCAATAATAATATTAAAATTACTTTTATTACCGACATATTATTAAAACATCTTACTATGAAATAATTAATTATTACATATAATGTTGGTGGCAATATAAGATATAGTATCGCTAATAGGTTATAAATATGATTTTTTTTCATTTTTTATCTCCATGAAGTCTTATATAATTTCTTACTTTTGAATAGGTAATTACATCAACATTTCTTACTAAAATTTTAAATAGCCCTCTCAAAAAGCTAAATTTCCCTCTTTCTTTCACTTCTGCAATATTATTATTTTGATAAATAATTTCAGATAAAGATGTGATAGTCAAACTTAACGATAAAATTTCGAATATAATTTTTTTATTCACAATATTATTCTTCTTTTAGTATAATAATATTGTAAATATTTACGGTTTTATTATAATATGAAAATACAATGGTATCAATATAAAAATCTCAATGATAGATTTTATAATTTTTCTTTCTCCACAAATAATAAAATCGTATACGCTATCTACAAATATTTATCTTTTATATTTCTCTATATTTTAATTAAACCTACTAACATTATTTTCTATTCTTACTAACACACTTAGTAAAAAATAAATTATACTAATATTTTCATCTTTCATTTAATTCTTAATTATAATTTCCTTTGTTTATAATTGACTTTAACATAATAATCCTTTTAAATTACAATATTATATTTCAAAATATTTATATGATACCTCTTTAATTTTATACATGTATATGATAATATATCTATAAGGAGGGAAACAAATGAAAAAACATCTATTCAGTATTTATACTCTAATATTAGTCATATTTTTAACTGGATGTTCTTCAAAAGATACTGATGGTTTCTTTTATAATACTTTCACCAAAAATATGGATATGTTTTTATCAAATATTAATATCTATGTTAAAAGTTGGGGTATTTCTATAATTATTATTACGCTTATTGTAAAAGGAATTATTCTTCCTTTTATGCTGAAAAATTATAAAAAACAACGTACATCATCTATCAATATGGAAAAAGCAAAACCTGAATTAGATCTTGTGCAAAATAAAATTAAAAAGCTTAGTGAAGATCAAAAGAGAGCACTTAATAATGATGAACGAATGAAAATAAGAATTGAACAAACTGAACTTCAAAAAGAACTCTTTAAAATATATAAAAAATATGATTGTTCACCAGCAATTTTCGGTAATCTAATACCTATTCTAATTCAAGCACCGTTTATTTCTGGTTTATATTTTACTCTACAAAATCCAGTCTATTCAAAAGATATTCTTGATTCAAGCTTTTTATCCATTTCACTTGGAGAAAAATCTTACATACTATTAATTCTTGTTTTTGTAATATATATGATTGTTGGTAAAATTTCTCAAAGTATGATGCAAAGCAATCCTATGTCACAAAACACACCGGAGGCTGAACGTATACAAAATGTTTCTAAAAATATGGTTTGGATTACTCCTATAATGTTAACATTTTTAACATATACGAGTATCGCTGCTATAGGAATTTACTTTGTAGTCAGTGGTATCCTTGTAGCATTCCAAATATTATTAGGACGTAAACTTTATCCGCCTTATGTACCTAAGCCTGTAAAAACATCAAATAAACAAAAAGCAAAATTAGTAAAAAGATAAAACAAATGTACACTTAGTCATCTCTATAACAACTAAGTGTACATTCTTTTATCTCTCATCACCTAATAATTCTGATCTTATTATTACGCTTATTGCTAAAACAAACATTATTAGACTTAAGAATATTGTAACATACGTATTCATATCAAGCTCCATATCAAAAATTACAGTCCTCATACTCGTTAATTGGTATGTTAATGGATTAAGTTTTGATATGTAGTATAGCACCTTAGAATTATCCAAACTATAAAAAGTCGGTGCAGCAAAAATTATCGGTAGTAATAATGTTCCTAAGATTAGATCTCTAGTTCTATATGATACAGTTCCTAATGAGATAATAACCCCAAGAGAAAACCAAAATACTAGACTAATAATTACAATAATTAATACTTTTAGAAAAGGAACTATCTGTATTTTTATTCCTAAAAAGAACGATAAAAAGTAAATTAGTAATACTTGCACTATTGTGATTCCTAATGGAAATACTAATTTCCCTAAAAAATAAGAAATAGCTGATGTCCCTTTTATTCTTTTATACGCTAGAAGTCCCCATTTTTTATCTAAATTCACTCTATAAACCGACTGATTCATCTGAGAATTTAATATTACTCCTATAATTCCAACGAAAATATATTCTATATAGCTAACATTTTCTCCTTTAAAAGCTAAACTTGAAAAAGAATTCCCTATTCCAAATCCAAAGAATACAAAGTACAAAATTGGAACCATAAGCTGAGTATATATAATCTGCTTATTATTTTCAATCGCCTTATATTCTATATACGATGTTGCCCAAAAATTCTTCACTACATTTTTCATATAATTACTCCTCCAATTCCAATATTCTCTTCAAGGTAATCTCTTCTTTCTGCAGGCTTCCTATTGTAATATTTTCTGCCAATAATAATTTTAATACATTTGAAATTTCCTCTTCTTTTTCCAAGAAAATTTTTAAATTTTTATCATCAACTATTGTAATAGTATCTTTATATTTCTCTACTATATCTTTACTTAATTCACCATTGTAAGAAATGTTATATACTATTTCTTTATTATATTCTCTTAAGAACGCGCTCATTTCTCCGAAGTATAAACATTCCCCATCGTTTATATAAATTATCTTATTACAATACTTTTCTATAAGATCTAAATCATGAGAAGATATAAAAACAGCATGTTCTTTATTGTTATTTTTTATGTATTCTAATATATTTTTTGATAATACTACATCTAGTCCTGTAGTAGGTTCATCTAAAAATAATATTTTTGAATTAGACACTAGACTTCTTGCTATTTGTACTCTCTGCAGTTGTCCTCCAGATAATTCTGTTAGGTCAGATTTCTCCTTACCTTTTAAACCTAGAACATCAATAATCTCATCTACACTTTTCTTACTAATAGTATTTTGAGAATATAATAGCCCCATATAAATATTGTCATATACATTTAAGTACCAATCTACTGATTGGTTTTGCATACAGTAGTCCACATCTCGAACAGACACTCCTTCACCGAAAGATACCTCACCTTCGATATTAGAAAACAATCCTAATGTAGAATTAATTATCGTAGTTTTCCCTGAACCACTTTTACCTATAAGTGCAATCATATCTCCTTTTTCCGCAGAAAAAGAAATATTTTTAATCGCGTAATCACTAGAATTTTTATATTTATATGCTAAGTCTTTTACTGTTAAAAGTTTTACCATTTAACTCCCTCCTCTCGATATTACGTTTTACTTTTAATTACTTTTTAGAAAAGGTTGATTTGCAAATACAAACCAACCTTCAACTCTTTAATATGTAGTTTACATGTAGCTTACACAATAAAGTGCATCTTCTTGAATGAGTGGCTTATGTCTACTTTAACAAATACTATAAAATCATTATCGTCTGTTAAAATAGCTGATTCCTCTCCTCTATCCAAATTATGATGAGAAAGAACAATTTTTTAAGATCATTAGAAACTCAAAAAATAATGATGATTCTCTTTATTATTTACATTATAAACTATAAAATTCCAATATCTAATACCATTTTTTTGTCCTCCTTATTTTATGAGGTTATAAAGCTTTATAGTTTTATTGTAATATGAAAACGATATGAAATCAATATTAAAAGAAAAAAACTTTCCAAAATTATCACTTGTTATCTCTAGTTAATAAATACTGGTTTTCGTAGTAATATAACATAGTATTACTTCTCAAATTGAACCAAAAAATGTACACCAAGCTATTTCTAAAAAAACTAAGTGTACATTGTTTCATTAATTTTTCATTTTTTAAATTTTTTCTAAAAACTTTTTCTTAATCTAATAAAGTGCTCTCTCTATTTCTTAAATTCACATATAATACATGAATAGCCGAAATTACATTTATTAACAAAATATAATAAGCAATGTTTTCCACGTATAATCCTACAAAACTTAAAATAATAGAAAATAAAGGTGCACTTATTCGAAAAATTTGAACTATACTTTTTCTATAATCCTTATCATTAATTTTTATAAAATTAGTCCTTAATTTTATACTAATTGACACCCCTAATGCCACTATTAATGATAATAATATCACTTGCAATGGTAAAAACACTTCACATATAACCAATATGAAGAATACTATATCAAAAATTATGTAAGACATAAGTATCTTATTTAAATTTATATCATATTTCTTAGTAAGTATTAAAAATAAAACTACTGTTAGTCCTGGTATAAAAAATATAATACTAGAATACTGTATTAAATTCCTAGCCGCTAATTGTTTTATAAATAACGGTATAAAAAACACTGCTGTTCCTGATAATAACGCTGTATTGATAATGATATATTTTCTTTTCAATTTATTAAAAACTAATCTCTCAGAATTTTTCTCAGTTTCATTTTTAAAATTATTTATTTTGAAACTTGAAAATAAAATAAACATAATTATAAATACTATTAAATATTCTTCAATATTCACCTTATAAATATAACTACCTAAGGAAAAACCAAGTAATTTAGACAAATTGCTATATAAGGATATATCTGTTACTCCAGCTTTGATAGACTTACTTCCCTCTATTACAAATAAATTGTAATTAAGCAAAACTATTGATATTAATAAGTAATAAACAAAATAAAATGTTAAGACATAGTATAAATTTATGTTATTTTTAAAATTAAATACTACTACTGAAAAAACTATTAATATATAATAAAAATACTTTGTTTTTATACTAGTTAATAATCTGATATAACTAGTGTCTAAAAAAATAAATATTTCTATCAAAGTCGTTATTAACAAAATAAAATATATAGGAAAATTATATACAGATATAAATTTCACCGTTATGTATGAATATAAAACACTCAAAATTAAATTCAAACATAAATACAAACTTCTCGCTAATTTAACATTAAATTCTATAAAAAACACCTCCTATATGATTCACTTTGTTCTTATTTCTTATAATTCTCTAACCTTCTTAACTATTATGATCCTGTACTTTGATATTTTTTTAATCCGAAATTCCATATTGTTTTATAGATTAATATAAGTAGAAGCGGTCCAAATAATATTAAAAACCATGTTTCTAAATTAAAACTATCATGCATATTTATTAAATTTGCTACTGGAAAATATCCCACAAATGCGAACGGAATAATTATTAGTACTACTTTAATAAAAAACGGATAAATATTAACTGGATAATTTGACAATTGATACAATTGCCATAAAACTGATTTTATACCATCATTTGTTATCGAAAAGAAACTAATTGATACTAGTGCTAAATATATAGCCTCTCTTACTAAAACCGCAGATATTGTAAATAAAATGAATTTTATTATAAATAAATAAGTTACATCAATATCTAAGTTATATAATGAAAAAATCACAATTACTATACCTGTAATTAACTCAAATAAAGCTTCCTCATCTAATTGGAAAATAATAAATTGATAAAGAATATTAAGCGGTCTTAATAAAAATAAATCAAGTTCTCCAGTTTGAATTAAATATGGGACTTCTAAAGTTGTCACGAAGAAAAATTCCCATAACGCCGATGTTAATGTTAGAAAACCATATAAAAACAACAATTGATATAATGAGAAGCCACCGATTAATTCTGTATAATTAAGCGTAATAAGTAATACAAACAATGTTGTAAGAGTATCTAGTAAATAACCCAAATTTCCTATAATAAAATCTAGTTTATAACTCAATATCCTTTTTACATCCATTTTAAAAAACTCTGCATATAAATATAAATGTTTCTTCATATTAACCTCCCATTATATCAAACTTGTTAAATACATATCTTGATAGTCTTTTTGAAATTATCAATAATATGATTAACCAAAACATCTGTACACCAAGAATAAATAAGACTTTTCCTAAATTATTATCATGTACAATAATAGAAATAGGTGCATACATTACAGCGTAAAATGGAGTTACCTCTGATATTCTTAATAATAGTTTCGGATATAAATCTAAAGGTAGCAACCCTCCACCGAAAATAATAAGAAGAGCATTAACTAATTCAGATACACCGTTTATTCTTATAAATACTGTTGATAATAATGCAATAATATAACCTAATAAAAACGCAACAATATAACTCAAAATATACACAAATATAAAAAGTACAAATCTCTTAAGAGATATGGTTCTAAATATTAAATTATAAAACAGTAAAATATAAATAACTAAAATCGGTAGTGCTTGGAATTTTAATTTATAGAGAAAATTGCCTAAAGTAGTGAAAAACGTTATAACTATTAATCTATTAGGCTTATTCAAATAATTAATAATAGTACCTTTTAAAATCTTCTCAGATACAAAATTAGTAGTTATTTTTATAGGTAAAACTATTTGTAAAATAATCGCAAACAGTACATAAGTTATTATTTCATCAATATTTTTAGAATTGTATTTTTCAACATATATCCAGATACTATACTGTATTAATACCATAGAAAGTGATGCAATTATCTGCATTATCGTATTAAATTTATATTGTAATAAACTTTTGTATTGATATAAAGTATAAGCAAAAAATCTATTCATATTTATCACCCGTCTTATCCTTCACAAGCAATACCTCTTGCAGGTTTAAGTCCAATACTTCAGTTTGTGTAATAATACTTTCATTCGGTAATAGTTTTATTATATCTAACACATTAAATTTAGTTTCATCAAAAACAAATTCTTTAGAATCAATATTTGTACGTAAAGGCAATATTCCTTCTTTAGCTAAATCTACTATATTCTCTCCGTACATTTTTAATTTTTTATATTTATTAAAAATTTGCTTGAAGCTCTTCACTTCACCATCATAATTGATTTCCCCATCACTTACCAAAATCATTCTCTTACATACTTTTTCAATATCCGAAATCTCATGAGTTGTTAGTATGATAGTAGTATTATACTTCTCATTTATTTTTAGTATTAATTCCATAATTTTCTTCTTTGTTTCTATATCTAAACCGATAGTCGGTTCATCTAAGAACACCAGTTGAGGTTTATGAATAATACTAGCTATAAACTCCCCACGCATTCTTTGTCCTAAAGATAGTTGCCTTACTGGTTGATATAAGTACTCTGTTACATTTAATTCTGTTATCAAATAGTCTAACCATTCTTTATTGTCTACTTCATAGATTTTTGCTAAATACTCAAAAGAATCAATTAGTGGTAAATCCCACCATAAATGTGATTTTTGTCCGAATAGTGCACCTATGTTTTTAGCATTTTTTTGCCTGTTTACAAACGGATTTTTACCGAACACTTTTATTGAACCCTTTGTAGTAGTTAGTATTCCTAACAGTAGTTTTATTGTTGTAGATTTCCCAGCTCCATTATTTCCTATATATCCTACAATTTCTCCTTCTTTAATACTAAAATTTATATCCTTCAATGCTTGTTTAACCGTCTTTTCTGTATTAAAAAAGCTAACTCTATTTTTTATTATGTAATCTTTACTAAGACTCTCAACACTAATTATCTCTTTCATAATATTTCCTCTTATTTTACTGATTTATTATCCGATTCACGATGATTTTCTTCATCAAATTCTACTATTTTTCTAGAACCTATTCTCCTATTTTTAACTATATTAACGTGTTTTTCTCTTAAAGTCAATATTTTCTGAATATTACGTTTATTTTTCTTTTAATTTATGATAAGGAAATTATTTTCGCTAGCGAATTCGGTTATTTTTGAAACAATAAAAAACAACCCCATCTCACTAAATCAGGAGATAAGGTTGATACTTAGTAATTTATTTCTTTTATCTTTTAACTCTTTTTCATAATATTTCCTCTTATTTTACTAATTTATTATACCAATCAAAATTTAATCCCATCTCTTTTTTTATAAATTCATAAGACCTTTCTGGTAATGATGAACGTAGTTTCTCCAACTCCACTTTAATTTTGTCCTTAAATAATATCAATTCATCAGCTTCTTGAAATATAGATATAGAAAACATTAATGAATATATACTCTTCCTTACACTAGAAAGTTTTTTCCCTCTTGTTTTATTAATATGATGGTTTGTTCCAGCTAGTCTCTTAACATCTTCTGAATACGGCAATTTATCTATGAATTTCATAAAATTATCATCTATTGGAATCGAGGTACTAGTGCAATAAAATCTCTCATTATGTGCTGTAATATTCCTATAGATACCCAGAATTTCTAGTATTCTAGAAAAATTAACACTGTTTATAAGTAATCCTTCATCTCCAGCTATATTAAATTTTTCTAATATTTTTTCTTTAACTTCATCTATTTGTATATTAAAATATTTACCAACACTTCCAAATGTCATAATATTCATTAAAACCCATATTGGGAGATATGTGTGTTCATCTATATATTTTTTTATATATGCTTTCTTTTTCCTTTGCCTTCCTATATTTGAATATATCATTGTCATAATCTCATCATAGATAGTGTCATTTGTATATCTCTTTTTCTTAGGCTTCATGTACTTAAGGGTAGCTAAGTCATACTCTGTTCCAGCTATTACTGTATATCTATGACCACTTTTTTCTTCTATTTCTTCAATACTAAAAGTTCCCCTATTATAATAAACTCTTCGTAAATATTCATTCTCCTTATGCAAAGTTTCAGAAACTGTTTTGTTCTGACCATAATTAGTATGAACATCATAAAAAGATTGAATTATAGCATGTTTTAATTTCTCCTCGATAATTAATATTTCTTCTAAAAAAATTAATCTTAATTTCCTATCAAATTGATATAACGCCTCAAAATATTCTGGTATAGTTCCTAAAATATATTAGTCTTCATTTATATTAGCTCCTGCTGGATAATTACCTTTATTCTCCAAAAATGGATTTTTATAAGCATTTATTAGATTATAATGACTATACTTTTCAAGTATTTTTTTACTAGATTTCTCTATAGTCATACCTCTTTTCACTAATAAATCTATTCTCTCTGTTTGAGTTTTATATATTTTCTCCATAAGTGACCATTCTCCTCTTATTAGAAAAGCCCCCACTGTATACACAGCAGGGGCTTCTATTCGATCCGTATGTTCAGTATATCATACATTAACTAAAACTACAATAAAAATCCATCATTTTCTAAAATATGTGAATGAAAAGTAATAATGTTTTAAGTAAAAAAAAGAGAAAATATCCTAACACAATAAAAATAGGCTGCCACGCAAGTCCTAAATTTTAAAACAGTGTATATAAGAACTCGTAGAAGCAGTGGTTTATAGATATCTAAATTCGCTTTATAAAAGTTTTTTAGATATCTAATGAACTTTGTGGGGAGATTCGATAAAATCTTGTTTCTTCAAAATCTCGATTTTTGAGTCACTCCCTTGGAGGAATAAAATATACCAAATGTCTAATTTGATTATATAATCTCCCATTTTAATTTTTCTCAACTCTTTTCTTTCCTTTTTCTCTTCTTATTCTTATTAAAAAGAAACACAAGAATTATTATAAAATATCCTACATACATAATATTGTTTAAAATGTACAACATGTGATTGTTTATTAAATATCTATTAATAATATCTATTACTATAATAATCGGAAATGTATAAATTAATAATTTTTCAAAAAAATCTTTCTTTAGTTTCATAATTTCTAATCATCCTTTTTCATAATTAATACCATATGTACTAATTTTAAATTATTAAATCTATTCTTCCTCACTTTATTCTCCCATTAATTTCAAAAAACAGACTCTTGATTTAGTAATAACTTAATCTGATACTATAATTTATTCATCTTTTAACAAAAAACAACAATTAATATAACTGTCTACTATTTCTCCAATTTTATTATCATCTGTCAAATTTGGAATTTTTTCTTTAGTTTTTTCTATTAATAAATTTCTATCTAATAAATGTATATCCTCGGCTGCTATTTCATTAGTAATGTCTGAATAGAATATAAGCAAATCTTCAGTTTGCTCTGTATTTAACCCATTTTTAAAACAAGCAAATGTAAATGACGGTTCTTCACCGTACTTAACCCTTAAATAATCTATTAGTTCAACAATAATTTTAAAATTTAGTAAATTATCATTAAACATTTTTTCAATCATAGGATCCATAATTATTTTCTCCTTTCTGTTGTACTTATTTACAGATATAATTATATCATTCTCTCATAACAAAAATAAATATCTTTAATTCACTCCGAAAAAATATATTTTAATTTACAGTAGATAAATTTACGATATTTTTTTAAGACTCATTAGTGATATTACTATAATGATAATTAAAGAATATAAATTTATATATGAAAAATATTCTTTTCCTATTTTTTCTATAAGAAACGCTATAATTATGCCTCCTAGAGAATACAAAATACTTCCTAAAACTAGGATTAATGATAGTACTTGTCCCATTATTTTTCTAGAAATTTTTCTTTGGAAGAATGTTGCTTTATAAATTAGTACTGGTGCTGAAGCAATTCCTGCTATAATAAGTATAATTACTGAAAGAATAATATTCGTACTAAAATAAAACAGTATCAATAATAAACAATGCACTATAATACCTAAGCAAATTAATTTCTCTAATTTAATTTTTGAGATAAATTGCGAACCTATTATAAGCGAAGCCAGTATAATACCAACAGATTGTAAAGAATTTAATATTCCATACGCTACACTATCATTATTTAAATTTTGTTCTACATATATTGGTAATAAAACGATGAAACTTCCCCAAGTGAACATATTCCACAATGTTGTGTTAATTGTCATAAGGAATATTTCGCTATTTTTTACAATATACTTCATAGAACTAAATATCGTATATTTTTCCTGTCTATCTTCACTGTTACTATATATTTCATCACTTTTTATTGTACTTATTATAATCGCTGAAATGAAAAATAATACAGCACCTATTATGAAAGCTATTCTATTATTACCTAACACTCCCATTATCGCAACAGAAATCGAACCAAAGATATAAGAGATGTCAAAAAATATTATCATCAATGCATTAGCTGTTACCAATTGTTCATCATTACACACCTCTTTTATTATTATATCTCCTCCTGCTGATAAAGGAATTCCTATAACGCTATTCAAACCTATCAATAATCCTATAATACTTAAAGATATCTTATCATTAAACGGCAATAAAAAAATAATAAGAAAAATACCAGCTCTTAGTAGTAAAAACAAGAACATTGCTTTTCCAATATTAAACCTATCTAACACTTTTGATATTAATGGTCCAAAAACTATAGCTGGTAATTGAGTTAATACACCAAAAATAGCTATCAATAATGGGTTTTTAGTTTCTTCATAGATCAGCCAGATAATACTTATACTAACAAATGATTGCGCTAATGTTGTGAAGTTAATAGAAAAAAAATACTTTATAAAATCAACATTTTTTAAAACACTCATATATTTATTCATAAATTAATTCCTTTTTATTCCATAGTCTCTCATGTCTTATTCTAAAATTTTAATAATATGTGAATTTATAGCTTTTAAATACATCTTCTAAAAATTTCTCCCGTATTTTCCATAACGTATAAACAATTGCTATATTTATTATAATATGAAAATAAAATGATAACAATTTAAAAATTTTAATATAAAATCATGCTCCCTCTACTTCACTTCTTCCTTTTTCTTATAATATTCTTTCGCAAAATCTACGCAACTTTTTAAATCTATACAAAGAACTGATGTTTTCTGAATCTCTTTTATTTGATAACTTCCCTTACAATTCTCCAAGAATTCTTTCTGTACTGCTAAAAAATCATCATATATATCTAATTCGATATTAGAGAACTCTAACCACTCACCATCCACATTAGCACTTTCTTTTATTGTTTTTCGATTTAGTGAATACTCTGCAAGATGCAATGCTGTATTAGATTCAAAATCAGTTCCTAATAACAAAATTTTGGCATTTTGATCATACAATCTCCCTAATGGTGAATTGTATCCTAAGCCATCATCTAATGGATGATCTTTTATAATTTCCTGTGCTTTTTCTCCTACTGCTGAAAAAGAATATAGTGGATGAGAACTTCTAAAAGAATGTTTTAGATTCATAACAAACTCGCTAAATTTCCCCATACCTCGTGTACTAGATAGATCAACATCATAAGATAAACTTTCCTGTTTTATTTTTTCTATCCACTCCTCGGGAACTTTAGGATATTCCCAATACTTTGGAGACATATTTTCTAAAGATTGTGTTGGAACAACGAGCGTTCCACTTTCTCCTAATCTTTCCATAAGTGCTTCATAAATACATCTTGCACTACCGATTATATAACCGAATTTACTAAGAGAAACGTGTGCAATCAAGATATCGCCTTCTCCTATTTCTAAATCTTTAAATAAATTTAAAAAATCACTTTTACCTATTGGCATTAAATTATTATCTAAAGCATCACTCATAAACTTATAACTCATGCTTCTCCTCCTTATCAAATGGGAGTAACTCAAAATCTTATTCTTGGAGAAATTGATTTCTGAGTCATTCTCCTATTTTCATTTTTCTATTCAATATATATCATTTTTTAATAACTTTTACTTGTATCACAATTTTATAATATTATCAAATTTTCCTCTTAGTTCATCACTTATGTCATGGCTAATCATTATTATCGTTAATTCTTTATTTCCTAACAGCATTTCTACTAAACTTTTCGCTGATTCTTTGTCTAAAGCTGATGTTCCTTCATCAATTAAAAGTATTTTTTTACCATTAAATAACGCTCTAGCTATAGCCAATCTTTGGCGTTGTCCTCCTGAAAGATTTTTTCCATGAACCTCTACTTCTGAATATAAGAAGTCTTTCTGTATTAAGCCTACTTTTTCTAAATATTTAGCTACTTCACTATCCTCAGCCACTTCTCCCATAGTTATATTATCTTTGACAGTGCCTGAAAACACAAAATTTTCTTGCTGAATTATAGTCAGTTTTTCTAGTATTTGTTTAGTAGATAATTTCTTCAAATCAACACTACAATATTCTACACTACCTTCATAATTTCTTAATTGTCCTGTAATAATTTTAAATAATGTTGATTTTCCTACTCCACTATCTCCACTTATTAAATATTTATTCCCCTCTTTTATATCAAGATTCACATTATTTAGGATTTCTCTATCACCATAACTGAAATGTAAGTTTTTAATTTTAAATAATGTTTCTCTTAAAGAATATTCAACAGGTGAGTGGGTAGCCATATTATTTAACATGAATTCATCATGCTTAGAGAAAATAGGTTTTGTCCCTTTAATAAATGCTATTCTATAACCTACTTGGCTCATACCATCAAATACAAGATTGGCAAACATTCCTACAGCTGCAACTGCACCGATTTCCAAATTATCTTTAACAACTAAATACCCTGTAACAAAAACTAATAACACTTGGAAAAAGACATTTAAGCCAAAGTTAAGCATATAATAATTACTTTCCAATTTACTTTGTTTTACAAATACATTTTTCAAAATTCTACTTATATTAGCTATTCTTTTAGGAATTATTTGTAATTTATTAAGAGAGAAATACGTATCATAGCCTAAAATCGTCTCCTCTAATGAAGCAACATAGTTTTCATTTTCTTTAGTAACTTCTGTTCCCATATTATGAAGTTTTTTATTAAAAATTTTTGGAAGATAAATTAATATTCCCGTTCCTATAATAGTAATTAAAGAAATAATCCAGTGATATTTTAATAGTGCATAAAGAGAAAATACCACACCAGAAAGACTGTATATTATAGCAAATATATTCCTTAAACCTTTTTCTTGAATTATTTGAATATCATTGTTAAACCAAGATTGATAAATACCAGACGAGTTATTTTTATACTTTTCAATATCTAATTCTATAAGGCTACTAGACAGATTATCTTTTACATCTATTCCAATATCTTGAATAAAAATCTCCTCTCTTACCTTTACCACTCTATCAATTACTATAATAACAAACCACGTAACTGATAAGAATAAGATAATTTCAAAGAAACTATGTAGATTTCTATTAGTAAGCACAGTTATAGCATCTGCATTTAAAAAGTTGCTTTTCATAAGAAATAACTGCCTTAACAATATAAGAAAACAAATTAATAAGAAGCTATATTTGAATTTTAAAATATATTTTTTCATAAATACCTCCTACTTTTAATTCCACTTAATTTAATATCAGGCTATTAAGGGAAATTTTGAGAACTATATAAAACACCAACTTATATTTATACATTTATTATAGTATGAAAAAAAGATGATAACAATATAAACTTATAATTTTCAGAAAATTTACTCTAATTGTCTTGACACAAAAAAAAAAGTCAGTATAATTAAAGTTACATAAATACTATAGGGGATTCAAAAATAACTAAATCTTAAAAAAGTTTATATGAGAGCTCGTATTCGTAGTCTAAACTCATCTTATAAAAGCTTTTTAGAGATCCAAGAAACTTCATGGAGAAATTGACAAATCGATGTCTCGGAAGTCGCTATTTTTGAGTGACTTCTATAGAAATATAATCTTTACAAAGGAGAGCAATATGATTAAAAATATTTTAGAAGTTATAACATTGAACAAATTAAAATTATGCATTATGTTTATTCTGACACTAATAGTATCAATAGGGACTGTTTACGTTGTATACGCTCGTGTTGATATTGTTGATTCTGTAATATACAAAACAGGATCTCTTTGGACAAAAGTTGGCGTTATTATTTGTATTTTAATAATAGTAGAATTGCTTAGAGCGTGGTTAAAAATTATAATTGCACAATTAGTTAAACAATGGAAAATATATCTAGGTGATAGAATTAGTAAAAACATAGAAACTATGCCTCAATCAGAATTTAATAAGGTTGATTCTGGTGAGCATATGACTAAATACACTTATCAACTTGAATTATTATCTGCGTATTTATTCTCACCATTAACCGGTTTACTTAGTGCTATTGTATTATTTATCTCATCAGTCGTATTTTTATGGCTTATTAACTGGAAATTTGTTGTATTCGCCCTATTATCATCAATCGCTATGTTTCTAATAAGCGGTAAGTTCGGTAATAAAATTAGTGTAGGATATACAAATTTATCAATTTTATCAGGGAAATTCTCTGGAGTTTTAAAGGAATATTTAACAGGCTATGAAGATTTAAAAAATATCGGTAAGATAAATTTATTCTCAAAAAATGTTAAAGCTAGTCAAATTCAAAAAGAAGATCAACAGTATAGTATTTCTAAATTAATGGCATTTGGTGAATTAACTTTACAAAGTATCGAAAAGTTACTTGAATTATTAATTTTTATCTTTGCGATTTACTTAGTTTTAAAAAATGAATTAACTATCGGAACAATAGCTTCTGTATCTACTATACTAGGTATATACCTTACTTCTATCAATCAATTGGTTGACCTTTATATTAAGGTAATCGGTACAAAAGAAATATTAAATAGCGTTATAACTAAAGCAACTACTAAGGAAACAATTTATCCACATGTTGAAGAAAATATTGAATTTAAAAACTTTAATTATAGTTTTGGAGATAACCATGTTATTAAAAACTTCAACTTTAATATAAATAAAGGTGGAAAATATGCCGTAATCGGTAAAAGTGGTTCTGGAAAATCTACTATAATCAAGTTGTTACTAGGAAAATTACAATCCAACCAAGATAAAGTTTTAATCGATGGAAATCCTCTTGAAATACAAGATGATATTAACTTCTCCAAAGAGATTGGATATGTGAGTCAACAAACATCTATTTTCAGCGGTTCAATTCGATATAACATCACTTTAGATGATAGTTATTCAGATGAAGAAATATGGAGCACATTAGAAAAAGTTTGTTTATCCGATAGAGTTAAAGCTTTACCTGATGGCTTAGATCACAACCTATCTAATATGGGAGAAATCCTTTCAGGAGGAGAAAAACAAAGATTAGTTCTTGCGAGAGTTTTAATTAGAAATTATCCAATTTTAATTCTTGATGAAGCAACCTCAGCATTAGATGAAAAAACAGCTGTACAGATAGAAAACAATATCTTAGCTGACGATAAGTTAACTTTAATAATGATTTCTCACCATATTCAAGAAGAAATCAAAAAACAACTAACAGAATATGTAGAATTAAAAGTACAGTAATATCATTTATTAAATAGATTAAACAACACAAAAATGGGAGTGATTCAAAATTGAGATTTTTGAGTCACCCCCGTTTTTTTATTTTAGCCATACAAAAAAACTAGGAAAAATTCCTAACTTAACTTTCACATTTGAAATATGGGTAGTAAATTATCTTCCTTTGTACTACTATATTTCTACTAGAAAATCAGTTTTTTATATTTCGTTTTAGACCTTTTACTTCTTTAATAATCTCCTACAACCTTATATTTTCTCAGTATATATTTTAACTGTTCACCTGTAACATCTTCGTATTTATAATCTATATTTTCTACTACTAGATAGTTCAGTATTTTCCTAATACTGACATATCCTTTTTTTGCTACTACGATATGATCTAGCATTTCAATACCAACTATTTCACCAACTTCCATTAGATTTATCGTTGTTTTAATATCTTCTATAGAAGGTGTTGCATCTCCACTTGGATGATTATGCACACAGACGATGCTTGAAGCACTATTTTTTATCGCTACTTTAAATACTTCTCTTGGATGCACCACCGACATAGATAAACTACCTTTGAATACTTCTCTTTTTTCGATTATCTTACCTTTCGTATCAATATCTAATACTACGAAAACTTCTTGTGTTAAATTCTCTAAAGATGATTTTAAATAATTGGCTATTGACTGCGGGCTATCACACTTCACATCTAGAACATTTGTTGCGTATATTCTTCTTGCGAATTCTATGTTAGCCAGAATATGTATCGCCTTTTCTTGACCTACCCCTTTATGTTTCATAAGTTCTGTTAAAGTTGCATCTCTTAACTTTGTAATACCTCCCATATCTTTTAGAATCATGTCGGAAAGCTCAATTACATTTTGATTTTTTGTACCTGTTCTTAATAATATTGCTAAAATCTCTTTATCACTGAGAGCAAGAGCACCTAATTTTTTGAATTTCTCCCTCGGACGATCTTCTTCACTAAACTCTTTAATAGTGTATGCTACCATAATAATCCCTCCCTTATTAATATGATTGTTAAATAACTAAGTGCAATAAATGGCACTAATGGTAGTTTTGTTTTCCTTTTTACTTTTTTCAAAATAATTAATCCAATAGCGAAGAATCCTGCATATAAAAATGTGAAAATTAACAAATATATTCCCTCAAATAAATTTAAATTTAAAGCTAATGTACAAAATACTTTTATGTCGCCATAACCTAAACCACCTCTTGTGAAAATATATAGTATATGAAAGATAATAATAAGATAAATAAAATCTAAAAAATTGAATAAATAATAGTGAATATATATAGAAGAAAAATTTAATATAATTAGAAGATAGAATAACTCATCATTAACTTCAAATGTTTTTATATCTTCTATTCCTAAAAAAATGAGAATAATAAATATACTAACTTCAAGATAACTAATAAAAACAAAATGATTTTGGAAAATAATAAATAATACTATAGTAATAAAAGTAAAAATTTCATATAAAAATATATCTAATGGAATTTTTTGATTACAGTAACTACATCGTCCTTTTTTATATAAATAGCTAAAGATGGGAATTAAGTCCACCCCCCTTAATTCTTTCTGACAACTAGAACAACGACTTCGTCTAAATAGGAACTCTCTCTTATTCTCACTATCTACTAAACACTTAATGGCACTAGCAAAAATTAGACTTAAGATAATAATAATAATAAATATTGATTTTTCCATAAGTATCTCCCCCTATTTTTAACCCTTCGATTACATTTTAGCACAAATAAATTTATTGAGCCAATAAAATTCTGAGCTTGTTATAGCTATCCCCAACAATATTTTTATATTTTTAAATACCTTATAATTATAAATTTAGTGTACCTAAAGAGTTTATATTTTCCTACTATACTAGTCCATGCGTTATCATTTCCACACAAAAAAGACAGCTCTTTCGAACTGCCTTTTTTAAAAATTTTTAATGAAATTATTTAACAGGTAATACTGCTCCATTCCATTTTTCTTTAATGAATTTTTGAGTATCTTCAGATTTTAAAGCTGCAACAAGTTTTTTAACAACAAGTTTGTCTTTGTCACCTTCACGAACAACGATGATGTTAGCGTATGGGTTGTCATCTGTAGCTTTTTCTACTAAAACTGGTTCAGTTGCTGCATTTAATCCTGCGTCAACAGCGAAGTTAGCGTTGATTGAAACTAGGTCACCTTCACCGTTTTGGTAGAATTTAACCATTAATGCTGGATCATTTTCGTAGCTGAATTGTAATTTTTTAGGATTTTCAGCGATATCATCGAAAGTAGCTGTTACTGGGTCTACACCATCTTTAACTTTTACTAATCCTTCAGAAGCTAATAATTTAATTACACGTCCCCACTCAGATTTGTTGTTACTTACTAATACTTTAGCACCTTCTTTAAGGTCTTTAACGTTTTTAACTTTTTTAGAGTATAATCCAATTGGCTCTAAGTGAATTGCACCAGCGTCTTCAATTTTGTATCCATTTTCTTTAATAGCATTTTTTAAGAATGGTACGTGTTGGAAGTAGTTAATATCGATTTCTTTATCGTTTAACGTTTTGTTTGGTACATAGTAGTCTTGGTATGTAACGATGTCTAATTTGATTCCTTCTTTTTCAAGTTGAGGAGCAACGTGCTCTAATAATACAGCGTGAGGTACGTTAGTAGCTCCAACTTTTACTGTTACAGGCTTACTAGGATCTAGTTTATCAACATCGATACCTTTTTTCTCAGTTTTTGATGCGCTTGAGCATCCAATTAATACGATTCCAAGTATAAAACTTGTTACTAAAAATAATAATTTCTTCATTATATAATTTTCTCCTTTTGATTTTTTTATTATTAATATTTAGGCTTTGTGAATTTTATGTAAAAAAATTCACCCTTACTCTCCAGAGAGAATAAGGGCGAAAACTAATTTCACGGTACCACCTTACTTTTTCGTAAACTACGAACTTTACCACTACATCGTCTATGCATCTAGAATATATCCGAGATAGTATGCGTTTGTAACGTAACGCCTACGAAAAAAGCTTGTGTTTTAAAACTCACTTTTTTTACCATTCAAACCATTTTCTTCTATCATCTGCATTGTGTGCTTTCACCTACTCACACTCTCTGTAAAAGTTCCTATAAAGTACTTATTTGAATATCGGTAATTTTTAACTTGACTCTATGTTATCATTCAAAATTAAAAATGTCAACACTTTTTTGAATTTTTTTAAAAAGTTTTTTGAAAATTCATGAATATTTACTTTTTCATTTATATAAAATACTATCTCTTCTAAAAAAAATCACTAGTTGAGATTGTTGTTTTTCAGCCACTTTTCTATTGCTTCCACAGTTTTATCTCTAAATTTTGGAGCTTCATACATATGATCTGAACCTTCTATAACATTTAGAGTTGCATTTTTATATCTTTTTGCTGTTGCTCTTGCTATATTTGGATTCACCATTTTATCTTCGCTTCCTGTTATTACTAAGACTGGTTCATTTACTTTTTCAAAATCAATATAAGCACCTTTTTGCTTATCTAAAAAAGGTAATGCCATTTGGAAGTATGTAAATCCAGATTCTGGAACTAATTTAGAAAATTCTCTTTCCTTATCCGCCTCATCTTGATTATTCATACAATAATCATAGAAGGCATGTTTATAAGGTGGCATAGATTTTTTCCAGAACCCCCAGCGTAGAAAATGTTTATAGAAACAAATTACCATACTTGGGTAAAAAGCGAAAATTCCTGCCGCAGGTGCACTCCCCATTAAAATAAGCCCCTTAGTCTTTGTCTTCATAGCAACTTTCTGTGCAAGAAGCCCTCCTAACGAATGCCCCAATACAATCGGAGCTTCATCTAGCGTTTCTATTAGATCTACAATATCATCAGAAAATTCATCTAAACTAACCTTTGCTACTTTTTCTTCTACTTCTTTATACGATAAATCATGATATCTTAGAGTTGGAGTATATATATTTAAACCTAATTTTTGCAGATCATCTGCGAATTCTCCCCACACAGTTCCATCACACCATGTACCATGTATCAATACTATATTCGTCATAAAAATTCCTCCTATCAATATTTTAGCATTCTTTTTTTCACACTAATTATATAACTTATATTTATATTTATCAATTGATAATGTAAAAAGAGCAGAATAAAAAATCGGTAAAAATTTTTTCTTCTACTCTAGTACCATCACTTGAAAAATATCAAGCGATAATTTTCCTTTGGAGGGCTAATTTTAAAATTGTTCGTTCATTTCACGAACTGTTTTTTCAATATTATCTGAATATGAAATTGCTGAAATAATAGATACACCATCGACATTTGTTTTCATAACATCTTTAATATGTTGTGTCTGAATACCACCGATTGCCACTAATGGCATCTGAGGTAATAATTTTCTCATTAATTCTAGTCCTTCATATCCTATTGCACCACCTGCATCATCTTTTGATTGCGTGACATATACAGGTCCTACACCAACATAATCTACATATTCAACTTTTGATTGTTTAAGTTCTTCTTCATTTCCTATAGAAAGACCAATTATTTTATTTGGCATCAGTTTTCTAATTTCATCAACACCAAGGTCATCTTGTCCTACATGAACCCCATCAGCATCAATTTCTAATGCCAACTCTATATCATCATTTACGATAAACGGTACATTGTATTTTTTACAAAGATTTTTAAGTTTTATTGCTAATTCCAGTTTTTCTTTACCTTCTAAAGCACCTTTACCTTTTTCTCGAAATTGAAATAAAGTTATACCACCTTTTAAAGCATCTTCAACAACTGTATATAAATCCTTACCTAAGCAAGTAGTCGTTCCACAAATAAAATATAATTTTAATAGTTCTTTATTAAACATCTTATTTCACCTTTTTAAACTCTTCTATATCTTTATCAGTTATTTCATATAACGCATTAATAAATTCAACTTTAAATGTTCCTGGTAAATGTCCATTAGGACGTTTTTCAGCCATTTCCCCGGCAATATTATATACTAACATTGCTGTTTCTAAAGACTTCAATTCTTGTCCTTTTTCTAATCCTATGAAACTTGCTAGAACTGCTCCTAATAAGCACCCTGTTCCAATAACTTTCGGCATCATTGCACTTCCGTTATGGATAGTCACTACCTCACCGTTAACAGCAATAGCATCAACTTCCCCAGTTACTACTATTGGAATATTAAACTTAGCATTTGCTGCTAAGGCAATTTCATCAATATTATCTACTCCAGCACTGTCTACTCCCTTAGAAGCTACATTTATGCCAACTAAAGATGCAATTTCTCCAGCATTTCCTCTTATAGCTGCTAGTTTGTAATTGTTAATTAAATCATCTGATACTTTTTTTCTATATGCTCCGGCTCCACATGCTACAGGGTCTAATACTGCAGGAACATTATACTTCTCAGCAATTTTCAATGCTTCTTGGTATAATTTCCAAGTTTCATCAGTTAATGTACCTATATTAATTAATAATCCTCCAGCATATTTTAATAAATCTTCTAAATCTTCTGGATACTCGCTCATCGCTGGTGAGGCTCCTAATGCTACTAATCCGTTTGCTGTAAAATTCTTAACTACATCATTAGTTATACAAATCACTAATGGTGCTTTTTCTTTTAATAATTTTAAACTTGTCATATTTATAAATCTCCTTTAAATGCTATATGATTTACAGGTCCATTTCCATGACCTAGCTCTGGTGTGTATTTTATTGCTGCGGTAATAAATTTTTTCCCTATATCCACAGCTTCAACTATACTTTTACCTTTTGCTAATTCAGCGGTAATAACAGCTGAGAATGTGCATCCTGTTCCATGTGTATGATTAGTTTTAAATCTTTCACTAGTCCATACTTTTTTAGTTCCATCATTTAAAAATAAATAATCTTTCGCTTCTCCTGTTAGATGTCCACCTTTTATAACTACTGACTTACATCCAACTTCGTCGATAATGAACTTTCCTGCACGATTAACATCATCCTCTGTTAATATTTTAAAACTAACAATTTCTTCTGCTTCTGGTACATTTGGTGTAATAATAGTTGCTAGCGGTAATATCTCTTCTTTTAAATGTTTTCTTGCAACATCATCTATCAATTTATCCCCGCTTGTCGCAACCATTACTGGATCAACAACATAAGGAACATCTTTAGGTAAATATCTCTTAATTAATTTCATCATATCAGCATTTGCTATCATTCCAGTTTTTATACTATCAGGTGTTATATCGTCAAACACACTTTTTAATTGCGCTTCTAATATATCTAAATCCAAGTTTCTTATCATTTGAACACCTAACGTATTTTGTGCAACAATACTAGTAACTACAGCCATTCCATACACTTCACGTGCCTGGAAACTTTTCAGGTCAGCCATAATTCCTGCTCCACCTGTTGGATCGGTTCCTGCAATAGTCAATGCAATATTTAATTTACTCATATCCTATACCTCTAAATCCCAACGTTCTTGTGTATAAGCCATATTAAAGAAACGACGTTCATGTTCACAACTTTCTAAGAAGTTTTTAATAAGTCTTTGTTTACCTTCTTCACTCATAAATTCAGCTTCACGATTAATAATTTTATGATATTCAGTAAGCACTTCATCTACTAAACCGTCAGCATAAAACTCTACCCAGAATTTTAATGGATGATTTTCTGCTAAATTATGATTAGCAAGAATTTTTCTAGCTACCATTTTATAAATCCATGGACATGGCGCCATTGCACTTAAAGTTTCTGCCATACCGAATGCAAACGCATTATAGTACATATGTTTTATATAATGATCTGCAGATGGATACCATTCCCCACCTTTAATTATATCTTGATAATCTCTCCCTACATAATCAGCTAAATTTTTATGAGCAGCAATTTCTTCATTCAATACAAAATTTATTTGATCTAAGAAAAAGTTTTTTTCAACTTTATCATTACTTTTCGCTAAGAGCATTGCATAAATATCGCTGAAATTTTCTAAGTATAGAGCATCAGCTTTTAAATAGTGTTCCACAGCTTCCTTAGATAAATCAGCACGAATCAAACCTTGAATAAAGCCATCATTATATATCTTGTCAACAATCGGCAATGCCTTTTCTTCCATAATTTCAGTAATAAGTTTCATAGGTATATCCCCCTAGTATTATATTTTTAGTATAAAATATCACCACTTTAGGAAAAGAAAAAATCCCCTACTAACGCAGGAGATTTATGTAAATTTATGTACTTATAGTATATTTTACTCTTTTAAAGAATAAACCTATTTCATATCATTTCACATTTCCTCCGCTAGTATTATCTAGATCAGGTCAAAGGGTCTAACTTTGTTATCTCAGCCAAAAGGCTCCCCCAGTGATTATATTTTATTAACCTTTTAAATCGTAGCACATAAAATTACAAATGTCAATAAATCAGTTTAAAGGCTTACAACCCTTTAAAAAATACTATATTGTATTAACACAAAAAACTTTTAATAATAATATTTTTATATTTTATAAGGTTGATAAATATATGAAATATGTCAAAATTGTGAATTTACTATGAAACTTTGTAGGAAATTTTGTCTATTTCAGACTATACATGAGATTAATTATCATTTTAATCTTTATTTTTCATATCTTTTGTAATATAATAGTGTTAAGGATTTAAATAATAATCAACAACTTATATATAAAGGAGATCTTTACAAACTATGAAAAATACAACATTATTAAAAGTTTTGTCAGCAACTGCTATCTTTTCTGCTGTTGCAGCAATTGAAGCATATGATCAAGATAACTTTGCATTCGCAGCAGATGAGACACCTGTTGTAACAAATACTACAACAACTCCTACTACGAATTCATCAAACACTGCAAAACCTACTTCAACAACAGCTACTCCAACTGCAAACTCTACTACAGCTCCTAAAGCTGAAGAACCAGCTACTGTAGCTCAAGATGTTAAAGCTTTAAAAGATGGAGAATATAAGATTACTGCCGAAGCCTTAAAATTCTATGAAGAAGGTCGCCCTTCTATGGCCGCACCTGCAATCGACAATGAAAAAACAAAATTAGTTGTAAAAAATGGGCAATACTCTGTAAATGTTTCATTTAAACCTATTACCTTTGGAGGTCTTACAGGGTACTTAGGAGATTTAAAATACTATGATGGGGATAAGACTCATGCAAATCGTTTTGAAATAAAAGACAATGAATTTAAAGACTCAACTATAGTTGAAAATTATAGTGCCAAAGAAACTGATAAATTCATTGACGCATATAAAGAAAAATTCCCAAATCGTACTGTTTATCCAAAAACCGTTAATTACAATGTTGATAAAAATAAAATTGATTCAAACAATAAACTAGAAACATATACTGAAGTGTTTGTTCCTGTTATGGCTTCAATTAACCAAGCTTTTGGAACTCAAAAAATGATCTTAAAATTTGATTTATCATCTTTAGCTAGAAAAAAAGTAACAGCTGATAACTATGAAGCTGCAACTTACGAAAATCCTAACAAAGACGTTGAATACAAAGGAACTATCAAAAAAGATTTCCCTATTCACGTTCAAGGACACTTAAGAAATGCTAATAACAATGATGAAGAATCATTATACGGTTCTGCACTAGATAGTTATGTTAAAGTTGAAAAAGTTGGAGATAAATACAAATATACTCTTAGATTCAAAAAAGGTCTTGCGAATGTAGGTGGTGAATTCTATCCATTCGAATTACACAAAGTTGCATATCAAGGTAAAGATATTCCATTAACAACTTTAGCATCAAACGGTAACTCTTCAGTAAAAGAAGGATCAATCACTACTGATAAACTACTAGAAAAAATTCAATTAGACGGTACTGCTCCTTATCCTAACGGTGCTTTAATGTCACACTTCGTTACATTAAAATTATACTATGAGACAGCTACTGACTATAAAGAACGACCTGTAAAATTGGAAGATGTAGTTGCACCAGCTAAACCAAAACCAGTAACTCCAGCACCAACTAAACCAAAAGAAGAACCTAAACCTGTTGCACCTACAGTTCCCGATCATGTAACTGATGCAGATAGAGTTCCAAATACTTTCCCTGCTACAGTGAAAGCGGAATTATATGGTAGAACAACTGGTACTGCTTCAATCTATGAAGACTCATTTATTAAAGATGTAAAAGTTGAAAAAGTTGGCGATAAGTATCAATACACTATCCGTGTTAAAGAAGGTAAATCTACTTCTAACTTCTTGCTACGTAACAAGCCATTTACAGTTTCTAAACTTACATACAAAGGAAATGAAGTTAACTTTACTGAAGTTGATGCAGCTACTAAACTAAAAGAAGGTAAAATCTTAACTGATTCTCTTCTAGATAAAATTCAAGTTGATACTGTTATGAGCGTACAAACAAGAGGTGGGGCTAAACCTAGATATGAAGAAAGAGCTGCTGAAAGTACAATAGCATTAGACTTCCCTAAAGTTGAAAAACCTAAAGAAGTTGCCCCTGCTAAACCTACTGTACCAGATCATGAAGTAGAAGCTAATAAAGTACCAGCTACTTTCCCTGCTACAGTGAAAGCTGAATTAAACGGTAGAACAACAAATTCAAGTTCAATCTATGAAAATGCATTTGTTAAAGATGTTAAAGTTGAAAAAGTCGGTGATAAATATCAATACACTATTCAGGTAAAAGAAGGTAAATCTTCTACTTACTTATTACGTAATAAGCCGTTTACAGTTTCTAAACTTACTTATAAAGGGAATGAAATTAACTTTACTGAAGTTGACGCAACAACTAAACTAAAACAAGGTAAAATCTTAACTGATACTCTTCTAGACAAAATTCAAGTAGATGCTACAATCAGTGTTCAAACTAAGGTTGGAGGTAAAATTAAACTTGAAGAACGAGCTGCTGAAAGTACAATAGCTCTAGACTTCCCTACTGTAGAAAAAGTGAAAGAAGAAGCTGCTAATAATTCAGTGCCAGCTAAAATTTATGATGCTCATGTTGCTAATAAGTTATCAATGTCTGACGGTGCGCTAGTCCACGAAAAAACTCGTGTAGAAAAAGTAAACGATACTTATCACTACTTCTTAACATTTAAAAACTTACAATTCGGACCTCTTGTTGGAACTGTCGATTCATTAAGTATAGATGGTAAAGCTGCTGAACGAACAGATCTTGGTGGTGAAGTCCATGAAAAACTATTTCACTTCACAAGTGCTGAAAAACTAACAGAAAAAACTATCAATTTCTCAGTATTAGCTAACGGAGAACCGCTAAAAGGACATTCAAATGTTGCAGCAACACTTAAATTTAACTGGAATGCTGCTACTCCATTAACAGCTGATCAAGTAACTTCATTACACAATGATGAGACTACTAAAGCTCAAGCTGAAAAAGAAAGACTTGAAAAAGAAGCTGCTGCTAAAGCTCAAGCTGAAAAAGAAAAACTTGAAAAAGAAGCTGCTGCTAAAGCTCAAGCTGAAAAAGAAAAACTTGAAAGAGAAAAAGCTCAAAAAGCTGAAGCTGATCGTCTTGAGAAAGAAAGATTAGAAAAAGAAGCTGCTGCTAAAGCTCAAGCCGAAAAAGAAAGACTTGAAAAAGAAAAAGCTCAAAAAGCTGAAGCTGATCGTCTTGAGAAAGAAAGATTAGAAAAAGAGGCTGCTGCTAAAGCTCAAGCTGAAAAAGAAAAAGCTGAAAAAGAGGCTGCTGCTAAAGCTCAAGCTGAAAAAGAAAAACTTGAAAGAGAAAAAACAAAATTTGAAACTGGTGAAGCTCTTGTTCAACCTGAACTGCCAGAATTAAACGAAATATCGAAAGCAGAAAAAGGTGAAGCTCTTGTTCAACCTGAATTACCAGAATTAAATATCAATGATTTAAACAAAGAGCAAAAAGCAAAAGAACAAGCACAACCATCGACACAAGATATCTTTGGCCAAAATGAAAACAAAGAAGATGAAAAAGCTGAGGCTGAAAAAACTTCACAAACTGTAGCTAAAGAACTAAAAGCTTTAGCTAATACTGGAGTAAGTTCAACAGTAACTGTTGGTTTAGGTGCACTATTATTATTATCTGCTCTAGTACTACGTAGAAAAACTAACAAATAAAATAAACAAAATTCTTATACAAAGGGATAGACTATCCCTTTGTATAAAGTCATGTATAAAGAAATATAAGGAGAATTCAAGATAAGATGAAAGCAAATAAATTATTAAAAATTCTATCTGCAGCAACTATCATATCTACTCTTGCTGTAGTGGATTATTCAGCGACTACACAAAACAACAAAGTTTTATTAGCAGCTGATACTCAAAATCCAGAGGTAGATGTAAAAGTTACAGCTTTGAACGCATACGAAGCTGGAAAAACATCAATGGCTAATGCTTCTATAGTTAAATTAACTGTTCAAAAAGTAAATAATGGTTATAAATATAAGTTAATATTAAAAGATATCAAAGTAGGAAACTTAACTGATGGAGTATCCAAACTTTGGATAGAAGGACAAGAGATAACATTACAACCAATAGAATACACAGAGAATCCAAAAGTTATAAATCCTAAATTAGCCGAATTTACTTTATCAGAACTAAAACCACAAATAAATGCTACTGTCTTTGTTAAAGTAATGGAAGATCTTGGATTATTAGCTAACAATCCTGGTCAAGGTAAAAAAGATACAATTCTTAGTCTAGATTTAACTGGAGTTCAAGAAAAACTTACTTCTAAACCTGTTGAGAGTCCTAAATCTGCAACTTCAACACCTGTTAAACCTACTGAGACTATTAAACCTGAAGAAACTACTAAACCTACAGAACCAGCTAAACCTGCTGAGACTAAACCTACTCCAAAACCTGAAACACCTAAACCTAAAACACCAGCTAAACCTGCCGCACCTCAAGGTAAAGGCGTAAAAGTGCCAGTTACTTTCTACGATAATGTAACTGCAACATTATTAAACGCATATGAAGCAGGTCGTGCATCTATGGGGAATGCAGCATTAGATGGAATCACTGTATTCAAACACGGAGATACTTATCACTACAAAGTTCGTTTCCACGACATTAAAGTTGGAGGAATGAGTGACGGAATTAGAGGCTTCTGGGTTAACGGTATTGAATATCCAATTAATGAAACAGGTGGGGCTAATAATCAAGTAGAAGTGCACTTCACATCTAATAAAAAATTAACTAACATTCCTGTTTCTGTATTTGTACCAACAATGGAAAGTCTTATGCCAGGTGGTGGTAAAAAAGATGCAATCCTTAGTCTAAACTGGTCTAATGCTACTGAAAGACAAGGTACTGCAGTTATTGATGGTGGACAACCAGGATCAAGTGCTAACGGTAATCGTGCACTAACTCCAAGAGGTGGACGTCTAAACAATGGTAGACTTTCTAACACTGGTTTAGAAACATCTTCATCAATTCTTGCAGGAGTTCTTACTTTATTCAGTGCGGTTCTTGTTGGAAGAAGAAAACAAAAATAATAAGATAATATCCCGCTAATTTAGCTTGCTATTATCGATTCCGTAAGGCGGGAAACTTCCCGCCTTTCTAATTAAATAATACAAAAGAAAGTGAGTTTTTATAATGAAACGAGTTTTAAAACTGTTAACGATAGTTATTGCTACATTAACGTTTATCGTTACATCTAGTAATGTACCATTTGTTAAACATGTACATGCAGCTGACAGAGTATATAGCGTTCCTGTAGAACTGTGGCACTCTGAAAACAGTGGTCGTCTTTCTATGGGAAATAATGCACTAGCTACTCATGCTACTGTAAATGTACATGATAATAATACCTCTACTATCTCTGTACAATTCACTCCAATGGATTTCAGTAATATGCACGGTCACTTATTATCACTTAGCATCTACTCATCTCCAATTTTTTCTGGTAGCCTTACTGCTGCTTCTGTAACAAGTACTTATAACGATACAAACTTAAATGGTGGTACTAGCACTTACCCAGGAACTCTAAGCTTTAATTTTGGTGAAGCTAAACCTGATAAAATCGGTGTTAGAGTTGCCGTTGATGCCATGAACCAAATTATGGGTGGAGATGCATCACAAAATGCTATTATTAAATTTAACTGGTCAGCAGCTAACCTAATTTCTGGTTCTGAAGATTCTTCTAAAGACAAAGATAAAAAAGCTGAAGATAAGAAAAAAGAAGAAGAGAACAAAGATAAAAAAGATGAGAATAAAGCACCTAAAGGTTTTGTTGCTAAAAAATTAGAAGATTACTTCAAAGATGATCAAAAGACAAAAAATCCTGGTCTTTATAATCTTGATATCACAGGTTCATACCTAAACCCTCTTACTGGAGTTACAGCTGATGGTGGTACTAAAAACACAGCTATCGGTGAAGGTATGGTTCAAGGAGTAATCTCACCTATTAATGCAGGTGGAGATCTAAATGAAGCTCTAAAAAATCAAAAATCTAACGGTGAAAAACGTTGGTCTAAAGCTATGCTTCAACGTACAAAAGATGGTAAATTATACGCAACTGTACGTGTTCACCTAATGAATTGGGTTCAACGTAGTAAAGAACAAGGTCCTTTCATTAAAGTTCTTCAAAAAGATGGAGAATTTAAGCAAGTAGAAGCTACTGAAACAAAAGTTAACATTGAACAATATAAAGATAGCTATGTTGATTATCGATTCGAAGTACCAAATGAAAACTTCTTAGCTATGGTACAAATGTACGTAGAACCTATGAATCGTCCTGTTCGTTACTTCGTAGAAGTTAATACTGATACTATTAAAAACGGAAATGACGGCTTAGATATGGAAGTTATCAAAGAAACAAACTACACACCTTACTATTTAGGTGGTATTGGAGTTCTTGCAATAGCCGCTGGACTTTACTTTCCTCGTAAAAAAAGAAAAAATAACTAGGAGATAATTCATGAAAAGAAAACTATCCCTACTATTTACACTACTATTAGCCAGCATTCTAGTTCTTACTGCTTGTTCATCACAAAATAAAGCTGGTAACACTACTGGAACTGATCCTAATCTAGCTGATAAAGCTTTTAATAAAACGATAGACTTAACAGGTGTAAATAAAGACAAAAAATCTGAAGAAGAAAATGGAAAACGTGTAGTAATGGACTCTGTAGCTCTAGCTCAAGTCGCAAATGTACTTGACATTAAATTAGCAGGTGTTCCTACTACAAAATTAGGTCGTATGCCTAAAAGATATGACAATACTGTTCAAATCGGTCTTCCAATGAATCCAAATATGGAAGTTATCAAATCTATTAATCCTTCTATCGTATATGCTCCAGATAGTTTACAAGACTGGATAAAAGAAGGATTCGAGAAAAATAAAATCCCTTATAAATTTGTAGATATTCGTAGCGTTAATGGACTATATTCTATTACAGAAGACCTTGCAAAAGAATTTGGTAAAACAGAAAAATTCAAAGAATTAAAGAAAGAACATGATGATTTCTTCGCTAAATTCAATGAGAAAATCGCAAATAAAAAGAAACCAAAAGTTTTAGTTCTTATGGGATTACCTGGAAGTTATATGGCTGCTACTGAAAAATCTTATGTAGGTAACCTTGTAAAATTAGCAGGTGGTGAAAATATCATTAAAGGTACCGAAGAGTTTAAAAATCTAAACTTAGAAACTGCTTTAAATGATAAACCAGACTTTATTTTACGCACTGCTCATGCTATGCCTGATACCGTAAATGAAATGTTTAAAAAAGAATTTGAAAACAACAAAAGTTGGTCTCACTTCGATGCAGTAAAAAATAATAAAGTTGTCGACTTAGATAGCTCAATGTTTGGTATGACAGCTACATACGATTACCAAAAAGGATTAGAAAGTCTATACAGTATTTTCTATAGTAACTAAAACTAGTAGCCAGAAGTAGCATATAGCTGCTTCTGGTTTTTACATAATTTGAATTATAAACTACATATGTTATACTAAACATATAACTATATAAGGAGGTTCTTAATGTTTAAAAACAAAAAAACAATCACTTTTTCTGTTCTTATTCTACTTTTATTAAGTACAATATTTTTTGCAGCGAATAGTGGTAGTATAAAAGCTAGCGTCGGACAATTAGCTGTTGGTATATTTACTGGAGAATACGCCAATGTTAATGCAATTATCGACGTTCGTTTCCCAAGAATTATCATCACTATACTTGTAGGTGCAGCTCTTGGCGTTAGTGGTTTATTATTACAAACAGTATTAAAGAACCCGCTTGTCGATCCTAGTATTATAGGTGTTTCTAGTGGAGCAAACCTATTTTTATACTTGGGATTAGGGATATTCCCACAATTTATGATATTTAAGTCTGTATTTTCTATCATCGGTGGTGTCCTTGGTTTTTTAATTATCTATTACTTAGCTGGTAGAACAAAAAACAATGTTAAAATTATTTTAATCGGTATTGCGATAAGTTATTTCTTTACAGGAATACTGAGTTCTATGCAGTACTTGAATGCAGCTAACTCTACTACATCATCTACATTCAAAACTGTTGGTTTAGGAACTAAAAACTGGGACGATGTTGCATTATTACTAAGCTGGATTCCTATACTACTAGTTATTAGTTTCTTCTTAGCTAAACTATGTAATATCTTCGCTTTAGATGATAATATTATTAGTTCACTAGGAATCAATATTAATATGATTCGTCTGTTAATTTCATTTGTTGCAGTAGCTCTTGCTTCTGTTTCTACAGCAGTGGCAGGTGTAATGGTATTCTTAGCTCTTATTACACCTCATATAGCTAAGATTATAATTGGACGAAATCATATTTACACCATCCCATTTAGCGCTCTACTAGGAGCATTTATTCTACTTTTATTTGATACAATCGGTCGTGTTATTTTCGCACCAATCGAAATACCTGCTGATTTAATAATGATGATTATAGGTGGACCTGCATTTATTATTTTAGTTAAGAAAGGAGTAAGTTAATGGAAAATATAATAGAAATTAATAACCTGACGTTTAAGTATGATAATAAAAATGCTCTTTTTGAAGGTCTAAATGTAAGCATTGAAAAAGGTAAGATTACTACCCTACTTGGTAAAAATGGTTGTGGTAAAAGTACACTTATAAAAATATTGACAAAAAATTTAAACTATAATTCTGGAAGTATCAAACTCGAAGGTAAAGAATTAAATTCATATTCATTAAAAGAACTTGCGAGTATTCTTGCAGTTGTTTATCAAAAGAATGAAACTCCACGAGAAATTACCGTCTATGATATGGTTAGTTTCGCTAGACTTCCTTACCAAAACATTTTCTTTTATAAACCTAACGCTAGTGATGTTGAAAAAATTGAATTTGCTCTTGAAAAAACTAATTTAAAAGCCTATAGAGATAAACGTGTAGATGAATTATCTGGAGGTCAACTTCAACGTGTTTACATCGCAATGGCACTTGCACAAAGCACCGATATTATTATATTAGACGAACCTACGACCTTCCTTGATATAAAATATCAAAAATCTATAATGCAGCTTGTAAGAGAGCTTAATAAATCTCTAGGAATTACTATTATCATGGTATTGCATGATATTAATCAAGCACTGGCATACAGTGATAATATTATTGCTCTTCTTAATGGAAAAGTTATAAAAAATGATAAAGCTAAGAACTTCTTTGATGAAGAGCTTCTAAATAAACTTTATGACGCTGATATTAAAATAGAAGATGGAAAAGTAATTAGTTGGTAAATAATAAAGTTAATAATATGAAAAATTTGAAATCAATCGCTATATCAGAATATTAATATTTTGATATAGCGATAATTTTATATCTGTAAAGGTTGTTAATGTTATTTCAGCAACCTTTAAATACTGTTATATCAACGTTTATGAGAATTTAGCCTTCAAAAGGTAGAGCGAAAACTAGAGTAGTTAATAAGTTAATTTAGCAATCTTATCTAAATAAATGCTGACTGTTTCTAGCTTTCTTTGAGGTGCTAACTCTGCGTAAGTATCCATAGTAGTTGACATTGACTTATTCCCATTCCGACTTGGAGTTCTTTCCAATTTATGCCTGCATTAAGCAATATTGAATCATGAGTATGTCGGAACAAATGGAAACCATAATCTGGTGATCCTAGACTTACTAATTGAAAATGATAAAATAAAAATGTATAGTTTTGATAAAATAAAAATGTATAAATAGGTTATAATAGTGCATATTATCAGTTTTAATACCAGATTTGGTACAGCATTTATTCGACAAACCTCATTGAGTCCCTTAATAAAGAAATCAAACGTCAAACGAAAAAGAAGGTTTTTTTCCTAACGAGGAGGCTCTGGAACGTTACTTAGTTACTTTATTTGAAGATTATAATTTCAAGCAAAGCCAACGAATCCATAAAGGGTTTGACCAATATTATGACACACTTGAAAACTTATTTGATTAATACTCCGTAACTCTACTTGAGTGTTTACACATACTTATTGACAGTATCAAAATTATACGAGTAGGTATTTCTTGTGAGTAATTTTCATCAAAAATTTCATAGATAAGTCCTATATATAATCACGGTAAAGTAGTAAAAATAGTTGTTATCCTAGTTGATTAAAAAAATCTCTGATTTCCTCATCTTTTATAAAATAATATATAATTTTCCCCTCTCTTCTAGTGTCCAAGATGTTTTGATTGGCTAGTTTACGAAGATGGTGGGAGGCAGATGCCATACTGAGATTTAGTAAACAGGCTATATCACAGACACAGAGTTCTTCAACAGCAAGGAGATAAAAGATGATATTTATCTGTTTATTATCGGTAAACTTTGATAAAATACGAAGTGATTTTTGGACTTTTTCCTTTTCAAGGTAGTTCGTTGCGGTTGTAACATTTTGTTGATTTATAATATTCACTTGGCAGATACTATCTTTTTTCATAATATTTTCTCCTAACCTAACATAGTCCATAGAATGTCAAAACTGTTATTTTCAATCAGGATATATATCCCCAATCCTAAATAAACAACAGCAATAAACCATCTGCTATATTTTTCCAAAGTTTCTCCAACAGATGAGACTTGTGCCAATTTTTGTGCAGAAAAAACCAAGAGATAAATCATGACTAGAAATGTAAGTAAAGCCACTATCAAATCCGCTAAATTTAATGTAATAAAATATGGGACAAAGATACCAATATTGTCGGCACCACAACTTGCAAAAGTAATCATAGCGACTAGAAAAATCAGGTTTTTATTATCTTTGCGCAACCCTTCTTTGGCAATAGCTTCTCCATCAGAATCTCCTAAAAGCAAAACTTTGAGACCTAGGAAAATTGGAATCAAACCGAGTAAACCTAAAATCTCTTTACTAGGAATATAATTTAAGACAAATGCAAAAAGCAAACTTAGCAATATTAGACTAACAGAGCCTAGAAATTGTCCTAAATAGATGTTAATGATGTCTTTTCTGCTTTTTCTTTTGGCAAAAAATAACATTAGGATAATAAGTAAGTCTACGGCTGTCCCAGAATACAGGATTATTGAAGTAACAACATTGTGAATCATAAAACACCTCATTCAAATATATTTTTGAATATATTGTAACATTGAACTTTGTAGATGTCAACTTCAACTCCACCAAAATATAGATAAGAAGTTAGTGTATCAAATATTAAAAAGCCCTACCATCGAAATGATAGCAGGGCTTAACTTCAATATCCAACTGATATATTTATCTAAAAAAGGTAGAGTTTTTATTAATTTATAGCGCGATATAATGAGTTTCAAAAAATCAAAAATCATTTAAAATCAATATTTTGACGTCTATTGACGTGTACTGAAGCCCTTACTTAAACTCTAAAAAATAGCAAATAACACCTCTTCTAAAACTATTAAAATTAATGTTTTACAATATTCATTATTAACTTCCTTCAGATTGTATAATCGTTGATTTTAATATTAAATTATTGTAAAATATATTGGTACAAATAAATAATAAAATAATTACAAAGGAGTTTTTTATGGAAATACTAACTACCCTAGGTATATTTGTCATAATTGTAATACTTGGTTCATTTTTAAATAATCTTTTTCCACGTATTCCCGCGGCTTTATTCCAAATAATACTTGGTGCTGCTGTAACATTTATTCCTAATCTCCCACTTCATTTTGAGTTTGAATCAGAAATGTTTATGATGTTAATTATTGCTCCATTATTGTTTACCGACGGTTTCAACACGTCCTTAAAGAATATCTGGCTATATAAACGACCAATTATATATATGGCAATATTTTTAGTTCTTGTGACGGTAATTGTTGTCGGTAGTATAATTCATTTATTGCTTCCAATGATTCCTTGGGCAGCCTGTTTTGTTTTAGCCGCTATCTTATCACCTACAGATGCTGTTGCTGTTAAATCAATAACTAAAGGAATGAAACTACCTAAGGGACTTATGGCTATATTAGAAGGTGAATCACTTCTTAATGATGCTTCTGGTCTTGTATCATTTAACATAGCTCTAGCAGCTGTTCTTACTAACACGTTTTCTGTCACAAATGCAGGATATAAATTTTTAGTAGTTGCTGGCGGTGGAGCAATCTTTGGACTTATTATTGGGATAGCTTTCTCTTATATTAAGTTTATATTCTCAACAAAATTTGCTGATGAATTTAATATACTTGTTATCTTTCAATTAATAACACCAGTTATAGTATTCTATCTTGCAGAACATATTGGAGTCTCTGGTATCGTAGCTGTAGTAATTACAGCTCTAGTTTACAACTACCAAAGAAAACTTCACTTACTTACTATTGTAAGTAGCGATGCTGCAGTAACTATAGACAGTACTCAACAAATAGCAAGCTATGTATTAAATGGTTTCGTATTTACCTTTTTAGGATATTTACTCCCTGAAATATATCATACTATGTTTAACAATAGAGAAATTGATATTGTATATGGATTCATAATTTCATTAGTTATTGTTTTAGGTTTAATGATAGTCAGATTGACCTTTGTATATTTCAACTATATATCATTCCAACCTCATCATTTTACGACTGCTAGAAAAACAGCAAAAATAATACTAAATAGAAAATTTGACAAAGGTAACTATTCTAGATTTAGCTATTCTTTAATTGCTAGTTTATGCGGTATTCACGGTACAGTAACACTTGCTACAGCTCTTATGATTCCAGTTGTAACTTCTACTGGGGATAACTTCCCACTTAGAAATACTATCCTATTCATTGCGAGTAACGTCGTTTTACTAAGTATTGTTATCGGTACAATCGTGCTTCCACTTGTTGTTAAAGGCGAAGATGAAGAAAAAGAATATACTCAATATTCTCTTCGTGAAAAAACCCTAGAAGGAACACTTGAAGAACTAAAAGAACGTGATATTTCTAAGAAATCTGTCGAAGAAAAAGTTGCTTATGCTTTTGAAATAAAAATTTTACACGAACTAAAAACATACTTTAGAAATATACAAACTGGAAAATTTAAGAATATAAACGAAGCATTGTCACTACATAAGAAAATAATGAAAGCACAAGACAAAGCTCTTCCTGAAATACTTAAGGACAATCCTAACATTGAACAAATCTTGGAAATTTCTAAAATTATGCAACTTAGAAAATCTTTATTGTTCACATATTCGATACCAAAAAACTTATTACTTAATTTAAGAATATATGTAAAAGAATCCAATCTAAAACGTCGTTTAACTCGTCATTTGGTTGCTAAAGATTTAACTCCAGAATTCTATGAGAAACTTAGAGAAAAAGTTCCAAAAAGAAGAAAAGGAAACTTCGTCAATAAATTAGATGAAATTAAACAAAGAGCCGAAGCTTCTTCTAGTCAAATTCAAGCTATTATTGATTGTTCGCCTACAGTAAGAGACGCACTTCTTGATATAGCTTATAAGGTTATTGATGAAAAGTGTTCAGATGAAAATACTGCAGAATTCGTTAAAGATGTATATAGATACTACTCATTCACCTTGTTTGAAGTATTTTTAGAAGATATCGATTTTGAAGAAGAACTTAAAGAACTTCAAATGGAAGCAGTTCGACTTTTAAAATACAGAATATTAACGATGAGAAAATTGAATTATATTTCTCTAGAAGATTCTTACACCGCTCTTCGCGACTTAAACTTCAGCGAATCTATGATTTTTCCTCGTGAGACTGAAGAAGAATAAAATAAAAAAACTGACCTCAAGTTAGATTATTATCTAACTCTGAGGTTAGTTTTATTTTTTTAAAATTAATTATTTCCATAACATAAAAAATTTTTATTTATATTATTTCTCAAAATTTATTAAAAGTATTATTAATTTTCTTATTACTTTCTCTAGAATTTTCTGGGACTATTATCATCTTATTACTTTATAGTAGATCATCATCCTTGACAAAGATTTCAATTCATGTTTTAATATACCCTATAGGGGTATGTAGGAGGTGAGAAAAATGTTTTTTTTATTCACAAAAGTAGATAGTATTTCTACTATCGAACTAGAACAAAAACTTAAACAAAATATTCAGTTAATAGATGTAAGAACACCTGGTGAATTTAGAAAAGGCCATATAAAAAATGCAAAAAATATTCCACTAAATGAAATCGGCAGCTTCTCTCCAGTAGCAGGCAAAAAAACATATGTAATTTGTCACTCTGGAGCAAGAAGTAAACTTGCCGCAAAAAAACTTAAAAAAAGAGGTTTCGATGTTGTCAATGTTAAAGGTGGAATGCATGCATGGAGAGGTAAAATAGTTTAAAATTAGACTATAGTTAATTTAACTCTGTTAAAAATACAACAATTTCCCAGATTAATACAGTAGTTAAATTTAATAATATTGAAAGGAATCAACTATGAAAAACAATATTTCAATGAAAGATTTTTATGAGAAATATGCTAATAATAGTAGTGAAAAACTCACTATTCTTGACGTAAGAGAAATTCATGAATATGCAGCTGGTCACATTCCTTCTGCTAAAAATTTTCCTCTGAGTACTCTAGATATAGAATTCACTAGATTAGATAAGAATCAAAAATACTATGTAATATGCCAAGCGGGTGGACGTTCAGCTAAAGCATATGATTTTTTAGAAACTCAAGGATTCGATGTAACAAATATCGAAGGTGGTATGAATAATTGGCCTGGAGAAACAAAATAAAATATTAAACAATAAAAACAACCAATTTTCACTATATTAAGTTCTCATTAATATAAAATTAATATATCATCAAAAAAGACTTGTTCCTAAAATTATTTAGAACCAAGTCTTTTTATCATTTCTTTAAACTATTTATTTTTTACTATATATTTTATAGCTTTTTCTATTTTTTCTTTCTGCTCTACAGGATTTTCTAAGGGGTTATTAATGCATTCCATAAGATTTTCTGTTATTAATAACTCAATAACACGATCGACACTTGAACGAACCGCACTTAATTGAGTTATTATATCAATACAATCTCTCTCTTCTTCTATCATTTTTTGAATCCCTCTAAGTTGTCCTTCAGAACGTTTAAGGCGCGTAATATACTTCGATTTTGCCATATTTATTTTCCTCAGTAGATTTTTTTTCATTATACCGTGAAAAATTTATTTTGTCAAAATTTAAAAAGTTTGTATGTTTTTATATTGAAAATTCCTAAAAATCTAATTCCAATTATTCTTTCAAAATAATAAATCTGATTCAAAGATTTCCTTGTATACTCAGTATATTAACAATTAATTTTTAAAGTAAATTTACTTCCTTTACCATATTCACTTTCTACTAATATGTCTCCATTTATTTGTAAGGCTAACTGTTTCGCTATTGCCAAACCTAAGCCATAACCACCTGTTTTCATATTTCTTGATGCTTCAACACGATATAATCTTTTAAAAATATTATCAATCTCTTCTTCTTTTATACCGCAACCTTCATCAATTATAGAAATAGATAATTCTTGATTTTTTATTTCGGCAACTATTTCTATTTTTGTCCCGCTTGGTGAATACTTAAATGCATTACCTATTAAATTCACTATAATTCTTTGAATTTTATTGTAATTACTTACTATTTTAGCATTCTCAGGAATAACTTTAATATAGATATCTCTTTTTTCTTTTTCTGCTCGCAACTTAAACTCTGACATACAGTCAATCAATAATTTATCTAAAAATATTGTTTCATTTTTATCATCTTTACTAGTATCTTTTACACTTAATGTTAAATAATTTAATTCTTCAACAAGTTTATTCAATCTAGTCGTTTGTCGACAAATTGTTTCTAGATAATATTTATATTCTTCTTCCTTTATTATTCCGTCTAACATTCCTTCCGCAGTTGATTGAATTGAAGTTATAGGAGTTTTTATATCATGAGATAACTGGGCTATCATAAGAGATTTTTCTTTTTCACTTTCTTCTAATGACTCAAAACTTTCTTTTAAATGTTTTGCCATTTCATTGAATGATAATGATAATTCTCTAAACTCAGTAGGACCTTCTACAGTATTGCTAATATCAAAATTTTTCTCACTTATACTAATCGTTTGTCTTTTTAATACACGTAATGAATTAAATACACCTTTTAGTAATATAATACTAATCGTAGCTCCAATTAGTCCTGCAATTATTGTAATCACAACTATAAAATATGTATCTTTTTTTTCAATTAACATTAAATTTGAAGCCCAAAAAACAGCCATGATAGTTATTAAAAATGATAAAATATATCCAACAATAATATAATCTCTTAATTTCATACTATATTTCCTTTCCATTTTTAAACTTGTTTTTCCATTTTGTATCCTAGACCCCACACAGTTTTTATACTTGGTGTTTTTTCTGTTGAATATTTTGTTAAGATTCTCCTTAATGAGTGTATATGCACATTTAGCGTGTTTGCATCTTCTACATATTCATCTTGCCAAATTTTTTCATATAATTCTGTTTTAGAAAAAACGCGCTCTGGATTATTAGCTAGTAGCCATAATAATTCAAAAGACTTCACTGTAAGCTCTAATTGTTTATCATTTACAATAGCAATTCTACTATTATAGTTAATTTTCAAATCACCTAAAGTTAAAATATTTTCACTACTATTTTTCTCGATTCTACGTAGTATATTTCTAACTCTTAAAACTAATTCTCTTGGACTAAATGGTTTTACTATATAGTCATCTGCCCCCAAACTTAAAGCATAGATTTTATCTGGTTCTGTTGTTTTCGCTGTTATGAATAAAAATGGTTGTTCCTCATCTAAATACTGTACTTCGCTGATTAAATCATAGCCATCCATATTGGGCATCATTATATCTGTAATTATTAAAGAATATTTATTTTTCTTGTATTTTTCTAAAGCTTCTTTACCATCATTAGCGATATCAATATCATATCCACCTTGCTCTAAATAGCGTTTATTTATCTCCGTTATTTCTATTTCATCATCTACTAATAAAATTTTATTAACCATATTTAACTCCTCTTATCAAAATAGTACTATACAATAAAAGTATAGCACTATTTCGATAAAATCTACAAGTTTATTTTATTTATTAATTATTTTTTCTTCTGAATCCTAATAGACCTAAGAAGCTTGCAATGATTAATCCTAGTATTCCAGTATTTGATAAATTTGTTGAACTCATTGTTCCTTCAGGTGCTGCACTTGTTTTTGGTAACATACCTTTTTTCATCATTCCATTACTCATATGAGTATTCATAGTCATATTATCTTGCATCATATCTTTATTCATATGAGAATCCATAGTCATATTTTCTGGCATCATAGCTTTATTCATACTAGATTCCATAGACATATTATCAGATTTACTCATATTCATTACTTTTCCACTTACATTTGAATTCATTGAACCAGTAGCTGTATTATTTTGCATCATATCTTCTCCTGGTTTCATATCCATTTGCTTAGTTTCTTTATGAAGATTTATAGTCACTTCTTTTGTCGCTACTAGATTAGTTAAATCTGCTTTTCCGTCTTTTTCACCGTATACTTTGATTGTTGCTTTGTAGCTTTGTGTTCCATTTGCTTTAAGTAAGTCTAATAATTCTTTATCTTGTTTTCCTTGTGTTCCTGCTAAATCTACTTCATAGAAGTATAATCCATGTCCTAATTTCTCTACTGGAGGAAGTGCTGGATTTTTCGCTGATCCATTATCTGACCATGGTGCTTTATCTGATGATTTTAAGATCAATCTTGTTAACATTCCATCTCCACCGAAAAATTCATAAGGAATTACTTGGTTTACTCCGGCTGTAAATGGCCCAGAGAAGTTTGCTTTATCTAAGTATTTAGCTGGTACGTCTACAGTATCTTTAGTATTATCCATTACTGCTTTTTTAACTTCATTAACACTTGTTAATCCATTTAGATTTACATCAATATCTTTTGTCGCTACTAGATTAGTTAAATCTGCTTTTCCATCTTTTTCACCGTATACTTTTATTGTAGCTTTGTAGCTTTGTGTTCTATTTGCTTTTAATAAGTCTAATAATTCTTTATCTTGTTTTCCTTTTGTTCCTTCTAGGTCTACTTCATAGAAGTATAATCCTTTTCCTAGTTTTTCTAATGGTAATAACGCCGGATTTTTCGCCGATCCATTATCTGACCATGGTGCTTTATCTGATGATTTTAAGATCAATCTTGTTAACATTCCATCTCCACCGAAAAATTCATAAGGAATTACTTGGTTTACTCCGGCTGTAAATGG
>ERZ773211.32-NODE-32-length-46287-cov-68.7785_pt1 | contig 46287 bp, 43 predicted proteins | sample MGYA00511914_ERZ773211 | MGnify/ENA primary metagenome ERZ773211 (study PRJEB29015, sample SAMEA2738163) | human oral metagenome | biome: human oral; feature: human-associated habitat; material: saliva | place: China | collected 2242 ...
ACATCCACTTGTCTAAACTAAATATATATGTGTCCAGAATTTTGGGTACACATCATTTCGAAGAAATCGATTTTGTCGAGTCACCCCCGCACAGTTTATTAGATATCTAAAAAGCTTTCATAAAGCGAATTTAGATATCAATAAACCACTGCGTCTATGAATTATCATATACACTTTTTTTAAAATTTAGGACTTTTGAATCAGCCTCCCTCTTGTTTTCTTACTTTTCAATATCCAGCTACTAACTTACCATATATTTCTATTACTGTAATTATTACGCTGAAAATTTATACTATCAATTACTTTTTTTTAAAAAATTTGTCACTCAAGGAATAAAATTTTCTTAATAGCATATTATTCCATAATACAATTAAAAATAAATAAAATCAAGAATTAAGACTTAGTAGATAAAAAAATAATTCAACACCTTAATATTAACTCTAAACAATACTATAAAAAACCCTTGTCACATCAATGGAAAACAAAGAATTAAACATCAGAAGAAAATCCGCGAGTAACTAACTTAAGAATTTTCTTATATTTTTAAGTTTATTCACTAATATGATTTTATCAAAAATCACATAAAAAAGGAAATATTAGAAAGAAAAAAATTCCCAAACCACAAGGCTTGAGAATTTTTGTTTTCAACTAAGATACTACGTTATTTTTTAATTAATCCTTCTTTTTGTAGATATTCTTTTGCTACATCATAAGCAGGTTTACCTTCAATATCTACTTTGTAGTTCATTTCAGTCATTTCTTTTTCTGTTATTTTTCCAGCAAGTTTATTTAAGATTTTTTCAAGTTCAGGATGTTTTTTCAATGTCTCTCCTCTTAATAACGGTGCCCCTTGATATGGTGGGAATAAATGTCTATCATCATTTAATAATTTAAGCTTATTAGTTATTATTTTACTATCCGTTGAGAATACATCGATAATATTTACATCACCATTCGAAATAGCTTGATATTTTAACGCTATTTCCATAGTTTTAACATTAAGATTCAAGTGATAAAGATTTTTAAGTCCTATACCACCATCTTCTCTATCATTAAATTCTAATGAGAATCCAACTTTTGAAGAATTTTCTACTAATTTTATATCTGAAATATTATTTAATTTATTTTTATTTGCAAAATCTTCTGTTACAGCTAGTGCATATGTATCCTGAAATTTTGTAGGTTTTAGGTACACAAGATTATCTTGTTCAAAAATTTTATTTTTAGCAACTTCATAAACCTCGTCAGGATCATTAGAAGCAACAGTCTGAGGTGTTTTTAATAATGTTGTAGTAACTGTACCTGTAAATTCTGGATAAATATCAATACTTTTACCTTTTAACGCCTCATATAAGAAGCTTGTTTTACCAAAATTAGGTTTAACCTCAACATCAATATTTGTCTCATCTTCTATTAAAAGTTTATACATATTTATTAATATCTCAGGTTCTGCTCCTATTTTACCAGCTATTATTAGTTTATCATTAGACATTTTTCCAATTGGGAAGAAACTAATTGTTAAAGCCACTACAGCTGCAAGTAATGATGCTAAAATAGTTTTTGGTTTTTTATCTTGTAAGAACTTAATTAATAATCCAAAAATAATAGCTAAAACTGCTGATGAAATTGCACCTATTAAGATTAATGCTGAATTATTTCTATCTATACCTAATAAGATAAATGAACCTAGTCCTCCTGCTCCTATTAAAGCAGCAAGAGTCGCTGTACCAATTATCATAATACTCGCAGTTCTTACACCACTCATAAGTATTGGCATAGCGAGTGCAAGTTTAAATTTTTTCAACTTCTCTAGTTTTGTCATACCAAACGCCGTTGCTGCTTCTTCTAGTGATAAATCAATCTCTGATAAACCAGTAATCGTACTTTGTAATATCGGGAATATAGCATATATAACTAATGCCACGACTGCTGGTAATGTACCAATCCCCATAAATGGAATGAATAACCCAAGTAATGCAAGAGACGGAATAGTTTGGAAGATACCCGTAATTTGTAAAAACCATTCACTTGTCTTCTTATTACCTGAGATAATTATTCCTAACGGAACTGCTATAAAAATTGCAATAATAAGTGATAATAATGAAATTTGAAGATGTTCATATAAACCAGTTATCCAATCACTTTTTCTTTCTAAAAACGTACTTACTAAATTCATTATTTATTCCCCCTTGCAAAAAATTCGCGAACAAAGTCATCCGCAGGATTTTCTTTTAATACTTCTGGTGTAGCAATTTGAACTGTTTTACCTTCTTTTAAAACACAAATTCTATCAGCAAGTTTCATCGCTTCATCCATATCGTGAGTTACAAAAACTGTTGTCATTTTATATTCATTGTGCAAAGTTTTAATTAAATCCTGTAATTGAACTTTACTAAGCGGATCTAGTGCTGAAAATGGTTCATCCATCAGTAAAATTTTAGGATTAGCGATAATTGCACGTAGTATTCCTACACGTTGTTTTTCTCCTCCAGAAAGTTCCTTAGGAAGACGATTCATATAATGTTTTGGATCTAATCCTACTTTTTTCAGTAAATCCTCAGTCTTTTCTTTAATTTCTTTCTTGTCAAAGTTTTTCATTTCTGGAATTAGCGCAATATTTTCTGCAACAGTAAGATTCGGAAATAGTGCGATTTGTTGAAGAACATAGCCGGTTTTAAGTCTTAATTCCCTTAAATCATAATCTTTCAACCTCTTATCTTCAAAATAAATATCACCGTCAGTTTGTTCTATCAATCTATTTATTAATTTTAAAGTTGTTGTTTTTCCACTTCCACTTGGTCCTACAAGAACAAAAAATTCTCCTTCTTGTATGTCAAAACTTAATCCATCAAGTATTAAACCATTTGTGGAACAGCATAATGAAACATTGTTATATTTAATCATTTTTAAAATTCTCCTTTCAAAATAAGTTTTTCAATATTTTTCTTCATATTATCGTTAAACATCGTATAATATTCGATAAATAGTTTTTGTTGTTCACTCGAAAGTTTAGCTATTGCTTTTATTTCAGCCTCTTCAAGTGGATCTAAAATTTTTGATGCATAAAAGTAACCTTCTTTTGTCAATTTAACTATTTTTTCTCGCCTATCTTTCTCTTGCTCCTCAAAATAAATATATCCTTTTTTCTTAAACGTTTTAATAGCTGCGCTAACTACTTGTTTAGTAGAATAAGTTTTCTCACAAATAATATTTTGAGTTATCCCATTTTTTGTATAATAAAGACAAGTTAATATTAATAATGATTTACCTTGCAAACCATTTTTTCTAGCGTAGTACTCATATAATGAATTGTTTTCATCTTTTTTTCTGGAAAACATAATTGAGTTTTTCAATAAACTATTCACTCTTAATCACTCCCTCTCTTAAACTATAATTATTACCTAAATAATTATAAGAATACTTTTAATCTTAATAGTTTAAATGTTTTCTTTACTATTAAATTCATTTTATTTTTATAACGTAAAAAAACTCTTCTAAACAAGTAAAAACTTTTGACTATCATCTCATTAAAAATAGACTATTAATATTTTAAACATTAATAATTTTATTCTACTCTTCGAGTCTACGATTGTCAATAATTTGATTTTCATGAAAATAGACAATCGATAAATATTTTACCAATTGTCTTAAAAATTTATTAAATTTATATTTAAATAATTGAACGTCTAATTCTTCACTACTATTTTCTTCACCTTATTGTAACGACGAATAACATTAATTCTCTCCAATAAGTGTGGCAGTAAAATTATAACAATAATAATTGAATTAATTACTTTGTTTAATGTTTCACCAAAAAAACTCATCAATAACTCTTTATTTATTATTGAAATGAGTAGATATATACAACATACTATAGTTATACCTAAATTTAATAATAAAACGGATTGGGAAGAATTTTCCTTTAGTCTAATTTTTTTTATTTCTTTATCTGTTAGCTTTTCTAAAAGTAGTTCTTCTTTTTTATAGTTTTTATAGATATTACAAATACTGCTATATAAAAAATACAAATAATTAATGAGAATATTCCTAACAAAATTTCTAATGTACTCATAATATTCACCTCCATTTAAATTTATTATACAATATCACCTGTACAAAAAATTACCCATATATAACTTGGAATTAAGAAAATGATTTATAAATTAATCCATTTCATCTACTTATTAAAAAGCCCCTAGAAATGGAGAAAGGCCCATCTTTCGATGAGCCATATATTATGAAAAAAAATATTATTAAGTTTTGTTATGTTTATATTATATCCGATATACCTTATATGAACTTTAGACTATAATTAAAATGAAATTAAAGTTGAAAAACTTGAAAATAACCCATAATAATGAAGAAAGGCCCATCTTTCGATGAGCCTTATATTATACTGATTCGAAATAAAGAATTTCTTCGTCCTTATATCTTTAAAATTCTAGTTTCTAAAGCATGTATTATTCGTAATTCCATTGAAATAAATAGTATATAGATTATCCTATGAAAAAAATATCATTAATCTTTTATTTTTATACTATCAAATTATAATATATAATTAAATCATGCTTTAATTTATCGATTTTTATAATTTTTTTGTCTTTCTTATTTTCTTTATTAAATTAAAAAATTCTTAATTTTTTTAACTTTATTTTTCGGCAATTAGCGCCACGTATCCACCTTTATCATAACCTTCTATAGGTTCCTCAACACTATCATTGGTATAAATTGGATGTGCAACAAGTGTCTGCATAAAACGAATATTCTTCATTTTTAGTTCATCTTTTACAATACTTAATTTTTCTATTGGAGAATGAAATATCCCTGATTTTACAAGCTCAATTGGATAAGGGAGCGCAGGTGTAATTCTTGAAAATAGTTTTTCATCATATCCCTCTACATATTTTGCAAAACTATACAATATTCCATATGCACTTTCTACTGGTACATCTAATAAAATAAGACTTCCACCTTTTTTTAATGCATTATAGCAATTCCTATAAGCGCTACTTAAATCGACAATATAGGTTGAACAACCATTAAGATAAATAACATCGTATTCTTCAGCTTTTAATAAAGTTGTTTCAGCATCTCCTATCTCTACTTTGACTCCTCTTTTTTCAGCAATTTTTGCCATATCTGTAGATGGTTCTAAACCATATTCTACAATTATATCATATTCCCTCTTTAAAGCAGACTCAAAAAGTCCACTCCCACAACCTACCGATAAAATTTTATCTTTTTTCAACGGATTTAGACAAGCATGTAGTAATTTTAATTCACTTTCAAACACTCGATTATTAGTTAAAAACCATTGATCATATTTATCAGCATAACCATCAAACATTTTTGCATTTGTTTCCATAAGGTACTCCTTGTATATTTTTTTATTATCCTTTATAGACTCTATCCAAAAATTCTAATTCATATTTAGTAGCCTTCTCAAATATTTTAAATAATTCATTTTTATCATAATCTGAAATATCTTGATATCTTTCATTTAGATATCCTATACATTTCTTATAAAAAATTTTAGAATTATCTGCAACATAATCAATTACAAACTCATAATATTTATTGTGAACGTTATCCATTTGTTTTTCAGCTTTTGTAAATATGTAATTATAACTCAGCATACAGTTCATTAGAACAACCATTAATTTAAAGTTATCTTCATCTTCAGAAAAACTCATTATGAAATTGATATATTGCTTTGTTTCAAAAAATAATTCCTTATTATCGTCATTTTTACAATTAAAAAAGTCGAATCTTGTTTGCAGTTCTACTAAACCCGAAAATTCTATAAGTGAATATAGTACTTCTCTCTCTTTTTCATTGTCGGCTTTAGTAAGAGCTAACTCACACAACTCGACATATTTTTCCAGATAAAACACATCTTGAAATAAATATTGCTCAAATAATTCATTTGATAAACTACCATCAATTAATTTCTGAATAAAAGGCTTGTTGAATCCTTCTTCCCATAATGGGGAAATCTTAATTTTTATATCATCAATAAACATTATGTATTCCTCCTTAAGACTAGGAAATAACCGACAGTTAATTATATTCACTGCTTATTATCAGATTATCATAATCCATCTTTAAAGTAAATAAAGTTGTTTTTTTATGTTTAGAGTTTTAATAACTATAATTATTCATTAGAGATATTTTTTATAAATATAAAGAGACCCAAACACTATTTTTTAAAATATTTCAGGACTCTTTATCTTATATTAAATTGTATAAATATTTAATTATTAACTTTAATATTTATTATAAATTACTTGTTTTTCTCTTTCCATATAATATACAATTTCTATCTAAGAACACCTTAGCGATACTTCTTTTGAAATATTGATAATTAAATACTTAGATAATAAATTAACAAAAAATTAGATATACATCTTTTAATTTATAAAAAAACTTCCTTGGAATTTTAATTATAAATTAAAAGGAAGTTACTTTTACATAGACTAAACTATATAAATTTAAATTTCACCTAACTTCTCCGCTCTTACTAAAGATGCATCGATATTTTCACATATATTTTCTTTACCTATTTTTTCAATAAATCTAGCTTTTTCCATAACATGGTATGGTTGTTCATTTACATGTGATAATATTAATGTCAATCCTCGTTTTTTACATGTTTCCAATATTTCTTCTAGTACTTCTAATCCCGAAATATCCATAGCTGGAACGTTACGCATTCTTATAATCAGAACATTTTTTCCTTCTCCATGTTCAAAATTAGTAAATACATTAGCGGCTCCGAAGAATAACGCTCCAAAAATTTCATAAACTATAGTATTATCAGGGACATATTTTAAATCAACTTCTTCAGATAACTTTTCATCATCAGATGAACCTTTGTATGTCCATTGTCGAACTTCTGCAATATCTGACATACGTTTTAAGAATAAGAAAGCTGCTAATACCATACCGAACTCTATCGCAATAACTAAGTCGAAGAATAACGTTAATAAGAAAGTAATAATTAATACCGCAATATCACTTTTCGGTGCAGTTTTTACCATACGTACACAAATACGCCAACCACTCATATTATAACCTACAATAATTAATATTGCTGCTAAACAACTCATTGGTATATACGATGCATATGGCATTAAAAATAATAGAATTAATAATAAAGTAAATGCGTGTACCATCCCAGCCACTGGTGTTCTACCACCATTTTTTACATTAGCTGCTGTTCTCGCGATAGCACCTGTTGCTGGAATACCACCAAAAAGTGCTGACATAAAGTTCGCTACACCTTGAGCTACTAACTCAGCATTAGATTTATGCTTACTTCCTGTCATACCATCAGACACAACAGCTGATAACAGTGACTCTATAGCCGCTAATATTGCAATTGTAAATGCAGGTAGTATCATCTCTCTAATTAGTGAAAATGAGATTGTTGGCATTGTAAAACTAGGAAGTCCTGCTTTAATCGTATATAGATCACCAATAGTTTTTACCGGTAATTTGAAAATAGTTACTAAAAATGTTGTAACTAGTATTGCAATTAAAGATCCTGGTATTTTCTTAGATACTTTTGGCCAAAATACTTGGATTAATATCGCAAGTACACCTATACCCAAAGTAACAAAGCTAATACTTTTTATATTTTGTCCATACGCTACTAATTTTCCAACGAACTCTGCAGGAACTGCTCCCATACTTAAACCTAGAAAATCTTTCACCTGGCCAACTACTATTCCCATAGCGATCCCTAGTGTAAAACCGATGGTGATAGTTTTCGGAATAAATTTAATCAAGTCCCCAAAGTGAAATAATCCCATTAGAATTAACATCACTCCTGCCATAAGTGTAGCAACAGTTAATCCTGCAATTCCATGTTCAGCTATTATCCCATAAATAATAACGACAAAAGCAGCTGTAGGTCCACCAATTTGAACCCTACTTCCACCTAAAAATGAAATAAAAAAACCTGCTATAATCGCAGTATAAAGACCTTGCTCCGGATTTACTCCAGATGCTATCGCCAAAGCAATCGATAAAGGTAATGCTATAACAGCTACTATTATACCAGCAATTATATCTTTTAAACATTGTTCCTTTGTATAATTTTTCATTACACTAAATAACTTTGGCTTAAGATATTTAAATGAATTCATCTTCTCCTCCTATTTCTTGAGAATCTTTAGTATTACTAGTTTAGCATATAACGAATAAAAACTCTAGTTAAATCAGAAATACTATTAAAATATTTTAAAATTTCCTAATTTATTCTCTCACAACTATGAATCAATCTATTATATAATAAAAATTAACTTTATGATAAATTATATAAAAGGCTTGAAAAATTTACTTTTCAAGCCTTAGAAAATTACTAATATAATTATAAATTAAATTTCTCTTTGATATCACTAACAACATCTACCAAAAGCTCCTTATTTGCAGTATCATACCAAGTTCCATTCATTTTATTTCTGAACCATGTTAACTGACGTTTTGCATAACGGCGTGAGTTTTGAGAAATAGCTACAATAGTATCTTCTTTAGAAACATTACCATTAAGATAAGGAATCATCTCCTTATATCCTATCGCTCCTAGAGCTTGGAGTTCAGTACCATACTCATCAATAATCCCTCTTACTTCCTGTTCAAGCCCTTCTTCAAACATCAATTCAACTCGCTTATTTATACGATTGTATAGAACTTCCCTCTCAGTATTAAGAACTATTAAAAATGGATTATAACAACCAAGAACAGTATCACCATTGTTGTTTGTCGTTACAGATCTCTTTTCATTCATTACATAATTATACGCATTAATTACACGACGATGATTTTCTATGTCAATCGTATTATATGTATCTGGATAGTTTTCTTTTAGATACTCTCTTGCCATATCAACATCAATGTCATAAGTTTTTTCCTCTAAATCAGTAAACTCATAATTATTTAGAACGGCATTCATATAAAAACCAGTCCCACCGATTAATAAAGGCCTCTTCCCTCGATCATGTATCTCTTCAATTTTCTTACGCGCAAGTTTTTGAAAATCATAGACAGAACAAGTGTCAGTAGGTTCTAGTTCATCTATTAAGTGATGAACTACTCCGTCCATCTCTTCTTTTTTTACCTTTGCAGAACCTATATCAAACTTTTTATAAATTTGAACACTATCTATAGAAATTATTTCACAATTAAACTCTTTTGCAAGTTCTATACTAAGTGCGGTTTTACCAACCGCAGTAGGTCCTACTATCGCTATTAAAGGTATTTTTCCCATCTTACCTCCTACACTATACGCTTAAACATTTTTTCTAAATCTTTTTTCTCCATTTTTGTGATTATCGGACGTCCATGTGGACACGTAAATGGATTCTTACATTCATAAAGATCACTAATAACCTTTTTCATCTCTACATCTGTAAGTACTTGATTCGCTTTTATAGACATTTTACAACTTGCCATAGCAATTGCGTCATTTCTTAATTCGTTGAAAGTTATATTGTTATTTCTTAGTACCTTCTCAACAATAATTTTTATCATTTGCTCTTCGTCTTCTTCTATCCAACCTGGAAACTCACGAACAACATAAGAATTATCTCCAAACTCCTCAAATACAATACCGAGTTCTTCGAATTTATCTAAATTATTACGAACTTCAGCCGCTTCATCTACAGAAAAATCAAACATAAGAGGAATTAACATCTGCTTTTTATAATTCTTTCTTTCTATAAATTCACGTTGTAATTTCTCATAATTATATCTTTCTGCAGCAGCATGCTGGTCTATAAGGAATAACTTATTATCAGCTTCTGATAGGATATAAGTTTTAAAGATTTGAGCCAATACTTTTAAATCTGGTAGAGTTCTAACTTTTGTATCATCATCTTGAACAATTTTCGCATCTTTAATTTCATTAAAATGACTATCATCTTTTACTACATTAGAAACTACTTCTTCTGCACGATTATCATAACTCGAGTTATCTTCTTTTTTAGAGAAATTCATGAAATTTTCTATCTCTTTTTTTGTTGGCTTATCGCCATACTTATTTTTATTATCACGAGGATGTGAACTATAACTTAAATCTGGTAAGTCACTCTTTATTTTTTGAGTTTTACTTCTTTGATTAAACGTGTTTTCTTTATTTTGTGCCGGTGTTTTTTCTTCACCAGAATTAGTTAACAGATCTCCTCCAAAAAGAAATTCATCTTCTTGAATAACATGACTAGTAGATTCTTCTTGATTACCAGAAAAACTACTGTCAACCTCAGTTCTTATTTCAAGTCTCTTTGGATCCTCAGAAAAGCTATTTTCATCTTGAACATTACCCTCTACTTCTCTTTGCTCAGTTAAGGAAATACCCTCATCTTCACCATTTCCAAACTTATTATCAAGTTCATCTAAGAAATTTATTTTTTCGATCTTCGCTTTTTCTTTTTTTGTGAGAACATTATTCATTCCTTGTGGAATATATGTATAATTACTTAGTCTTTCAGCTATAACTTCTTTTATTAGACGGATTAACTCCGCTTCTTTAGATAACCTAACTTCTTGCTTAGTTGGATGCACATTAACATCTAATAAAATTGGATCCATTTCTATATTAATAACACATAACGGGTACCTATTTATCATTAAAAGCGTTCCGTACGCATCGATTATAGCATTTTGAATTCCATAATTTTTAATATAACGACCATTGATAAAAATATTTATATAATTCTTACTAGCTCTCGTCTCTTCAGGTACAGAAATATAACCAAATACTTTATAGTCATCATTACTACCACTAAATTCAATCATATTTCTAGCGACACCCATATTATAGATTTTAGATAAAATCTTATGAACATCACCATCACCATATGTTTTAAAGGTGATTTTCCCGTCTACATGAAGTTCGAAAGCTACATTAGGATAAGATAGGGCAAACTTATGGATAATATTAGTAATATTAGCTTGTTCTGTATGGGGATTACGTAGATATTTTAACCTTGCTGGGGTATTGTAGAATAAATTTTCTACACTTAAATCAGTTCCTTTAATAGGTGCGTAATATTCTTCAGAAACTACTTTTCCACCTTCAAGAACTAACATTTTCCCTTGTGCTTCTCCTGCACAACTCTTAATTACTACTTTACTCACAGATGAAATACTCGCTAACGCCTCACCTCTAAAACCTAGCGTTTCTATATGAAACAAATCATAGTCAGCACTAATTTTACTAGTCGCATGTCGTAAAAATGCTCGTGCCAAATCATCATTAGAAATACCACTTCCATTATCAATTATTCTAATTTGTTGAATACCAAATTCTTTAATTATAACTTTAATATTAGTACTTCCTGCATCGATAGAGTTTTCTACAAGCTCTTTAACAACAGAAGAAGGTCTTTCGACTACTTCTCCTGCCGCTATTTTATTTGATAATTCTGCAGATAATATATTTATTTTTCCCATTTAATTTATTTCACATCCTCACTTATTTTTCTCTGTAATTCATAAAGAAGATTGAAAGCCTGCATCGGTGTTGTTTCTAAGAAGTTTACACTCTCTAGTTGCTTTTTGATTTCATCAAATTTCTCATTATCACCATCGAAATCCAATTGTAGTTTTGCATAATTTTTCTTCGATTTTTCTTCAGCTTTTAATTGTTTTCTAATATTCTTTTCTAATTCTTCTTTAAGTTCTTTTTCAAGTTCAGAACGAAGTTGTTGTCTTAAAGATTCCTCATCTATTTTCCCAACCTCTTCTTTTATTACTCTATTACTATATTCTTTTTCAAGCTCTTGACGTATTCTTTCTCTTAACTTTTCTTCAGACTCTTGTGATGAAGTTTCATTTAATAATACTTTATTGTATCTAGCATTATCAACAAGGTCCTCACTACCTTTATTACCTCTTTCTAATTCTCTTAAAATCTCATTAGCACCTACGATAACATCTTCTGGTAGGTGGGCAAGTTGAGCAACATGAATACCATAACTCTTCTCGATAGGTCCTTCATTAATTTTATATAAGAAAATTAGTTTTCCATGGTCTTCTTTCGCAGAAACGTGGATATTTTTTATTCCCTGGGTAATATTTTCTAACTTTGTAAGCTCATGATAGTGTGTCGAGAATAGAGTTTTACATTTAATAGTATTATTAATGTATTCTAATATAGATTGAGCTAAGGCAATACCGTCATATGTCGATGTTCCACGACCAATCTCATCGAAAATTAATAATGAATTTGCAGTAGACTCTACTAAGGCATTTTTCGCCTCAATCATCTCAACCATAAACGTTGATTTACCACCAGCAAGATCATCACTCGCACCTATTCTCGTAAATATTTTATCGAAAATTGGTAAATTCGCAGAAGTCGCTGGAACGAAAGATCCTATTTGTGCAAGAATCACTATAAGAGCAAGTTGTCTCATATAAGTAGATTTACCCGACATATTAGGTCCTGTAATTAATAAAATATTATTATCTTTATCTACTTTACAATCATTACTAATATAACTATCAGCGCTCACATTTCTTTCAACAATCGGATGACGACCATCAACAATATCAATAATATTATTATCATTGAACTCAGGTTTCACATAACCATATTCTTCTGCCACATCAGATAATGAAACGAACACATCAATATCACTTAGAGTATTCGCAACTCTTTGCAATCTTACGATATAATTATGAATTTTCGTCTTAACTTCTTGGAATAACTGCAATTCTAATTCTTCAATTTTCGACTTAGAATTCACAATATGTTCTTCAACTTTTTTCAGTTCTTCAGAAACAAATCTCTCACAGTTAGAAAGTGTTTGTTTCCTATGATAACCTAGTTCTATTGGATCTATAGTCTTAAGCCCTACTTTAGATATTTCGATAAAATAACCGAAAATCTTATTGTATCCAACTTTTAGATTTTTAACCCCAGTTCTCTCTTTTTCACGTTCTTCAATTTCTAACAAAATTCTATTACCATTTTTACTAGCATTCTTATAACTATCTAACTCTTCATTGAAACCTAATTTAATTACATTTCCATCTTTAACTGTCTGACCAGCTTCTTCATGGATTGTGGCTTCAAGATAATCGTATAAATCTGTTAATTCATCGATATTCTCTGCGATATCTTTTAGTTTATTAGATTCAAATCCTAATAACAATTTCTTAATTTCTGGTATTTGAGCTAATGTTTTCTTCAGATTTAATAATTCCTTAGGACTTACAATATTATAAGAAACTTTTGTAGAAATTCTCTCAAGGTCATATACTTCTTTCAAACTAGTTTTCACATCAGCTTTTTCAAAATAATGTCTAGTAAAATCTTCCACGATTTCCTGACGTTTTTTAATTTCTTTAAGATCTAACAATGGATTTTCTAACCATTTTTTTAGTTTTCTTGAACCTGCAGCTGTTGATGTTTTATCCACAATGCTAAGAAGAGAACCTTTTTTTCCTCCGTTAGCCATGTTTTGAGTAACTTCTAAGTTTTTTAACGAGTAGTTCGTCATATAAACAAACTTATCTTTGAAATATACTTCAAAATCTTTAAGGCTTGAAATATCTTTATTTTGAGTTTTTTCAATATAGTCTAAAAGAACATCACAAGCAACACGAAGATTGTTGTCAGTAAGATTACTTGTTTTTTCCTTAGTAATATCATTATTTAACTCAACTTCAGTAATATAAGCACTAATATCCAACTCTTGATCTTTTATGCTAATTACTTCTTTAATATTATTTTTTAGTACCTCATCTTGTAGATCAGCCATAGTTTTTAGTACAGTACAACGGCTATCTCCTGTCATAATATCACAAAATGCAAAGTAGATATTATTATCCTTCACATATGCACTACCTAAATAGTTATTCTCATCATAGTTTTTGTAGTTCATATAAGTTCCCGGGGTGATTACTTGAACTACCTTACGTTCTACGATTTTTCCTTGACCAGGTTCAGAAACTTGTTCGCAAATAGCAACCTTATAGCCGTTATTTACTAAAGTATCAATGTAAGTAGCTGATGAATGAAATGGAACTCCACACATAGGAATTTTTTCAGCTCCTCCATCACGAGCAGTTAAGGTTATTTCTAAAATTTTTGACGCTCTAGTCGCATCTTCAAAGAACATCTCATAAAAATCACCAAGACGGTAAAATAAAAACATGTCCTGATAATCTTTTTTTATCTTCAGATATTGTTCTATCATTGGAGTATATTTCATCTCAAAAGTTCCTTTCTCTTTATTTCTTCCATGTATTTATAACATATATAATTTTAGCATAAAACGTTATTTTTTAGTAGTGTGACGTGTGGTAAAACATATAAAAAAGAGTTAGTTAATTGCCAATAGCTTACTAACGTAACTCTTAAAATATTTAATATTCATTTAAAAATCAAATTCGACTCCAGTTTTGTTTTCCTTATAGAATTTAGTCATATACTCATCTCTAACATATTTATCCATTGGATCATCATACAATGCAATAGAGGCATCTAACTCTCTGAATAGTTTGTTAGCTAATTCTACTCCCTCTACATCACTTAATCTTAACTTAATTTGAATAAGAACTCCATAAAATCTAATATAAAAAATCTTATTTAATCCAGGAACTACATTTCCTATTGTCTTTAATAAATTAATTGCCTCATAACACCTTTCATGTGCTTCTTCATAATATCCACATCTTGATAGATAAGAAATCGAAGAAAGTAAAGTATAAAATGTTGTAACTATAGGTATTTGATCCAACATTTCGACTCCAGGTTTGAAATTTAGATTTTCCGTAATAATCCTTCTTATATATTCTATAGTAATTTCATCTACTTTGCCAAATCCAAACATAGTATTTAGAGCTAACTGTTCTTCATGACTCAACTTATCAACACTTTGAAAATGTTTTAAAAGAAATCTATTATTTTCTTTTATAATTTCTGGTACTACACCCGGCTTAATTCCTTGAGTAATTCTTGCTATACTAAGTCTTTCTTTAAGTGTAATATTTTTTTCTTTTAACTTTCTTGTAGCAAGTGTTAAAACTGCTGAAGGATTTCCTTCTCGAAGAAGCTGATAAGCTTCTTTTAATATTACAGAACCTCTATCCTTTACAGAAGATTTTAATTCTAATATATAATCTATATAGTCTACTCCTAAATTCTCCAACAGTTTCTCTAATACAGCTATAGAAACACTCGTCTCATCTGCTTCAAAACGTCTTAAAGTCTGCGTAGAAATAATATCTCCAGCCACTTCTTTTAGCTTTAATCCTCGTTCTAAACGCAACTTTTTAAATATTTTACCATGTTCAGATTTGTTATTCATTAATTTTCCTCTACACCATGCTATCTTCACTTCTTAATCTATATATACTGTTTTACAACATTTACAAAACAACTAATAAATTTAAAGTTTTTTTATTGTATTATATTCTTTATAAAGTTATATCTATTATATATATATATATTGTCAAGTGTTTTAATAGAAAATCTAGGAAATTTTTTATAATAATTATTATTTATTTAATTATTAACTTTTACAAATTTTCTTTTGTAATTCATTCTTTAAAATCTCTCAACAGTTATCAAATTTCTAAAAAATTAAAAAACATAAAAATTAAATTCATCAAAAGTCGGACTAATGGAAAAGTAGACTACAGAACAATTAACGCTCTATAGTCTACTTAAAATAATATCAAATATTATCTATTTTTTCTTCTTAAAGCTACAGCTCCAAATAATCCTACGATTGTTGCTAAGAATCCATAAGAAGTTGTTTGTAATCCTGTGTTAGGTAATGCTTTACCTTCTTTTCTGTTACTTACAGATTTAACTTCAGTCGTTCCTTCACTACTTTTCGCTCCTTGCGCAAATGGATTCCAGTTACTATCTGTGTTTTTATCACCTTCTGGTTTTTCGGGTTGTGATGCACGAGGTCCTTCTGGTTGTTTTCCATCTGTTTGCTCTTCAACTAAAGCATATTTACTGAAATGCTTAGCATCAAATTTAACAATACTTCCATTTCCATCGTTATATGTTGGCAATTTTTCTAATTGTAATTTATTATTTTGACCACGATATACATAATAAACTACTGATTTTCCTTTTGCATTAGTTAAAGTAACTGTTCTCTTAGAACCAACTGAATCAACAGTATTTCCTAAAGAATCGATAAGTTTTAAATCATAAACATTAACTAATTTATACTTTGGATTGATAGCTTTTAATTCTTTAGTTAACTCAGATAATTCGTCTTTATCTTTAACTTCTTCTGCATAGAAGTCAACCGCTAGAATTTTTGTTCCATCAAAATGTACAGATACTTTTCTGTCTCCAACTTCATGTTCTAATACTTTTGTTTTTGGTGCTTCTGGTAATTCAACTTTCGGGAAAGTTGGTTCTACTGGTTTAATTATTTTTGGTTCTTCAACTTTTGGTTGTTCTACTTTATCAGCTCTGTATACAGATTTACCTTGAACTACAGAGAAATCTGCGTTATCGAAATTACCTTTTGCTAGATCTAGTCCAAATAACTGTGTAATGTGGTAATGACCTACTGGTACTCCTTTTAATGCAAGATAGAATACGTCATTACCATCTTTATCCATTGAGTGCCAACTTACTAGATTATTAACACCCTTATCATCATTATTCTTTCCGTCATCAAATCCAAATGGTGCTTTAAGTTTGCCAAAATTATTCTCGAACGCTAGTTCGCCATCATCTGTTTTCCCTATATATTTATTAAATAAAACATCTGAGTATTTTTTTACCCCTGGTTTATATTTTACAGTTGTTTTTATTGTACCATTTAGTTCAACTTGAGACTTATCTGTATAAACAACATAATCTTTATCTCCAACTTCTGGTAGTTTCGGCTCACTCTCTACAGTTGCTTTAGGTCCTACAACTCGCGTTTTATTATTATATTTATGTAAATCTTTATAATCTAAGTAGATGCCTCCTCTATAACCTTCAGCTGCTTCAGGTTTTCCATTAGCATCATACCATTTTCTGAGAACATAGTGTTTTTCTTCATTATCTTTTGGTCCCCATAATAAAATTTCATTTAAAACGAACTTCTTATTAGCATCCTTTCCACTAACCATCTTATTAGCATCAAAACGATATATATTACCGTTACTTTGAGTAGGGTAAAGTGCATAAGCACCATCTACATCACTTTGCACTGGAAGATTTTCTTCATCAATATAGTGGACATAAGCAACTCTTGCATTGTCTTTTGTTTTAATAGTAAGAATATTATTTTTATCTAGGTTAATATCTTCTATCCAATAATCAGCAAAAGTATCCACTTTTTTCTTATCTTTAACTTCTAATAAGTTGCCACCTCCACCTACTGCTGATGGCTTAGGTTCTGTGCTTGGTTGTTCACTTGGAACTGTACTTGGGTGTGGTGCATTATTTGGCTGAGCACTAGGTAACGTACTTGGGTGTGGTGTATTACTTGGTTGAGCACTAGGTAATGTGCTTGGATGTGGGGTATTTGGTGTATCCGCTGCAAAAATATCTGTTTGAGGTATTACTACACCAGCTGCAGTTAAAAATGATGCAATAGCTGCACTTGTTAATAATTTTTTCTTCATCTATTTTTCTCCTTTTTTAAAATAATAACTAAAATGTCAATATAATAAGACTATTATATTTTACTATAAATACTTATATAAGTTATAAAATGTTACAAAAATGGATGTTTCTTTCAGTTTTATAGTATTTTTCTTTGTGAAAGTTACAAATTTGTAACCTATTACTTTACCTCATAAAATCACTTAAACTCTCTCATAAGTTGCGTATATTCTTTCAATATTGTATAATTACAACAAAGGAGTTGACTTATGTTAAATTTCATAAAAAATAAAACCAATTTATCAATATTGATTTTTTATTTTATATTTAGTTTTTCTAGTTTATTATTTATATTACTAGCTGAATATAATAACAATAAAACACCAACACTATTCCTAAAACAATTTGTTTTTTATGCTGTTGGTTTTGGAATAATATATCTACTGCAAAAGATACCAGTAAATTATATCGAAAAATTTTCAATAGCATTTTATTTATTTGCTTTGGTTCTTTTAGTTGGAATATTCTTAGTTCCACCTACTCTTGCTCCAATAGTTAATGGGGCTCGTAGTTGGTATAACTTTAGATTATTCACTTTACAACCTTCAGAATTTGGAAAAATAGCTACTGTAGCAATGGTTAGTATGCTTATTAAAGAAAAGAGTTTTAAAGAAAATACAGATACAATTAAACTTTTAAAAATAGCTTTAATAATTTCTATACCTTTTATACTAGTTCTAAAAGAAAATGACTTAGGAAATGGATTGTTTTTCATCTTTTTATTTCTAGGTTTAGTATTCTTAGTTTGCAATAAAGGTAAAACACTATTTAGAATTTATTCAATAGTTATCGCTGGATTAGCAATTATTATTCTAGCAGCCCTATACTTTCCAAGATTACTTAGCTTTGTTGGTTTAAAATCTTACCAACTTAATCGTATTCTTTCATGGCTAAATCCTGAAGCATATAAATTAGATTATTCTTACCAGATTACTCAAGTTCTTAGTGAGATTAAATTAGGTGGACTTACAGGGACATTTGCTAAAAATAAAAACTATATAGATGAACAATTTAATGATTTTATCTTCTCTATTGTCGCTAAAAACTTTGGATTTATCGGTGCTGCAATATTTCTAATTATCTTCTTTATATTCATACTAAGATTATTCAATATAATGAAAAAATGTGAACAAGGTAACTATAGTTATTACTTTATTCTTCTTAGTATTTGTAGTTTTTGTTTCTCATTTTTCATCAATATATTCTCAACGCTAAGCATCATTCCTGTAATCGGTATTAGCATGCCATTTATTAGTTATGGTGGTAGTTCTCTTATCGCAAATAGTATTCTATTCGGAATTATAATAAAAATTCATGCAACAATACAAGAAGAATATATGGAAGATGAATACTATGATAACTACGAAGAAGAATATGATGAAATTCAGTATGAGGATGACTATAATCCATTAGAACCTGTATACGAAAATAACAACAATCAATATTATGAGGAAGAACCTCAACAATTTCGTCGAAGTAAGAGAAAAAGATAAAAAAAACGTGGATAGAAAAATTTCTATCCACATTTTTTATTTTCTTACATCCTCAATGAATTTATCATCGATAGTTTCAATTAGTTTCCCTAATATTGCTTTAGCAGCATAATAATCACGAATATCAAATACTGCATTATGAGTATGAATATAACGAGCACAAATACCTATTACAGTAGTTGGAACTCCATTTAAAGCTTGGTGAATGTTACCAGCATCAGTTCCACCAGGTGAAGTGAAGTATTGATATTTAATTCCATTCTCTTCTGCAAGAGCTACGATTTTTTCTCTCATATTTGCACGCAGAACCATAGTTCTATCAATTAATCTAACTAAGAATCCTTCACCTAAACGACCATTACTAGTTTCTTTACCATCCATATCGTTTGCCGGACTACAGTCTACAACGAAACATACATCTGGTTTAATCATATTAGCAGCAATTGTTGCACCGCGAAGACCTACTTCTTCTTGAACAGTAGCACATACTACTAAGTTAAAATCTAACTCTTTTTCTGCAAATTGTTCTAAGATTTCTGTGATAATTACACATCCATAGCGATTATCAACAGCCTTACTCATAAATCTGTGTTCAGTAAGTTGTTCAAAAGTTGTTTTTGGAGTAACGAACGCACCTTCACGAATTCCCATCGCTAAAGCTTCTTCTCTTGATGCAGCACCAACATCAATAGTCATATCACTAATTTTCACATTTTGTGCTACACCTGCAGTAAAGTGCTTAGGAATAGATCCAATTACACCAGTAAATTTTTTTCCTTCATATGAAGTTACTGTATATGTTTGAGCTAAAAGAACATCTTCTCTAAAACCACCAAGTGTTTCAAACTTAAGCATACCATTTGGCAATACCTTAGTCACGATGAACCCAACTTCATCCATATGCGCTGAAATCATAACAGTTTTAGCATCTTCTTTTTTTGATTTCTTAATAGCATAGATTCCACCAAGATTATCATACTTAATCTCATCAGCATATTTAGATAAATTTTCTTCTAAATATTTTGAAATTTCACTTTCAAATCCTGATGTCCCGTCTAACATTGTTAATTCTCTGAATCTTTCTATTGATTTACTCATTTTCTTATACCTCTTTTATGTACTCTATTATTCCCGTTTCTTTATCATATCGAACTTCGTACTTGATATTGTCGTTATCAAAATAAAACATTAAGTATGGATTCTCTTTTAGATTCAACGTATAGCTATCAATCACATCATAACCTAATGCGATTAGTTTATTTCTACATCTATCTATATGATCGTTATCTAACTCTTGTTCCTCTGTTTTTTGATAAATACGATATCCTGCATAAGCTGCCGCTAATGGAACTAGTATTTTTCTAAATTTCATATATTACCTCTTATCTGAATTCATCACATAACGAGTTAAATAATTCCTCACTAAATTCTAAATTCTGATGAGCAATTGGTTCGTCTCGTTTATAATTACGTAAAGTATCTTCATAATGAGGTTTTTTATCATTTTTATAAATTACCCCTGTTACAAGGTCATTGTACTCTTCTAATACTCTATACGCTTCTAACTTATTAGTATTGTCATAACCTTCGATATCAGAAAGTTTAGTTAAGTTTTCCTTATACCAAGCTGGTGTATTTTTATAGTTGTAAGTTTTACATGGACTAAATACGTTAACTAGCGAGAAGCCATCGTGATTAACTGCTTCTTCGAAAATCTGCATCATCTCTTTCATATCACCAGTAAATGCTTGTGCTAGGAATGTTACTTCACAAGATAAGGCAATTTTCATCGCTGATAATGGTTTTTCCATTACCCCTTCTAAAGTTGTAGTCGTTACTAAACCTTCATCAGACTTAGGAGACATTTGACCTTTAGTTAATGCATAAAGTTGATTATCCATTACTACGTAAGTCATATTTACATTACGTTTCATAGCGTGAACAGCATGCCCTATACCGATAGCATATCCATCACCATCTCCACCCATAGCAAAAACAGTTAAATCTTGGTTCGCTAATTTAATACCTTGTGCAATAGGTAATGAACGACCGTGTAATCCTTGTACACCATATGCTTTTGTATATCCACTAATTTTACCAGAACATCCAATCCCTGCAGAAATTACGACATTCTCTGGTTTAATCCCTAAGTTAACAACAGCTCTATTTATACCCGCAAGTACCGAGAAGTCTCCACAACCGGCACACCAATCGGGCTTAACATCATTTTTATAATCTTTTAATGTTACTTTCAAACTATTTCTCCTCCTCTAGTAATTGTTCAACAAGTTGATGAGTATAATAAATATCTCCATCATATTTTAGTAAACTACTAATTTTTTCTGAATTATGATACTTACTAGCAATTACCGTACGTAATTGTTTATTATGATTATGTTCAACAATATATATTTTTCTATATTTATCAAATGTATCACGAACTGCTTGAGCAACTGGATAAATTTGACGAATATGCATTGTATCAATTTTTAATCCTTGTTCTTTTAGTTGCTTAGCAGCTTTATTCAGTACTCCATAAGTTGAGTTAACACCAACTAATAAGATATCTTTTTCTTCATTGTACTCATTTAATACAAATGGTCTTTCAACTAAAGCTGATTCAATCTTGTTAGCACGTTTTTCTTTTTGACGTTTTGTATTACGTTTCACCTCTGAAGGTAGTCCAACTACTGAGTGTTCATAACTGTTCGCATTATGAATCCCACCTTTTTGACCAGGGATAGTTCTATTTGAAACTAACACATCAGTTGCATAACGTTTGAAGTAGATAATATCTTCTTCTGTAATTTCTTCTTGTTTTAATAAGTTACCACGATCGATTTGAACTTTACTAAAGTCAAAGTTAGGAACTGTTTCTTTGTTCATACCTAATTGTAAATCCATTAAAACAATAACTGGAGTTTGATATTTTTCTGCCATATTAAATGCATCTATCATAGTGTAGAAACAATCTTCTACAGATGTTGGAGCTAGCACGATACGAGAAGCATCCCCAGTTCCACCGTATACAGCGTGGAAAATATCAGATTGTTCTGTTTTTGTTGGAAGCCCTGAAGAAGGACCACCCCTTTGAACATCTACAATAACAACTGGTTGTTCTGCCATAGCAGCCATACCTAAGAACTCAGTCATAAGCGAGATACCAGGTCCAGATGTAGCCGTCATAGCACGTACTCCAGCGAAGTTTGCCCCAACTGCAACTCCTAAAGCCGCAATCTCGTCTTCAGTTTGAATATATGCTCCATTTACTAACGGAAGCTTATCAAATAAATATTCCATGATTTCTGTAGCTGGTGTAATAGGGTATCCAGCATACATTCTACATCCCGCTGCTAATGCACCAAGACCAGCTGCGTGGTTACCGATTAACCACATATTTTTATGAGTTGGATTCAATTTTTTAAGATAATACTTATCTTTAATACCATTTTCATCCATGAACTCGCTCATGATTTCACGCCCTTTATCAAAGGCTTGAATATTAATATTTACGATTTCTTCACCTTTACTTGCGAATTTTGAATCAATCATATCATAGAATAATTTTGAATCAATATCTAATAACGCTGAACAAATTCCAAGTGTAATTATGTTTTTAATTATCGGATTAGCTATCTCTTTTGCTAATTCAGTTATTGGAAACACCGCAACTAAACCTTTTATTTCTTCAGATATTTCAGGTTTAATTTTAGCATCTATTATAATAATACTGTTTTCACCTAATTCTGGAATATAGCTATCCAGTGTTGCTTGGTCGAAAGCTATAAGAATATCTGTCTTATAGTCAATAACACTAATTTTTTCTTCCGAAATACAAATTTTACTATTACTGTGACCACCCTTAATTCTACTTGAAAAGTCTCGTGTAGAATACATGTGATATCCCAGTGTATTTACTACTGTAGAGAAAATCTCGGCTGTACTTTCAATACCTTCACCTTGTTCTCCACCAATTTTCCATCCTAATTTATTTATCATATAATCTCCTTTAATCTCTTTCATTAGAAATTTACTCGTTGATTTCTCAATACTTTATTTTATCATATTTAAGAAAATTTTTCCATCTAATAATATCTATTATCGCTATGAAAAAACTAATAAAAATATTATTGTTTCATTATTTTTCAATATTATATAATTGAACATTATTTTTTAAAAATTTGTATAATATTTAGGAACAAATAAATCTTTTAATATTTATTTTTTTTTGAATAATTCATTAACTACTTTTTATTATAGTTTTTCTGTTATATTTTTTCTCTAACTAATACTAACAACTTCAAAATCAACTAAAATAATAAAATCCTACAATACAAATATTACACAAAGAAAAAAGTCCCTGTAGAAGTTATTCACTTCTACAAGGACGTATCTATTGACGTGTTACCACCTTGATTTATAGTATTCTCACAAATACTAACTTATAAAGTACTAAAACAAAATTTAAATCTTATTTTTATACCATTAGCTATATCGGGCTATCCCGTAATAGTTTAATTATTCAACTACTAACACGAAAAGACCATCTTCATAGTATCATCTTTGATCTCCTTTCACCTACCGAGACTCTCTAAGCAAACATCAACTACTACTCTTCTTTTCAAAGTGCAATTTTTTATTGTGACTTAAGTATATCAAGTAAAAAAAAACTTGTCAATGTTTTTTTATCACTCGACTTTAACAGTACTATATAAATATACAATAAAACTTCAAAAATCAAAGAGTACAGAAAACACCTATACTCTTTGATTTTTTCAACTTATAATTAATTTAATTATTCAGAAAGTTTACGTCTAACGGCAGCTCCGACTAAGGCAATTAAACTTAATCCTAGCGCAGTTGTGCTAGTTGTATTCATACCCGTGTTAGGTAGTTTATTTTCTTTACCATTTTCTACAACTTGTTTGCTAGTTGCATTAGTTGGTAATTTAACATCAGTTTCTTTAGATTGTTCTGATTTTTTCTCTTCAAATTTGTAAGTTTTTGAATCTACAGAAATTGTACGTGAATTTGGATTTACTACAGCATATTTAGTTAGATCTGCTTTTTCTAAATAATTTTTGAACGCCTCATCCATAGATGGTCCTTCTTCACGTGCTCCACCTAGCATAGTATATCCATCTCCACCTGCTGCTAAGAAATCATTTGTAGTTAAGTAGTATGTTTTAGCTAAATCTAATTTATCGTAGGCACCTGTATCATGATTTTTAACTTCTACACGTAATACACGTTTACCTGAAGGTAAATTTGTATCGTAGTATACTTTAGCTCCTGATACATGTAAGAAACCTCCACTTGGTTCTAATAACGGTTGTCCATTTTCATCTAAAACGGTTTTACCTGCTTTATCAACTTGTAAAATAGATCCTAAAGATTTTTCAAACATAGCTAATACGTCTTTACCTGTAACACTAATTTGAGAAATTGTATTACCGAATGGAAGAACTGCAATTACGCTACCTTTTGTAATAGGTTTGTCTTTAGCGATAGTTTCACGTAAACCACCACCGTTTGTTACTGCGATATCTGCTTTATTTTTAAATCCTGTTTGACCATACTCATAAAGTGAATCAGCTACTACGTTTCCTAAGTTAGTTTCACGGACACGAACATTTTCACGAGTACCACTTAATTCAACTGGACTATTTTTCACTACTACAACAGCATTTTCTGCATCATATTTAGCTTTAATTTCATCAACTAATTTTTTCACTTCTGCATTAGGCACTACGTTAGTAGTTTCTGAAGCTTTAATTAGACTTGGTGTTCCTAGTAAACTATTCGGTTTCAATGTAACTTTACCAATGTTGTTTAAGTAACTTCCAGTTTGATTATAAGTAACGTTGTCTCCATATGTTTTTGATTCTACAGTATGAGAGTGTCCATCGATTACCACTACACGCTTTCCTTTTAATAACGGACTCTTAGAAAGTTCATCAGCAAGAGTAGAACCTCTCCATTCGTTTGGAGTTGTTGTATCTACTCCAAGGTGGGCTAAAACAACATACGTTTTATAGTCATCACCAGTAGCTTTTGCTTTAGCTTGAATTTCTTTAACTACATTTAGCACCTCTGGAATAGGGTCTTTAAATGTTACACCTTGAACATTTTTAGGGTGTGTTTTTGTAGCTGTTTCTGGTGTTGTTACCCCAATAACAACAACTTCATCACCTTTAACACTTTTATCTTTATCAACAATTGTAGAAGCTTCAAATAAACGTGCCCCATTCACATAAGTATTCGAGCTTAATAATGGGAATTTTAAAATTTGTTTATACTTCTTAGCTTCATCTAAACCAAAGTCAAATTCGTGGTTACCTACAGCCATAGCATCATAATTCATTTTATTTAAAATTTCTGCACGAGCTTCCCCTTTAGTTGAGTTAGAAATAGGTAACCCTTGGAATGCATCCCCTGCATCTAAAACTACAGTTGTTTGATCTTTTTTAGCACGTTCATTTTCAATCACTGTTGCTAATTTAGCATCACCTACAACTGATGTATTTTTATCACGACCTTTTTCTTCTACAATGCGCCCATGAACATCATTAGTATGAACTAATACTAAATCTTTTTCAGTTGTTTTTGGTGCAACTGCTGATGATGGTGCTGTAGAATCAGTTGGTTGGGCTACTGGTGAAGTTGCTGGAGCTGGTGTTGACTCATCTGCTAAAGCAGCTCCTCCTGAAGTTGCAATTGCTAATCCTACTATTGTAGCTGACGCTAACGTGTAATTTTTTTTCTTCATAATAACTTTTTTTCTCACTTTCATATTTGTAATTTATAATTTACATAATATCATAAATGTACGAGTTTTTCAATACTAAATTCTATAGAAAACAATGATAACGATTAAAAAACGGATTTTTTCAGGATTGAAACATTAAAATAAAATTAAAAATCAAGATTAGATTCTTCTAACCTTGATTTTCATTTATTCTTTGTTATTTAAACATATTCGCTAAAATTCGATCACTTAACATTGGGAATAACTGACTAATTTTAACACCTACAACTAGTTTAAACGGTAAATTTACCTCACGTTTTTTAGTTTCAATTCCTTTTATTATCTTTGTAACAACAAGTTTAGGTGTTAATGTTTTACCACCCATAGCTTTTTGATAGCTCTTATCCTCATCAGCGATATTGAAGAAATTTGTAGCTACAGGCCCAGGATTTACAGTCATAACGTGGACATTATCTTTTTTAAGTTCTAAACGTAAAGAATTGAAGTATCCAATTAAAGCAAATTTAGTCGCTGAATATACAGAACTTTTTGGTGTAGCAATCTTACCTGCTAATGAAGCAATAGTTACTATTGTTCCAGATTTCTTTTCTCTCATTCTCTTAGCTATTTCTGTAGTTAATTGAATAGTCCCAATTACATTTGTATCAAACATATTAACTACCTCAGCATCACTAAATTCACTAAAGTCTTTCATAATACCGTATCCTGCACCATTAATAAGAATATCGATATCTGTAATAGAAGATAGTAACTGTTCTACTTGATCCTGTGAACCAATATCAACGCTATAAACTCTAGTTTTTACATTTTCAAAAGCACTACATTTTTTAGCAACTTTTTCTAACGCTTCTTTTCTTCGAGCAACTAATATCAATTCTACATTTCCTTTTTGTGCGAATTGGTGAGCCAATTCACGACCTAAGCCACTTGAAGCTCCTGTAATTAGTATTCTTTGTTTACCAACATCCATTTTGAATCCCTCTTTTAACCATGTTTTGCAGCACAACTACATTGTCCTTTTAAACATTTACATGTAATAACATCTGCTGCGGTTTTTCTTTTTTCTTGTAATAATTCTATAATTTCATCAATATTACTTTTACTTAAATTATCTTTTTCGATTATATTCTTAACGATAATATGTGTTCTTCTTTCACAAATTCTTTCTAAAAAGTTTTGTGTTAATATCTCTAAACACTCATCTTCTACACATTTTGCTGAATATAAAAATTTATTCCCCTGTTTTGTTGTTTCTAAAAATCCTTTTTCAACTAATCTAGATAATAATGTTTTAATAGTTGACGGCGTCCAAGACTTTTCTTCACCTAGAGTATCTATTACAAATTTACTAGTTGTATGTACGTTACTCCAGACTACTCGCATTACTTCCCATTCAGCTTCTGAAATATTAATATCCATTTACATTCATCCTTTTTTTCTCAGTTACATCTGTAATTATAATACTATGTTAAAGATATATTGTCAATTCATAAAAAACTTGACTTTAGCAAGGCCAAAATCAAGTCTAAATTTTTTTCTTAATTGGATGTCTAATAACTGTTTTAAGCTTCTCAGGTTTAGTTTTCCTAACATCAGAAATATAAATTTCATGGTGAAATCTGTTCTCATTTATATCTAATTCATATCCTTCAAAAATTATATATTCATGCATCTTAGTAACGGTTTCTGGCTCTAAGTCATATGGACCTATATGCATACATTGAACACAGACACCTTCATCATAGCTGAAAAATTCAACCTTCGAGAAATCTTCTTTTTTCTTTTCCGTTACTTGCTTAATAGCCCACTCAAATACTACCTTTGTAACAAAATCCGGCATACGTATTAACGAAATGAACTTAAAATTTTGTTTATTACTATAATCAACACCTTCTATTCCTTCTTGCCACCAAAACCCTTCTAATGGCGGAACAACAAAATCAAAGTAATTAGGAATTTTATATTCTCCTTTTTTGCTCATCTTTATAGCATACGCTACAGGATGGGAGTGACTCAAAAATCGTGATTTCGTAGAAATCAATTTTGTCGAGTCACCCCCGCACAGTTTATTAGATATCTAAAAAGCTTTTCTAAAGCGAAATTAGATATCAATAAACCACTGCGTCTATGAGTTCTCATATGAACTTTGTCAAATTTTAAGACTTTTGGGTCAATCCCTTATACTCGCTATTGTCATCATTCGGGTCCCCACTCCCCCTAACAGCGATGTAGTTTGTTCTTTCTATATATACGATACTAGGTTTAATTTTAGGTGCATATAAATGTTTAAGAGTTTTTTTTTATCAACCGCCATTTTACTTCTCCAAAATAAAAATTATTCTATCAGAATCTTCATATTTTTTATTTGTCTTATCAAAATCACAAAAATAATCTTTAACTTTAAATCCAATATTTTGAACTTCAGCAAGAACACTTTCAATTTCATAAGTTCTTTGAGAATGAAACTGCTCAAGCTTTCTATACAAACCGTTATTTTCTTTTATAAAGAATGATAACTCGCTCTCAACTTCTAAATAATTTTCTGTCTCATATGTAAACCATAAATAGCTTATTTCATCATCTTCATAACCAAAAACTTGCTTTTCTAACATATCTGTAATTTTTTTAGGAGTATGTATATCAAAAACAAATTTTCCACCTTCTTTTAAAGATGAATACACTTCTTTTAATCCTTGTTTAAATTCTTCAAAATTTGATAAATAATTGAAAACATCAAATGCACTTAAAACAAAATCAAATTCCATACTTAAAGATGAAGTTTCTAATAGATCCATCGCAAAATAATTACATCCTGGAACTTTTTCACTGGCTATCGTTAGCATTTGTTCACTATTATCTACTGCGAATACTTCTCCATATTTTTTTAGTGTTGGTAACATTGCCCCACTACCACAACCTAAATCAAGAACTAGAAGATTTTTTCTATCTTCTAATTCTTGATTAATAATATTTTTATAAGCATCGTAGTCGACATCCATTAGTTTATCATAAACAATACTTAAATTCTCGTACATATTAAACACCTTTTATAGGGTATTTTTCAAATAATGCATCTAATTCATAGTATTCTCTATCATCGCGTGTCATAATGTTAACTACAATATCACCTAAGTCCATAAGAATCCATTTAGCTTCTCTTAGACCTTCTGTACTGTGAATTTCTCCACCATTTTCTAATACTTGTTCTCTAACTTCTTGTGCAATTGCTTCTACTTGTCTATTTGTAGGTGCATGACAAATTACAGAATAATCGTATAATACTCCTGCTTGCGTTAAATCATAAGCAACAATATCATATCCATGCTTGTCATCACATGCATCTACAACAATTTTTAATAAGTTTTCTACTTCCATTTTCATCCTCTTTCTTTATTTTATTTTTTTATAATATGGAACATTACTACATATAGTACGTCATCTTCTGGATATCTTCTAGCAAGTTTTTCGATTAATTCATCTAGAGTAACACCATAATACTTAGCATAGCGTTCTGTTAAAGTATCTCTTGTTACAGGTTTTACTAAATCAACTTCTAGCGTAGCAAATACTGTGTCTGGATCCTCATAAGTTGTAGCTTCTAATAAATCACCTTTCTTGAAGTGAGCTTCACTTTTATTTCTAATTGTAATTGTTTTTTCATCAGCTAAAATTTTATCTTTATTTTTTTCTTTAAATCCAACACGATAGTTTTTAATATTATAATAATTATAACATTCTAGTAATGAAGGATAAATTCTTTCATCATTATCGATTAAATAAACTAGTGTATATTTGGCAGCAAGTCTAACCGCTTCATCAAGATCATATTCAGATACTTCAGTTACCTCAGCTAAATGCGGGTGTTTTCTTTGTGGATCAGTATAGTCTGCGATAAAAATTATTTTTTCTAATAATGTCATATGCTTTCTACCGAAAGTATGATTCGCAACAGCAAGTTTAACCTCTTCGTCAGCTACACCGAATTCTTCTTCGATATATGCACTTGCTACAGGTCCATGAAGAACCTCTACTGGATAATCTAATAAATTAACATCTAAGTTATGTAGAATTACATATTTTTTCATTAATACTTCATCCATAGGCTTACAAACATCATGTACTAAAGCTGCTAATGCTGCTCTCTCAACATTTGCTCCATGAATCTTAGCTAATTTTTCCGCTACTTCTACAACTCTTAAAGTGTGCTCGTATCTTTTTTCTGGTAATATTTCTTTAACTTTATTTTGAATTTCTTGATATTCCATATAAACTCAACTCCTCTATATATGACCTACATTCATCAGTGATCATATATTTAATACTTTTCTTATTTTTTAAATTATCTCTAATCAAACTAGAACTTATCTCTATTATTGGTGACTTCATTATTTTATAACTTATGGATTTATAAAATGCATCCTCTTCTACTATCTTATATAAATCCTCTTCATCTCGTGCTACAAAAACAAATGTTACTAATTTTGATAGTTCTTCTATATTATACCATTTTTTTAAATCTTTGGCTCTATCTGTTCCAATAATAAAATAGATTTTTTTATTTTTATATAATTCACTAAAATACTTAACAGTATGGTAACTATAACTTACACCCTCATTTGAAATTTCATAATCACTAACTTCAAACTTGAAATTATCTTTTGTACTTAGTTTCGTCATCTCGAATCTATTTTTATCATTCGCTTCTAATTCCCGACCTTTTAATGGTGTAATATACGAGGGAATAAAAATAACTTTCTCTAAATTATAAGTATCTAGTGCTGTTTCGGCAGTAATCAGATGCCCTATATGAATCGGATCAAAACTACCACCATAAAGCGCAATTGACATCTTATTTCACCAACTCTATTTTTCTATACTTTTCCTTAGAGCTTTGTTTGTATAATACAATAGTGTGTCCAATTACTTGAACTAATTCAGATGAAGTACGCTCAGATAAAATTTGTGCAACCTCATCTTTATCTTCTTCACAGTTTTGTAAAATACTTACTTTTAATAATTCACGTTTTTCTAACGCATCTCTAATTCCTTGAATCATATCACTATTTACACCTGATTTCCCTACTTGGAAAATTGGTGATAAATGATGAGCTAATGCTCTTAATTGTCTTTTTTGTTTTCCTTTTAACATCTTATCCTCTTTTCTTTTACTATATTATCGATTCACGTACAAATACTTCGATTTCTTCTGGCACATGAATATCAATTTTACATCCACTATCACTATTAACAGTAATCCATCCTAATCCAGAAATCACAATATCCATCTTCCTACTATCAATAGTGAAACTTTTCTTAACTTGATTATTGAAAATAGAAATATTATCTTCAAACGGCGGTTTTAATAATGTTCCTAAGTGCTTTTCAAATAATTGATCTGCATTACTTAATTTTGTACGATGGATTTCTACTAAATTAGATGCATATAATGTGAAACTTTGACGCTCACCTTCTACAAAATCCATTCGAGCCATACCACCGAAGAATAAACTTTGTTCAGCATTTAACTGGAATACGCGTGCCTTAATCTCTTTTTTAGGCATTACTAATTTTAAACTTTGCGCATCAAGATAATGAGCTATATCATAATTCAGAATAATACCTGGTGTATCATAAATACTAGTAGCACGATCTAATGGTATCTCTATCATCCCTAGCGTTGTCCCTGGGAAGTGAGATGTTGTAATAACATTTTTATCCCCAGTTGTAAGTTCGATAAGTTTGTTAATAAATGTAGATTTTCCAACATTTGTTGCTCCTACTATATAAACATCCTTACCATTACGAAGTTCATCTATACGACTTGCTGCTTCTTCAACACCTTGATTTTTTATCGCACTAATTAAAAGAATATCTTTTACTTTAATGCCCTTAGCTTTAAGCATCTTAAATAGCCACTGTTTTACTTTATTTTGTTTAACTGATTTAGGTAATAAATCTAGTTTATTAGCCACTAGTACAATATCTTTATTATTTCCTACAATATCAACCACGTCTTCAATCCAACTTCCAGAAAAATCAAAGATATCTACTACTTTTACAATTAATGCATCTTTTTTCGATAATGTTTTGATAAGTTGATAAAAATCTTCAGCCCCAAGTTGCACATCAGATACTTCATTATAGTTTTTTAATCTAAAACATCTTTTACAAACAAGATTACCATCGATACTTTTTTCTACAACACTCTTTGGCAAATATCCTTGTTTATTCTGATCTTCACTTTGAATCTCAACACCACAACCTATACAATAAACTTTATTACTCAATATGGCCTCCATTTTCTTTCTTATGTTTTAATCTATACCCTACTTTTTTCATTTTAGGGAATTTTTTTCTTCTTGTTAAATTTTGGATTATTAACCCTTCAAAAAATCTATTAATTCTAGTTTTGAATGCATCCGTTTTAGATATAGGCTTTACTAGTACACTCATAACTCCAAAACTTTTTGCTCCTAATACGTCAGTTAAAACTTGATCCCCCAAAATAATCGCTTCTTCAGGTTTTCTATTTAACTTTTTAAGTGCTCTCTTAAAACCTATAGTTAAAGGTTTCTTTGCACCCGCAACATATTGAAGATTTAATTTTTTACAAAATTCTTCAACACGTTCTTCTGTATTATTAGATACAACAATAATATCGAAACCAGCTTTTTTCATCTTTTTTAGCCATTTATTCAATTCTTTAGTATCTTTTTTACTATCCCATGATATTAAAGTATTATCTAAATCTGAAATAATAACTTTTTTGTTGTGCATATTCATATACTCAACATCTATAAACTCATACTTTTCCACAAAATCATCAGGTGAAAAATATCTTTTTAGTACCATTTTCTTTTACCAATAGCCTATAAAATAGTTGCTATTTTCTCTCCCATCTTGATTTCTTTATTCTCTAAGTTTTCCTCTAAGACAATATTATCTTTTTCAAACAGTAATACTACTGTTGAACCAAACTCAAAGTACCCTAATTCTTCCCCTTTTTTCACATAAATACTCTCATATGTAGGAATTATTGAGTTGACATTTTGAGCTCCTACTGGTATTAGTGTATAATTAATTTTTCCATTTAATCTATACACTTGTCTGTAGTTATAACTTAGTATATTATCTCCTAATTCCAAACCAAGATTATTAACTGGATATGAATATTTACCAAGACTATACGCATCCTTTACTTGGCAATTCATTGGGAAGTGAATACGGTGATAATTCTTCGGGCTAAGATATATTATCATGTATGTACCATCTTTATATTTATCCGCTAACTCACTATCTCCAACTAATGTTTGAACATTATAAACTTGATTTTTAACAACAAATGTACTATCTTCACCAATAACACCTACTTCAGAAATTACTCCATCCGTTGGACTTACTAGAGAATCCTCATCTTGATTAATTGGTCGAGCATCTGGGCGCAGCTTTCTAATAAAAAACTCATTTAAATTTTTAAAATCATCAATTTCATCCAAAATTTCATCAGTATTAATATCATATACCTTAGCAAAAGGTTGAATCATTAATCGACTTAAATTAGATTTTGTTAATTTTTTTAGAGCTTTAGAACTCATATTTCCATTAGTTAATTCAACACAAAGTTGAAACATTTTCTTTTTTAACATACCCGTCTCCTTATTGAATATCATGTTATATTTTACTATAAAAATCTTTTAAATACAAATATTGCAAAGAAATAATCTAAAAATCATTGTAACAACTTGCAAATTTACAATAACTTATAACTTATAATAATTATTATATTATAAATTTTATATTTCCTTATACATTCAATTATATAATTATTATTCTGACATACGTTATCATTACTCTTATTTTAGCATTTGTATATTCAAATTCTAACAAAATTTTTATTATAAAACGTTGATTTTAATAACATAAAATTGTATAATAAAATTATAATAATAATGTAAGGGAGTGAATGACATGACGTTAAATAATAAAGTAAAAGAAAACATTATTTTAACAACTGTCCAAAACGTTTGAACTAAGGGCTATTCTCTGACAAGTGTTCAGGATATAATTAAAAAAGCAAAAGCCCCTAAAGGAAGCGTATACTACTATTTTCCAAAAGGAAAAGATGAAATTTATCTAGAAGCATTAGATAAAATCAACTGTAATGTAAAAAAAGAGTTTAAAACAATTTCTCCTAAATTAGGGACTTTAGAGGAGTATTTAACAACTGTTTTTGATCTTTTTATATCGAAAGGTAAAGCATGTAAACGTAGTGGTTTTTCACTTACATTATTAGCGATGGAGACATCTGAACTTTCTCCAATTATCGCTGAAAAATGTAGTGATATACTTGAAAATTGGCGTTTATTACTTGCAGATGGTTTATTTGATAGAAATTTACCAGAGGATGTTTGCAATCCTGTTAGTGAATGGTTATTCACTAGTATTCAAGGTGCATTGACCGCTAATAGAATACATAAAGATGAAGCATTTCTTTTCAATATAAAATCTTCAATTAAATTTGTTTCTACCTCTTCTCCTGAAGCGCTTAGAGAGATTTTCTCTAGATCAGATGAAGATGAAGTTGTAGCATAATAATAATCCCCGCTTTATCGAATATATAGAATATTCAATAAAGCGGGGATTTTAAATAATTTAAATTGTATTTATCATTTGCATTGTTAATGAATTGATTTTTTGACTCACAAATTTCTTTATTGCCGGGTCTATATCTAATCTATCCAAAGCTAATTCAAAATCTTCTAACCAATATTTTGCTTCTTTTATTGAAATTGGTAGTTTCATATGTTTTTTTCTAAGATCTGGTGTTGCAAACACCGAATGACCTGGTTCACCTAAAAATAATCTAAAGAATTTTTTCTGTTCCACTTTTATTTTCTCAAAACCATCATTAAACAAAATATTTATTCTATCATCATTAGGAATAATATCATCATACATGTGCATAACTAACTCATCAATTTTTTCTTCTCCTATTTTTTCATATAGGTTCATAAATACCTCCACAATTTGTACATATTTTTTTCACTTTTTGTCCTTATTTATATTAAACTACATATAGAATTATTTTGCAATTAAAATGATATTAAACATCGATTTATTATTAAGATTATCTTTTGAATATACAAAATTTTATTATTAAAAATACAAAACGTAGAATAGGATATTCCCTACTCTACGCTTTTATACTACTATTTTAATAATTTTTTGAATGCATCTACTTTGTCAGTTCTTTCCCAAGTAAACTCAACATCTTCACGTCCAAAGTGACCATAAGCTGCTGTTTTCTTAAAAATTGGTTTTCTTAAATCTAAAGTTTCGATAATTCCATTTGGTGTTAAACGGAATTCTTCTTTAATCGTTTTAACAATTTCTCCTTCATCAACTTTTGAAGTACCAAATGTTTCGACAAAAATAGATACTGGGTGGGCTACTCCAATTGCATATGCTAATTGAACTTCAGCTTTATCACAAATTCCACTAGCTACGATATTTTTAGCAATATATCTTGCCATGTATGCTCCTGATCTATCTACTTTAGTCGCATCTTTACCACTGAATGCTCCACCACCATGACGTGAGAATCCACCGTATGTATCTACGATAATTTTACGTCCTGTAAGACCTGCATCACCTACTGGTCCACCAATTACAAATCTACCAGTTGGATTAATAAAGTATTTAGTATTTTCGTCTAATAATTCTTTATCTAAACATGGCTCAATCACATATTTTTTAATATCCGCATGGATTTGTTCTTGAGTTACATCTGCATCATGTTGAGTTGATACTACGATTGTGTCGATTCTATTTACTTTATGATTCACATCATATTCGATTGTAACTTGAACTTTTCCATCTGGACCTAAGTATGTTAGAGTTCCATTTTTTCTAACTTCTGCTAATTGTTTTGAAAGTTTTTGACTTAGGTAAATTGGTAGTGGCATATATGTTGGTGTTTCGTTAGTTGCAAATCCAAACATAAGACCTTGGTCTCCTGCGCCTACTTCATTCTCTTCTTTTTGTTGTTTTGTTTCTAATGAATTATCAACTCCTAAAGCGATATCTGGAGATTGTTTATCAAGCCCTACAAGAACTGAAATATGATCTCCTGAATATCCTTTGTTAGGATCAGTATATCCAATTTCATTAATTGTATTACGTACGATTTGTTGGAAATCAACATTTGCTGTTGTTGAAACTTCTCCAACAAGTACCGCTAACCCTGTGTTTACACAAGTTTCACAAGCAACACGTCCGTATGGGTCTTGTTCTAAAATCGCATCTAAAATCGCATCTGACACTTGGTCAGCGATTTTATCTGGGTGTCCTTCTGTAACTGATTCTGATGTAAATAAATATGTTTTGCTCATTTTCTTCTCCTAAAATATTTTTGTCTGATATTAATACAAATCTTTCTAAGTCCTTAATATCTTTAAAATAAAAATTAAAAGACCTTATCTCATAGACAAGGTCTTTATGTATACCTCATCGTTCAAAGTAAACTTTGCTAAGGAAAGCACCTTAATCAATTGATTAGGTTGCTGGAGTTCATCGGGCCTTATCCCTCACTCACTCTTGATAAGTATTTATATTTCTTTTATCAGCATATTCGATTTTAATATACTTTCTGTCATTTGTCAAATGATAAAGTATAAAATCAATATTCAATATTGTATTTACTTCTTTCTTGGAGAATTTTTTCCTTTAACCTCTCCGCTTCTTCAATGGGCAGATAATCAATCCATAATATGCTATATATTCCCGTTACTTGTATATTAGCCAATTTAAACTTATTTAAAATTGGTCCTGTATGTATCGTAACATCTTGGATAGTATTATAAGGCAAAGTTTTTTTACTCTTAAAAAATACTCCCTCAACTTCCGATACTCCCATATCATCTATCTCATAAGAATAATTTCTAATTACTAAAGGTGGAATAACTAAAGCCACTATAGCATATATTATTAATATCACTAATATACCTAGACCAAGAAACTTATAATTTATTTCCGTTTTAAAATAGTCATATACACTTTTACCAATAACTGGTGATAAGAGAACTAGAGCATATATCCCAAAGTGTATTCTTATATATTGTACAGACCTCTGTGGTAAATTACATGATTTTTTTTCAAATATTCTACTCATAACCTACCTCCGAAACTATAAAATCTCTTTCTAATTTTTCTTTATATCCTTTATCATAATATTTCAACTTAATATCTGAGTTTACTCCAATAGAATTTATTGATATATGAGCAAGATTTCTTTTATTCATAAAATAGTTCGTACTACTATTAATTGTTCCTACTTTTTTCACTTTAATAAATTCTGTTATTATTGTCAATTGTCTCATAAACGTATTCTCAAAGTAATGTCTATCATAAGAAAGTTCGTTATATTTCAGCATATAGTTTTTCACTAAAATACTATACGAAACCAAAACAAGATATAGAGCAAGCGAACTTAAAACTTTATACTCAATCTTCAAATCAATATTAGCAAAGTATAAAATCACAAAGACTACTATCGGTAAAAAACTACAATTAAACAAACTCCAACGATACAATGCAATTCTAGCTTTTCGTTGTATTTTCTCACTTTCTAAACTTTCATAGTACTCTAAATCAATACCTAGATTATTTTTTACAAAACTTTGTGCAAAATCTTTTTTTACTAAAGGTAATACATCTATTGTAGATTTTTGCTCACTTAAATCTTCTGATACATTATTAGTCAAAGTTTCAACAGATAATTTCGCAAGACCGAAGAAACGGTAACGTAAAGGATATATCAATTTTACACTCTGGATTCTATCAATATCAATAACTAGTGATTTTTTATTTAACAATCCATATTTACATAGTAAATTATGATCTTTAGTCGTCAAGATAAAGTTATAATATTTTACAATCGTATGAATAATTGATGCAATTACTACTAAAATCATAAGAACCCCAATTATAATAAATATAGCTGTTATGTTCCCTGCGACTGACTTAGCATTTTTTTGAAGAAGTTCATCAAAATAAGCTTCATTATCGAAAAGATATTTGAATATATCACGAATCTTACCATTTAATGCTAATATTAACCCTAAAGCTGCAAAGAATCTAACCCTAAGCAGCCCATAAAATGCAAGATCTTTAACAGATAATCTTAGTATTTCTTTTTGAGACTCCTGCACTTTTTCTTCTTGATCTGAAGCTATATCTTCAGATGCATCTTGTTTTAATTCTCTTAGTATATCAATTAAGTTTAATGCGACTTCCTTCTTCAGGGGCTTTATCCTAATTTTACCTCCAACAAGATTAATATCTACAGAAAGTAGATTAAATACTTGGTACAATACGTTAGAACTCATATCTATCGACTGAATATTCTCAAGATTTATATTTTTTGCTTCTTTATTTATTATTCCTTTTGTATAAATTAGGGCTCCATTGCACACTTCATAACTTTTTAGAAAATAATCAAATATACCTATTACTATTAGTAGAAGAAATCCCGCCAAAACTAGTAAATAATATTTCCAATTTTGCTCTTTTAGTGCCAGAATCATAAAAATACCAAATAATCTAAATCCAATAATTACAGAATCAACAATAACCATAGGATGTACTCGACTTTTTTTAATATTCTTCATCTTTATACCTCCTATAATTAAGATTGTTTTCTAGTATAGTTAATAGTAAGTTTTCTAACTGCTCTACGTCTTTTCTAGAAACATAAAATCCTAATTTTTCCGAACCAGTGTTTATACTAACCTTATAAATATTGAACTTTTTCGATATTACGTTTTGTTTAATAGTATAATCTAGAATATTTCTAAGTGGTGCTACTTTCTCCAACTTAAAAAATGTATACATCGATGTTGAAACTAGTTTAAAGTGTTCATCTGTAATTTCAAAAAATGTATTATACTCATATTTATCTCTTAACATTACAACTACAACATGATTCAAAAATACTAACCCTAATATTATCCATAAGATAATATACACATCTATACCAAAAACTTCTTCAAAACCAATAAATTTAAAGATTACCGAAGCTAATGCGACAAATATTAAACTAATCGTCCAAATATTAAAGAAAAAATAATCAACATACAATCTTCCTATATATTTTCTCATAAAATCTCTCCTTATTTTAAAAATTAATAATATGACTTTTAAAATTAGAAACCTATAAGATTTAGATCTCTTTCTCTTTCAATTGTAGTCTCATCACCATGTCCTGGATAAACTATTTTAGCTCCATCCAATTTAAATAATACATTTCCTAATGAATTTTTCAAGGCATCATAATCTGAACCGTATAAATCATAACGGCCAAAACCGCTTCTAAATAATGCATCTCCAACTACTACAAACTTACCAAAATCAAATGATACTCCCCCTGGAGAATGCCCTGGTGTTGGTAGAACTGTAAAACTTAAACCAGCAATTTCATATTTTTTATTTTCTTCAAACTCAAATTCTGCTAGATCAGTCATTGGTGGTCTTCTTAAACGGAATAATGTTGATCCATTAAAGTCAGGATTTTGTAACCAGTCACGTTCATGTCCTGAAATATATACAGGCACTCCGTAGTGTTTTCTGCACTCATCTAATGACATAATATGATCGAAGTGAGCATGAGTTAATAAAATTGCTTCAATTTTTACATTTAATTCTTCTACAGTTTTTTGTATTCTATCGAAACCTTCACCTGGATCTACAATAACCCCGCGTCCATCTTTATAAACTATATAGCAATTTTCATCTACCATATCCATTACTATTCTTCTAATTTCTGCTTTTGCCATTTTATCAAAACCTTTCCATAATTTTTGTTATCTCTATTTTATCTTATAATTTTATTATAAACAAGTATTAATTAGTAGTTTCCTTTCTTTACTTATATTCCCCCCTCATCACTTGACCTTACTTAATATTTTTTTTATACTTGAATAGTATGATTTTTATATTAACTCAAATTATACCTATTATTTAATAATTTAAATATATGATTAATAAAAGGAGAAATAATTATGAAATTAAATTCATTCGCTAAGTTTTCATTACTTAGTATTTCTATATTATTAATGTCACATCTTGCTATCTCTCCAGTAATTCCAAATCTTTATAGTTTTTATCATGGAAGCAATCCTAATATTGGTCTAGCCTCTGTAGAGAGTTTAGCTACAATCCCTGCTATGATGATAACAATTTTTGTTCTTCTTAGTAACGGAGTTATTAAATTTATCGGAAAGAAAAATACTGTTCTTCTTGGGCTACTATTAATTTTCGTTTTTGGTATAGTACCAGCATTTACTACAAACTTTAAACTTGTACTAATTAGTAGGCTTTTCCTTGGAGCTGGTATTGGATTATTTAACTCACTTTCTATTAGTATGATAAGTGACTTCTTTGATGAAGATCAACGCGGTACAATGATTGGTTTGAGAACAGCATTTTTAAATATAGGTAAAGCTTTAACTACCTTTATTTCAGGATACTTATTAATCTACGGTATTCAATATACATTTTTAGTTTATGCTTTAGCACTTCCTATATTTATAATATTCCTATTATTCGTACCTAACGCTGAAAATGTAAATAATAAAAAAGTAAGCATTAAGTTTCATAAAGAAACTATCGTTCTAACTCTTCTAACATTTCTAGTAGGAATTTCTTACATGGGAGCAACTATCAAAATCCCTACACTACTAGCAGAAAAATATCATTATCAACCAGATGTAGCTAGAAATCTACTTACAATATTAGCTTTAAGTGGTATACTTTCTGGAGTTATCTTTGGTATTTTAGTTAAGAGATTCAAAAATCTAACATTACCTATAATGTTAAGTTTCATGACAGTTGGAAGCATATTATTTACTCTGACAAATAATATTGTTATCTTCTACGTTGCAGCTATCTTTATAGGAATTAGCTTCGTAGGAACTATGTCATTTAACTTCTTCTATATTTCTAAAGAGTTAGAGAATAAATTTTTAAACTTTGCGACAAGTGTAATCTTAGTTGGTGGTAATATTGGTGTTATCCTAACTCCGGTAGTTCTTACTAAAATTCCTGAAGCATTACATCTCGAAAAATATACAACACCATTTTTCATAACTACAGCTCTAATGCTTGTTTCTACATTAGTTAGCTACACAGTATTAAGAAATAAAAAATAAAATAAAAAGGAGAACATCTTTGATACTAATATCTTAGATGTTCTCCTTTTTATTAACTATTAAGTAGTTCTTTGTTTTTTTCTAAAAACTCTTTTAATTCATTATCTGGTACTTGTCTTGCTAAAACTAGTGTTCGTAATGCAACATCATCTATTCTACAGGTACAAAAGACAGTCATATTGTCCTTACCAGAAATTTTACTATTTTCTAGCCAATTTCTAGCACCATCTTTAAATAAATTAATGAATTCTCCTTTTTTCTCCGGAGTAGTTGGTATTTGATATAAATTCGTAAATTCATTTACAACTTTCACACCAGTTACCTCATAATAATACTTTCTTTCAGGAGTTTCCATAACAATAACTCTATGGCTATCAAAATAATCTTTTTTAGCAAACCAGTTCATATTATTAAACACTCTAGTGTCTAAAGTAATTTTCTTTTCTTCAATTCCAGCTCTTGCATGTCCAAAAACCCATTTAACATCACTCTTAGTTAAATCTGGTTGATTTTCATAATCCATAAAAACTGCGCCTATATATGGAGCCGGCTTATTATCTAAACCATACTCTAGGTATTTAGAGTTATTAGTTGTTTGTAACATCGGTTCTTTTAAGGAATCTTTTCCATCTCCCGGAACATACATATAACCAATAACTTCACTATTTATCGATTTTAATTCTTTAAATTTATTTTCTAAATATTCTTTCTCTGCTTTATCTACAACATACTTTTCTTCTTGTTTTACATTTTCTTTTTTCTCAATTTGAATATATGATTCACTAGAACCTGTATTCGAATTGAAATAAGAGTAAATTCCAAATGAACCACCAATTAAAATAATAACTAGTAATAGATATTTTACTATATTTCTAAATATTGATTTACTATTTTTCATTGAAAAATTCCTTTCTAAAAATTTTTTCTTCATATCCAAATCATAGATTAGATTATATCATATTTATATAATTTTCCTCAAAAGATTGTATTTTTATTTTTAAAAATTTATTATTATCAAGAATAATTCTTTTAAAATTCAAAAAGAGTAATTTAAAAATATTTGATAATACAAATAGATCTTTAAATCACTCTTAATATAGTTTATTTAATTATTTCTTTTTAAACTTGTCTAATATTTACAAAATCAGTTGGAGGAACATTATCTTTTCCTAAATCAGGTTGACCAGCCGTTATTAAAATTAGATCTCCCTCTTTTGCTAAGCCAGATTCCTTAGCAAACTTAGGTGCTAAACTTAGCATTTCTTCCATTGATAAAGTTTTTTCTTCAATAAATGTTGTAACACCACGTGTTAATGCTAATTTTCTAGCTTTTTCTTCTGATGGAACTACAGCCAAAATTTGAACTTTTGGTCTATATCTTGCTATAAACTTCGCAGTTGTCCCTGATTTCGTGTAAGTTACAATATTATTGACATCAACAGAATCAAGTAGATATTTAGTTGATAATGAGATTGCATGTGCAATATCCATTTGACGATTTTTATAGTCTGATGAACGATTACCTTTCACCTTATCTTGAGTTTCAATATAAGTAATAATTTTATCAACTGTTTCTAACGCTTCTTTTGGATAACTTCCTATCGCAGTTTCTTCAATTAACATAATTGCATCAACACCATCTATTACTGCGTTCGCTACGTCAGATACTTCGGCACGCGTTGGTCTAGGGTTGTAAATCATAGAATGTAACATTTGAGTTGTTAATATAACTTCCTTTATAGCTGTATTAGCTTTTCTAATAATTTCTTTTTGAATTCCTGGTAAATCTTGGTAAGGTAGTTCCATTCCCAATTCATCCCTATTAATCATAATTGAATCTGCAAATTGAATTATTTCATCGATATTCTCGTATGCTTCTTTACAGTCTATTTTTACAATTAATCTAATATCTTTTTTCCCATTAGCTTGAAGTATACTTTTTACTTTTCTAATTTCATCCAAATTACTAACAAATGGACATGCAACAAAATCAACATCATTTTGACAAGCAAAGTGAACATTATCTTCTTCAATTTTTATAAGTTTATATTTACTTTCTGCATAAATGTGATCTAAATCATAGATTATCGCAGTATTTTTATCTAGTTTTTCTCTTAGTTCTTTAATTTTGTTAATTCTACTTACACATTCTTCCGGACTACCATAATACGTATCAACTAATACAGCGTCCGCCCCATTAGCTACAATCTCCTCTAATAGTTCTTCCGTACTATTTCCTAAAGTTGCTATAATTTTTGCCTTTCTAGTCATAACATACCTACCTCATCTTAAAAACGTTTTCTTTTAAAATTATTATAACACATTAAATTATTATTTTCTAGACAGTTTTATAAATTTATAATCTTTAACACCTATTTCTTTCGTACTCATTTCTCTATTAAAACTATAATTTATTATCTTTTAATATCATAAAAACGTTTATTTTCCAGCTATACTCGTTCTTTAGAATCATTAATAAAATTTTCAATTCTACATATTATAATAAAAAAAAGAAACTATACATTAATATGTACAGTTTCTTTTTTTTCTATATTTTATATTTCAATTAAACAATAATTCAACACATTAAATTATAATTTCTTTTTTAGGTGCTACTACTCCTGATTCAAGATAATCTAAAAATTCACCAAATAAGTTTTCCATCTCTGCATATGAATTTAAGGTATTTAATTCTTTTTTAACTTTTGCTCCACCTTTAATACCTTTCATGTAATAAGCGGCATGTTTTCTCATTTCATGTACAGCAACTTTCTCAGGCTTAATTTCCATAAGTCTTCTTAAGTGCAATAAACATACATCTATTTTTTCTCTTGGAGTTGGTTCTTCTGTTAATTCACCAGTTTCAAGATATTTAACTGTACGATATAACATCCATGGATTTCCTAAAGCTGCACGTCCAATCATAACTGCATCACAGTTAGTATCATCTAACATCTTTTTAGCTAATTCAGGTGTGGTTACATCACCATTACCTATTACAGGAATTTTAAGTTCTTTTTTTACATCACGAATAACATCCCAGTTAGCTTTTCCACTATACATCTGAACTTTTGTTCTACCGTGGATAGCAATTGCACTAGCTCCAGCACGTTCAGCATTTCTTGCATTATCCATTATATAAATGTGTTCATCATCCCATCCCATACGCATTTTTACAGTTACAGGTTTAGATACTGAATCTACAAGACGGGCAATTACCTCGTATACCTTATCTGGATCAAGAAGTAATTTACTACCAGCATCTACTTTGGTAATTTTTGGAACTGGGCACCCCATATTTAAGTCAATAATATCTGCTTCTGTATTTTTGTCAACGTACTTCGCAGCTTCAACTAAAGTATCGATCTCTCCACCAAATATTTGTAAACTTAGCGGACGCTCCCTTGGATCAATATATAACATATTCATCGTCTTCTTATTATTAAATAAAATTGCTTTATCACTAACCATTTCAGCACAAACTAATCCCGCTCCGAATTCTTTAGCTGTTAAACGGAATGCAGCATTACATACACCTGCCATAGGAGCTAAGACTACTCTATTCGGTATTTCAATTTCTCTAATTTTAAACATCTTCTATCCTTTCATTTTACAATTTTTCTTTATACAAACTAATTTTTTCTGTTATTTTGTCTAATGATTGCTTTATACTCTTACCATCAATATCTATATCTCCATACATCTCTACTAATGGAGCTAGTACGAAATTTCTTTCATGAATATATTTATGAGGTACAATCAATTTATCATCATTAAAAACCAAATTATTATATGTGATTATATCGATATCTATCGTTCTATTTCCCCAGTGCTCTTTTCTAATGCGACCAAGTTCTAATTCTATCTTTTGAATAGTATCTAGTAGTTCATAGACTTCTATCGAAGTCTCTATTTCTATACACATATTTAGAAAGTTTTGATCAGCTACTCCACCCCATGCAGGTGTTTCATAGACACTGCTTAGTTTTTTAATTTTAAGATTACTCGCTTCTATTTTTCTTAAAGCATCTTTTAAATATTGCTCCCGTGGCTCTATATTGGTTCCTAATGCTAGTATAATCATTATAATCCAAACTCCTCACGTGTTGTTTCTACAACTACTCCACATTGTTCAAAATGATATTTTATAGGTGCAGCTGGTTTATTAATTTCTAACTTAACATTTTCAATTTGAGGAAACTTTTCAAAAATATTTTTTAAAATTTCTCCAGCTAAGCGCTCTAATAAATTATACGTATTTGAAGTTGCAGTCCCTACTACTACATCTGCAATATCAGCATAACTTATGCTGTCTGTCATCTCATCACTAAACAACGCCTTCTTATAATCAAGCTCACACTCAATACTAAAAATAAATTTCTGACCTAATCTATTTTCTTCTTCAAATAACCCATGATTAGCAAATACCTCAAGATTATTTATAAATAATTTCGTCTTCATGATTAATATACCTCTCAATCATTATTTTGCTTAACTATAAAATTTTAACACATTTCATCTTATTTCTCTAATGATTATACTTACATATCAATAAAAAAACGACTTAAAATTATGATTTAATAAAATCTCTTTTTAAGCCGTTTAAGTAAAAATTAATGTTTCTTAGTATTTTTACTGTAAAATTTAAATATTTTTAATTAGTTTTTATTTCTTTTTCTTCCTAAAATGAATGCAGCAACTGCACTTAATCCAGCAAATAGAAGTGAACTAGAAGAATTTAATCCAGTTTTTGGAAGAACATTTTTCCCTGAGAAGTTTTCTCCTTTATTTGTTTCCTCTTTTTTAGCTTTAGCTTGTTCAGTTTTTTCTTCCTTAACTTCTTTTGAACCTTCTACTTCTTGTTTTGTATCAGAAGTTTCATTTTCTGAAGATTTAGCGTCAGAAGCTGGGCTTGATTCAGGAGTAGTTGATACTTCTTTCTTACTGAAGTCAATTTGTACAACTACTGGATCGTGGTCAGAAGCTCGTCCATGTTCTTCCATGAATGAAGCATTAATATGAACTGGAGAGAAGACTACTTTATCTTTTATGTTTTTAGAAATTAAAATATTGTCTAAACTTTGGTTACTTCCACGGTAGAAGTATGAGTATCTGTCACCTGCTTCATGTTCAGCCATTAAGTTAACAAGTTCATTTCCTACGATTGTTTTCACACTA
>ERZ773211.34-NODE-34-length-45685-cov-85.105_pt1 | contig 45685 bp, 42 predicted proteins | sample MGYA00511914_ERZ773211 | MGnify/ENA primary metagenome ERZ773211 (study PRJEB29015, sample SAMEA2738163) | human oral metagenome | biome: human oral; feature: human-associated habitat; material: saliva | place: China | collected 2242 ...
CCTGCTCCTATTAAAACAACTTTTCTATTTTTCGCTTTCATAAGAAAACCTCCATTAATTTATATAGTTTTAGATATTTTTTAAGTAATTATTTTTACTATTTTATTTTTATGGGATAAAATACTATAACAACCCTTATTAAAGTATAAATACCTCATTTCCCTTAAAATTATATCACACTATTGGAAAAAAAGAAAGTGTTTTTATTGCCTTTATTTATGCTATCTTGTTATTAATCTAAACAAATTTTCATATATTTTTTGAAATTTTTATAGTGTTTTACCTTTGAAAAATAAAGCGTTTTCCTTTTGTTATCTTTGTTTAGGCATATACTTTTAGTACAAGATAATTTTCTAATTTTATTATAATTAGTACATTTTTTAAGGTTAAATTTTTTAAAAAAATTTTATTTATTTTCTTTATTTTTCTACTTGTACTATTTATATTTATTTTTCTGTATTTATGTTTCATTTAAGTGTATTAGTTATTTACTATTATTTTTTCTCTACTGTAATATTACAGTTTTATATTTTTCTTCTTATATTCTACATTTATTTATTCATTTTCATAGAAAAAAGAGGTTCAAATTATTCTTGAACCTCTTTTTTAAGTTATTTTTCTATTATATTTCCTTTTGAACTACAGTGTACTAGTGTCACTAATAAAACCGCAGCAGTTAAAATTAATACATATAATCCTTTATTCCAATCTGAAATATCTCTAATGTATCCTAGTAATGGTGGGAATACCGCAGCTAATAAGTATCCTCCTGATTGAGCTAATCCTGAAATATCAGCCGCTTCTCTTTCATTTCTTGATTTAGCAGAGAATAGATACATTACGTAAGAGAATGATCCTCCCCCAGCTAAGGCGAAGATAATAATAAAGATTAACATTATTGCAAAATTTCCGCTCGTATATAGCATTCCTACTAATGATACTAAGTATCCTATAGTAATAACTACTGGAATAATTAGTTTATTATGTAGTTTATCCGCTAAAATCGGAACGATAAATGTTGATGGAAATTGTGCGAACTGGCTTATAGATAATAATAATCCTGCAGTTTCTGGTGTAAAACCTTTACTAATCATTATTTCTGAAAACCAAGAAACACTACAATAAAATAGTGCTGATTGTAGCCCCATACTTAGCATAATAGTCCACATTTTCGAATATCTAAAGTATCCATGTACTTTCTCATGACTATCTTTCACTTCACTTACACTGCTATTTTTCGACATTGCTGTGTATACAAAAATATTAATTACAGCTAGAATTAACCAAATATTAACAGCAAGACCTGTTGAAAATTTTTCTCCACCGATATTGGTACTTAAGATTGGGTAGCTAATACCAGCTGCAACTGCAGCTCCTACATTCATAACCACTGCATAAAATCCTGTCATAAGACCTAGTTTTTCTGGATAATATTTTTTTACCAATCCCGGTAATAACACGTTACCTACCGTTATTCCTACTCCAATTATAAATGTCGTAAGAAAGAATACATATGTATTGATGTAGAATCTTAACGCTAATCCGATACTTATTGTTATAACAGCTAATAATAATGTTTTTTCTAATCCAGCTTTATTTGAAAGTTTTGCTACCATAGGACTAAAAATTGCAAAAGCTATTAATGGGATTGTTGTAATAAATCCTGCTACTGTATTATTTATGTCTAATATAGATTTTAATGGCCCTAATATTGCTCCAACTGATGTTATAGGTGTTCTTAATATAAGACTTAAAAAGATAACACCGAGTATAATTAATATACTATTCGATTTTTTTGTCATTGTTCCTCCTTAGTTAACATAGAAAAAGGAGTGATTTTACAATTAAGAGTTAAGGAGTAATTTAAAAATCGATATTTCTAAGAATTTAATTTTATCGAATCTCCCCGCAAAGTTTATTAGATATCAATAAACTATTCTGTTTATGACTTCTAATATAAACTTTTTTAAAACTTAGTACTTTTGTGTCAGTACTTTTGCCTTATTATGTAAAATCTCCCCTACACAGTTTATTAGATACTCACCAAATTGCTAAAAAACTCGTTGAATATCTAATAAATAACTACATTTTTATGTTTAAATTTAATTTTTATACTTTATTAGTAAGTTCTTACTGGTAAAATTAATTCAATAATTTCTCTATGGTAATCACTTGGTTGAATAATAAATGCAGTTAGTTCACCAGAGAACTTAACGATAATTTCTTCAGCAGCAACAGCAGCTACCGCGTCTTTTAAATATTTACCAGAAACAGAAATCTCAAATTTTTCATCTTCTAATGTAGAAGAAACTTTTAATTCTTCTATAGCACTTCCTAAATCTTTTGATTGAGAAGAAACTTCTAATAAATTATCAGTAACAACTAATTTAATAATATCATCTTTATCTTCTCTACTCATTAATGCAACCCTATCTACAGCATTAAAGAATTCTCTACTATTTGCTATAAATGTACATTCAAAGACAGTAGGAATAAGTTTATTAGTATTAGGATAGTTTCCGCTAATTAATAATACTGTATATACTACATTTTGGTAATAAAGAACTATTCTGTTGTTTTCATAGAAGATTTCTACTTGATCTTTTCCATTTTCTATCATTCTTTGGAAATAAGTTAGAGCTTTTCTAGGAATAATTAAATTAAACTCTTTATTACTATCTTCATCATTAAGTGTAACTTGTCTTCTACTTAAACGATACGAGTCAGTAGCTGTAGCTGTTAAAATTTTGTTACTTAATGAGAAGTTTACCCCTTCTAAAATAGGTCTTTGATCATTAGGAGCTGTACAGAATACTGTTTCTTTAATAATATCATTAAAAACATTAGCTTCTAATTTAAGACTATTTTCTTTAGAAATAACTGGAAATTCTGGATAATCATTTGCATCATATCCTTTTACGTTAAATTCACTTTTTCCTGATTTAACTAATATATTATTTTCTATTGTTTCTATTTCTATTAAATCAGTAGGTGCTTTTCTAATAATTTCTATAAAATTACGAGATGGTAAAACTACTTGACCTTCTTCTTCAATAGTTATAATTTCTTTATCATCTTCATAACTATTTATTGCATATTCAACAGATACTAAAGAATCACTTGCTTTTAATATAAGTTGATCTTTTTCTAATTCTATTTTTATACCTTTTAAAATTTCAAAAAGAGAATTAGGTGCTATTACTCTTGATACATGATTTAAGCCATCAAGAAAATTTGATTTAGTTATAGTAAATTTCATTTTTTCTCCTTATATATAATATATATTTAATAAAATAATAATAATAAGCCCTGTAAAAACTGTGGAAAACTAAATATAGCTCAAAAATACTGGATTTTTAGCTGTTAATAACTTGTTAAAAATGTATTTAATATCTATGGTAGATTTTAACAGGATTCTATATCTTTCCTAAACGTTCTTTTATCACTTCTATATCTTCAAAAATTTCTGGATTTTCATCTTTACTAAGTTTTGCAATTTTATTGAATGAATAAAGAATAGAAGTATGATCTTTATTAAAGCAATCACCTATAGAAGGGAAAGATAAAGTTGTAAGTTCTCTGCATAAGTATATTGCTATATTTCTAACTTGTACGACTTCTTTTTTACGAGAAGATGATAATATATCATCAACTTTGATTTTATAGAAATCAGCACATACATTAATGATATTCTCAGGTGAGATATTTTTTCTAGGTGAAGTTTTAGCACTTTTTAGTATTTCCTCGGCAATACTAAGTGAAGGTTGTTCATGTTTAGATGTTGCCGTGAATTTAATACGCTTAAGAACTCCTTCAAGCTCTCTTATATTAGAAGATACGTTACTAGAAATGTAAGTAAGTGTTTCTTCATCTAGTTTAATATCGAACTGTTCGCATTTAAATTTAATAATCGCCATACGAGTTTCGAAGTCAGGAGGTGTAATATCTGCAGTTATCCCCTGACTGAATCTAGTAACCAATCTATCTTCCAAATCATTAAGTTGAGATGGAGAGCGATCACTTATAAGAACGATTTGTTTTTGATTCATTTGTAGTTCATTAAATGTATGGAAAAATGCGTTTTGTGTTTCTGTTTTACCTGATAAAAATTGAATATCATCGATTAAAAGAGCATCTACATCACGGTATTTTCTTCTAAAGTCTTCATCCGCATTAGTATAATTGTTCTTGTCTTTCATCGGTTTAATAGAAGCAAGAAACTCATTTAAGAATTTTTCAGAAGATATACACTCTATTTTAAAATCAGGGAAATTAGCCTCCATTTCATTACCGATAGCGTGAAGTAAGTGAGTTTTTCCAAGTCCAACACCTCCATATATAAATAGAGGGTTGTATATACCACCAGGAGAAACAGCTACGTTCCAAGCTATATTATGAGTAAAAGCATTCCCTTCACCAACTACAAAATTTTCAAATGTATAGTTTTTATTAAGTGTAGGATTTTTTTTGCTTGCTATAATATTCTTATTAGGTTCAGGTTTTTTATAATCTTCTAGAGGAAAAGTTTGTTTTTGATAAAAATGTTGAGCTCCAGAAGGTTTATCACCTTGAAGGAAATTCTGTCTAATTAAGTTTTCTGCTGCTGGTTTTTCATCATCAACATGAGGTGTAATTAGAGGAAGATCATTATCAAGGGAAGTATATTCTATATTAAAATCAAAACCAGTATTTTTCTTTAGTATTTCTTTTAATTTTTGATCATAAGCACTTTGAATAAATTGAGAAACAAGGGCTTCTTTACTAGTAATAACGATAGATTTCTTCATAAAATCAACATTATCAATAGAAGCACTAGAAAACCATGTGTCGAAAACATGAGGATCTACAGTACTTTTTAGTTCCCGAAGAATTATTTCCCACAAGAAATTAGAATTACTCAATGAAATACCTCCTTAAAAAAATATATAAATAATTATAGCATAAACTGTGAATAAAATAAAATAATAGTTATTAACAAGTTGTTAACAGAAGTTTTTAAGTATGTAAAAAAGATAATAAGGAAAAGCTGTGAATATGTTAAAATATAAAGAAATTAATTAAAATATAAGGAGTTTTTTAGAAGTTTTTAACAAAGATTAATATAGCTATAAATATAGTTTAAGAGTTTTTCACACACAATTCACACCTGTGAATAACTTTTCTTTGTTAATTTGTGAATAACTATGAAAATCTGTTAAAAACTAGTAAAAAATATAATTTGTTTGTTTCATGGATAAAAGTTATTAACAAAGAATTGTGAATAACCTTGAAAAAACTGTGGAAAAGTTTTATGTGGATATACTTAAATATTTTCTTATAGTTTTTAAGTATTTATTAAACAGCTATAGATTTTTTATGTGTTTTAGGCTAAGTTATAATAATAGGTTCAAAAGAAATATTACTCGTAAATAGTGATAAAATGACTACTAGTTAGAAAATTTTTGTTTAAGTAAATATTTTTTTTGAAAAAATGAGGTTTTTGCTTGATAAATTATTTCAGATATGTTAAACTAATTCAGTTATTACATCTATCTAAGTTAAAGAAAAGAAAACTCGAGGAGGACAAAATGAAACGTACGTATCAACCAAATAAAAGAAAACATTCAAAAGTACACGGATTTAGAGCTAGAATGAGCACTAAAAACGGAAGAAATGTATTAGCAAGACGTAGAGCTAAAGGAAGAAAAGTTCTTTCAGCTTAATGTTTGCACTGAGGGTATCACGAAAGTGGTACCCTTTTTTTATTAGTCAGTCCTAAAAAATATGAAAGATAGTTGTAAAATAGTAAATAAACTGTTAAAATATTAGTGTTAAGAAAGGTTTTAAAATGAAAAAAGAATATAGAGTAAAAAGAAGTCAAGATTTCGATAATATAATAAGAAAAAAACAATCTTTTGCGAATAGACAGTTTGTTATTTATTATCAAAAAAATAATTTAGACCATATGCGTTTAGGAATTTCTGTTAGTAAAAAATTAGGAAAGGCCTTCGAACGTAATAAAATAAAAAGATATATACGAGAAACTTTTAAAACAAGAAAAGAATATGTAAAAAACTATGATATAATAGTGATTGCAAGACCTGGTGCTAAAGAAATGCCGTTTTTAGAATTTGGTAGCAGCATCGATCATGTTTTAAAAAGATCAAAACTTATGAAAGCGAAGAGGAGTTAAGAATGGAAAAAGAATATTATTATATTGGAGCTACTGTAGATGAGGCTATTAAAAAGGGATTAAAAGACCTAGCTTTATCAGAAGATGCAGTGAAAATTGAAGTAATCGAAGGTGGTAGCACAGGTATCTTCGGATTATTCAAAAAAGAAGCAAAGGTAAAATTAATTCCATTAGATGAAGAATATAATAAAGAAGAAGCTGTTGTTAAAGTTATTGAAGTAGAGAAAAAAGAAGAACAAGTTGTTAAAGTTGAAAAAACTACAGAAGAAATTAAAGAAGTTAAAGTTGAAGAAGTAGCTGAACAAGAAGCTCATGTTGAAAAAACAGAAATAGTTGAAGAAGAGACTGTTGTTGAAACTGAAGTAACAGAAACAGCTGAAGAGCCAATTAAGAAAGCTAAAAGAGAAGATTATATCGTAAAAAATCAAGACCGTATTGTAAGCTACTTACAAAATATCGTTATTGCAATGGGATATCCGGATGCTACTGTTGATTTTAGAGAAGATGGAAATCGTCATTTCACTTTAAATATTAAAACAGAAGAAAACACTAGCCTAATTATTGGAAAACGTGGTGTAACTTTAAATAGTTTACAGTTTTTAGTTAATAACTTTGCTAAAAAATTCAGCTCACATTACTTCAGAATTGAAGTTGACTGTGATGACTACAGAGAAAACCGTAAAAAAACATTAGAAGACCTAGCATTAAACTTAGCTAAGAAATCTAAAAAAATCGGGAAACCAGTTGAATTAGAACCTATGACAAGTATTGAAAGAAAAATTATTCACAATGCTCTAACAGGTATTAAAAACGTTGAAACAGAATCACGTGGAGAAGAGCCACATAGATATTTAGTTATTACAGCTAAATAGGAGGTCTAATGAAGACAGTATTAATAGTTGATGATAGTTCTTATTATAGAAGCCGTGGAGCAGAAGTTGTTAGTCGTGCAGGCTATGAGTATTATTTTGCAGAAAATGGCGAACAAGCTGTGCGCATGTATAGAAGAATAAAACCAGATTTTGTAACAATGGATATTTGCATGCCCATAATGGATGGTTTAGAAGCAACAAAAGAAATTTGTACGAAATTTCCTGGTGCGAAGGTACTTATCTGCAGTAGTGTTGGACACGTACCTGTGTATAAAAGACAAGCCTTCGCAAACGGTGCTTGTGGAGTACTACCGAAAGAATATGATTTAGATGACTTAGAATTCGCTATTTCAGAAATTGAACTTATGAAATAGAAGACTAAATAATATCTTATTAATAAAATAACAAAAAATAAGTAGTTCGGAGCTTAATTCAGCTACTTATTTTTTTTTTTTGATCTACCCTAGCCAATTATTAAAAAAAGTATATAAAATGTAGCTCGGTCGTATATAGAGAAAAATTCAAAGGAATAGTGTATAATAAATAGGATATGAATTTTTTATTAATATAAAAATTTAAAAGGAGTTTGAACAATGAGTGAAACAATTTGTGCTATATCGACAGCTCTAGGAGAAGGAGCTATAGGTATTGTTAGACTTAGTGGTGATGAAGCATTTAGCATTGCTGAAAAAATAGTTAGACTACCAAAAGGAAAAACTGTAGAGAGTTTAGCTAGTCACACTATAAATTATGGAAATGTAGTTGATCCAACTACTAATGAAAAAATCGAAGAAATTATGCTTGTGAAAATGGTAGGTCCTCGTACATATACTACAGAAGATGTTATAGAAATCAACTGTCACGGTGGTATTGTAACGATTCAAAAAGTACTTGCACTTTGCTTAGAATATGGAGCTAGAATGGCTGAACCAGGTGAATTTACAAAACGTGCCTTCTTAAATGGTCGTATCGATTTAACGCAAGCAGAGGCTGTAATCGACTTTATTAAGAGTAAAACAGATGAGGCTAGTCAAATAGCTAACAACCAAATGCAAGGACGTTTATCGACGATTATTAAACGTCTACGAGCTGAAATTTTGGATATACTAACAGTTGTTGAGGTAAATATCGACTACCCTGAATATGATGATTTAGAAATAGAAACGACAAAAACTATTCTTGAAAAATCAACAAGTATTAGAAATAGTTTAGAAAGTCTATTAGAAACATCAAAACAAGGAAAAATAATTAAAGAAGGAATAAATACAGCGATTATCGGACGACCAAATGTAGGTAAAAGCTCACTTTTAAATAACCTACTACAGGAAAATAAAGCTATTGTAACTGATATTGCAGGAACAACTCGTGATGTTCTAGAAGAGTACGTGAACATTAAAGGAGTGCCGATTAAATTAATCGATACGGCTGGTATTCGTGAAACAGATGATATCGTAGAACAAATAGGTGTAAAACGCAGTAAAGAAGCCCTAGAAAAAGCAGATTTAGTATTATTCTTATTGAACAGCAGTGAAGAACTAACAGAAGACGATAAAGAATTATTAAAACTAACAGAAGGAAAAACAACTATTGTAATATTAAATAAATTAGATTTAGAGACGAAAATCGATATTGCAGAAATTGAAAAACTAGCGTACAAACACCCTATTATAAAAACATCTATGACAACATATAAAGGAATAGATGAACTAGAGAAAAATATAAGAGACTTATTCTTCGGTGGAGCTGCTCGTCCAAAAGATGCGACATATTTATCAAATACACGTCAAATCAACCTTATTCAACGTGCTCTAGCTAGTTTAAACGATGCTATCGGTGCTGCTGAATTAGGATTAGAAGTAGATATGGTCTTAATAGACTATACAAATACATTCAACCTATTAGGAGAAGTTATTGGGGAAAATTCTGGTGATGAGCTGATAAATGAATTATTCAGCAGATTCTGTCTAGGAAAATAAAATGTTTCACATGAAACATGAAACAAAAAGGAGAACGAAATGAAATGTATAAGTTTTAATGTCAATGGTCTTAGAGCGATCGTTGGTAAAAATTTTGAAGAAGATTTTAAACAATTAGATGCGGATTTCTTTTGTTTACAAGAAACGAAGATGCAAGCAGGTCAATTAGATTTACAATTCGATGGATATTATAGTTATTTTAACTATGCTGAGCGTAAAGGATACTCAGGAACTGCGATATATACTAAATACGAGCCATTAAATGTAACATACGGAATAGGAATAGAAGAACACGATACAGAAGGTCGTGTAATTACACTAGAGTACGATAAATTCTTCTTTATCACTGTATATACGCCGAACTCAGGTAGTGAACTTAAGAGATTAGAATACCGTATGAGTTGGGAAGAAGACTTTAAAAATTACTTATTAGAACTAAATAAAACTAAAGGTGTTGTTGTTTGTGGAGATTTAAATGTTGCTCACACAGAAATAGATTTAAAAAATCCAAAATCAAACACAAAAAATGCAGGATTTACACCAGAAGAAAGAGAAAAATTCACGAAGTTATTAGATGCAGGATTTATTGATACATTTAGATATTATAATCCAGATTTAACAGGAGCATACTCTTGGTGGAGTTATCGCTTTAATGCACGTAAAAACAATGCAGGATGGAGAATTGATTACTTCTTAGTAAGTCGTGACTTAGAGGAGTACTTAGAAAGTGCGGCAATACATAACGAAATATTTGGTAGTGATCATTGTCCTGTTGAGCTTGTATTAAAAGACAATTTGTTGTAAAATATAACATGCGTTGTGGATAAACCATGACGTGTATTTTTTAAGGTTACTAGACTTAAGATAAAAATTGGATAGTACTTTACAAACACTAAAGAATGTAACCAACAATCTTTAAAATATTATAAAAAATAAACGGAGGCGACTTAATTAGAATAAACTATAATATTAGGTTGCATCCGTTATTAATTTTAAGAAAAGAGGTAATTTATGGGACCAAAATTCTATATTGAAGACGTACATGATTGTGATTCACAATATTCTATTGATTATATAAAATTCGATGAATTAGGGAAAATAGATATTGTTAGAGAAACATACGGACGAAATTATTTAGTAGAAAGAGATATACAGTTACCAATTTTTGAAACAGAAGAAGAATATATTGATTATTTAGCGGAAAAAGATATAATAGATCCATATTTTTCAGATATTCTTCATAAATTAGTGGGGCATACGCCTGAAAATATAGTTATAGATGAAGTATCTTTAAATAATGCACTATTTATAGGTGATCCTAGGGGCGCTGATAGACCTGGTGGATTTAAAGATGCATTCGAGCTCCTTATGGAAGCGACGATGATATGGGAATTTTCCGCTATAGATGCTATGGAAAAAACTATGCAGGTAATAAGAACGCTCCTACGCGATAAAGAGCATAGATACCAAGAAAAACTAATTAGAATAACGTAGGTGGAAATATGCTAAGAACAACGAAAAAAGATGAATTAGAACGTGTAATGAAGATAATAGAAGACGGTAGAGAATTTTTAAAAGAACAAGGTGTAAATCAGTGGCAACATGGTTCTCCTAGTCGTGATGTAATTATTAATGATATCAAAGATGGTATATCATATATATACGAAATATCAGGTGAGATAGTAGCTACAGCTATGATTACTACTTTTGACAAAGATTATGAAAGCTACCCTACTTTTTGGTCAGAAAATTCTAGTTATTTAGCTATTCATCGATTAGCTACAGCAAAACAATTTCGGAATCAAGGAATTGCCCGTGAATTTATGGAAGCTATCCATCTGTTTGCTAAGTCTCAAAATATAAATTTTTTGAGAATAGATACACATTTAGATAATAAAATAATGAGAAATTTTTTAAGTAGTTTTGGATTTGAAGAAAAAGGGGTTATAAAATTAACTATGAAAAATATTTTAGATGATAAAGAAAGAGTTGCTTATGAATTAGAAGTAAGATAATAGTTAATGTTTCATGTGAAACAAAAGTTTTAAAATATTTAATCTAGTTTCACATGAAACAATATACAAGGAGGGAAAACGATGAAATTTTATTCTTACGAATACTTACAAAGAAAAATAGAACAAAATAATCTAGTAGGAATTGTAATAGTAGGATTACTAATTTTAGTGTTATTGTTTAGTTTAATTAAGTATTATAAAAACAGACAAGATACAAAATATAGAGAATTATCAATAATATTAGTATTAGGAACAATGTTAGCGATAACCATAGGCATAACTAACTACAAAGATAAATCTGTTTCTTCTAATCAATACAGGAGTTCTGTACAATTTATTGAAAAAATAGCAGAGCATTTAAATATAGAAAAGACAAGGATTTATATTAATAGTGAAGCATCAATAGAGAATTCATTTGTAAAAATTGACGATACATATTATAGAGTAATAAGTAGTGGTAAAAAAGATGATTATCTACTAGAAAAAATTGATTTAGTAGATCCAGTAGTAGAAAAAGTGGAGGTGAATAAATAATGCAACTTTCATACGTTGATATAGCCATAAAATTAGCACTTGGATTAATATCATTAGTGTTTGTAATTAATGTTTCCGGTAAAGGTAATTTAGCACCATCTTCAGCAAGCGATCAAGTGCAAAACTACGTACTTGGGGGGATTATTGGTGGTGTAATCTATAATCCAGCAATCTCAATCCTACAGTATATAAATATCCTATTAATATGGGTTATTTTAGTGCTTATTCAAAAATGGTTGAAAACAAACAATATGTTCTTCAAAAAAATAGTAGATGGAGAACCGATTACTGTGGTAAAAAATGGGAAAATAGATGTAGAAGCTACAAGAAATAGTGGTTTGACTGCTCATGATTTAGCGTTCAAACTAAGAAGTCAGGGAGTATATAGTATTAAAAAAGTTAAAAGAGCCGTGTTAGAACAAAATGGACAGTTAATTATAGTTTTAGCGGGCGATGAAAGCCCAAAATATCCAATAATTACAGATGGTAATATTCAAATTAATACATTGGAATCAATAGATAAAACAGAAGACTGGCTAAAAGAAACTTTATTAGAAATGGGATATGAAGACACATCTAAAATATTTTTAGCGGAGTACGACAAAGGACAATTATACATTGTAGAATATTAAAATAATAATATTCTTAAATAAAGATAAAAGAATTATAAAAACTGTCATAAAACGATATAAATAAAAAAATAGTAATATAACTTAATATTCTTAAAAATAAAAAGCAGGAAATTGAAAAAATCAATTTTCTGCTTTAAAAAACTATTTTTCAGCGTTAATAAAATCGAAAGAAGAATCTTCTTGGAATTTTTTAACAACATAAGAGCAAGTTGCGATAATTTTTTTGTTTTGTTCTTGCATATCTTTAACAAGAGCGTCTAATAGCTTACCTGCTACACCTTGTCCACGAAGAGATGAATCAACAAAAGTATGATCCGCAACAACTACATTAGGATTGCTGGTAGTAGAATAAGTAATTTCAGCAATAACCCTACCATTCTCATCATATTTAACGAAACCATTATTTGTTTTAGTAAATTCCATACAAACCTCCTAGAATAATCATATAGTAATATGAGTGTTATTACTGTTATTATATCATAAAAAAGGAGGAAAGGATGTATAATTGAATTAATATAAAGAAAGAGAGTAAAAAAGGGAGGAGATATTAGTAAAGAAAGGATAAAACATAGATAGGTTATTAAAGATGTAAGAAAAGTAACTATTAGAGTATATTATACTTTGGTTTTTGTTTAAAACTTATAGTCCTTTTTCCTCTATATAATATCTCGCTATTTTTTTATCTCTCCTCCTTTTTTTTCTTCTTTTTTTATTTCCACTATTTCTCTAGTTTTATATTTTGTGATGTTTTCTTTATTTTTGAATTTTTTCCACTCTTTTTTCTTTGTTTTTGTCCCTTCTCTCCTATTTTGTAATTTGTACATGAGAAAAATCTTAAAATTACTATTTCTTAAATTGGAATAAATAATTGTACTAAATTTTTATTTATAAAATAATAAATTAGTTAAAATATTTTTATAGGATTTTTATTTAACATCTTATAGAAGAAAAGTAAAACGTTTTAAATTTTTTTGAAAAAGTTATTGACAAATATTGGAAACGGGTGTACAATTAGTTTAATTTAATACACAAACGTTGAAAAGATAAGTAAATTAATACGTAGCTAAAACAGAGAGTTATTGGTTGGTGTGAAGTAACATGGTGAAGATTAGTTGAAAATGGTCTTAGAGTTTTGTTTATCTAATAGGTAAACACGTGAGTTGCACGATACAGCACACAGTATAAACATGTACTGAATAAGGTACTAGTCGTAAGGTTAGTATAAATTAGAGTGGTAACGCGAAATAAGATGATCGCCTCTATTACATATGTAAATATGTAGTAGAGGTGTTTTTTTATTATCTAAAACATAAAACTTATCAAAACGTAGAAAAGAGGACAAAATATTATGACAAGAAAATTTAGTTTTGAAACATTACAATTACACGCAGGACAAACAGTTGGAGACACAAAAGCAAGAGCTGTACCGATTTATCAAACAACATCTTTTGTATTTGATGATACACAAGATGCTGCAGATTCATTTGCATTAAGAAAAGCTGGAAATATTTATACACGTATTACTAACCCTACTACTGCTGTTTTCGAAGAAAGAATTAATGCTTTAGAAGGTGGAGTTGGTGCGTTAGCTGTAGCTTCAGGAATGGCTGCAATTACATACGTATTTTTAACATTAGCACATGCTGGAGACCACATCGTATCTTCTAAAAATGTGTACGGAGGTACTTACAATCTATTAAAACTTACATTACCTCGTTATGGAGTAGATGCAACTTTTGTAGATCCAGATAACTTTGAAGAAATTGAACAAGCTATTACAGATAAAACTAAAGCACTATTTGTAGAAACTTTAGGAAATCCATTAGCAAACGTAGCAGATTTAGAAAAATGGGCTGAAATTGCTCACAAACACAAAATCCCATTAGTAGTAGATAACACATTTGCTAGTCCGTACTTAATCAATGCATTTAGCCATGGCGTAGATATTATCGTTCACTCTGCGACTAAATTCATCGGTGGACACGGAACATCAATTGGTGGTGTTATCGTAGACAGTGGTAAATTTGACTGGGAAGGTAGTGGTAAATTCCCTCAATTAGTAGATGAAGATCCAAGTTACCACAACTTAAGTTATACAAGAGACGTAGGAGCGGCTGCGTTTATCACAAATGTAAGAACACAATTATTACGTGACACAGGAGCAGCATTATCACCATTCAACGCGTTCCTATTATTACAAGGATTAGAAACATTATCTCTAAGAGTAGAACGCCATGTAGAAAACACTAAAAAAGTAATAGACTTCTTAGAAAAACACCCTAAAGTAGAATCAATCAACTATCCTGGATTAGAAGGAAATAAATACTATGAATTAGCTAAGAAATACTTACCTAAAGGTAGTGGTTCAATCTTCTCATTCGATGTAGTTGGTGGAGAAGAAGCAGCCCGTAAAGTAATTGATAGTTTAGAAATATTCTCTAACTTAGCGAATGTAGCTGATGCAAAAAGTTTAGCAATCCACCCTGCTTCAACTACACACGGTCAATTAAGTCCAGAAGAATTACAATACACAGGAATTACTCCTGCGCAAATTAGATTATCAATCGGTCTAGAAAACGCAGATGACTTAATCGAAGATTTACGTTTAGCATTAGAAAATATCTAAGAGAAAAGTTTCACGAGAAACAATAATTTAAACTAATTAATATTTTATTAAAATTTGTGGATTAAGACAGATTACTAAATACCCTTGACAGCCATTTATTTTAATACTATATATTTAAAATAACATCTTAATCCACAATTTTCTCTTTTTGAGTAGAGGTTGTTTAGGAGTATGAAATAGAAGCGAGGCAGCGTGGAAATTTCATTTAAACTCCTTCCTAGACAATCTCTGCTTTTTATTGTGTTAAAATTAACGAAAAGATATATTTTTTTGTAGAATATATCTTAAGAAGGCTGTTTATGATATAATTTTAGTAATAATAGTAACTAAGGGGTGAAAACATGTATAAAGTAATGATAGTAGAAGATGATGAAATAATTTCAAATTCAATAGCTGGATATCTACAAAAATGGCAATACGCTACGCATGAAGTCGTAGATTTTCAAAATGTAGTTAAGGAATTTGTGGAACAATCACCGGATTTAGTATTAATGGATATTAATCTCCCCTACTTTGATGGTTATTATTTCTGTGAAGAGATTAGAAAATTGTCGAAAGTACCGATAATTTTTATCTCATCTGCGAATGATGATATGAATATTGTTATGGCTATGAATATCGGTGCAGATGATTTTATAGAAAAACCATTTAAGTTAGTTGTCCTAAAGGCAAAAATAGAAGCCTTACTCCGCCGTGTTTATAATTTTAGTGGATCTTCGAATCTTGTAGTGTATAAAGATGTAATTTTTGATATGAGCCGTGATGAGGTGAAATATCAAGATAATCTCGTTGAACTAACAAAAAATGAAAGTAAAATTCTTACAGTATTATTAGAAAATAGAGAAAAAATAGTAACAAGAGAAGAAATAATTACCGCCTTATGGCAAAATGATAACTTTATAGATGAAAATACTTTGTCGGTGAATATAAACAGACTGCGTTCTAAGTTGAAAAGTATAGGAATAGATGAATTTATTACTACTAAAAAAGGTAAAGGATATATAGTCTAATGGAAATATTAAAAAGTTATTTAAAGAAAAACACAAAAGTTTATATTTTATTCGTAGTTTTTATTGCTATATTTTTCATTATGTTTTATTTATATAATTTGCCACTAGAAGCTCTAATATATACGGGAAGTTTTTGTTTTTTAGCAGCGCTTGTAGCTAGCTTTTCAGATTTTGTTAATTATAGAGAAAGTTATAAAAAATTAAAATTCCTAGAGAAAAATATTCTAAATAATCTTGAAGATTTACCGAGGAGTTTGGATATTAGGATTGACTATTATCATAAAATTATAGAGAAATTATATGAAGAGTTAGAGAAATTAACTCAGGAGAATCGACAAAAAAATACAGACATGGTTGATTACTATAGTATGTGGGTTCATCAGATAAAAACGCCGATTGCGGCGATGAATTTCTTATTAGATAATGAAGAAATAGATCGAAAAATCTTACAGCAAGAATTGTTTAAAATAGAACGTTATGTTGAGATGGTTCTGACGTATATAAGATTAGATAGCATATCATCGGATTACGTTATAACTAAGATTAATCTCGATGAAGTAGTGAAAGATAGTGTAAAAAAATATGCGACTATATTCATTAACAAAAAGATAAAATTAAACTATGTTTCACATGAAACAATGGTAATTAGTGATAAAAAATGGTTAGGTTTCGCCTTCGAACAAATACTAGGTAATAGTGTGAAGTACTCTAGCTCGGGTGGAGAAATTACTATAGAAACCTATGAAAATAAACTGGTTATAGAAGACAACGGTATTGGTATTAAAGAAGAAGATTTACCTAGAATATTCGAAAAAGGTTTTACAGGTTTTAATGGAAGATACGAAAAAAAATCTAGTGGTTTAGGTTTGTATTTATGTAAAAAAACTCTAGATAAACTAGGTCATCATATTGAAATTTCTTCAAAAGTAGGCGAAGGAACTAGGATAGAAATCACATTCCCGAAAGAAGATACTTTAAGGGATTAGATAAAAAAATCAATAAGAAATCCTCTTGAGAGTTAGATTAATTTAATTCTCAAGAGGACTATTTTGCTTTACGCTATCTAATAGTTATCTACTAAAATTCATTAATTAAAATGTTTAATAACATTTAAAACACTATAATTTGCATATTTATTAAGATGCTCAAGAAATAGGTTTAGCTGTTCGTTAGTTTTGAAGCGTGATTCCAAGAGATAACAAGAAATCCCGGATGTACGGTAGTGATTAAGAATATGTTTTTTATTTTTTTCTATATAAGATAAATATTGTGTATGGATAGATGAAGTCATGGTTGTTAAAATAAAGACATGAATGGGGTAATCTGTTTTTGATAAATTTGTTTGAATTGTATACTTCTTAATAATTTCATCTTCTTCCAATTTTATTAAGCGTTGAGACACAGTTGGGGCAGAAAGATGAACCTGCTCTGCAATATCTTTAACTTTAATTCGAGAATTCATCTCTAAAAGTTTCAAAATTTCTTTATCTGTATGATCAATCATGAACTTCCTCCTAAAATGTAAAAATTAATGCCTTTTTCCTTTTTTTTCGTAAAGACTTCCTGATTATTATACTGTAAAATAATAGAGTAATCAACTTAATAGCAAGTAAGGAAAAAATTTACATAGAAATTAATGCAGTAGTATTGTTTTAATTTGGGATAAATTAATCTTGAAAAATATGAGATTACTAGAAATAATATTCGGTTAGAATACAAATAGCATACTAACTAGAAACAGTATAAATAGAAAGTGAGAATAGATATATGAAAATAAGACAAATACGAAATGCTACATTGAAAATCAATTTTGCAGGTAAAATAATCCTAGTGGACCCTATGCTTTCTAAAAAAGGAGAACTTCCTCCTTTTGGACCACCGATTCTTCCTTTATATCCTGCATCAGGAAATATGGAAAATAATCCTTTAGTGGAATTACCTATTCCAGTTGAAGAGTTGTTAGATAATGTTGATGCAGTGATTATAACACACTTACACGAGGATCATTGGGATGCAGCAGCAGTGGAGTTAATAGATAAAAATATGCCTTTATACGTGCAAAATGAAGAAGATGCCGAAAAATTAGGAGAACAAGGATTTAAAAATATTTATGTTTTAGGACACCAAACTGCTCTTGATGATATTCTATTAACTTACGTAGAAGCTAAGCATGCGAGTAATGATCAAATGCTTGCTGTTGTTGGTAAATCTTGTGGTGTAATCTTTGAGCATAAAGACGAACCCACTACTTACCTTTTAGGGGATACAGTATGGTATGAGAATGTGGAAAATACGTTGAAAAAATATCAACCAAAAGTAGCTATAATAAATGCCGGAAATAATCAGTTTTCAGAAGGCGGTCCACTTGTCATGGGAGCTGAAGGTGTTCATGAAGTACACAAAACTCTTCCATCTACTATGCTTTTTGCTACGCATATGGAAGCTGTTAATCATGCTTTCTTGACTCGTGAAGAATTAGCTAATTATGCAGAGAAACATGGTTTCAGCAATCAGTTAACTATTCCAGCTGATGGGGAAGAAATTGTTTATTAAAGAGAAGTAGGGTTAACTTATAAATCTATAAGCTGTTGGGAGTGACTCGACAAAATCGTGAGTTAGAAGAAACACGATTCTGTCGAGTCACTTTTTGTAGTGATTTATTAGATATCTAAAAAGCCACTTGATATATATATATATTATAATGTATATAAAATTATTTTCTAACTAATAGGATAAATTATCTGAAAACTATCTTGTTTAAGTTTATTTTATTTGATAGAATAGTAGTAAGGTATAAGGAGGGAAAAGATGAAGCAGTATTTAAAGAAGAGATATTTAGAAAATAGTTTGTTACTTTTACTAATTATTTTTGGAGGAGCATGTAAGGTTGTCGCTGCGTATTTTATAGGGGATGGATTTAACGAATTAATCAAGTCGAATACCGATGGCTTTTTCCATAATATAGCCTATGCAGGTATAGTGTTTTTATTATTTTTAGTTTCTATTTATATAAAAATTCCGTATGAAAACTATGTAGTGCAAAAAATGATAACTGATATTCGATGTGATGTCGTTGATGCAATTTCTAAAAATAACTATGCTAATTTCAATAAGAAAAATAGTGGTGATTACATATCATGGCTTAGTAATGATTTGATGATTGTTGAGGAAAAAGGATTTGGAAATTTTTATCAGAGTATTACAGCGATAATAGAGACACTTTTAGCTATAGTCGGACTGTTTGCATTCCACTGGTCGATTATCGTCTTCTCTATAGTAATGAGTGTTCTTACATTAGTTTTACCAGCTCTTGCGCAAAAATCTATTCAGAATAAAGCTCAGAGATATTCAGGGTCATTAGAAAAATTAATAAGTAAAAATACAAATTACCTACAGGGATTCGATAGTTTACTATCTTTCAATAAACTAGGAATTTTGAAAAAAATTGTAGCAAATTCTTCTAATGAAGTATTAAAAGAATCTGTGTCTCTAAGAAAAAGTGTCGGATTAGCTGGTGTTCTAGGAGGGCTAGGAAATTTAGTAGGGCAAGTTGGAGTAGTATTACTAACAGGAATACTAGCGCTGAAAAATATTGTTGGTTTTGGATCTATTTTAACAGTAGAGTCACTAACATCTACGATTTTTAATTCAGTGGGAAATATTATGAATATTACAGTAGAGTTGAATATCGTAGTGCCAATCTTTGAAAAATTCGAGAAATTCAAAGAAGAGGCTAAGGAAATTGACGATAAAGATACAGGAAAAAAATTATTAAACGAAGAAATTAAAACTATAGTATTAGAGGATGTTTCTTATAAATATGAAGAGAAAAGTGTATTAAAAAACATTTCGTATTCATTTAATAAATGTGGTAAGTACGCTATTATCGGAGAAAGTGGTAGTGGAAAATCCACATTGTTAAAATTATTGACGGGAAGAATAGAAAATTACGAAGGTGCAATTAAATTTAATGGAGAAGAACTAGAGGGAATTAGTAAGCATAGCTTGTATGATAAGATGTTATATATTCCACAAGAGCCTTATATTTTCACAGAAAGTCTAAGATTTAATATAACGCTAGGTGATGATTATGCTGATGAAAAAGTTAAAGGCGTGTTAGAAAGTGTCGGATTAGGTGAGTTTTTAACAAGTCTTGAGGATGGCTTAGATACTGAACTTGTAGAAGGTGGTAAGAATTTATCAGGTGGTCAAAAACAAAGAATAGCTCTAGCTCGTGGAATTATTAGAGAGAAAAAAGTAGTGCTGTTAGATGAGATAACTTCTAATTTGGATAAGGATAATGCAGAGAAAATAGAAGAACTTCTATTAACTAATCCAGAACTAACGGTAATTCTAATAACGCACAGACTAGATAGCAACTCTGAACAAAGATTTACAGATATATTACGATTATAATTTCCTAGGAAATAAAGTCGCTAGATATTCTTGAAATCAAATAAAAAGTAATAAATATCCCAATCTTACAAAAGTGTAAGGTTGGGAGCTTTTTTGTAAGGAAAATCGATAGAATCTGTAAGAAAAGTAAGGTAGAATATAAATATAAACAACGAGGAAGTTGTAGAAAAGTTCGAACTAGGTAGATTAGATAAAAGAATTTAGGAGTGATAAAAATGTTATTAGAAGTCAACAATGTAAGAAAAGTTTATACAACAAGATTAAGTACACAAAGTACAGAAGCGTTAAAAAATGTAAATTTCGCAGTAGATAATGGTGAATATGTAGCGATTATGGGAGAAAGCGGAAGCGGTAAGACTACTTTATTAAATATTATTGCAACATTCGATAAAGCGACATCGGGAAATGTGAATTTAAACAATTTAGATTTAAGCAAATTAAAAGATAAAGACTTAGCGAATTTCCGCCGTGACAATCTAGGATTCGTCTTCCAAGATTTCAACTTACTTGATAATTTCTCTATAAAAGATAATATCTTATTACCGTTAGTGCTAGCTAATAAAAAATATAAAGATATGGAACAAAGATTAGAGAAAGTAACTAAACCTTTAGGAATTGATAAATTAATCAACAAGTTTCCATATGAAGTATCTGGTGGTCAACGTCAAAGGGTAGCGGTAGCTCGTGCGATTATTACGAACCCTGCTCTAATTTTAGCGGATGAACCGACAGGAGCGCTAGATTCAAAATCAACAGATCAACTGTTAGAAGTTTTTGAAAAACTTAATAATGCAGGACAAACAATAATTATGGTTACGCACTCTGTGAAAACAGCAGCTCGTGCTAAACGTGTATTATTTATTAAAGACGGAGTAGTTTTCCACGAACTTAGAAAAGGAAATGCGACTACGAGTGAGATGTTCCAAAAAATTAATGATACGTTAACTTTAATGCAGGCAGGTGAGTAAGATGAGCTTCTTTTATAGCAAATTTGCTTTAAACAACCTTGTAAAAAACAAAAGATTTATAGTACCTTATGTGTTATCAGCAATTTTTACAATAATGTCATTTTATATACTTTCATCTTTAGCCTTTGGGGATAATTTAAACAAACTTCCAAACGGTATTGAGGCAACTAAACAGGTGTTAAGTTTGGGAATAATTGTTATAGCAATTTTTTCTACAATATTCTTATTTTACACTTACAGTTTTTTAGTAAAACGTAGGGTGAAAGAATTTGGATTGTATTCTGTTTTAGGTATGACGAAAAAACAAATAGCGAAAATTCTAGTGTTAGAAACAATATTTATCGCTGTAATTACAATAGTGTTAGGAATTGGATTAGGAATAATTTTTGATAAACTTATGCTGTTAGTACTATTAAAATTATTCTCAGCAACGGTTACTTTCGGCTTTAGTATTACGCCGATAGCTATAGTATTCTCAGTATTATTATTCGGAGGAATATTCTTCTTATTACTACTTTATACAGTTATAAAAATTGCAAGACTTAGAATTGTAGCCTTATTAAAGGATGAAAACAAAGGTGAAAAAGAACCAAAATCTAGATGGATTCTAGCGATAATTGGTTTAGCATTAATCGGTTATGGATATTATACAGCACAAACTGTACAAAATCCTATAAAAGCATTAACAGTATTCTTCTTCGCGGTAGTTGCGGTAATTATAGGTACATATCTAGTGTTCATGGCAGTAAGTATTACAGTGCTAAAAATCATGAAAAATAATAAAAACTTCTACTATAAACCTAAAAACTTCATCAGTGTTTCTGGTTTATTATACAGAATGAAAAGAAATGCAGTGGGATTGGCGAATATCTGTATATTATCTACGATGGTTCTTGTAACTATGGGATCAACATCGGCATTATATGCAGGTATGGAAAAATCTTACAACGAAAGATTCCCAAGACAATTAATGATTGCAGGTTATCATTCTACTAGTGATAAACTAAAAGAAATTGAAAATAATGTAAAATTATCAGCTAAAGAAGCGGGAACTGAAGTACAAGATCTAGTATCATACAATTCATTACCTATGGTAGGAAGATTAGTTGAAGATAAGTTCAATTTTGAATCAAATGTAGGTGTAGACTTAAGTAATGTTAAAATGATAGTTGTTTTACAATTAAAAGATTATAATAAATTCGCTAATAAAAATAAAACATTAGAAAGTAATGAGATTTTATTACATATCGATAAAAAAGGTGAATACAATCACCAAACTATCTCTCTAAATGGAATTGAATATAAAGTTAAAGAGAAGTTAGCAGAGTTCCCAGGAACAATTGGTTCAGATTCAGCGAATATTATGGATACATATTATGTAGTTGTTAAAGATGAGAAAGAAGCAACTAAATTAGCTATAAAACTAACAGAATTAAGTAGTAAAGAGTTAGAAAAAAGAGGAATTAGTATAGGAACAGGTACTCCTACACTTCAAAACTACGTTGCATTCAATATTAAAGACACTACTAAAGAAGCTAAGGTAATCGAAAGTTTTAAAAAACTAGAAAAACAAAGTGGTATAGAAATAGAAGGTAAAGAAGAAAATAAACTTACATTTAGAGGGGTGTTCGCATCATTCCTATTCATCGGAGTGTTTATTAGCTTTATCTTCGTAATAAGCCAAGTGGTAATCATGTACTACAAACAAATCTCAGAAGGATATGAAGATAAAGGAAACTTTGAAATCATGAGAAAAGTAGGTATTACAGATAAACAGATTAAACAATCAATAAGATCACAAGTACTGTTAATCTTCTTCTCACCGCTAATTATAGCGACATTACACACTATAGTAGCATATCCATTTATCGAAAAAATCTTGAGATTATTCTTAATAACAGATAATAGCATATTCTTACAGGCGCTTGCTGTGACAATCGTAGTCTTCGCAATCTTCTATCTAATAGTTTATGCAATAACATCAAAAATTTATTATAGAATTATAAAAGAATAGACGAAAACAAACTCCAGAGGAAAATTCTGGAGTTTGTTTATTTTGTGAAATAGCAGGGTTTTGGAAAACTTATGGTAAGACTAATGTTATTATTAGAAAAAATAATCTCCGTAGAGTATAATGAAGGTAAGAAATTAACTGGGATTATGAAAAATTAAATTAATTATGAAAAAAATAATAAATAGGGAGGTTTTCAAAATGGGAAACATAAGAAATAAAGATACGCGTCCAATGATGGATTTAGTAGCGAAAAAAGTATTTAGTAATACTGAGGTGACGGCTCAATTTGTTAGAGATTTATTGGATTTACCAGTAACTAGTGTAAAAATTCTAGATGGAACTCAAATACACGCTAAGCCATATAAAGAGCTTCTCCCATATGTAACGCATGTAGATGTGCTAGCAGAATTAGATGATGGAACACAGGTTATTATAGAAATCCAAGTGGCTATGCAGGTTGATTTTATAAAAAGATTATGGCTATATATTTGCGAACAAGTATCACAAAACTTAGACGAATATAAGGAAGAGGGAGTAGAGACGCATTATTTATCTCAAGAATTAATACCAGTTTATGCGATAGCGATAACAGAGAAATCGTATTTTAATGACAATCGACGATTCATTCATTTAGTATGAGAGATGATGATAATTGTGAAGAATTAAAAGTTAAATTTAAAGGTATAGAAGAGAAAAGAAATTTAGTTAAAATGGTGTTTTTAGAAATAGAAAAATATACTGAAAACACAACGGAAAATTACAAAAAAGTACGTTGGATAGAATTCTTCGGAAACAAACCATATACACATGAACCAGAAAAAATAATGAAACAAGCAGACAGTATAATAAATCCGAAAGAATGGACTAAGGAGGAGAAGAGTATGTTTGACGAGAGAAGAAGAGACTTTGATGGCTATTATGCTCACCTAGCTTATGTTAGAGAAGAAAAAGAACAGGCAATAGCGGAAGGACTTCAACAAGGGCTTCAACAAGGACGTGAAGAAGGAATAGAGCAGGGTATCGCACAAGAAAGAGCAAAAACAATAAGTATGTTCGTAGATTTAGTAAGAGAAGGGCACCTAACTAAAGAAATGGGGGCAAGTAAATTGAATTTAAGTGAGCAAGAATTTGAAAAATATCTAAAGTCGAAGTAGTAAAATAATACTTAATCAAAAATGCAATACATGCAAAAAGGACAGTTTTCTCTAATGAAAAAAGTTTATATGAGAACTTATAGAAGAGGTGGTTTATTGTTATCTAAATTGGCTTTATAAAAGCTTGTGGATGTTTAATAAACTGTGCGGAGACAACTCGACAAAATTGATTTCTTCGAATCATGATTTTGTTGAGTTGCTCCTTTTTTCTTTTTATTTGCATTTGGACTTTTGTTCTTATAAATATATCGAAAGAAAATAAACTCCAGAGGAGAATTCTGGAGTTTTTCGTTTTAAGGCCCACCTACAAAATAAGAGAATTATTGTTGCGGTTCTTTACTATTTTTCTCTTTTAGATAAGAAAGATAAGATAATGTTAAAGATCTCATAGTTTCATTATTTTCTAATGAGAATATGTTAATAGCTTTGTTACAAGAGTTAATAGCATCTTCAATAAGATTTTGCTCCTCAAATAATCGTGCGTGTAAATAATAATTATCTCCTAGAAGATAAAAAGATTTATTTTCTAGAGCTTTAGTAATAGCGGTAGAGTTCCAATATGTTGCATCATTTAATTTATTTAAAATTCCATAGATACGTGCAATAGAATAATAGAATGGTTGTTCAGAACTTGTATTTTGAATAACTTTTATATATGGTAAAATTTTTTCATACCAAAGAAGAGCATCTTCAAATAATTCTTTTTCTGAATAAAAATTTCCCAAAGAATTACAGATATCGCAATATAAGATAGAACCAGCTTCTACTTTTGCTATTAATGTCTTTAGATTTTTAATCGCAAGCTCCAGCTGATTTTTTATATGATATGTTGTGATAGCTTGAAACCATTCAAAATATAAAATATTTTCTGAATCAAGAGTGTTTTTATCAATGGAAGATAAAACAAAATCTAGTGTCTTATAATCTCGTTTATAAAGTAATTCCATAAGTTCATTAACTTTGAAGTTAGAAGGTTGATATTCTTTAGTATCGATATCAAATAATGCTTCTATTTCACTAGTTGGAATATTTAATTTTTTTATGATTTTGAAAAATATATCTATAGAAGGAGTAACTTCTCCTTTTTCTAACCTACTGATAATAGTTTGAGTACAAATACCTTCAGCTAATTTTTTTTGAGACATATTTAGTGATTTTCTTTTAGTTTTTATTAAGTCAGCTAATTTAAGTTTCAAAGTTTATCCGCTCCTGAGAATTAATCAAATATTACTATAATAATACTATAAATCTACTTGTAAATCAATAAACTAGAAATATACAAGTATAATCAAAACACAATAGTGTTAAAAATATATAAATATAGTGTTGACTATCTTTGTTATCTCTGATAAAATTTACATAATAAATATATTTTTAAAGTCGGAAAAAAAACTTTAAACTATAGTGTTAGGGGTGAAGATTGTGTTTAAGTTATTATTTAAACAAAAATATAGCATACTAGTATTTATTATTACGGTATTATGCGCAGCAACACAGGTTGCGACGTCTTATGGATTTAGTTTGATTATTCAGGCGACGGTAGATAAAAACTTAAGATTTATGGTGTCGGCGACTATTGCAGTTATGTTGATATATGTTGTTTTAAATACATTGGGTTATTTCAGAGCGATATACGTTGAAAAATTGATTCAAAATTTTTCTACAAGGCTTAGAAAAATAGCAATTGCGGATTTCAAGAAAAAGTTAGTCTATAACGAGAAACATAATAATGGAGCAGAATGTATAGCTTTAAATACTACTGATATCCAGCAGTTTGAGCAATACGCGGCTAATTGTTTATTTGCGATTTACAGTATATCTTTAGTTGTTATCTCAACAATTGTATTACTTAAGGTGAATATTACATTATTTATTATCTCACTTGCATTGTCTTTATTAATGATGGTTCTACCTAAGTATTTCAACAAAGCGATAAAAACAACGACAAAAGACATTTCAAAAGCTACAGAAGATTTCAATAAGGATTTAGAGAATGCGCTGGCTAGTTCAGAAATGCTAAACAATTTTTCTGCGTTGAATTTATTAGATAGAATTGTAAATGTAGGTTCAAAAAATATAAAAAATGCTAAAGTTAATAGAAAAAAATCTATTATGACTTTACAAGGATTGAATGTGACATTAAATGCAGGTAACCAAATCGCATTGATTTTCATAGCGGGATATTTCGCATATAAAGGATATATTGAATTTGCGATGATATTTGCGATATCAGGTTATACAGGGGAATTCTTTGGAGGATTGACAAAAGTAATCGAACTATATCCGAATTTCACTTCTGCAAATGAGTTGTTGAATAAGTACCCAGAAATTAAAGAAGAGAAAAGTTTACCGAGAGTCGAAAAATTAGATAAGGAAATTGTAGTTTCTAATGTCAAATATAACTACCCAGATAAAACGGTAGAATTTCCTAATTTAACTTTTGAGAAAAACAAGAAGTATTTAATAAAAGGAAAAAGTGGTAGTGGTAAATCAACATTGATAAATATTTTAAATGGTGATTTGAAAAACTATGAAGGAAGTGTAGAATGGGATAATAGAGAATTAAAACAATTTGATATTAAATCGGCAATTTCTACGATGAATCAAAAAGTACAATTGTTAAATTTATCGATCAAGGATAATATTATTTTAAACAAAGAATATAACGACAAGTTGTTTAGAGAAGTTCTGGAAAATTGTAAGTTAGTTGATGTTATTGATAATTTAGAAGAAAAAGAAAATACAATACTAGACAATAAAAATTTAGCTTTATCAGGTGGACAGTTGCAGAGATTAGGATTAGCGAGAAGTTTATATCATAAAAAAGATGTATTCATAATCGATGAAGGTACAGCTAATTTAGATAGTAAGTTGGCAGATGATATTGAGGAAATAATATTAAAAGATAAAGAAGCTACAGTTATTATGATAACTCATAGAAATAGTGAAAAAATCGAAAACTTAGCAGATAAAGTAATAACATTAGGTAGCTAGAAGAAAAAGAAGGTAAGATTAAAAAAATCTTGAACCTTCTTTTTTATTGGGTGGGCATGTATTTTTGTTCTTATAAAATAGAAAATATAAGAACAAAAGTACAATTGAAAGAAAAGGTGCTATAGGATTGATATTTTAAAATATTTTCAGGAGCAAAAGAAAAATGCTAAGGGCGGCAACTCAAAGCGTAAGTGATCTTTAATATTTCCCAAAAGGGTGGACGATGTCTCAACCGTTCGCCCTTCCTTTGAAGATATTATATCAAAGAACTATAGAAAAGGAAATAAATGTGAGAAGATTATTACAAGAAGCGTTAAAAGAAGAATTTAGTATGTAAATATAAAGATAGCAATTCAGAAAAATAATAAAACCGAGTTGTTGTCTTTTCTAATGTATATACACAAATAAAAGCGAGAACAAAATGTTTATCTCAAGAGAACATCCACCATAGAAAACTACAAGAAGCTGTGTTTCTGAAAAAGACAACCTAGAGTGAAGTTTTATCGCCGGTGTACTTCTAACAAGGACAACGATGTGAAAATTTAAATATCTAGGAATGAATCTAAAATTTCATTTTCCGAACATTCTCTGTATTTTTGAATATTTTCATAACAATAAACCTTAAAGCTATTTTTTAATTTACCTATATAGTATAATAAAAAAGGCATAATTGATAATTAGTATCAATATAGATAACTAGAGCCTTTTTTATAAAAAGAGTGAATGGGAGTTATTCAAAAATTGTGATTTCGTAGAAATCAATTTTGTCGAGTCCCCTCCATAAAGATTATTAGACATCTAAAAAGTTTTTATAAAGCGAATTTAGATATCAATAAACTACTACGTCTATGAATTATCATATGCGCTTTTTTAAAATTTATGACTTTTGGGTCACCCCTTTACAGGCTATAGACAAATGAAAATTATGTATGAGTCAACAGCCTATTTTTAATGAGAAAAAAATAATAAGACGATATACAAATGCAAATTATTATGATGAATCTAGATTAAGATGTTTGTATAAAGAAGAAAAGAAACAGTAGAACATAGTTTTTCAGATTCAAAATGAAATCATGGATATAGATATGCATAATATAGAGGGAAAAGTCAAAGTACAGTCGTACGCTTGGTTGTCTTGTTGAACTCAAAATATGTAAATAATAGCACTAAGAGAGATATAATCCTTACTGATACTCGGCAATATAGCTTATTTTTTGAAAAATGACCAAAATATTAATATTTGCATTGATATTTTGGTCGTTTTATCAACAAACTGAAAATTCTAAGTAACAAATATCGATGTTACTTAGAATTTTTTGTTTGTTATTTTGCTAAATTTACAATAGCTTTATTATTCTTGTTGTTGTAAGAGATGTAAGTAAGAGTTAAGAATATTATTCCTAAAACAACTAAGATTAATATAGAGTTGTTGTAAATTCCATCAGTTAAACCACCAAGAACAGCGTGGCGAACTGCTATGTCACCGTAGTAAACAGGTGTGAATGGAATTAATCCACTGTATAGAGATGGTAACATTTCTTTAGGGAATAGTGGTGTAGTTAGAACGAATTGTAAAGCTACAAATCCGATACTAATAGCATTACCAACTTTTCCAAATGTATATGATAAGAAGTGTGTTATTATCATAAACACGATTCCAGAAATTATTAATCCGAAGAAGTACATTCCGAAGTTTTGTATTCTAAAGTCGAATAATAATTTCATCGCTACAACTTCGATAAGTGTAGCTAATGCTGCAAATATAGACATTGATGCAATTCTTGAAGTGAATAGACTGTTTGTTGACTCTCCGTATTCTGCTTTACGAGCTGGGAATAGGATGTTAAATGCCGCAGCTGCGATAAGTAGTCCGAATACTAAGAAGAATGGAGCCATTGCGTTACCGTAGCTAGTTTCTTCTGAGATGTCGCTAATGTTAGTTTTAATTGGGTTAGACATCATGTCTACGTTTTTGTCTCCAGTTTTAGCTGATGTGATTTTATCAGCTCCGCTAGATAGTTTATCTGCTAATAAACCAGAACCGTCTCTAGCTTTATCTAATCCTGCGATTAACTCAGGAGCTTTAGCTTGCATGATTGTAAGAGCGCTGTAAAGTTTCTCAGATCCAGCTTTAGCAGTATTAAGTCCGTTAAGTAATTCTGGGGCTTTAGCCTGCATAGCAGAAAGTCCGCCGTGAAGTTTGTTAGATCCAGCTTTGGCACTGTTAACTCCGTTAATTAATTCCGGAGCTTTAGCTTGCATAGCAGCTAGTCCGTTAGAAAGTTTTTCAGATCCTTCTTTCGCCGTGTTAACTCCACCTATTAGCTCTGGGGTTTTAGTTTGCATGATTGTAAGAGCACCAGAAAGTTTTTCAGATCCGACTTTAGCAGTGTAAAGTCCATTAAGTAGTTCCGGAGCTTTAGCCAGTATAGCAGCTAATCCATTAGAAAGTTTTTCAGATCCTTCTTTCGCAGTATTAACTCCGCTTATTAATTCCGGAGCTTTGGCTTGCATAGCAGCTAGTCCGTTAGAAAGTTTTTCAGACCCTTCCTTCGCAGCATTAACTCCGTTGATTAACTCCGGAGCTTTAGCTTGCATAGCAGCTAATCCGTTAGAAAGTTTTTCAGACCCTTCTTTCGCAGCATTAACTCCGTTGATTAACTCCGGAGCTTTAGCTTGCATAGCAACTAGTCCGTTAGAAAGTTTTTCAGATCCAGCTTTAGCGCTGTTAAGTCCGTTAAGTAGTTCCGGAGCTTTAGCTTTCATATCAGTTAGTCCTTGATATAATTTTTTACCACCGTTATCAAGTTCTTTAATACCGATGCTTAATTCTGGAAGTTTAGCTTGAAGTTTGTTAAGTCCTGCATTGATTTTTGCATTTCCATTAACTAAAGCATCGATTCCACTAGCTAGTTCCGGAAGTTTTCCGTGCATTATGCTGATACCACCGTCTAGTTTATCGAATCCAGCTTGTAATTCAGATCCTTTAGTTGCAAGTGTTCCTACACCTTGTGCTAGTTCACCTGTAGTCATTGATGTAGTAAGAGCACTTACACCGTTAGTGTAATTTGTTACTCTGTCTTTAAGTTTTGGAGTGGCGCTAGCAAGTTGGTTAAGACCATTTGCTAAATCCCCTGTTGTTAGAGAAGATACAGTTGCATCTACTCCACCTTTATATTGGTTAAATCCTGCCATAAGGGTAGGAGTTTTTTCATTCATTATTGTTAGTCCAGCTTTTAATTGATCACTGCCAGCAGAAAGTTTACCGACAGCGTCTTTGATGCTAGAAAAACCACTAATTGTTCCTTCAAGTTCAGAAGAAAGTGTATTTACATCGAATTTATCAAGTTGAGTTTGGATATAATTCAATCTTCCTACACGATATTTCATACTTGAATATTTTGAGTTTACGCTAGATACTGCTGAAGAAAGCTCAGCTTTAATCTGGCTATTGTTGTTACTGCTACTATTTTGAACAGTAGTAGTTGGTTGAGCAGTAGGTGCTGGTGTAGTAGCAACATCATTACGAGCAGCAGCAAGTATGCTTGCTTTTTGCTCAGGTGTTAATTGCATTGTTGATAAAGTTTGCTCCAAGCTTGAAAAATTAGTAGCCGTAGGAGCAGGTGCAGGAGCTGCTGTAGTTGTAGTAGTAGATTGAGTTTCTATACGATCTACAAGAGCTTTTATAGATTCTAGTTGAGAACCTAATTCTGCAAAAGCACTGTTAAGTGGATTAAAATGAGTTCTATAAGTAAGTTTTAATCCTTTAAGTTTATCTAATGTTGAATTTAGATTAGATTTTTTAGCGGCTAAATTACTATCGCTAGGTAAGTTAGCATTCAATGCGTTTAATCCTGTATTTAGCTTATTAGCTCCATCTACAAGTTTTGGAGTACTTTCAGAAAGTTTAGCAACTCCATCTCCTAACGCAGCTCCACCTGCAGTAAGTCTATTAAGATCATCTTTTTTAGCTGCAAGTCCAGAGTTGATTTGAGAAATACCGTCTGATAATCTATTGATTCCATTGTTTAATGTAGCACTTCCGGCGTTAAGTTTTTCTAAATCTTCTTTTTTAGCTAGTAATTTTTCGTTAAGTGTAAGAACACCGTTAGTATATTTTAAAAGTCCAGCTTGGAATTCTTTGCTTCCGTTGTATAAAGAGTTGAAACCAGAAGTAAGCATAATGCTTTTAGCTTTGAATGTATCGAAACCTATAGTAAGTTTATTAGAACCTTCGGTTAGTTCGTTTACACCAGAGATTAATGCGTCTTTTTTATCATTTAATGAACTTAGACCTTCTGATAATCTTTCAGCTCCACTTTGTAATTGAGATACTCCATCACCAAGTTTAGCTCCCCCTTCGCTAAGACGAGAAAGTCCGTCAGTTAGACGTTTAGAACCGTCAGAAAGTTCGTTAACTCCATTGTTAAGTCTTTGTCCCCCTTCACTAAGGCGAGAAAGTCCATCAGTTAGACGTTTAGAACCATTAGAAAGTTCATTGATTCCATTACCAAGTTTAGAACTCCCATCGCTAAGGTGAGAAAGTCCATCAGTTAGACGTTTAGAACCGTTAGAAAGTTCGTTAACTCCATTGTTAAGTCTTTGTCCCCCATCGCTAAGGCGAGAAAGTCCATCAGTTAGACGTTTAGAACCATTAGAAAGTTCATTGATTCCATTACCAAGTTTAGAACCCCCATCGCTAAGGCGAGAAAGTCCATCAGATAGACGTTTTGAACCATCGGCAAGTTCATTAATTCCGTTACCGAGTTTTATTCCGCCATCGTTAAGACGATAAAGTCCGGCAGTCAGTCTCCACGATCCTTCAGATAGTTGGTTAATACCACTGCTAAGTCTTAGTCCTCCATCGCTAAGACGAGTTAGTCCGTTAGAAAGTCGACCAGAACCGTCAACAAGTTGGTTAATGCCGCTGCTAAGTCTTTGCCCTCCATCGCTAAGGCGACCAAGTCCATTAGAAAGTCGACCAGAACCATCAGCAAGTTGGTTAATACCACTGCCAAGTTTTTGTCCGCCTTCACTAAGTCTTCCAAGTCCGTTGTTTAATGTATTCGAAGCATCGGCTGCTTTATGAAGAGACTCTCCAATCTCAGAAAATTTACCGTATAAAGTAGCTGTATAAGTTTTTACAACTTGATCCTTAACTGTGTTTGTTAGGTTACTTGCTACAGTTTCCATGATTTTCTCACCATTTTTACTTTTCGTAAAATTGGTAGTAAAGTCGATGTTCATTTTTTCTGGATTATCGTTTGATAAAGATGTAGCATTCTTAGAAAAGTTCTGTGGAATTGTAACTACCATATAGTAGTCACCTTCGCGTAGTTCTTTATCGGCTGTATCTTTATCGACGAATTGCCAATTTACTTTTTTATTTTCTTTTAATTTATCGACCATTGAATTCCCAACTTCTAGAGTTTTTCCATTAAAATCTACTTTTTGGTCTAGATTAACAACCCCGACTTTCATATTTCCGGTGTTGTCATATGGATTCCAAACGGATTTTAGGAAAGTTCCTGAATATAAAACAGGAACTAGAAGAACGGTAGCCATGGTAGCTTTTAACCCTTTACTCTTTAAAAGGCTACTAAATTCTTTTTTTATCATAATTCCTCCTAAGAAATTTCGTTGGCGAAATTCCATTATATTGAATTTGATGATATGGTTTCATATCACTTAAGATATTTTACAACCTTATATACTAAAAGTCAAAATATTTTATAGTAATAGTGAAATTATAATGTTTAATATTGAAGTATATTATGTATAATGGGGATAGGAATTATAACTATTCAATAAGTATTCTGTCCGGAAAAACTCGCTATTATTGACTTTGCAGTGAATAGTATAATTATTATGTAATCTTATGAAAAAATATATATTAATTAAAATAAATTTGTTGAAATATAATAGAAATAATCCTAATTAATGAAAAAAATAATTCACTAATAAAATAGAAAAATCTGAGAATATTAGACTTGAAATATGAAATTGATAGAGATAATAGATATAAATATAAAAAAACAGCTATCTCTATTTGGTGGATAACTGTCTTTAAATTCATATTATTGTTTAGGCTGTTGCGTGAGCAATTTTATGTTCTAATAAATTTTCAAAGCAAATTTGTGCATCTTTTAAGTCTTTTGGATCTGGATGTTTTTTAGATTCTTTAACCATATCAACAAGATCCGGTGTAACCTTATGAATAAAGTTTGGGTCATGCCAAGTAAGGATTTTGAAAACTATCATAACCTTCGGATCAACTTTACCTTGGCAAACAAATGTTTCGTGGATTCTATTGTTTCTTTCTTTCATAAATGCGATGTAATTGTTAATAGAATCATCAGCGTGATAATGTTCACGAGGAACACCACAAGTTAAGAATAGAGCGACATCTTTTCCGTGTATCTCTTGTTGATCTACAAAACGTTGCATATTTTTATTAGCATTTGTTTTATCTGTCCATGCTCCTAAAATATAAAAGTCGTATTCTTTCTCTAGTTTTTTTCGTTGTTTTTTTATGTCGAGTAAATCTACTTCCCCTTGATCTTTTATCTGTTCATAGATGGCCTCGGCTACTTTTTTAGTATTTTTTGTTTTACTAGAATAAGCAAGTAAAATTTTCATAATTTAGCCTCCTACTTAGGATATGTAAATAATTATCCTGTAAGTTGATTCCGTATTTATTAAATCTATATAATTATTATATCAAAAATAATTATCGATTTAAATAGTTAATTGAAAATAATAATCAATTATGATTTTATTTTTTAAAAAATAAAAATAAATTGAAAATTTAACTTGAGAAAGTACTATTTACAACGTAAAAATAAGAAAAAATTAATTGTTTATGATAAAATACTTATTAAGAAATATTGCGAGGATGGATAGAAATAATAATGGATAAATTATTTGAAGTATCAAGTTATGCATCATTTATAGTGTACCATATAGAAGCGATGGATAAAATCAAAGTTCCTAAAAGAGTGATACGCGAGTATGTAAATCTTCAAAAAACAGTGAACAATTTCCCGACAGAGTTAAACTATATATGTAGTTTTTATGATGGAAAAACTGGAAGTAGCGGAACTTTGTTTGAAAATACTGTAGAAGGGAATTATATTTTATCTTATACAGGCACGAATTTTTACTTTGATAGACAAAAAGATATGTATGCTGATGTTGTAGGGATTTGTTTAGGTCAAGGGGAACACTTAACACCGTGTTACAGATTTTATACACGTATGAAGAAGAAATATGGTGATAATATTATTTTAACAGGTCATTCACTAGGAGGAAGTATCGCGCAACGTGTTGCCATTGAGTATGATGTACAGCGAAGTATCGTTTTTAATGCGGCTCCGATATATTTAATCGGAGGTATAGATATTTTTATGGATAGGGAAAAAGACGGTGAACTGTACGCTGCGCGTATGAAAAAATATCTTAGAAATGTAAAGAAAACAGCTATTAAAACAGCAATTTTTACAGGAGATGTGAAGAGAGTTGTTTCTGAATATGATATATTTACAAGAATTTCTGAGCTGTTATCAATTGGATACTATGTGGGTGATGAAATTATAGTTAAAGAAGCAGGGATGCATGGTATTAAGAGTTTTTTAGACATATATAAGAAATCATTTGATGTGAGTTTTGAGAAAAAAGAAGATGAAAGTTTCTTATCGGGTGAATATAAGGATTTTAGTTTAGCTGAAGTAAATATATTGAGTAATTTTTCTGAAGAACGTATAGCAGAATTAGAAAATCAATTTAATGCACTTCTTACTAGTGATACCGTAATATCTAATTTGAATAAAAATCCATATAATGTTAATTTTGAATTTTTTATAAAATCAATATTAGAAAATATAGAGAGAGCTAAAGAGAAGTTAGGAGATATACAATAGAATAATAGTTCAAGAGATAAGTTTCTTTATTTTAAAAGGGATGCTACTTGTACAATACAGGATGCCATACACTTGTTTAAACTAAATATATATGTGTCTAGAATTTTGGGTATATATTATTTCGCTGGAATCATGATTTTTGAGTTGCGTCCATTGATATTTTAGGTGTCATAATATTCCTATTATTAAATCGTTTGCGTAAAGTTGTAACTTATCAAAAAAAAATGATATAATATAGTTGGCTATATATATTCTTACAGCGGTGCAAGAATATATTATATAAACTATTTTAAATAAATAAAAGTGTACTTTAAAGTATTTTTTTATAAAAAATATAGTGAAGAGGGGCTGATCCAAAAGTCCAAAATTTTAACAGAGTGTATATGAGAACTCATAGACGCAGTGGTTTATTGATATCTAAATTCGCTTTATAAAAGCTTTTTAGACATCTAATAAACTTTGCGGGGGTGACTCTAAAAAATCGATTTCTATGAAATCACGATTTTTGAGTCACTTCCTAGTGTAAATCTAAGGAGGAAGAAAATGGCAGAATATAAAATACTAGTAGTCGATGATGAAGAGCCGATTGCTAACATATTAGATTTTAATTTAAAAAAGGAAGGCTATGATGTAATAGTCGCTAATGATGGAGAGAAAGCAGTAGAACTTGCTTTTAATGAAAATCCTGATTTAATTTTACTAGATTTGATGTTGTCAAAAAAAGATGGAATGGAAGTATGTAGGGAAGTACGTGCTAAAAAGAATATTCCAATTATTATGCTAACGGCAAAAAATAGTGAGATAGATAAGGTTTTAGGTTTAGAATTTGGAGCTGATGATTATGTAACTAAACCATTCTCAACACGTGAGCTTATGGCTAGGGTTAAAGTAAATCTTCGTCGCGTGATTAAGCAACAAGAAGAGATTGTGGAAGAGAAAAATGGTAGTGATCTTGTGATTAAAGATATTGTTATTTATCCAGAAGCTTATGTTATTAAGAAAAATGGTGAGGAAATTGATCTTACACGCAGAGAATTTGATTTATTCTATTATCTTGCTCAACACCGAGGACAAGTTTTAACACGTGAAAACCTATTGCAAACAGTATGGGGGTATGACTACTTCGGTGATGTTAGAACAGTTGACGTGACTGTGAGAAGATTGCGTGAAAAAGTAGAAGATGATTCATCGCAACCTGAATATATAATGACACGTCGTGGTGTAGGTTACTTTATAGGTGAAGAGTAATGAATTTTTTCGGTAAGAAATTTAAGAAAAGATTCTTTTCATCAATCCGAACTAAGTTCGTAATAGTATATGTATTAGTTAATATAATATCATTACAACTTATTGGGTTGTTCTTTACAACACAATTAAGAAATAGTAATATATATACATTTGAACAGAATATTATGGAGCAAGAAAAAATCCTTAATTACCATGTTCGAGAAGAAATCGATAAAATTAATGGAAAGAATGCAGAAGACTCGAAGGTTTTGGAGAATAATACCGATCAAAACGACAGTACAAATGGTAGTCGTGATTCAAAAAGTGGAATTGCAAAACTGGTTAGTGAATTTAATATTCAAAAATTATTGTTAGTTAATGTTATAGATAATGATTCGAAAATTTTAGCGAGTTCTTCAAAAAATGGAAATGATGAGTATCTTGCTAAGAGATCGTTTGATCCACTTGTAAGCCAAGTTATAAAAACAGGGGAAAGTACGAAACAGATTCAAAATAATGCTGATAGTAATAAGCGTGTTTGGATCTATGTGAGTCCTGTAAAAAAAGATAATGAGGTTGTGGGCGTAATCTCTCTTATGGCAGATATAGAAAGTGTGTATCAAGAGGTGAATAGTATTTCGAGAATCTTCATAGTGGGAACTATATTATCGATATTAATTACTACTGTTATAGGATTTGTTGCTTCAAAAACTGTAACGAGTTCCATTGAAAAAATGAGTTCTCAGGTTAAGAAGATGGCGTTAGGAAATTATGGTACGGTAGTTGGTATAGATACAGATGATGAAATCGGTGATCTTGCTAAAGTATTTAATCAGATTTCTAAGAGAATTGAAGAAGAACAGGCTGTAACTGAGATAGAGCGTAGGAAACTAGCGACTATTATCGAAAGTATGATGGACGGGATTATTACAACTGATAATAATGGAAGGATAATTCTGATAAATACCAGTGCAGAAGATATGCTAGGTGGACGTGATGATGAAATTTTTATAGGAAAAGATGTTCTGAAGATTCTTAATATCACGGAATATGAAAGTATAGAAGAGATATTAGAAGCTGAAGATAGTCTTCTTGTTAGTACTTCAAAAACTGATGATGAGCTCCTTTTACGAGCGGAAATTTCTAAGATTGAAAAAGAAGATACAGAAGATTTAACGCAAATGTCTACGGAATTAGAAGGATATATTATAGTACTTTATGACGTAACAGATCAGGAACGTCAAGAAAAAGAACGCCGTGAGTTTGTATCGACTGTATCTCATGAGCTTCGTACACCTCTAACGACTATGAACAGTTATATTGAAGCGTTAGAAGAAGGTGTGCTTGAAGATAAGGAGCTTGCTCCTCAGTTTATAGATACTATTCATAAAGAAACTACGCGTATGATAAGAATGGTAAACGAACTAATGCAGCTTGGGAAAATGGATATCAAAGAAGAGCATTACGAAAAAGAATTTATTGACATAAATAAAATGCTTGAACAAATTACAGATAGGTTTGCGTTGACACATCCAGAGAAAAACTTCATAAAACATATTTCTAAAACACCGATATTTGTTGAAGGGGATCAAGATAAACTTACGCAAGTGTTCGATAATATCGTTAATAATGCGATAAAATATTCTCCAAACGGTAAGAATATTACAATAAGAGTTAGACAGAATTACCATCATAATAGGGTGAGTATATCTATAAAAGATGAAGGGGTAGGAATACCTTTAGTGCATATTGATAAAATCTTTAATAGATTTTATAGAGTTGATAAGAGTAGACAAAGAAGTATGGGTGGAACAGGTTTAGGATTAGCTTTAGCTAAGACTATTGTAGAAGCTCATAAAGGTCGTATTTGGGCACAAAGTAGAGAAGGTTATGGAAGTATAATATTTGTAACACTACCTTGTGAACAAATAGATGATGAATGGTTATAGAGGTGAGTAGTATGAGAAGTAGAAAAAAGGAAACTGTAAAATCAGTAATTTTAGGTATACTTGTTTTACTAAGTTTAACTTTATCTTATCTTATTATTACTTATCAACCAGATTATGAAATTTTCACAAAAAGATCTACTCAAAAATCAGCTGATTCAAATAAAAATAGTCTTTTGAACTTCCTTATACCAGATAGTGTAGTGAAGAATCAGGAAGGAACAAGGGAAGAAACTATAATTCAAAATACAATAACAAAAGTGGCGAGTGTAGAAGCTGTAAAAAATAAAAAAGCTCTAAAAGAGTTACTATTGCTACTTTCGGATAGTGAGAGTACGGAATCTAGGGTTAGAAACCGTAATATAGAAGATATTACGTCAAACAATGTTGAAAAAATATTGATAAATTATCAAGTTACCTTAGATTCAGCGCTACTTAAACCATTATTCTTTTCTGAAGATAATTCAAATGTGAGTTTAGAGTTTGATACTATAGTTTTATTAAAAGATAGACCTAATATGATTTATCTATATAAAAAAGATGATAAAAACTATCTTCAAATTACTTTAAAACAAGATATATATGAAAAAATAAATAGTAAATTCAATGAGAACAAGCAAAATTATGCTAAGTATAGTTTGAATAATAGATTCATATATTTAAAAGAAGGTGATGAGGATAATGTTATTGATGAATATAGTGCTGAAGATGTTAATTTAAATAGACTGGCGAAAGATATTTTTGAGAAAAAAGATAATCTTAGAATTAGTAATGAAGATGAAGTGACTGATGGATATGGAATATTAAGAGTTATGAACAATAGGTTGGTATATACAAATCCATCTAATGAAGGTGGTCGTGAGGTAGGTGCTACAATTGCTATAAATAATACTATTAGCTTTTTAGAGTTAGGTTATGTTGGAGACACTAATTATCAATTAACAACCGCTTTAGAAGGAATTAGCATTTTTCAAGAAGCATATAAAGATTCTATAGCTTTTAGTAAAGATGGTCATGCTGATATTATTTCAGAAGATAATAGTAGTGGAATATATAAGTTAACTTCTCCGAAGAAATTAACTAAGACTTATCTTTCATCGAAAGAAGCGGAATTGTATTCTGTAGAAAAAACGGAGTATGTAATAAATTATCTTTATGAGAGAGTTAATTTGAAAGAAATAGGCGATATAGTTTTAGGATATGATAAAACTTACAACAAAGATAGAAACAGTTTTAGTTATACCCCTGCATGGTATGTGAAGTATAATGATAGATATGTAAGCTTCAAAAAACTAAAAGAAATGATAGACAAGGGAGAGAGACTATGAATTGGGGCAAGATGAAAACATTATTTATTTACCTATTTGTTGCTTTAAATGCGGTCTTACTAACTTTTTATGTCTATACAGTTCAAAAAAATAAAACCGAAATTGTCCAAGAAAAAGAAATCATAGAGCGTTCTATGAAAAATGATAATATAACTGTTGAAGAGAATACAACAAAACGTGATAATCTTGGTTATGTTAATGTAACTATTTCCGACTTAAAAGATTTTAAAAGAGAAGAGAGTGGAGTGAAATTTGAAGTTGAAAATGTAGATAAAACATCAACTCTAAAGGTTAGTTCAGAAGATGCTATAACTAATGTTAACAAAGGCAGTTATAGAGCGGAACTAGACTCATTTTTACTTGAAAAATTGAAGTTGAGTGCAAATTATATATTTTCTAGTTATAATTCTAATAAAAATGAGGTTATTTATGAACAACAGATTGACAGTTTTAGAGTATTTTCTAATAAAAATGCTAGGATAGTTTTTAGTGTTGAGAGTAATGGAGATATAAAACATTTTACTTTAACAGGAGTTTCTAACATAAGAAAAGATAAAAATGAAACTCTAGTTACCTCTAATCAAGCTATAAATAGGTTATATCATGAAGATTTAATTCCAAAAAATTGTAGAGTTCGTGCTACATTAGGATATTATACTTACATTTCACAAACAGAAAACCAAGTATTAATACCAACTTGGAATGTTGAAATAAGTGATAAAGATGGTCAGGTGAGCAATTATTATGTAGATGCTATAAACTTGAATATTTTAAACAGAAAAGGACATAGTTCATAGATAGGTATAAAAAAGCTATCCACCACTTTATTGTGATGGATAGCTTTCTTTTAGATATGTTATTAGTCTGCTAAGTAAGAACGTAACATCCAAACATTTTTTTCTAATTGAGTTTTTAGACCTAATGCTAAATCAGAAGTACCTTGATCTCCTTCTTCTTCAGCTACACTCATAAGGTGAGTTAAGTCGTTGATTAATAGTTCGAAATCGTGGAATACAGCTGCAACCATGTCTTTAGTTGTTTCTTTTTCAGTTGCTTCTTTGATTGTTGCGATTTCTAAAGCGCCTTTAAGTGTAGAAACTGGGCGTCCTCCGATTGCTAATAATCTTTCAGCAACTTCATCTAAAGATTCAGTTGTGTAGTTGTAGTAGTTTTCAAATACTTCGTGTAGTGTGTAGAAGCTACGTCCTTTTACATACCAGTGGAAGCTGTGTAATTTTGTGTATAATACTGTTAAATTTGCTACAAGTTTATTTAATTCTGTTGTACGTGTCATATTAAATTCTCTCCTTTATTTTGTAATTTATGCTTAAATTATAGCACCATAAGTACGTTATGTAAAGTTTATAGACTTATAATAGTTATTGAGAATTATTATCTAAAATAAAAGTTGATTTGACAATGTTTTCCAAGGCGAAAAATTATTAATGATAATCAGTATCGAAGGCAGTTGTTGTATTTTTGGAGTAATAAGTTGAAATTAATCTAGTGAATTGTTAAAATAAAGCAGAAAGGAGTGCTTTTAATGGCGAAGATTTGTATATTTTTAATAGAATTATATAGAAAGTATATATCACGTTATACAAGACCTACATGTAGATTTTCACCAACATGTTCGACTTATGCAATGGAAAGTTATAAAAGGTTTGGTTTTTTCCTAGGAACTTACTTAACTGTAAAAAGACTTTTAAAGTGTCATCCTTTCTATAAGGGAGAGTATTTTGATAATGTGCCTTTATTTAAGAGAGAAATATTTAAGTTTAATAGAAAAAAATAAAGAGGTAGCTGAAATCAGCTGCCTCTTTATTGGGCGAAATTGTTAATTTTGGATAAAAATTTGGAATATTGATTGATCTGTTGAAAAATAAATAAGGGGTTGTTTCAACAATATAACAATTAAAATATTATTTAATTAGAGTATTCGTAGATAAATCCTCATAATTACCCACGAACAGTGATTGTTATTGCAATAGTGGGGTAAACCCTCATAATTATCCACATAAGCAAGTGCTAATGTTATTTATCAATGCTATTTCCAGCATCTAACCATGCGGCAATTCCACCCGGGAATCTATAGACATTTTTATATCCTGCTTCTTTAGCTAATGTTGCCCCAACATGACTTCTTTCACAAGCAACAAATCCACAGTAAATAACAATTTTTTTATCTTTATCAGTACCTAAAGTTTTTAAAAATGCTTCTTTTTCCTCTGGTTTCAAATCTTTCATTTCTTTTGGTAATCCAGCGTTAACTGCGCCTTTGATTTTAGTTTTCTCGAAGCGATCAGAAGGTATAGTATTGATTAAAATCATATCTTCTTTGTTATCGATAGATTTTTTTAATTCGTCTGCACTTATTAAATTATAATCCCCGGTTTTTGTAGCTTTAACAAGTTTAATGGCAGCTTTTTCTACCTCGTTTTCTTTTCCGTCTTTCGCAGAACGATTAAGACCATCGCCACTACTACAACCTACTAAAGATACAGAAAGTAATATGCTCGATAAAGCTAAAGTTATTTTATTTCTTTTCATAAATTTACTCCTCCTGTAATTTTCACTTTTATTATAACACAAAAAACAGTAACTACAAATGAATTATATAATAAAATTTAATTATATTAAGATAAGTAATAATTATTATTATAGCGTTATTTATATGTAAACTAAAAAATATTCAACAGGATATATAAAAATTAATAAAAAATTAATATTTTTGTTAATTTGATTTATAGAAAATATAGACAGTTTTATTTATATTTTTTGTGTAAAAAATAACTCTATTACTAGCTAGTAGTAACAGAGTTATATCTTTTTTCGGTATTTATTTATAAACTATTATTTTTTGCTGAATATACTTTTAATGAAATTGAAAATTTTATCCTTACGACTTGTTTCTTTATTGGCTAGCATTTTTTTAACGAAGTCAGGCATTTCAGGTTTTTCGCCGTCTTTCTTGTTAGCCAGCATTTTTTTAACGAAGTCAGGCATTTCAGGTTTTTCACCATCTTTTTTATTGGCAAGAATTTTCTTAACGAAATCAGGCATTTCTGCTCTTTCTTTGTCCATCTCGTTAAATGTTGTTTGTTCTGGATTATGATAGATAAAAGGATTATCTTTATTATCATTAATTGCAGAAACTAGAGCTTCTATTAAACGAGTATCATAGTTTGGCATTGGTGGTCTATGATATGCTACACCAAATTCTTCGCAAAGTTCACGACATTCAACATCATTATCAAAAAGAACTTCAATATGTTCACTTATAAAACTAAGAGGTACAAATATATAGTGATTTGGATGCTCTTTTTGATCTCTTAAATATTCCAGAACATCAGGTTTAATCCATGGCATACCTATATCACTCTCACTTTGCCATGTGTTTGTATAGTTATCTTTATCAAGTCCTATTTTCTCTGCAATTAGTTTGGTCATATCGAAGATTTGGTCAACATAAGGGTCGTTATATTTCAAAGCAATCTCAGGTACACTATGTGCAGAAAAGATAACTTTAAAGCTATCATTTTTAACTTCTGTATCGATAATTTTTTTGATTTCGTCAGCCCAAAATTCAATTAATTTTTCTTCTTTATACCACGATTTTATTATATTAAATTTTATTTTATCACTCTTAATAAATCTTTCATATCCCATAATAGAATAGAATGAATAATGAGGTTCTAAAATTAAACAAATACATTCTTCAATGTTGTCTTCTTCCATTTTTGAAATTACATCAGGGATGTATGGAGAAGAGAATTTATTTGCGAAGTATACTTGATATTCATCTCGTACAGCTTCTTTTAACAAATTAACTTCTTTAAGTGTTATTTCTTGAAGGGGAGAACCTTCGATGCGAAGATAGTTTTTTAATAATAAGTTGATTTCATCATCGTTAGGACGAACTCCTCTTCTAATATTCGTAAAAAATTTAGCTACGCCTTCAAATGTATAATCCTCAGGTGTTCCATATGTCATAACTAAAATAGCTTTTTTCATTATTTAACCTCTCATAATTGTATAGTTATATACGATTATACCACTTTTTGTACTAAAACACACGTATTTTTATATTGTTACAGAAATTATTATCAATTATAATATCATAATAATTAAACTTAAATTGCTTAGACTGTTATATTTGTGAAGAAATTATGACGAGATTGATGATAAAAGGAAGCAATGTATAAAGTGTAAGAAAGATTTAAAAAACTATTGCAAAAATCTTTGAAAAGTTATAATATATAAGATAACTAAAAAGTACACTAATAAGAGAGTTTTAAAATCTCCGATTGGTAGTTGTAAAAAGGAGGATGTGTTAAGTGAGAAAAAAAATATTAGGTGCAATAACATTTTTGGCTGCTGTAGGTGGAGTTATTTATATGAAAAATAATCCTAAGTATAAAGAGGTAGTTAGAGTTGTAAAAACTGCAGATGCTCGTGGTTTTTATGAAAAAATAATATTAGAAAAAGATAAATTGGCATTTACTGCAAAGTCGAAAATAAAAGATTATAAGATTGATTATGAGAGTATTAGAAGTGTAGGAGAAAAAATTTATGCTAGATTAATAGTTAATAACGATGAAAAATTAAATATTGATACGGTACTTGATGAAAAAGATGTGAATGTCGAAGAAGTAGCTCACTCAGAAAAATTAGATGAACTATTGAGTGAATAAGATAGTTGTAGGGTATAAAAATAATTTTGGAATAAAATATTTCCTAGGAAATAATAAAAAAGGAATCCTCCATTACAGTAAGGTGAGTGTAATGGAGGAATTTTTCATGGTTAAATTAATTATTTTTTATTATTATGCAAATCGACTGCGGATGCTTGTTGGTATTGATTTGTAAACACTCTTAGTAACGAAGAATAAGAATGTTACTAAAGCACCTTTTAATAGGTTGAATGGAATAATACCAGCAGCTACAATAGTTTTCACATTAGTTACGATATCGGCTAAATTCATGATATACCCATATGCTGGAAGTAACACGAAGTAGTTAAGTAATGACATGAATAATGTAATAGCTAAAGTACCTAATATACCACCGATGATTGTTTTTGCAGTACCTTTTTTGTAGAAGAATACGATAATGCTAATGAAAGTAAATTCTACAACGATATTAGCGACTGATCCGATAGGTTCATGTGATAATAATGCGAAGTGTAGGAAGTTTTTTAAGAATGATACTAAAAGTGCATCTTTATAACCTAATAATAACAACGCCATGAACAGCGGGATAAATGTGAAATCAAATTTTAGAAATGGTGGCAAGAATGGCACAGCAAAACTAAAAAAAGATAGAAGTAGAGCAATAACTGCAAGCATTCCACTTAAAACAAGTGAATGAACATTTTTTTTGTACATATTAAATCCTCTTTCCTATCTTCATAGGCAAAAAATAACCGCAATATAATTTTTAAAAAGGTGCCTTTAAAATCTGTATTAGATATAAAAAACACCACTTTAAAAAATTTAAAGCGGGACTGAAAGGTATGAAAAATAAGCGTTGCACAATACATTTTATGACAAATATACATATGTAGTAAGGTTGTATGTGCAAGTTTATTAATTCTATATCTTCTATCATCCAGACTATACTGTCGGTTTTGGAATTTCACCAAATCAGCTTGCGCTCGCGGACTTTAACCGCCGGTCGGGAATTTCACCCTGCCCCGAAGATAATTTAATTATTTATTATAGGTTTATTATAAACCTAAGACTAAAGTTTGTAAAGAGAAAAGGCTTAACTTTTTATAGATAGGTAAAAGTAGGGAGTGACTCAAAAATCGTGATTTCGTAGAAATTGATATGTACCCCTTTTACTGGACAACCAGTGAAAGGGGTATTTTTTATGCGTTA
>ERZ773211.36-NODE-36-length-44466-cov-28.5513_pt1 | contig 44466 bp, 37 predicted proteins | sample MGYA00511914_ERZ773211 | MGnify/ENA primary metagenome ERZ773211 (study PRJEB29015, sample SAMEA2738163) | human oral metagenome | biome: human oral; feature: human-associated habitat; material: saliva | place: China | collected 2242 ...
TGGATGTCCAGTTTGGTCCTAATGACCTCTTGAAAGCAGATGCCTATATCTTGGCAGTCATTAACAACCAGTATCTAGACGACTTGGCAGAATTAAATTCGTAAGGAGGGGAATCCCCTCTTTTTTGATCTCCTAGATAGCAAATAGAGAGACCTGTATTCCAATTGAGACTAGAAACCCTTGTATTCTAGTAAAAGTCCTTCAAAAGCTGGACTTTATGGTAGAATAGAAAGAAGTGACAAGAGAGAGTAGTACTCTTCGAAAATCTCTTCAAACCACGTCAACGGCGCCTTGCCGTATATATGTTACTGACTTCGTCAGTTCTATCTGCAACCTCAAAACAGTGTTTTGAGCAACCTGCGGCTAGTTTCCTAGTTTGCTCTTTGATTTTCATTGAGTATAAGAAAAAATCAGTCCCCTAAAGGAGTAGATTATGAAGTTATTGTCTATCGCCATCCCTAGCTACAATGCCGCTGCCTATCTTCATTACTGTGTGGAGTCGCTAGTGATTGGTGGTGAGCAAGTTGAGATTTTGATTATCAATGATGGGTCTCAGGACCAGACTCAGGAAATCGCTGAGCGTTTAGCCAGCAAGTATCCTAGCATTGTTAGAGCCATCTATCAGGAAAATAAAGGTCATGGTGGTGCGGTCAATCGCGGCTTGGCAGAGGCTTCTGGACGCTATTTTAAAGTAGTGGATAGTGATGACTGGGTGGATCCTCGTGCTTACCTGAAAATTTTGGAGACCTTGCAGGAACTAGAGAGTGAAGGTCAAGAGGTGGATGCCTTTGTGACCAATTTTGTCTATGAAAAGGAAGGTCAGTCTCGTAAGAAGAGTATGAGTTATGAGTCAGTCTTGCCTGTCCAACAGATTTTTGGCTGGGATCAGGTCGGAAATTTCTCAAAAGGCCAGTATATCATGATGCACTCGCTGATTTACCGAACAGATTTGTTGCGAGCGAGCCAGTTCCAACTGCCTGAGCATACCTTTTATGTCGATAATCTCTTTGTCTTTACCCCCCTTCAGCAGGTCAAGACCATGTACTATTTGCCTGTCGATTTCTATCGTTATTTGATTGGGCGTGAGGACCAGTCTGTCAATGAGCAAGTGATGATTAAGCGCATTGACCAGCAACTCAAGGTCAATCGACTTTTGGTAGACCAGCTTGATTTATCCAAAGTAAGCCACCCCAAAATGCGAGAATACTTGCTGAATCATATTGAAATCACGACGGTGATTTCCAGTGCCTTGCTCAACCGAGCAGGCACAGCGGAGCATCTGGCCAAAAAACGGGAGCTGTGGACCTATATTCAGCAGGAAAATCCAGAGGTCTTTCAGGCTATCCGCAAGACCATGTTGAGCCGTTTGACTAAACATTCAGTCTTGCCAGCTCGCAAACTGTCCAATGTTGTCTATCAAATCACCAAATCTGTTTATGGCTTTAATTAATATAAGTATTTTATAAGAGGGATTTAAGAAAAATTTTAACTTTTTCTTAATCCTTTTTAATTTTAGGAGATTATACTAGAGTCATCAAATAAAGAAAAACTCTAAGGAGAATCCTATGAAATTCAATCCAAATCAAAGATATACTCGTTGGTCTATTCGCCGTCTTAGTGTCGGTGTTGCCTCAGTTGTTGTAGCCAGTGGCTTCTTTGTCCTAGTTGGTCAACCAAGTTCTGTACGTGCCGATGTGGTCAATCCGACCCCTGCTCAAGTCGTACCAGATGCGACTTCGGTGAGTGAAAAGAGTGACTTACCAGTAGGAGTTCTCAAAGAAGCAGTCGATACAGCTCTTCCTTCAGAGAAGGCAGACTCAACACCTAAAGCAAGCTTGGATACTACAAGCTCTCCAGAAAAAGTGAATGTAGCTGATAAAGATCAAGTGGTAGCGCCAAAAGAAGAAGTGCAAGCAAAACCAGAATCTAAGAAAGAAACAGAAGATGCGGTTAAACCTGCGACAAATCCTGCTCCTACAGTTCCTGGACAAGACCGTGAAGCAAATGAAGTTCAACCAGCAACTACCCCAGCTGAGGTGCAAAAGGGTGTGGCCGACAATACTAAAGACACAGTAGATGTTCCAGCTACTTACTTGGATAAAGCCAATTTCCCAGGCCCATTCACAGCCGGTGTCAACCAAGTTATTCCATACGAATTCTTCGCTGGTGACGGTATGTTAACTCGCCTTATCTTGAAAGCATCAGACAAAGCCCCATGGTCAGACAATGGTTCAGCTAAAAATCCCGCTCTTCCACCAGTAGAAAACTTGGGCAAAGGTCTCTATTTCTATGAAGTAGATTTGGCCGGCACTCAAGGAAAATCTGATAAAGACCTTCTTGACCTCTTGAAACAAAATGGTACGCAAAGTTATAAAGCTACTATCAAGGTATACGGTGCTAAAGATGGTAAGGCCGATTTAAGCAATCTAGTAGCGACTAAGGATTTGACAGTGAACTTAAATAGCTTAACCACTCCAGCTGAAGTGCAAAAAGGCGTGGCTGACAATACTAAAGATACAGTAGACGTCCCAGCTACATACTTGGACAAAGCTAATTTCCCAGGTCCGTTCACAGCTGGTGTCAACCAAGTCATTCCATATGAATTCTTTGCCGGAGACGGTATGTTAACTCGCCTTATCTTGAAAGCATCAGACAAGGCCCCATGGTCAGATAACGGTTCAGCTAAAAATCCCGCTCTTCCACCAGTAGAGAAATTAGGCAAAGGTCTTTACTTCTACGAAGTGGATTTGGCAGGTACTCAGGGTAAATCAGATAAAGAGTTGCTTGACCTCTTGAAACAAAACGGCACTCAAAGTTATAAAGCCACTATCAAGGTATACGGTGCCAAAGATGGCAAGGCTGATTTGAGCAACCTTGTAGCGACTAAGGATTTGAATGTCAATTTGAACGGCTTAACCACTCCAGCTGAAGTGAAAAAAGGTGTAGCCGACAATACCAAAGACACAGTGGATGTCCCAGCTACTTACCTAGATAAAGCCAACTTCCCAGGTCCATTCACAGCTGGTGTTAACCAAGTTATCCCATATGAATTCTTCGCTGGTGACGGTATGTTGACTCGTCTTATCTTGAAAGCATCTGACAAGGCTCCATGGTCAGACAACGGCTCAGCTAAAAATCCTGCTCTTCCACCAGTAGAAAAATTAGGCAAAGGCCTCTACTTCTACGAAGTAGATTTGGCAGGGACTCAAGGCAAATCAGATAAAGAGCTTCTTGACTTGTTGAAACAAAATGGAACTCACAGCTACAAGGCAACTATCAAGGTTTATGGTGCGAAGGACGGCAAGGCCGATTTGACTAATCTCGTAGCGACTAAGGATTTGACAGTAAACTTGAATGGACATCAGTCTCTTACTCAGATGCAATCAGGTTTCGTCCCATCTTCTAATGGTTCAGCTATGCCGGCTCCAATGATGAATAGTCATCAAGATGCGTCTAAGATGAACGCTCAAATGCCAAGTGCCAATCAGGATGAGATGAAATCTAAAATGCCAGCTGCTAGTCAGGATAAGATGATGCCTAACAAAGAGCAAGACAAAACCATGAATGCTAGTCAGTCAATGGCAACACCAAGCATGAAACAAGATCAAGCTCCAGCAACCTCAAGCAAAATGTCTGATGAAGGCAAGATGGCATCTAATAACAAGGTGTCAAGTCCAATGATGGATAATCAAATGAAAGACCAAAAAGACATGCTTCCATATACTGGTGAAGCCCAAACATCAATGGCTACTCTTGGATTCTTTGGATTAGCCTTGGCCGGCCTGCTAGGTGGACTCGGTTTGAAAGCTAAAAAAGAAGAAAATGACTAGTCTAGTTACAGACTTTCTATCTAGGATATGAAAAATCCAGATATCGTTTAGAATGTTCGTAAAGAGATTAAAATAGTGTTATACTATTGTGGTATAGCACTGTTTTTTTCAAAGGAGAGACAGATGGGAAAGACAATTTTACTCGTTGACGACGAGGTAGAAATCACAGATATTCATCAACGTTATCTGGTTCAGGCGGGATATCAGGTTTTGGTGGCCCATGATGGAGTAGAGGCCTCGGAAATCTTCAAGCGAAAAGCGATTGATTTGATTATTACAGATATCATGATGCCTCGGATGGATGGTTATGATTTGATTAGTGAGGTCCAGTATCAATTTCCAGATCAGCCTTTTCTCTTTATCACGGCTAAGACTAGTGAGCAGGACAAGATTTATGGTCTGAGCTTAGGGGCAGATGATTTTATTGCCAAGCCCTTTAGTCCACGTGAGCTGGTTTTGCGTGTCCACAATATCTTACGTCGCCTTCATCGTGGAGGTGAGACAGAAGTCGTCAGTCTCGGGGATTTACGGATGAATCACGGTAGTCATGAGGTCCAAGTCGGAGATGTGGCGCTTGATTTGACAGTCAAATCCTTCGAACTTCTATGGCTTTTAGCCAGCAATCCAGAGCGCGTTTTCTCCAAGACAGACCTCTATGAAAAGGTCTGGCAAGAAGACTATGTGGATGACACTAATACCTTGAATGTTCATATTCATGCTCTGCGACAGGAGTTGGCTAAACATGCTAGTGCAGAGACACCGACCATCAAAACCGTCTGGGGTTTGGGCTACAAAATTGAGAAAGCACGAGGTAGTCAATGAAATTAAAAAGTTACATTTTAGTGGGGTATGTCATTTCAACACTCCTAACGATTATCGTGGTTTTTTGGGCTGTTCAAAAAATGCTGATTGAGAAAAGCGAGATTTACTTTCTGCTTGGAATGACCATCGTTGCCAGCCTTATCGGTGCTGGGATTAGTCTCTTTCTCCTATCGCCTGTCTTTACTTCATTGGGCAAACTCAAGGAACATGCCAAGCGGGTAGCGGACAAGGATTTTCCATCAAATCTGGAGGTTCAAGGACCTGTAGAATTTCAGCAATTAGGCCAAGCTTTCAATGAAATGTCCCATGATTTGCAGGCCACCTTTGATTCCTTGGAAGAAAGCGAACGAGAAAAGGGCTTGATGATTGCCCAGCTATCGCATGATATCAAGACCCCCATCACTTCAATCCAAGCGACGGTAGAAGGGATTTTGGATGGGGTTATCAAGGAAGGAGAACAGGACCATTATCTAGCAACCATTGGGCGCCAGACTGAAAGACTCAATAAACTGGTTGAGGAGTTGAATTTTTTGACTCTAAACACAGCTAGAAATCAGGTGGAAACGACCAGCAAGGACAGTATTTTTCTGGACCAGCTCTTGATTGAGTGCATGAGTGAATTTCAGTTCTTGATTGAGCAGGAGGAGCGAGACGTCCATTTACAGGTAATCCCAGAGTCTGCCCGGATTGAAGGAGATTATGCCAAGCTTTCTCGTATCTTGGTGAATTTGGTCAATAACGCTTTTAAATACTCTGCTCCAGGGACAAAGTTGGAAGTGGTGGCTAAGCTGGAGAAGAACCAGCTTTTAATCAGTGTGACCGATGAAGGACAGGGGATTGCCCCAGAGGATTTGGAGAATATTTTCAAACGCCTTTATCGTGTAGAAACTTCGCGTAACATGAAAACAGGTGGTCATGGCTTAGGGCTTGCGATTGCGCGTGAATTGGTCCATCAATTAGGTGGGGAAATCACAGTCAGCAGCCAGTACGGCCTCGGAAGCACCTTTACCCTCCTTCTTAACCTCTCTGGCAATGAAAATAAAGCTTAGGTAAGTGTCTAGTGTTTTGAGGTAAATAGAAAATATTGAGTTAACGGAAAATTCCGTTAACTCTTTTTTGTGTTTTGGGAGAAAAAATGTCAGATAATATTGAAATTATTATGGATATTAATTCGTTAGAAATTTTCGATGTAATCGATCTTGATAAGAATGAAGATGTAATTGATAGTATCCCTGAAGTAAATTCTGAAGAAAAGGTATCTCCATACGATGACCTCAATAGAGTTTGGCTTGGAAACGATTATTATAAGCTCGCTAGTATTTTCTGGAAAGTCATAAAAGATGATGTTACTCATGAATTATATCTTAGAATTAAGCTTGGCGCTTATCCGTATTTCAGAAGAGCTAGAGATGGAACATGGGGAATGGGGACAAACGAGCCAACTGACTTATGATGAAGCCCTGTAGGCGACGATGGAATTTACTCCTGAGTTACTTGATTCTATTTGAAACGAGAGAGTACGAGATAGCATGACAAAACTAGAAAAAGAAATGTTGAATTATTATAAGCGTTCACTGGAGCTATATGAGGCAAGACTAGAAGTTTTAAAAAAACCTTACAAAAAAAGTGAGGTACAACTGATGAGTGCAGAACGTGATCTTGTGAGAAAGAAAATCAAGGAATTTAAGTTAAAGATAGGCGAATTAGAAGGAACATTGGAAGGGAGTTAATCCATGTGGTTGGAAACAATAGTTTGTTTTGATTGTGATTATGAGGAAAAATGGGAAGAAGATGATATTTTCAAGCCTATTCATTGTCCTGAATGTGGGGATGTATTAGATGTTGTAGAAAGAGATTGGTTAGGTGAAACAATACTTAGAAGCACAGTGCAGTGTGAGCGATGTAACTTTTTATTTGACCACTTGGATTTTCAGCTTGGTCTATCTGAATGCCCGAGTTGCTTTTCAAAGGAGCTCAAATTGGTGAGACAGAAAAAGGAGATAGTAGAATGACTAAAGAAATGTTTGTGCAATTTTCAAAAAAAGCAGCTGTTAACGAAGTAATGAGAAAAACAGGAATGAGTAAAAAACGTGCTGTTAAGGCGGTTGAAGAATTAGAGAGAGAAGGAGTCCTGTTCTCTATGGGAAATGGTACTGTGATGATGGGGGTATGATAACATGGCTGATATTACAGTAAATCAAGTAGCAACACAGACCTTCTATCAAATCCCACAAATTTTCATGGTAAATGTTAAGAAGAAATTTTCTGCTGAAGGGAAACCTACTGGGAAAATCAAGATGACGAGTCTCTATGCCAAGAAATTATCAAATGATGGCAAGATTGCTTATGGAGTACTCTATGATCGATGTATGTTGAGTATTCATTCTTACAGAAACGGTGAACTGACTTATGTTGATGAGAATGGTTCAGTATTTCTTGTCTATACGGTTGAGGACTTAATGGAAATTTTAGATCGCAGTAAGCCAACTGTATTGAAAATCAAGAAAGAATTGAAAGAGCTTGGATTGCTTCGTGAAGTGAAACAAGGAAAGAATCGTCCGAATCGATTGTATCTTCAAAATGTGAACGCTGAATTACAAGAATATGAACACTATGACGCTGAAGTTGTAGAAAAAGGACGTGACAAAGGAACTGTAGTATACCACCATGTAAAAACTGTAGATTACAAAGGTTGTGTCTTGTTTGAAATTGAACGTCCAAATAGTGAAGAAAACTCTGTTTTAGAAAAGCCTATCAAATCAACCAATTCTGGAAGTCAAAAATCTTTACCTCCAAAAAAGGCTATTAAATCAACGAATTCTGGAAGTCAAATTTTTTTACCTCCGGAAGTAAAAAATTTTAACCCTATTAAGACTGAGAAGAGTCATACTGAGAATAATAGTACTAGACATAGTTCTAGAAAGCCTGCTTCCAATTCTAACGAATTGGATCAGACTGCTAGAACTTGTGACACTCCTTCTCAAAAAACAAGTGGGAAGAAATTTATCCAACCTCAAGTCTATTCTCTCTTGCAGGAAATTGCGGATAGCTACTTTGATCATTTACCGTGGGATAATGCTTACCATTTGACCCATCGTCAGAAGATGAAAATTGGTAGCTTTTTGGAGACTGGCTGGGTAACTAGTTCAGAAGTCTTGCATTGTATTGAGAGGATTCCTCAAGATTGTCAGAGTCCGTATGCTTATCTGGTTACGTCCATTGAGAATTTGATGGCTGAGAGAAAGTTAGAAGTCAAGTTGAATGCTCATAAGAGGGCGCAGGAACAGTATGGGGGGTGAAAGTATGCAGAGAGAAAGAGGCAACACAATGCAAGAACCATTCACAATCAATCTTCCTAAGATTACAGAAAAGCAATTACTTGCGCGCTACGATGGTATGATTCGAGAAGCTATTGAAAAAGCTTTTACGGAACAAGAACTTTACAAACCAATGATACGCATGGCTGGTCTCTGCCGTTGGCTTGATGTATCAAATACAACTATTGTCAAATGGCAAAAAGCAGGAATGCCTCATATCGTTGTTGATGGAGTCACACTCTACGACAAACACCAAGTTAGAAAATGGCTCGAACAATTTGAAAGAGGAGACTCTTTGTGGGATGAGTTCAGCAACTTTGATTTCACTTTTAGAATATTGCCAAATGGGCTTGGTGAGCATACTTGTTTAAGAGGAAATTGGACGGAAGAAACGTTGGAGTGTTTGATTCAGGCTGTTTTAGATGTGTCTGATGATGAAGGTATCTCTCGTGAAACAGTGAAAGAATGGGTTGAGTTTTATCATCCAGTAGAGGTGACTGATGACTAGACAAAGAAAAACGATGAAAAACTATTAGCAACAACCTTACTTGTTAATTTCCTTATAGTTCTAGGTACATGTTCAAATGATGTGGGATTATCTGAGACAGAGGTCTCTCTGCCTCAATAATACGCTAAGGTAAAAAAGTAGGTGGCCAAGTTGTTGAAGGAAAAGTAAAATAATACGACGATTTATACAAAATCGTCTGACAACTAAACTCTTGACCTAAGCAAGTCATAAAACTACTTTTGTTCTTTGAAAATTGAATATCCCCACTGTCCCGATTAGCGCAGTCTAGGCATAAAAAGAAGAATAGGGGCGGTGTGTAGCTAGAAAGTATATCTAGTGCTGACTGCATGATGTAAAGTCACGGTTGACTTGTCCCGTAAGACGAAAGAGTTTGCGATTTCTAAACTATAAATCGTGCGTAAAAAACACAGTAGAGATGTACGGCATCAACTCGGCATGGCTGTAAATCAGCCTTTGATTCAAAAAGGAGGACAATATGAATCAAATAAAATCAACTAGTGAGGTTACACTCACTGACTTAAGACGACTAGGTTTGCAAGGTGATGCAACTGCACGACTTGCAAGTGGTGAAGAAATGAAATTAACTAGTAAGTATGGTCTTATTCCTAAAAAAGGATATGTAGCAGGAAAACTTCAAATCGTTGAAATGATTGCAGATTACTCTAAAATCTATAGAGATATACGCACCATTAAACGTGGGGATGTTTTAGTTGCTAGACGAATCAAACAGGGGAATAAACTAATCTTACAGCTAACTGGTAAAGGTTATCACCGACCTAACGGTAAAATTTAACAGATAGAGCCTCATCTATCTGTTTTAGGGAACAAGGAACTATTTCTTTGTTGCTGAAAGCAGATAGGTGATGTTATGAAAAGGTGAAGAAATGAGTATTATACAGATCATAGTTACAGCTATTCTTTTATCATCAGGAATTCTGGTATCTATGACTTTTATACCAAATAAATTGTCTGATAAAATCTCACGAAAACTAAAAGACTATTCAAATAAGCATTGTTTTAAATAATATCAAAAAGGAGAAATCAAATGGAAATCATGAATGAAGTTAAGAAAGTTATGTTGGCTAGTGTTATCGCAACCGCAAGTGTTGGAGTAACGACGCAAGTTACTGCAGAAGAGGTAAAACCTTCAGAGCTAAATTCAAGTAACCAACAGAAGACAGTAACTCAAAAAACAGTTACAGAAACTGATGTCGCACTCTCTCAAGCAAATGTGGAACAGGCAAACGCAGTTGTAAAAAACCAGGAGGAGATTGTAAAATCTAATCAAAACGAGGTAAAAGATGCAAAGAAAGTAGTTGAAGAAGCAACAGAAGCTGTTATTCAAGCGGAGAAAGCTGTCAAGGAAGCTACTCCTAAAAATATCCAGGATGCAAAAGAAGATGTTTCTGTAAAAGAGGTTGCTGAGAAGAAAGCTCAAGAAGAACTATCCACTTCTAAAGAGCAACAAAAGCTAGCTGAAAAGAATGTTACTGATCAGGAAGCAAATGTCAAAGAAGCTACTAGAAAACTTGTTGACAAAACAAAAGAAGTTACAGATGCAAAACAAATTGTAGCTGAAAAACAAGCTATTTTAGACGGCACTGGAGTTTCAGGCATTGTTGCCAACGCTGAAGCAGCTAAGCGAAACTTGGAAATGAGCGAAAAAGTTACATCACAAGCTCGAGAAGATTTGGTGACTGCTAAAAAAGCGGATGAACAACGTGCTTCTAAACTGAAACAGGCAGAAGCAGAGGTAACGAGTACAGAAAGAACTAGGTTGGTGAAAGCTCAGGAGTTAGATCAAGCGATCACTAAAGCTACTAACTCTGAAAATCAGTATCGAGTAGCTAAAGAAAATCTATCTAAGGCTCAAAGTATTCTGGATAGTTTGACAACAACCTCTATCACTTATCCTGCTGGCTATGTTGAAGCTTTAAAGGCTTACTTCAATAACCCGACTGAAGAAAATTCAAATAAATTACATGAAATTGGCAAGAAAGGAATGACTGCTGCTGGATTTAGCTCTCCAGATGGTGGTGAGACTTATTACGGTAATACAAACTCTCCATTTAAGTCCAGTGAAGCAGATAAAAAGACTGTGATTGCTGATGTCAACCATTTATCTGCTGAAGTTCAAGATGAACTTGCTATTTTCAATGCACATTTGATTAATGATTTCCGTCGATTGATGGGAACAGATGATATTCCAGTTTTAGTGAATCGAGATATGCAGAAAGTGGCACAGAAATCAACTCAACTATCTACTAATCAGTACGGCCATGACCTAGATGCTTTGAATACTGCTGCGAAAGAAGTTGGTTTGAATCAGGGGAATCAAGGTCTGCTTGCTGAAAATATAGGCTTTCAAAATGCAGATGATGTAGTCACATTAGCTGATCTGAAACAACAGGCATACAACAACATGATTATGATGCTGTTTTATGATAAGCACGCTGATTGGGGCCATGCTTTAAACTTTTCAGGGCTTGATCGTAAGTCAGTCACGATTCAATATATCGGTGTAGCAACTCGAAAGACAGATCTTGGTTTGATTGCGATGCACTATGTTGGAACAGATTCTAAAACAATTGATTTGCTGAAAAATGGTTTCCATCAAAATGTTAAAGTTGATACTAAGAACAATTTAGCTAGTCTTCAGGAAAGAATTCAAGTAGCTAGAAATTCTGTGGCACAGGATCAGGATACTTATGATACTGCGAAAACGAATCATAAGGATGCTCAAGCTAGAAAAGAACAAGCACAGACAGAATATAGTCAAGCAGAAGTTACGGCGCAAAATGCAGTGACTAACCGTAATGATATTCAGAATATTACTTTAAAAACTCCTGAAGCAGAAGCTAAGTTGAAGCAGGCAGAAGCAAACCTTAAAAAAGCTGGATTAGAAAATAAACAAGCGCAAGAGGCTTTGGAACAGTTGAATGCGGATGTACAAAACAAACGTGAAGTACTTGCGTTAGCTAAAGATAAACTAGCTGAAAAACAAACTGAATGGAAATTACTGAATGAAGCTTTGACTGCTGAGAAAGAGGCATTGATTGCTAAACAAGGTGAACTTACTCGAATTAAAGAACTTGTACTCAATCGTCAAGCCTTACTTTCAAAATCAACGGAAGCCTTGAAATCATCAAAAGAGCGAGTGGAAGTTTTGAATAATGCTCCTCGACTCTTAGAAAAGGCAAAAGCTAATCTTGAAGCTGCTCAAGAAGTTTTGAAAGAAAAGAAATCAATTCTAGAGTTAGCACTAGCAAAACTAGAAACTGCAAAAGCAGAACAAAGAAAGGTATTAGAGGCTCATAAAGAGTTGTTGTCGGCTTATCGTGATTATCTGGAAGCACAACAAGAAATTGAGCATCAAAAAGAGTTGACTGTTCAAAAAGCAAGTATTGAACATGATGGAACTTATTCTACTCCAGTAGTGCAAAATGTTAAGACTGAGAAGTATGTGCACGATCAAGTGGCAAAAGTCAAAGATCCAGTCTATCAAGCACCTGCTGTAACATACGAATTACCTAAGACGGGGGAAAAATCTTCAAGCCTTTGCTTCTTGGGGATGGTAACTATTTCACTTTTAAGTTTGTTGAAAATCAAACGAGAATCTAAGGAAAATTAAATTTATTAAAGTCATCAAGGTTTCTTGGTGACTTTTTAATTGGAGGAAAAATGATAATTGTATATTTTAGAGCTAGAGACCCATCAACTATAGCCGAAAGAAAATATTCCAATGAACATTTAGAAAGGTGATACTATGAAAAAAACATTTAGCTATAGAAAATATGGAAAACGTCTATGCTCTGTAACACTAGGACTCGTTGCAGTTGGGATTGTCGGTTTGGCAATAGCTCAAGCAGATGAATCAAAAAGTGATTCTTCAGTTAAATCAGCAGTGAATGAAAAAACAGAGCAGAAGGATCTATCCTCTGGGGTGGACGAAAAACAGGTTAACAATAATAAATCCGATAAATTCAAAGATTTGGAAAAGACAAAAATCGAAATTGAAAAGGTCAAGAAAGATGCGCCTAAGGTTAAAAATCCTAATCCAGAACCAGTTGATCCTAAACAACCTGAATTTTCTCCAGAACTAAAAACTACTGAGAATACAGTAGTAACTGGTAAAGATAAAATGGGATCTAATGAGCTTCAGTTTAAGACAAAAGCTCCTACAAATAAGAGCACGATAAATGAAATTGATCCTCTTATTACGGATCATGTTTATGACTATTCTTCTTCTAATGCAGGTAAAGTAAAGGATTCCTTACTCTTAAGTAAGAAGATTATTGAAGAAAATAAAAACCCTCAAAGTCGTCATATCATTCAGCTTTACCCAGATAATTACGGTCAAACTTCATATCATGCAAGTACTAAAAAGGTTATGAACGACACTAAAGGAATTTCTTCAACTCTTCTAACAAAACAAGAAGCACTTGAAATTATTGATAACTTGTTGAAAATTAACGCACCATCAGAAAAAGATCCTACTTACCAAAACTATGGTCAATATTTCCAAGGTTTGGCAAATGCTCTAGGTTCACACCGTTACCTAGATGAGTCTGTAGATGTTGTTGTTCCATTTGAAGAGATTGTTGAAAAAATTACAAAACCTTCTGATACTGTATCTGTTATTAAATACACTGACGGTTGGATGGATAAAGGTAAACCAGAAGAAATGGACAAATCTTTCGCTGAGTGGGCTAAGAAACGTGCTAAAACATTTATGTCAGTTGTCAACCGTAACCAAGTTACGGATAACGACACTAACTCTATGCGTTCAATTGAGCAAATGAAAGAATTGGGTCATCCCAATATCTACGATATGACTGGTAAAGACAAGTCAATTGTAGATGCTGAAGTGGTTAAACAGTTTATGGAAACTGCTACTGTCAAAGTACAAACCTCTAAGGGCGCAGATCAAACAGCTCAAGTTGCCATCGGTGGAGATGGAATAAAAATCACTAAGGCTTTGTTAAAAGGTGGTAAAGTCAATAAAGAATTACCGGTCAAAGATGGGAAGGTTGATTTTTCAGAAAAACTACCTGATGGTGATTACACAATCGTTTATAGCTTTACTGGAGAAGGTATTGCAACAGGTTCAGTGTCACTAGATGGAAAAGAAGTAGCTAAGAAATCTGACTCTATCAAAAACGAAGGTGGAGCTGTTACTGCTGATTTCCGAACAGTGGACGGAAAAGAAATTCCTGGGCAAAGTGATATCACAATTGTCGAAGCTGGTAAGGAGATTGGTAGTGAATGGAAGGCAACTGAAGTTAAGAAGGAATTGACTGTTGATGGTGAAACCTATGTATTGACTGGAGAACCTAAAGAATCTTCTGGAAAAGTTACTAAGGATACTGTTAAACTACATTATCTGTATGAAAAGAAACCAGCAGATAAAAAGGTTTATTCTTTAACTTTCAAGGTTCTGAATGCTTTAACGAATGAGCAGATTGATCAGGATATCCTTGTAGCTAAGGGGTTCTCGGGGGATGATTATGATATCAAAGCTCCGACTGTTGATGGATTTGAAGTTACCCTTAAAGAAGGTGAAGAGAAAGGGAAGTTTGCTGAAAATGACCTTTTGCTGACTTACTTGGCACATGAAAAGGGCGAAGAAGTTAAAGCTATCTTTGTCAACGAGAAGGGCGAGGAAATCAAGAATTCTGAAGTTATTTCTAAAGCTGGAGAGCTTGTAGGTAAAGACTGGAAATTTGACCGTGATGTTGAAACAGAAATTACAGTTAAAGATACAACTTATGTTTTGAAAGCAGTTCCGGAAGAATTGGAAGGGAAGGTTTCTTCAGATAAACAGACACTTAAGTTTGTTTATAAAGAAAAAGAGAAACCGGTTGAACCAAAGAAAACGGAAGAAAAAGCTGCTGAACCAAAGAAGGAAGAGCCTAAAAAACTTCCTAAAACTAGTGCTGTAAAGGATGTATTGAATGGATAATAAAAAAGGAGAATAAATGAAATTTAATCATGAGACACGAGCTTTCGGTTCAATCCGAAAAACAAGACGATGGGGAACGTGTGGAGTAATTCTTGGTCTAGCTGCCTTAGGTTTGATGACTAGTCCAGTTAGAGCAGATGAACGAACTGAAAATCCAGCCACAAATGCTCCCTATGCACAGACGAATCCAACGGTGGATTCTACAAACGATCAGGGTAGTGCAGAAAAATCAACAGGTTCTGTTGAAGTTACTGTTAACCGAGATAAAGTAGAGTCTGCGGTATCGGTTGCAAAAGAAGCAGGTTTAATTGTAAAAGAAACTGAAGTTGATGGTGGTTTGGTGACTAATTCTGATGAGTTAGCTAAGAAAACTGCTGAAATTGAGTCTAGTTATGACAAGCAAGCAACTGCAGTTGAAGATGAGTCTAAGAAGTACAAAAAGGAAGTAGAAACTCGTAAAGAAGAGATTAAAACGATTACTACTGAGAACAAGGAAAAGAAAGATTCTTATGACAAAGCTAAAGCTCAGTATGATAAAGACTTGGCAGATGCTACTGCTAAAAACGCACAGATTGATAAAGACAATCAAGAAAAGAATGAGCGTTTGAAAGCGGAGAAAGATCGTGTAGCAAAAGAAAATGAGCGTATCAAACAAGAAAACGCTCTTGCTAAGACTACTTATGAAAAAGCAGTAGCAGATAAAGCGCAGAAAGACGCTGCTATTGATAAGGAAATTGCAGATGCCAAGAAAGCTTACGAAGAAGCTTTAAACCAGTGGACTATTGAAAAAGGTAAGTCTGAGGCTGACTTAACAAAATACAAAGAGCAATTAGCTAAGTATGAAAATGACTTAGCTGAATACAACCGTAAGTTAGCTGAGTTAAGAGGTCAGAGAGTTCAAGGTGGCGCAAACGGTGTTACTATTTATGGTGAATTTGATGAGTCGAAACGTGGTTCATTGGATTATTATTCTAAGTTGATTGCGGTATTTGATTCAAGTATTCCAAATCTTGAGACTGTAGAAGGTGCTTTAGGTGCGAATAAAAACACAACTCTTACTTTGGATAAAGATTTGGAACATGATAGATTAGAGAATAAAGACTTCTATGGTCACTCTGATTCTAAAGGTACTTATGGTGGTTCTGTATTTACGGGTATCAAACAAGGTTCTACCTTTACTTTACACAATGTAGGTAAGACTAAAACGGGAAAAACAATTTCTGCAAGATTTGTGGCTCGTAATAATCCTATACCAGCGCATAAAATTGTAGGCAACCCTTCAACTTATACTCGTTTGAATGTTTGGTGGAATAAAGTTAAAACTGATACGGATATTTCTTCTGTAAACTTTAATCCTTACAATTACACTAACGTTGAGTGGGATATTCATTACTTTGATGAGAAGTCGGGTAAAGCTATTGATTTAGGGTATATTAATATCTACTCTGATTTAGATTACGCACAGGCAGTGCGGCATACTTATGGTGACAATGGGGTAGGTGTTGTAATCAATCCAACGGATTCTCTGGTTAAGGAAACTACAGTCAATGGACAAACACATTGGATGGGTGTAAAAACTGATGGGGTTTACAAACATAATGATCCAACTGGGTTGGAACGTTACAAAATTGGCGATCCTGATTATATCGATGTAGATGATTACAGAGCAACTCCAGAAGGAACAATTATAAGTGCAGGTCACGGTTCTATCCAACACTTAACTTACTTATTGCGCGGAGATAAACCTTTACATACATACACAGAATCACAATCAGCTTCTTACCGTAAGTATTGGAATGCTGAGCGTAGAGCTAACGGGCAACAGGATGATAACGATGATGAAATCTTCGCAGCTGGTTACACCTTCCAACTTTGGGGTGGTCACTCTGTCATTAATCAACTAGAGGAGCCAAAACCACCACTTAAACCAAGTGAATCTACAAAACCAAGACCTTTAGAACCTAAATATAAGGAGAAGGATAAGACTCCATTGACACCTCCTAAGGAGAAACCTTTATTAGCCTCACCAAAAGATGAACCAGATACACCTCACGTTCCTACTCCGAGTGAACCTCCTAAACCAGACTTAAAACCTGTGCCAAATGAGGTCGCACGAAGAGAAGTTGAAGTTACTTACACTCGCTTGAGAACTACGCCTACTGTAGAAAAGTTAGTTAAGAACTCTGCAGGTACAAATGTAAATAATTCATCAGTACCTAAGTTATCAGAAGTTGTTTGGGAGTTGGAAACTAAACCTCTTGCAGCAAACAGAAAAGAAACCACAATCTATGAGTTAACGGACAACTTACCTCAAGGCTATCTACTTGATTTAGCAAAAACTGTAGATCAAAACCAAGACTTTACTGTAACCTACGATAAAGATAAGCATCAGTTGAAAGGTTTACTTAAAGCTGAAGGTTTAGCGAAAGTAAATACTGATTTAAGTAAAGCCTATAAAGCCCCAGTTCTTAAGGTTTATGGTACAGTAACAAATGATGGTGCAACCTATAAGAATAATTTCCATTTGAACTTAAACAATGAGTTTGAGTCTTATTCAAATATTGTTAAGGTAACAACCCCAGGTAAACCGAACGATCCAGACAATCCGAATAACAATTTGATCAAACCTCTCAAACACAATCATAACAAGGATGGTGTTATTATTGATGGTAAAACAGTTCTAGCTGGTTCAACGAATTACTATCATATAACCTTGGATTATGATCAGTATAAAGGGATAAAGGCAGATCCATCTGCTATTCTAAAAGGCTTTGGTGCGATTGATGATTATCCAGAAGAGGCAGTGACTATTAATCAATCAGATATTCGTTATATTGATAGCGAAGGAAAAGAAGTTTCTGGTATTTCAGTGTATCAGTACGATTCTATTGAATCTGTTGATAATGATAAGGTTAAAGCCTTTCTAGATAGTTCTGAAATTAAGCCTAAGGGAGCTTTCCAAGTATTTTTAGTGGATGATCCAGAAGCTTATTTTAACCAATATATCAAAGCAGGCAAATCTGTTACAATTATTGATCCAATGGTAACTAAGGAAGAATTGCGAAATACAGGAAAATCATTTGAGAATACGGCTTACCAAGTTGATTTCGGTAACGGATATCAAACTGATACAGTTGTAAATAATGTTCCTACTGTTAAACCAAGCAAAAAGAATCTGAACAAGGCAGGTGTAGACATCGATGGGAAACAAGTCTTGGCAGGTTCTGTCAATTACTACAAAGTAACTGCAGATTATAGCCAATACAAGGGCATTGAAGCAGATAAAGACCGTATTGCCAAAGGGTTCTATATCGTTGATGATTACCCAGAAGAAGCTGTTACGATCAATCAAGACGGTGTTCAAGTAACCGATTCTAAGGGTCAAGTAGTTAAAGGTTTGAAAAAGGCTATTTATGAGAGTTTGGCTAAGGCACCATTAGGTGTCCAAGAAGCCCTGAAATCTAGCCATTTCACTCCGAAAGGGTCGATTCAAGTATTCGAGGCGGAGAATCAAGAGGAATACTACAAGACCTACGTTCAAACTGGAGAAGTTCTGACTATTACCAACCCAATGACTGTCAAGAAGGAATTGGGTCAAACAGGTGGTAAGTATGAGAATACAGCTTATCAAGTTGATTTTGGTATGGCTTATGTAACTGAAACTGTAGTCAATAATGTTCCGAAGATTGAACCGAAGAAAGATGTGGTGATTGATCATCTAAGTAAAGAAAGTTTAGATGGCAAAGATGTCAAGCTGAATCAAACGTTTAATTATAAATTAGTTGGTTCCTTGATACCAAAAGATCGCTCAGAACAGTTATTTGAATATAAGTTTAGAGATGACTACGATGAAACACATGATGATTATCAGAGTATCTATCAAGTGTTTGCGACTGTAGATTTTGAAACAAGTGATGGCCAAAAATTTAAAGCTGGTGATGAATTAACTAAGTTCACAAGTCAAGTAGTAGACAAGGCTAAAGGTAAAGTAGATATTAGCTTTGATGATGCTTTCTTGAAGTCAATTTTAGAAACTTCAGTATTTCAAGCAGAAGCTTACCTACAAATGACACGTATTCAAGCAGGAACAGTAGAAAATACATATCGTCATACGGTTAATGGTGTGGAAGTTGTTTCCAACACAGTTGTGACTCATACTCCAGAAGAACCGAAAAAGGAAGAACCCAAACCAGAACCAAAACTGGAACAACCGAAAAAGGAAGAGCCAAAACCGGAACCAAAACCAGAGCCAAAAACTCCTGAAGAACATCCGCAAGAACCAGTAAATCAGCCAGAACGAAGCTTGCCTTCAACAGGGGAGAAGGATTCTGCAGATTTACTTTTAGCTGCTCTAGCAATGGGAAGCTTTGCTACAGGCTTGCTCTACAGCAAGCGTAAGAAAAAAGAGGCTTAGAATACTCTAGGAACCTTTGAAATAAGCTATTTTTATGGTATAATAACGGTAAATCGTGGAGGAGTAGGATTATGAAATTTGGGAATGATTTTTCCTGGTTATGGGTAGCTATCATTAGGATTTTTACAGCTCCCTTTTATATCGTTCTTTGGTGTATTAATGTTGTGAAATCAGCGTTTGGAGTTGTCATACTTTGGATTGTATCTAAATGTTGTGTTGGATTAGTTCTGTTTTTGCCTTTTTGGCTTTTGATTGATATCTTACACTGGATTACTCCTTCGGTAGGAGATGCTTTTTTCCGATGGTACGGAATTCATGTTATGGGTTTTGTTCAACGTGCTTGGATTGATGGCGCAATTCATGAATTTCCAATACCTGCAGGTGGAACTAATTTCCTTCCCTATCCACATATTGAGATTCCGATAATGATTGTACTTACTCTTCTAGTAGCTACTGTTCGGACGATTTATCGTGAAGAATTTGATGAATTATAAAAATAGTATTGTGTTTGGCACTGTAGAAATCTCTGCAGTGCCTTTTGTTATAAAAAAAGAAATTAAAAGAGGTAAAACAAAATGGAAATTATTACAAAAATTATTACTGGTCTAGGTGTAGTTGGAACAATCACAGGTCTTATCTGGATCTGGAATGGTGCGGTTGATTATATTCAAGGAAGAAAGAATAAAGATAAGCAAAGACAAGATGATGGGTCTGATTCTATGATTAATGGTGCGTTCTTGGCTGTTGCTTCTGCAGGGATTGCGGCCGCAGTCGTTGCATCACTGTCTCAACTAAAATTTTAGGAGTAGCCTATGAATTTAGATATTAGAGAGCTGACAAGCTCTCTTTCTAGTTACAGCTCTGCGACAAACCAAGCTGTAAACATAATGGCTGATGCAGTTCGACCTATTGGGTATATCCTTTTAGGTCTTTTTTTCTGGTTTGAGATGGCATCATGGTCACAAATGGTCAAGTCCAGAGGAGGTTCGCTAACCCAAAAGATATGGTTAGAGGCCTTGATGAAGTATTTATTTGCTTTCATCATGATTTCTGCTTCATCTCAAATTTGTGATGCCATTCTGGAATTACTTAATATTATTGTAAAGGTAATTGCTCATGTAGTACCTTCACAACTTGATAAATATCAATATGCGCAAGGTGCTGTCAAAGGTTGGTTTGAAAAAATGATTTTTGGTCTCGTCGGTGGACTAACTGAATTCATCGCTAATATAATACTTGGAATCATCATATTTCTAAGGTATTTAGACTTGTATATGCTTAAAGCCCTAGCTCCATTGTTAGTAGCCTTCTTTATGATGGATTCTTTACGATCTGTTACGATTAACTTCCTGAAATATTTTGCAGCGTCAGCCTTTATAGGAGTTATTCTAATTGTGGTATCTGTTGTATATAGTGGTTTAGTCACTACAGATATGTTAAAGGTTGTGGCAGGATCTAGTGGAAGTTGGGGAACAGCATTTGCTTCAATCGCTAAAGGTGTTATATACATCTTTACACTTGTTGGAACTAGTCGAAAAGCTAAGCAACTTTTAGGAGTGTAATCCATGTGTAGAAAAATTAGAATTAATCGATGTGATTTTGTATGAGAGGAAACTAATTGAAAAAAATTGGATCAGAATTTTTAAGAGAATTTGAAACAGAGGATAGACCTATTCTATTTGGATTAACAGGTAGAATGATTGTTCTCTACGTATGTTTGATAATAGCTGTCTCAGGGACAATTGCTATTTACTTCTTTGGTCTACCTGATTGGTACATTTATCTTTGGGATGCTCTATTTGTAGTTCCTGGAGGAATGTACGGTACGGGAATGACTAAGCGAATGCGGATTAAAGAAAAAATCAATTTCTTTTTCCGAATCCAACAAAGAACTTATGAGACAGAATTTGGAAAGGTAGGAATGTATACGAAAGATGAGTTTATTCAAAAGCAAAAGAGAAAAACTAGAAAACGCAGAAAAGAAAAGAATTGAGCGCTTGCGTCGTCAGATGAAACCTACGACGCAAAATACAATCAATTATACACTACTACACGAAGATGGATTGATGCACATTGCTCGTGAGAAGTACTCTCGTAGTTTTATGCTGGGGGATGCTTCTTACTCAACTGCTCAACAAGATGAAAAAGAGAGCATCATCGATACAACAATGGATGCTCTTAATTCACTGGATGAGGGTAGTAACTACCAGCTCCTAGTCATTAACCGTCGAGTATCGGATAACTCCTTGCAGAATATTTTGTTTGAAGAAACAAACGATGGCTACGATGACTATCGTGAGGAGCTAAATGAGATGATCAAGGAGCGATTTACAACACACGCTAACAACTTCGAGGTACATAAGTATGTGACCATTTCAACGAACGCTGATGATCGAAAACAGGCGCAGTTGTTACTACAAGATATTGGAGTTTCCCTAGGAACTCAGTTCCAGGAATCTGATATTACTTTTAGGGATATGAATGGTTTGGATCGCCTAAAAGTCTTTTCTGAGCTACTACGAGGTAATCCATATGTCAATTTTGATTATAAAGAAATTGCTTTGACAGGGTTATCAACTAAATCATTTATTGCTCCAAACAGGATTGAATTTCAAGAAAAACGGATGATTATTGATGATAGTTGGGCCAAGGTACTCTATGCCCACCGCTATCCAAACTGGATGTCTGATCGGCTTATTCGGGATTTAACAACACTAGGATTTGAACTAGCTATTACTATCCATGCAGAACCTTATGAGAATGTTGAAATCTTAGAGAAGATTGACGATGCAGAAACAGATGCTGAAATTGGGAAATTACGTTCTAAACGTAAGGCTGCTCAATCTGGTATCTTTGATGATGCGGTCGTTGCTGGTCGTGACCAAGAAATCTCAGAAGCTACCAAGAAGTGGCGAGACGAGATTACTGAGTATGATCAGAAAATCTTCTCTGGTTTGATTGCAGTGTATTTTAAGGCAGAGAGCCAAGAGGAACTACAACGTAATGAACAAAAGATTAAGCGTGCTGGTCGTAAATTAGGGGTAGAGTTTGAAGATCTTTATTATTATCAAGAAGAGGCTTTGAATACGATTCTACCTATCGGTGAGTGCTTCTTGAATGTGAAGAAGAATTTTATGAGAAAGATGACGACAGCTAATATTGCTACGCAAGTTCCTTTTACCAACGTGGATTTGAAGTCTGACAGCTCACTTGCTCGCTACTATGGTCAAAATCAATTATCAAACAATATCATTACACTAGATCGAAAACGTGATTTGAACACGGGTTCAGGTGTTGTGCTCGGTTCCTCTGGTTCTGGTAAATCTACGACAATCAAGGGTGGAGAAGTCATTCCGACTTTGCTGAAATACCCAGAAGACCGAGTTATCATCGTGGATCCCGAAGATGAATATTCTGATATTGGCCGTGCTTTCGGTGCTCAGATGGTGGATATTTCGATTGGTTCTAAAACACATATCAATCTTTTGGATCTACCAGATCTGGAACGTTTGGATGATGAGGATGACGATCCAATAGGGGATAAAGCAAACTTGTTAATGGGATTGTTTGAATCGATTCTATCAGAGGTAACAGATGCACAGATTGGGATTATTGACCGCGTAACAGGAATGACTTACGAGCGTTATTTAACAGACCATTATACTCCAACTTTAAAAGAGTGGCACCAGGTCTTGAAAGAACAACCCGAACCTGAAGCACAAGACTTAGCTTTAGCAGTAGAGACCTATACAACTGGTTCTCAGGATATTTTTGCTCACAATACCAACGTGGATCTCAATCATCGCTTTGTTATCTTTAATCTGAAGAAGTTGTCGCACAAATTGAAGCCGTTCGCTTTGATGGTGATTCAGGATTATATCTGGAATCAAATTGTAGAGAATCAAGGGAAATGTACTACATGGGTTTACTTTGATGAGATGCAGATTTTATTTAAAAATAAGGCACAAGCTGATTTCTTTACTACCCTGTATTCACGGATTCGGAAATACGGTGCGATTCCAACAGGAATTACACAGAACGTAGAAACACTAGCTGCTGTTGAAGAAGGTCGGAAATTGCTCTCAAATAGTGAGTTTATGATTTTACTCAAACAAAAACCCCAGGATTTGGCTATCTTAAAAGAGATTGTTAACTTGACTGACAAACAGATTCGCTACTTGGCTCGACCAAAAGCTAAAGGTACTGGCTTAATTGTAGCAGGGCCAGTTGTAGTGCCATTTGAAAATCCAATACCTAAGAATACTAAGTTATATAATTTAGTTGCAACAGACGCTTAGGAGTCTCACTATGGATCAGGAGAAAGGCAGACCAAAAACAATCGGTCATAAGATAGATCAGAAGCTGGAAACAGTCCGGAAGAATTACCGCACTGTTCAACAAGATAGTGCTATGCGAATGAAAGAGCTAAAGTCACAATCACGTTCTACGAATCGCATCGTTAAGAATAGTCATAAACAATTTAGAGCTTCAAGAGCCAAAGTCAAAAAAATCCAAAAAGAGTATAAGAATATCCAGAAACAGGGAAGAGAGCTTCGGAAAGAAGGGAAGGCCCTTCGTCCAGAAGAAATCAAGAAGCAGGCTTTTCTTAAGCAGGAATTGGATAAGAACAATAAAAAACAAGCCTTCCTTAAGCAGGAATTAGATAAGGCGAAACTGGAGAAAAAAACTTCTAAAAGAACTTTTAAAGTCGCTCAAGAGGCTAATGGTGGATCACGGAAGAAGAAGTTTCTGCGTGCATCCAAACAATCTGTAGAACGAGTTGCTAATCAACAGGCTAGTTCTACGGCTCATCAGGATGATACCCTTTCAGATATAGCACGAACTAAGAATCAGTATCAGGATATTCAGATTCAAGGAAAACGTATTAAAACGATTGGGAAATATAGTGGTAAGCTTGGTCAAGGAGTTGTTAAATCAAGCTATAGCCTAGGAAATAGGTTCTATAATAAGGCTAATGGAAGAGGCTTCACTCGAACCCCAAAAGAGTTTTCTTGGGAAGGGAAGTTATCCCGACAGATACAGGCTTATAGAAATCGCTTAGCTGCTTCTAAGACAGGGAAGGCCACTAAGAAGGCTAGAAAGGTCTATCGTTTTGGATCTAAACCGATTAAAGCTATTATCAAAAATCCGTTTGGCTTTAAGGCTTATCTGATTGCTTTTGGTCTGCTTTTGTTTCTGGCAATACTTGGTATTGGTAGTTCAGGAATTACCCGTCAAGATGAGTTTGATATGAATGATACCTGGTTGTATCTTTCAAAATTGGATCGTGAAAAATCGAATGACAAGGTAGATTATTGGACAAAAATTGACGATCCGCTTTTGTACTTGAATTATAAGTATGATGATATTTCAGATAAGCTTCGTATAGACGGGAATAAATATTTTTCACAACAGAATCGTGGAAAACTTTACTTAGATACCTTATGGAAGAATTTGAATGGTGATAAAGACAATCTTAAAACGATGGAAGAGCTTTATACCAAAAATAATCTCTATAAGCTTGATAAGGATGAGTTAGAGGAGTATAAACAACTCTTAGAAATTGCTAGAGATAGTGGGAAATATATGTTGCTTCAAGAACTAGATAATCCATTTTATACAGAAGAACAACCTGACTCACAAGCACCTCTTCAGATTATTGAGCGTTTTGGATATAAATCGAAGACGGAAGTTTTTAATGGCTCTGTTTTGCAGGCTTCAGGAGGTCAGTCTCTGTTAGCTGTTTTAGATGGAAAAGTTGAAGTTAAGGGGAGTGACATAGAAATTAGTGATCAGGACTCCAAGTTTCTGTATAAGAACGTAGATACGATTCGCTATAAAACAGGTGATCACGTCAAAGCTGGAGATATTATTGGAAAGGTAGCACCTGAAGGAAATCAAACCGTTTATTATCAAAAGCTAGAACCTGATCGATCAAACAAGAAAGATAAAGATGGGAATATCAAGAAGAGCTGGACTTATGTCAATGTCGGTTTTTACTTTCAGCGTGTAGAATATACCCAAGCAACGTCTGTTATCAGTAATATTGAAACATCTGGAGATAAAGGAAGACGTGCAAGAGCTTTTGCGGATGCAATCAAAAAAAATATACCAGAAGCAACAGATGAAGGAATCGCAGCCGTTTTGGGAGGATTTGATATTGAGAGTTCCATCACCTTTAAACGCTATGAAACAGACTTTCTAACCAATAATCAGTTTGATAAAGTTGCTAAAGAACCAACTGCAGAAAATCTAGTTGGTAATTGGGGAGCCTTTCAAGCTATGTACCCTACCTTGCCTCTAAATGAAAGAGGTTATCTAGTCAACGGTTTGCACTATATCGGGATTGGGATTGGTCAATTTACTGGCCCTCGTGCTCTTGCGTTGTGGAATTTTGCAAAATCTGTGAATGGAGATATTTGGTCTGCGGAAGTCCAAACAAAATTTCTTCTGGAGGAAGATGATCCAACTAGACGTGCAGCATTCAGAAGAATTGTAACATCTACTGGATCCGTAGAAGCTCTTACGGAGGACTTCTTGAACGCTTGGTTGGGAGTACCAGGTAATAAGCTCTTAGAACGACAAAATGCAGCTCGTCAATGGTTGAATTTCTTAAAAAATAAAGGAGGAGGTTCGACAGGTGTTTCTAGCAAGCAAGTTCCAGCAGAATATAAAGATAAGCTACCTTATGGACTACCTACCGATCAAGCACTTTTAGAAGGACAAGGCTATTCAGGTAACGCTTATGAACTAGGGAATTGTACTGGGTATGTCTATAATCGCTTTGCTCAAATTGGAGTTGGCATTCATCCCTATCTAGGAAATGCCAATCAGTGGGTTGATAGTGGCCGAGCGCAAGGATATGACATCTCAACGACTCCTAAACCAGGTTCTGCAGCTGTATTCATGAATGGTGTAGCTGGGGCATCGCCAATCTATGGTCACGTTGCTTTCTGTGAGTACGTTAATAGCGATGGTAGTTTCTTAGTTTCAGAAATGAACTTTGGTGGTTTATATGTATCAAGTTGGCGTACCTTGAAACCACAATCAGGCATCTATTTTGTTACCCCTAAATAAGAAAGGAAAAGAATGTATAATCAAAAGTTAATAAAAATGGTAAAGGGACTCTTTGTGGGATTCATTGCCGTTTTATGTATTATCCTGGGCTATTCTATTGCTCAAGTACAACAGAATTTGAGACAGAATAGTCAAGTTCAGGAAGAGGCGAAGCAAAAACCAGAAGAGAAACAACAGGAACAACTATCTCTTACTGAACAGCAGGTCGAGGACTTTTTAATTGCTTACTATACAAAAAAGGATTTAGAAGAGAATCGACCACGCTATAAGCCTTTTATGACGGATTCTATGTATCAGGAAACTGTTCAAGAAGAACAAAAGCCAGTCAACCAGACCTATAAGGGGTATGTGGTTGACCAAGCTTTTGAATCAGGATCTATTTACATTGATAAACAACATAAAATTGCTTTAGCTCAGGTTCAATATACTAGTACCACTCTAACAGAGAAAGATAATAGAGCTTCTAAGGGGCTTACTGGTAGCACTAAGGCTACAATTCGGTTGACCTATGTAGAAAAAGCAGGGAAACTATTGATCAATAAAATAGAGCCTATCGTATTGACTGAAGCGAGAGGGCAAAGTGTAGGAACCTACGCAGATACTAGCAGTTCAAGTTCAACTCCAGTTTCTTCTACATCAACGGCAACACCTACATCTTCTGAACCAACAACCGCAACTAGTAGTAACCAATAAGGAGAATGGAATGAATAAAAAAATAGAACAACTTGAAGGTAAGCTTGAGAAAGTTAGGAAAGACAAGGAAAAAGCGCAACGACAAAAAGAAGAAGTAGATAAAAAAATCAAGAATTACATAAATCAAGAAAAAGATTTTGAAGCGCAGCTTTTTGTTGCTCTATCAGAAGAAAGTGGCTTATCCTATCAGGAAATGAAGGAACTAATCCTTCCAGCACAATCAAGTAACCAAGGAGTGAACCATGTATAAAATTATCAATCAACTGACTAATCAAGAGGAAACATTTGAGCAACGAGATGACTTGTTATCAAGGCTAGAAATCATCAACGAGAGAATGAAGAGTAATAGAATAACCGGAACCTATCGGCTTTATTCTCTCAATTCTGAAGGTGAAATCCTACAAGAAGAAAAACTTGAAATACCTTTTGTTGGAATCATTGATCAGTTGCTGGAAAATTTTGGTATGAGTGCTGGAAAGAAAAAGAGAGGTTTGCTTCATTTTTTAGCAAAACATAAAGAAAATACCTCCTTACCAGCCGAACGAGAATCCCAATCTCAACCAGAGCCTGAGCTAGAAGAACTAACGTTAAAGAAAGAAGCAGACAGAAATCGACAAAGAATTGCAGAGCTGGTGGCTAAAAAGCCTCAGAATGATATTGTAGAGGAAAAAACTTTGGGAGATAAGGATACTTTCTCATCCGATGAGTGGACTACAGAAGACTTCAGTAGGTTGGATAAAAAAGAGGAAGAACTAGTAGAAGCTTCACAAGATATGCCTACACAAGAAGTAGTTTCTATTGTTGAAAAATCAACGCAGGAAGAGAAAACACCTCTTTCTGTTAAAGAAGATAAGGGTAATGTTGAACCTTCCTTCTCCCTTTCTCATGTGACTTCAGTAAATTTACCTTCAGAGGTCATTGATAGCTTTGAGGCTCAGACCATCACTTATAAGCAGTCTATTAAACATAAAATTCAGTCTAACGAAGAGTTTATCCAGGAAGCAAACGAGGAAATTATTGAGTGTCAAAATAAAATCAATGAGTTGCGACAACAGATTCTTGCCAAAGAGAAACAAGCTAGTCAACTGAAGGATCTTTATTTCAAAATTGAAGAGGTGAGCTAAAATGGAACAAGAACAAGTGGTAGCCCAATTAGGACGGGCAACTCTTGTGACAGGAGAAATCATCTTAAAAGGACTCTTCCTGGTGAGCTCTAAGGCAGTTGAAATTTATCAAGCCAGAGGGGAGAATGTCCTCTTTACTGGTGAGACAGACTGGAATAAATTCATGGCAACAGCAGATGCTAAAGAAGTCCAGCAATTACTACACAATGAAGTCAATCTCGAGGCAGTTCGAAAAGAACTTGGCCAATACGGGATTGGCTTTTCTTTTTATACACACCCTGATGGTAAGACAACTCTTGCTTTCAATGCAAAAGATAAAGGAGTTGTCGAACAAGCCTTTAAGGATGTCTTAGAAGGCATCACAAGAGATCCGAGAGGATTCAATGAGCGGAACCTTAAAAATGGGAAAACGACTTCTTTTGAGGAGAAATTGCAACATTTCAAAGCAGTTGAACAAGAGAAAATTTCTTCCCTCCAGGTAAACATTCATACGAAGGAGTTTGTTCTTCCAGAAAATATCGAACCACAGATTGGAGGAAAAATGAAGTGATTACAGAAAAGAAGAAACGGAGACTTAGACCGTATTTGTTGTTAGGAATTGGTCTATTCTACCTCTTTCATTGGTTCTTTAAACTATGGCTGTTGGCACCAGATACTGATTCAGTAACAGATGTATTTGGATTTGGAAAGCTTAACTGGATGAGCGATCATCTGAACGATAAGTCTTGGTTCGATTTTCAATTTACTCCAGCTTCTTTATTAATTGGTATGGGCGGATTTTTGATTGCTTTTCTGCTGTATTTGAGAGTATCGGATACAGGGACTTACCGTTATGGAGAAGAACATGGATCAGCTCGTTTTGCGACAAGAGAAGAGTTGATGAGATTCCGAGACGAAGAACCTGAAAAGAATATGATTTTTACCCAGAACAGTCAGATGGGACTATTTAATAACCGCTTGAGGTTTGAAAATCAAATCAATAAAAATGTCTTGGTATATGGAGGTACGGGTGACTGGAAGACACGAAGTTTTGTAAAGCCGAATTTATTACAAGGGAACACTAGCTTTGTGACAACGGATACCAAAGGGATTTTGATTCATGAAGCAGGAAAATCACTGGTAGAAAAAGGATATAAGATGAAGATTTTCGATCTGATTACTTTCTTGAATTCAGATGGCTTCAACGTTTTTAGATATGTTCATAATGAAATGGATATAGACCGGGTAGCTGAAGCAATCACGGAATCTCTGAATAGAAATGGTCATGAAAGTGATCCTTTCTGGCCAGCGGCTAATAAACTCCTCATGCGTTCTCTAATTGGCTATCTTTATTTTGATGGTCAGCTCGATCACTATCTACCTAATTTAGGACAGGTCACAGATATGATTCGAGAATTGAGAAGGAATCATCCAGAAGCGGAGAGTCCGGTTGAATTGATGTTTGAAGATCTGGAGAGAAGGAGACCAGGGAATTATGCCTGCAGGCAGTGGGATTTATTCAATAAAAACTTTGATGGTCAGACACGAGCTTCTGTTTATGCCATTTTTGCGACAACTTTCTCAGTATTTGATCATGAGCAACTAAGAAAGATTATTGAAAAGGATACGCTGGAGATTGAAAAATGGAACATTGAGAAAACAGCAGTTTTTATTCATATTCCAGAAGTAGATCCAGCATATCAGTTTTTGTCAGCCCTTCTTTTTAGTACCATTTTTGATGTCTTGATAAAGACTGCAGATGTAATCCTGTTAGGTGAGCATCCAACAAAGTCTAAAAAGGATTTACTGCATGTTCAGATAGAGGCGGATGAGTTTGGACAGATTGGCAAGATTCCTAATCTGCCCCCTATTATATCTGTTATTCGGTCTCGAGAAATCTCTATTAAAATGATGGTTCAATCTCAAAGTCAGATTGAAGTATTATACGGTAAAGAGAACACGAAAACGATTATCAATAACTGTGGGGCTATTCTTTATCTGGGAACAAATGATCCAGATACTTTGAAAGCTTTATCTGAGAGATCTGGTAAGCAGACTTTGAATGATCAGAACTATAGCGAGAGCAGGGGAAGAAATGCCAGCAGCTCTAAGCAAAACTCTAAAATTGGTCGAGAACTGTTGACACCGCATGAGGTGGCCACGATTGGAACAACAGAAGCCCTACTCTTCCTATCCAAACAAAATGTCTTTCGAGATCAAAAATTTAACCTGGACACGCATCCTAGAGCTTACCTCTTAAGTAATGACCCGAATGATGACAACTGGTATCGATACAAGCGCTATCTAAGCGATATTGATGAGTGGAAAGCCCAGGTTGGGGAAGAAAATGTTATTCATATTGGGATTAAGGAAGTTGAGGAAGTTCCTCTTAAAGTGAGTTAGGAAAGAAAGGAAATCTAATGGAATTTTATGACTCTTATTGCGTTTTAATTGCTATAAATTGGGATCAGTATGTGTGGCTACATCAGGAAGGCGAAAAAATAACCTGGCATGAAAATTTTGCTCATGCAGGTTTTTTTCGTGATTTTAATACAGCTAAAAGGGTAGCAGAAATTCATTTATTAGAAACTTTTGGAGCCATAGGCTTCTATAAGATCGTTGGTTTTTCTACAGATGAACTTGCGTATTTAGAAACTAAGAACTAGATAGTACAATGTGTATTGATATTTCTTATGGTATAATAAAGGCAAATACCAAAGGGAGGTGGCCCATGGCAGTTTCAAAATTTTATGCCGTTGCTAAGACAAAAAACGGTCAGAAACGTGTTGTTAACGCATTTGAAGCTCTTAAACTAGCAGATGACGATCCTTGGCATTATCCTACAGATAAGACTAACGGTGTATTTTATGACTTGGAAACCGAGCTAAAAGTAAGCCCATCTAAAGGTCGCACAAATTTGAAAACTCGAAAGCGTGGCCAGGCTTTTTTCCGATATTTTACTGGGGAGTCTAGTCCATTAAAGGATAATCCGGGGAGCTTTGCCTATACGCCTGAATTAATTGCTTTTCTTTCTGCTTTTGAAGTAATTCAGAAATTTCAAATTCAGGAGGGTGATACTACCATTATGATTTTTCCAGAGCAGATTGCTAAACTCCAAAGGGTGCCTTTTCAAGACGGTGGATATTCTATTTTAAAGTTCTATATGAAGTTGGAGGAAACCTATCCTTATTCGGCATATTATCGATTTAATGGTATTTTAGCAATTGAGTTCTATGTATCTGGAAAACCAAGTCGTCTGAAACGAGCAGAGTTAGCTAGAAAGGGCATCCCTCTTTTTGAAGCCAAGGCCTTCTTTCCAAAGTGGATTCAGGAAAGTCTTCCGGAGGAGTTTGAAAATCCTGAGGAACTAGCAACTATTGCAAAAGAAATTCGAACCACTTATCAAGATAGAGATTATAAACTCTATGGACGTTTTCAAAAAGAACATATGATAACACCAGATAACGAAAGGAAGTACCAAACTTTGAAAACTTATGAGGAACAGTGCAAAGAACTTCAGGAGGAAATTAAGTTGTTGAAATCATCCTACGGTGAAAAATTTGAAAAAGTGAAACAACTTTCAGAAGACATCAAGCAGGCTGAAATAATCTTGAGAAAGTATCATGAAGAGGAGGAGTATTACAAGAAGTTAGAAAAGGAGAATCAAAAACTAGAAGAAGATAAACGAAAACTGAAGCAGGAAAAAGGAGAGATTCTTACTGAAAATCAACGTCTAATCAATGAATCGCAATGTTTACTTAAACTGAAAAATGAAGCAGAAGAGAAGATAGAGTCTTTACAAAGACGAACGTTCTGGCAAAGACTTTTCAATAAATAAAAATAGCAGGTAATGAAACAGTTCTAAAAACAGAGCTGTTTTTTTGATGAAAGGATAATCAAATGGATTTAGAACAATTGAAGCAACGACGAGATGAGCTGATTAAAGATAATGAGTGGGCGGATGGCTTAATTAAAAAGAAGGAAGAAGAGCTATGGGAAGTGAAAGTGAGAACAATTGCAGCTTCTGAGCTAGCAAGATCGGCATTGGAATCGGCTGTACGTTCCGCAGGTATTGTAGACACTTTTTACGGCCCAGATAATGGAAAGAAAGGGAAGGAAACAGAATGAATACATTACCACAAAAACAATTTAAACGAATGAAGCGTGAAGTTGAGGAGGAGACCGCACGAGGGATTGGCTATTTTGAGGGAATTTTAGAACATATCCCTTCTTACCCCCTATCTGAAGCCGTAAAAGAGTTGGCTTTAGCTGGTTGGATTACACCTCATACAGATGTCATTGATATCCAAAATATGATTGTTACAGAATCCATAAAATGGATGAATTATCAAGATTTCAAAGAAGTTGCTCCCTACTTATTTTCATATCCTCGAGAGCAACGAGAGAAAGATTTATTGGTTCGACCAGTGAAAATCTCTAGAGAGTACTTTGAGGAATTAAAGGCCAATGCAGTAGAATTATTTCACTTGAAACAAGACTTGCTTCAGGTTAATAATCAATTAGATGCTAAGATCCAGGAATTGGAGATGGATCAGCTACCGAATGGCGATCAGGTCATTGGAGTTGATCTGGAAGCTGAGGAGGTATTGTTACTACGAACTCCAGAAAATGCTCAGGTTGAGGAATGGGAGGTTCGTAAAGATGGCTTGATTACTGATTATCGTTCCAATCTTTCAGAATCAGCTCAAATTGTAGATGCTTTGTTTGAAATGAAGAATCCAGAGATTGATATGATTCTCTACGAAGAAGTAATCAACTATTCTAAGAAAACTTGGCCAGATTCAGAACCCATTCAACTTCCAGAAAATATCAAGGAACTGTTGAATCAAGAGGGCAAGCTTGATTCCTCATATTATCAAATAGCTCAGTTTGAAACATTAAAACAAGCTTATATTTATGGGATGATTTCACCTAGTTTTCAGGAGCGTTTCCCTCATTATTCAGATTTCGTTAGGAACTATGTAGAAGATAGAGAACAATATGAGTTTTTTAACTATCGTACAGAAGCCGTTTCACTAGCTCAGGAAATTCTAGTACCACGTTTAGGAGATATTAACCAAATTTTAGGAACGAATAATCAGGAGTTAATCGTTCAAGAGGTCACTGGATATTCTCAGGGTGAAAGCTGGGAACTAGCTTATTTACGGGATACAAAGACGGAAGATAGAGAATCCGTTCGGTTTTATCTTGAAAGTGAGATTGGAGCTTGGTATAAGGGAAGTTTGACAGAGTTGGCTGTTATCCGCTTTGATGATATTGATCTAGAGAAAGGATTTAATGGCCATCAGGAAGCAGTCTATCATATCGACGAGAACTTGTTAATTCATGATAAGCTAAAACAATCCCAACTCTATTTTCCTGATTTAAACCGTTTTGTAGTAGCCGAAGAACTTGAGAGAGAACAGACACAAGATATAGTAGCAGAAAAAGAAGTGCCAGAATTTTCATTGTAGGGAGGTAACAGATGGCATTAAGCAAAGAGGAAGCCAAAAGATTATCTATTATTTCTGTTGCAGAGCAACTAGGCATAGAGTTAAAGCGTACAGGAAGCTATAGTTATACCTGGACAGAGCACGATTCATTTGTAATCGATGCAAGAAAAAATGAATTTCACTGGAATTCAAGAACTGAATTTGGAGATGTCATTCAGTTAGTTCAAACTATACGAGGTGTTTCTTACAAGGAGGCGATGCATTTTTTAGAAACTGGAGAATTTAAACAAGTTAATTCAGAAGCTCAGATGGCTCTAAAAGAGCCATTTCACTATAATTTGGAAAGATATGAGAATAAGGATTTTAGCGCCTCTAGAAGCTATTTAAAGGCACAGAGAGGCCTTTCAGATGATACGATTAGCTTCTTTATTAGCCAGGGGAGTATGGCGGAGGCAACCCGAAAAAAAGGAGACTATTTTGAGCCTGTGATTGTCTTTAAATATAAAGACAACACGGGCTTTTTAGCTGGCGCTAGTCTCCAGGGGATAGTAGAGAATCGAGTGCACTATCCAGAACGTGGTCGCTTAAAACAAATTATGAGAAATTCAGACGGACAATTAGGATTTTCAATTGATATTGGCACCCCTAAACGTTTGGTATTTGCGGAAGCTCCAATCGATCTAATGAGCTACTATGAGCTTCATAAAGATAGTCTTCAGGATGTCCGCTTAGTAGCTATGGATGGAGTAAAAGAAGGAATCATTAGTAGACGGTTTATGGAATTGTATGCAGAGATAAATGATAAATCCTATCAAGTCAATCATAATACCGGGAAAGCTCTAGAAGTAGTCGCTAGGACAACGAACTATTTTAAAGACGGTCAGCATCAGGATATGATTACCTTGGCTGTAGATAATGATATGGCTGGTCATAAATTTATAACTGGTCTGCAGGAAAAGGGGATTCCAGTACAGATTGCGATTCCCCCTATCCTTCAGAGAGCCCAGGAGAAGGAAGATTGGAATGATTTCCTGAAGAGAGATAACGAAGCTCCTAAGAATCTGGCGCACGTTTATATAGCAGATGAAAAGTCCTGGCATTACCAGGGCTTTTTTGAGAAGGAAATAGCTCTTGCGAAAGCGCAAGAGCTAAGTACACAGGATGTAAAAGCCTTTGTGTCAGATGTTCAGCTGACAAAGGAGGAAATCCGTCAAGAATATACAAGGATTGTCAATCAAGAGAAAGAAAGGAAACATACTATGTCGGAAGTACATGAAGCAGGGGCTGAGTATGAAGCAGAAAAGCCAGATAATAGTCGCTTGGCGCAAGCTAGACGAAAGCTAGAGCGACTCAAAGGAGAAGCTGATGAGGCAATCAATGCGGCCTATTCTCATCAATCTCTAACGAATGGCCAGCCTATGAATGATAAACGAGGTGGAGGCCGTTTTATGCAGAAGCAAGAACAAATTGAAAATCGTGTCTTCTCTAAATTGGATGAAATCAAGGAACAAGAAGAGCGAATTGAAAGGCTCCAGGAAAGAGAAGACCGAAAAGCAGCAGGTCTCAACCGGCAGGGGAATGGTCTGGAGATGAGTGTCCAAAATATTCCCCGTATTCGGGCAGAAATTGAGAAGGCAGAACGTGGGGAATCGAGTTATAGACCTGAAACTATCAAGCGTTACAAAAAGGAATTAGAACGCCTAGAAGCCATTCAGGATAAAGTTGATGGACTGGTTATTAAACCAGAGACACAAGCTTTAATTGATTCTGGAGAGGTCAAGCAGTGGGCTAAGCAGCCAAATATCTACTTCGTAAAAGGGCTACGTCGAGTTGCTTTGGAATTGACCGAGGAAGGGAGATTAGAACTATCTCCTAAATATCGCCCTAATACGGATGAAGAAAAAGAGATAGTAAACAAGTTACTGTCCAATCAGAAGAAACGTGAGGATGATACTCAAAAAGCAGCCTTGACTCCAGATAATAGTAATCTATCTCCAGAAGATGCGGAATGGCTGAAGCAGAACTGGGATAATATCAGCTTTTCAGTAGAGCCTAAAAAACAGATGGTTATTGATTCAGATAAAACAGTGACCTTTGAAAAACCTTCCAATCCTCTTGGAGATTCTAGTAGAGCACTGGAAGAAAATCAGAGCACAGAAAAAGCTCTTGGGAAGTCTCAAGAGCAAAATATGAATTCAGAGTATCAAAAAAATGAGAGGACCAATGGTAGTCAGGGGTCTTTACAGCCCAAGGCTGAAGGCAGTCCCACACCCGTACCAGAAGTTGGTACCTTTGAACGCTCTGTTACCAGTCGCCCTACGTTATCCTCTCATTTATTATATTTTAGCATAAATGAAGAGTTTCAGTCAAGTAATGATGGCCACTATCATTCTATTTCCTCGCATGAATTAGCTAAATTGAATCGTCCGATTCGTAGTCAAACTATACAGAATGCAGCGCAGTATTATTTGGATGAATTGGCCAATTCTAAAATTTATTATGTCACTCCTGATAAGACTGTTCAAGTGAATTTTGAAGAAAAGCACTTCATGCACTTGACGGGGATTAAACCACTTGCAGCTGGCCAGACACCTGAAAAAACTTTACGTGATTTTGCAGAGGGAAACGGGCACTTTGATAATATTCTTTTGGCTAATAATGATGCAGCTTTTGACAAAATCAACGTCCTGTCAGATCTTTCAGTCGCAACAGAAAGTACGTCTTTCTATTTTGATGATTTAACTAATCTTAGACGATATAATGGTCGCTTTGACAGCCTTATAAAATCTGATGATAAAGATATTATTTTTCTGTTTAAAGAGCTGGAAGAAGAAAATTATATTCCAGTATCAGTATTTCAATCCAGAGCAAAACTGGTCAAAGAACTGGAGACGGCAGATAAAACTCCTATTCTTGCTGTATTCCGTGAACGTAATGGCCACATTGAACAGCTATCGATCAACGAGGACTATATTAAGGATGGGGGCAAAGAATTGCAATCCATTATGAAAAACGGCTTGTTTGAGGAAATCCAGTCTAATCAGACTGATAAGAATAACTATATGATTCGTCTTCAATGGTCAGAAAAGCATGGTGGTGGGCCAAGTTTACCTTTTAGCGAAACAGAGTTGGTTGATTATCAGTCTTTTGCAACAGAGCTATATAAGCAGAATAATATCTATTACGAAAAGCATCATGCAAGTGTAAGTGATCGAATGAACCAGGTAGAAGGTGCTTCCTATACCCCTTTTACAAAGGTTCAATTTACTTTATACAGCCCTGATGGTGAACTGATTCAGGATGGTATCCGTTACAATATTGGTGAGGAGATTAACCCAATCGCTCATAAAGAAAGACTTGGTACACGAGAAATGAGAGAGCATTCAGAACTGATGAAGATAGATGGGGCATTATTCAATCAATATCATCTGAATAGATTGGTGAGTGAACTAGATATTTCTCAGTTCAGTTACGCTTTGGAAGATACTCCTTATGCAGATCAACTATTATCTCAACTCCCTTATGGAGATTTAAAAAACAGTCCCATCGGATTTACAGATAGTAGTTACGATAGTCGTCTAGGATTTATTTCTTTTGATGGAATGGATAGTGTTGAGGTAGACAATTTATCTGCTTGGTTTGAGAAGTTGGGAGTTAGAGATTCGCCTCAAGAACAAGTAGCTCTTGTAGAAAAATGGCAAAATGAAATTAAAGAATTATCGGAAAAAGTTGAACAAACCATTGTCAACGTTCGAGATGAATTTGAAAAAACACAAGTCAAGGATTCGCAAGAGACACTAGATAATCGATATGAAAAAATTTATCAGTATAACCGAAAAGATGAGAGGGATCGTGATTTGGATGGTGATGGTATTTCCAACTCTGATGAGATGTTGCAGGGAACAGATCCATACAACGGTGCCTCTAACCTTCATAAAAAACAGGAAGATAGAGAAAGAAGGACAGATGTTGAAGCTGAAACTGGAGCGATTGTCACCGAAACAATTACTGCTAAAAGTTCAGAACAAACCATTTCCCAGTTAGTCGCAAATAAAGATACAAAAGCTTTAGCTGAACACTTGAAAGAGGGAATGAAGAACTATTTAGATTCAGAACAGTTTAAATCGTTCTTGGAAACGATGAGTAAGTTTCACAACTACTCACTCAACAATATTCATTTGCTGAAGATGCAAAATCCTAATGTTTCCCAAGTTGCTAGTTTCAATAAATGGAAAACAGATTTTGACAGAACAGTTAAAAAGGGTTCAAAAGCTCTGAAAATCTGGGTTCCGTATCAAGTGAAAACTAAGATTTCTGCTAATCAAAATGAGTTGAGTTTTTCTCCATCTGAGAATGAAATGGAAGAGAAGGAAGTCACAGTTACTCGATTCAAGTTAGGGAATGTCTTTGATGTATCTCAAACAGAAGGAAAAGAATTGCCAAAAGCAATTAATGAATTGACTGGAGATGTTAAAGATTATGAAGATTTGTACCGAGCAGCCAAAGCTGTTTCAATGGATAATCAGGTTCCTATTAGTTTTGAAGAAATTAAAAGAGAGAGTGCAAATGGTTATTACTCTCCAGATGAAAATCGAATTGTTATTTCAAAAGGATTAAAGGGTCAAGAACAGATTTTAAAAACCATTTTTCATGAAATGGCTCATGCAGATTTACATAGAGGAACCAATGCCCAATATGGGGACGATCAATATCGTAAGCAAGAATTACAAGCTGAAAGTGTCGCTTATGTCGTAGCTAATCATTTTGGTTTTGATACGAGTAGCTACAGTTTTGGATATTTGGCTATTTGGGCAAAAGATAAAAATGGTTTTGAAGATATGGTAGAACAACTGCAGGTTGTTCAGAAGGAAGCAAAAAGTTTGATTGATCGGATGGATGCTAAGTTAGAATTAGTGAAAAATAAAACTGTGACGAAAGATAAGTTTGCTGATAAACTCCAACAGGCAAAAGAAAAATCTGAGCAGTTGGGGAATCAAAAGGCGGAGGCTGTAAAGCAGGTGGAAGAAAAAAAGTCCCTGAGCAGCCCTCAATAATGGAGGCATTAGTCCGTAGGAAGAAAAACAAAAAAGGAGAAACAGAAGATGATTGAACATCTAAAACAAGAAACTTTTAATCTTTTAATGGAGATATTTTTTATAGATGAAACTACAGATTCGCCAAAAGTGAATGAAGTCAACCAGCACATTTCACGTAAAGAATGCCTCTATATTCTTCGTAGAGATATGCGAGTAAAAACAAACTATGAGTTAGAAGAAGTAGAAATGTATCCCGTTGCACTTAAAGAAATTGAGGGAATGAGTGATGAACGATTTGAGCAACTAAAAGACGAAATCCTTAAAACGGAGATGGTTGATACAATGGAACTTCTACTGGAAGACTTAAAAGTTTAGTCAAACTTTTCCCTCGTGATAGAACAAGATTCCTGCTTGCAGGGATTAGGGGATTGGGGATTTCCCCAAAGATTTAAAAAGTCAAGAATGGTCAGGTATGCACGCTGACCATCTTTGACCTTTTTAAAAACAGCATTTGGGTACCCAAGTGCTAATCTTGCCAGAAGAAAAGGGCTCTATGCCCCTTAAGCAAAATTGCCAGAATAGAGGTGAAGATTTTTTGAAAAATAGAGAAAAGCGAAAACGAATGATTCAGAAAAAAATTCGTTTAACGGAAGAAGAGGCACGGTTTATTTCAACAAAGGTTGAAGAATCTGGAATGACAAATTTTAATGCCTTTGCCCGAATTATGTTGATTATGGGTGAGGTCAAAATCTTAAATTTTGAAGAATTGAGAGAATTGCGTAAGGAAATAAATCGGATAGGGGTCAATATTAATCAGGTCGCAAAAAAGGTAAATGAAGATGACCAGGCTAGCCTAACTGAACTGAGTCAGATTCTTGAATTGCAGAAACATTTGAAAGATACAGTCAGCCAATTTATCCAAAAACAGGAAAATCAAACAAAGGAACAAGAGCGATGGTTGTAACAAAGGTTCTTCAGATAAAGGGTGTAGCTTCTTTAGGACGGTCTACAAAATATATTGAGGATGAAGCAAAGACGGTCGAGCTGACTGATACAAAAAGTTTAAATAATGCTTTACGCTATATCGAGAATCCATCTAAAACGAGTTTTTTAGAACAAGATGAACAGTTTGAATTTCCAGCAGTGGTTAAAGATGGCCGAGTAGTCAAGCAACTGGTATCTACTTATGGAATTACAGACGCTAGCACAGCAACAGAAGAATTTCTTTTGACCAAAAAGAATGCGGCTCAACGAGCAGGAACAAAAGAGCTATCGGATATTCAAAATCCGAATCGAGTGTTGGCTCATCATATCATCCAATCATTTTCTCCTGAAGATGATTTGACTCCACAAGAAATTCATGAGATTGGTCGAAAAACGATTTTAGAATTAACTGGTGGACAACATGAATTTGTCATAGCGACTCACATGGATAAGGGACACATTCATAATCACATTATTTTCAATTCAACTAACTCTGTTACCTTAAACAAATTTCGTTGGCAGAAAAATACTGCTAGAAGTCTATTTAATATTTCCAATAAGTACGCTGACCTAGCTGGAGCTAAAATTCTCAAAGAGAGATTATGGACTAATCGAAAAACGTATCATGCTTACCGAAAGAAAAATTCATTTCGTTATGAAATTAAATCACGCATAGATTTTCTTTTGAAACACTCAACCTCTTTAGAGGATTTTAAGATCAAGGCACGAGCTTTAAATCTAATAGTTGATACTTCAGGGAAGGAAATAAAATATCGTTTAACTGACCAGGATCAAACCAGAAATGTTAGGGATAGAACTTTGTCAAAAAAAGGAAATTATTCTTTAGAGAAAATTTCTGAGAGAGTGGTTGCCAACGAGGTGACTTTTTCAGTCGATGAAATAAAATCCGAATATGAAAAAATGGTAGCAGAACGAGAAGATGATTTTGAAATGAGAATCACAGTTGAAGAATGGCAGGTGATGGAAGAAACAAAAAATGGAATCTATCTTGAAATGGAATTTGGGATTAGAAATAAGGGAACCATTCTTATTCCAGCTCATCAGATTGAAAAAGCAGAAGATGGCTCTTATGAAATTTTTATCAGAAAGAATGACTTCTACTATTTTGTTAATCCTGAACACGCTGATAAGAATCGGTATATGAAGGGAGAAACAGTCGCTTCCCAATTGTCGTATGATAATGGAGAAATGATTGTCCGGAAAAATCCGAAAATCTCTAGTTTGGATCAGCTTGTTCGTGAATATAATTATCTATCTGCTCACGGAGTGACAGAAGGACAGCAATTTGATGAATTGTTAAATCGTTTTGAAGAGGAACTGGAAGAGGTAGATAACTTGCTTGATAAACTAGATCAACGTTTGGGTGAGCTTAATAAAATTCAGTCTGTATTTCTTGCATTGGAATCAAGCGATCCTCAGGAAGTGAAACTAGCTGTTTCTATTCTGAAAGACTTGAGAGTAGATCCTAGCACTCGTAAAGCTGAGATTGATAAACTTGTTAAAGAGGCGACCTTTGAGCGCCAGGCTTTGTATCAACGGGTAGAAGCAATTACAAAAGATTATAAGTTACATCAAGACATTGAGAAAAATGTGGAGCAGCGTAAGGATAGAGAAACTTCATTGTAAAAAAGTAATTATAAATATAATTATAAACATATTTACAAATATAATTATAATGGTATAATAGAAGTATAGAAAAACAGGAGGAAGACGATGGATATTTTTGACGTTTATGGTTTTCAAAATCAAGTTGAGAATGTTGCCAAAGAGAGGAGTCTTAAGGAATCCTTGAAATTATTAGGGATTGTTTATTTTGATGGTAGCCTAGAGAAAGGTAATGAGAACAGAATCGTTTTTGAGTTTTCAAAAAGTCGCACAATGGCAATCGAGGTTCGACTTATGGAAAAGAAAATACGATTTTGGGGCTGGATAGGAGATCGTCTAAAAGGTGACTATTTTTGGAAATATGTCTTTGAAAATTATGAAGAACTATGGTATAGAATTTTAAATTTACTTATTGCAGAATATTTCTCGCCTGCTGAATGTATTTCTTGTGAGATTGTAGCTACCGTAAAAAGTGACCTGTTATATCATTGGATAGAAGGTACCGAAGACAATACGCTCTATGTCGGTAGGTTATTGTTATTTGGATTTATTCCGCTATGGAAAGTAAAACATACTAAAAATGAGTGGAAAAAAATAGCTTTGATTGAAAGCTCGAAAAATAAGATTGTTGAGTATCAGTTTCAGGAGGATATCAAATGAAGATTATCACATTTGCTGCTATTAAAGGCGGTGTTGGAAAAACAACTTTAACATTTAATTATGGGGAATGGCTGGCTAAGAAAGGGCATAAAGTTCTCTTTATAGACTTAGACCATCAGTGTAATTTGACTCAGTGTTACAATATCTATGAGAGCAAGAATACAATTGCTAATGCTTTTAAAGGTGGCGATGTGGATATTAAGCAAGTCAAGGAAAATATTAGTCTAATTCCTGGTTCAGTTCAGCTTGACACGGTGGAAAGAGATCTGGAGAACAGCGATAAGAAAAATATGTTACTTTATCTTTGGCTAGAGGACAACTACGAAAAGAAGAAGTTGGATCAATTTGACTATATTTTGATTGATTGTAGGCCAGATTTTGCGACAGCTACTAAAAATGCTGTAGCGGTCAGTCACGCTATTATTAGTCCCTTGACTCCTTCAGAGTTTGGTTATAATGCTAAGTTCAATCTATCAACTCGGTTAGAAGCATTCAGAAAGGATGTAATCGATTATCGTACCAGAGAGTCCTACATTACTGCTGAGTTATATTTTCTAGCAAATATGATTCGACCAAATTATGGATCATCAAGAGAATTACTGGAAGCCCTAGGACTTGAAGCTAAAGAAAAGGGAACAGATAACCTTCTAGGGATTGTACCAGCAAAAGAGTTGTTCAATCATTCCACGATTGATAAAATCTCTATTGCAGATATGGAGGAAAATCCAGAGCTTTATCAAAAACACAAAAAGTTTTTCACTGAGCTGGAACAGACTTTTTCAAAAATTTATGATACAATATAATTATATTTATAAATACAAATACAATTATAAATATAATTAGAAGGAGATTGTTATGGCATTCACACCAAGAGAAAAAGAGATTTCGCAGATTATTGAAGCAACCCATCAACCTGAGCAGATTTCAGAGGTAGCCAATTTTGAAAGTTTTGAACGCAAAAAGCAATTCCAGTTTACATTGAAACCAAGTAATCGGAAAAAATTAGATGAGATTGCTAAAGCAGCCGGTGCAAAGTCTGCATCAGATTACCTTGATAAACTTCTCGAAAGTTTATCGCTATAAATATAATTATAAACATAATTATATTTATAATTAAAAAACCTTCCCAATAATAAGGGAAGGCTTTTATCTTTGCTGAAAAAAATATTTGAACTCCTGAACTAAAATCTTTATACTTTTTTATTATGATTTTAGTTGGGAGTGTTTTTATTTTGGATACAAAAATTATTGATGAAAGAGAATTTGTAGAGAAATTTAAAGATAAAAATTTACAAGAATTTCATAAATTTGTAAGTGACTATGATAACTATATTGCTCCCACAATGAGAGCTAGAGGCTACAAATTTGTAAACTATGCTGAGAGAACCGTTACTTTTACGTTTGGCCAGGTAACTTTTTCAAGAAGGCGCTGGTATAAGAATGGGAAATGTAGAATTCCAGTAGATGAGAAGTTAGGTCTAGAGAAACGTATTGCCTATTCCAAAGAATTGCTGTATCAGATCACTAAACTAGCTACAATGTTACCGTATCGAAAAGTTGTGGAAGTTATTGAACTGATGTACCAGGTTTATATTACTAAAGACACAGTGTTAAAAGCAATTAAACTAGCAAGTCAGTTGTTAAATGAAAAAGAAGATTATCGTTACTATAGTGATGAGGTAGTTGTCAAGAAAATTGAGGCACCTGTCATTTATCTTGAAGGAGATGGTGTTTGGATAAAGGTCAGTGGAAGAGAAAAAGAACAACAGAATAAAGAATTATCTCATTTTGTCATTCATACCGGAACGGAGGTGTACGGAAAGAGGAAAATTTTAAAAAATAAGGTGGAAATTGTGTCGCCAAATAATCGAACAGCAAGAAAAAGAGTAGTAGATTATATTTATAATCATTTTAAAATTACGTCAGATACTCTACTTGTGACAAATTCAGATATGGGTCACGGTTATACTCCACATTTATTTAAAGAGATATCACATGATCTAGGAATTAAACATCATCAACATTTTTGGGATCGATACCATCTGAACAAAGAAATAAAAAAGTTGGTCAAGCCGTATTCAGTAGAGCTACTAGATCAATTTATGAAAGCCATAGACAGTCATTGCAAGCAGAAATTGAAAACAGCTATTGATACACTAGAATCATTCATTCTGCTTAATCAGAACGAAAAGAAGATTGATACATTTAAGGTTTTTAAGAATAGAATCCTTGGAAATTTTAAATATACGCAACCTCCTGAGCAGAGGAATCTAGATACAGCAAGTTTAGGAATTATGGAAAGCCAGCATCGGAAAATCAGTTATCGGATGAAAAATAGAGGAATGTATTGGTCATTAAATCATGTAGATGCTATGTCCCATCTTATCTTGTTGTCTTACAATCAAGAACTTCGAGATTTATTTTTTGGTAATTGGAGAAATGAATATGAAAAATACCGCTCAGAAGGAATGAGCGGTGCAAAAGTACGAAAAAAAATTGATCAAGCCCCAAGGAGTTTAGGGACGATTGTAAATGCTTCTTGGAAGGGGCGAAAACAGAGAGATAAACAACGTTTTGCGGGCAAAAAAATCAATAAATAAGATGTCATAAACTCAGTAAACTCTTGACTTATAGTAGTAAATATTGTATAATAATTTTATCAATAAAAAAGAGGCACGCAGCAACGTACCTCTCATAAAGATAAACAATTGGTGCTTGTTTATCAGTAAGATTAATACTATCAGAAATTTTAGTAGATGTCAAGGCTGAGCAAGTAAATTGTTTAGCCTTGTTTTGATATTTCCGTTTTTGATGTATTTTTTTACTACCTCAAAAGAATAGACACAAACAAAGCTTAGTAACCCCTTTACAAATCTAGCCATTCATGGTAAAATGGATTTTGTGTGAAATATCAGCAGGAAAGCATGAAGCTCGTCAACAGGTGTCTTATGATAAGTAAC
>ERZ773211.37-NODE-37-length-43232-cov-9.24654_pt1 | contig 43232 bp, 68 predicted proteins | sample MGYA00511914_ERZ773211 | MGnify/ENA primary metagenome ERZ773211 (study PRJEB29015, sample SAMEA2738163) | human oral metagenome | biome: human oral; feature: human-associated habitat; material: saliva | place: China | collected 2242 ...
TGAAGAAATCAAAGCTAAATTGGAAGAAGCTGGAGCTTCAGTTACTCTTAAATAATAGAGCAACTACATTAGTAGCTTAAAAACATGATTAAACCGCTATTCTTAGGAGTAGCGGTTTTTATTTTTATGTGCCAGGGGGCAAAAAAGGGGCAAAACTATTTATAAATTTTATCTAGTACATCAACAACTTTCGACTTGATGTTTTTTGTGACGTGAGTATAGATTTCCATTGTGGTCTTTCCGTTATCTTTATGCCCAACTCTTTGCGTGATGGCTTTTAAAGGGATGTTATTTTCAGCAAGTGTACTGATTAGTGTATGACGTAGTATATGTGGGTGAAGTGGTTTGTTGATTGGCTTCTTTAAAGTGGCGTTTGCATTTTTCATGAGCTTGCCGATACTTGATTTATGAATGGGAATTCCATTGGCTGATACAAATATAAATCCCATATCTTTATAGTTTGGGTTTGTATTCTTTCTTAGTTTATGTAACTCTATGAATTCTTCAATGATTTCAATTTCTTTTTTTGTTAGGTCAACTACTCTGATAGATGATAAGGTCTTAGGTGTGGTTTTAACACCCTCTGAACCTTTACGGGTTGGGTCTAAAGTCCCGTTGATAGTGATAGTACGGTTTTTCTTATCGTAGTTTTCAAATTTAAGCGCACCAGCTTCGCCGACTCGGCAACCATTTAAAGCCATAAACTCAGCCATACGAGCGACGTGATAGCCCCGATTATAGCTTTTCATAGCTTTTAAAAGCCTTTTTAATTCGCTTTGCTCAAGGAACTTATCTTCAATCTTTTCCATATTTTCATATGCGACAACCTTTTTAGGAAGTCTCACACGCTGGATAGGATTGCTATCTACCAGTTCCATATCAAGCGCATATTTAAAGACCATGCTTAGTACTGACTTTTGCTTTTTGAGTTTGATATGATTTTCTTCCGAGTCAGTAAAGTACTGTTGAGTGTACTTCGCAGTGATGTTTTTTATTTTCACGTCAGGCGCAAAAGTCTCTTTTACTTCATCTACAGCATAGACCATGGTCTTTATGGTAGAAGGCTTGATTGACTTTTTATGAAGTTCCCACCAATCACTTAGTACGTCTGTAAAAAGCATATCTGTGGTAGTAAGACTTTGTAGTTTTTCTACTATCTTCTCATCCAGTTGTTTTTGAGCTTCTTTTTTTGCCCTGCTTGATCCAGAGTCAAGAGTGACAGATACCCTTTTCCATTTCTCGGTATACGGGTCTCTGTATCGTTCAAAGAATTTATATTTTCCGTTGGGAAGTTCTTCCATCCACATTGATTTTCACCTCATTTCTTGATAGAATAGAGTATAAGAAAACTACCTTTTTAATGGTCGTTTCCTTATACAGTACATCCTCACGCTCAGACTCGCCAAAGTTTTGAGAGCGTGGGGATTTTTTATTTTTAAAAAAGGGAAGCAACAGTTAAGTTACTTCCCCTGGCACGCTAAGGTGCAAAGTTTAAAATTATGAGGGCTTGCCTCTAAGTAACTTAATTATAGTTCATTTTATAAATACTGTCAACAATCTACTCAAATCCTTTGAAGCTCTCTAAAATCTTATCTTTTGAGTCTGTAGCATTAAGCACTAAAACAACATAATTTCCGTAGATATAAGCAGGGTGTCTGATTAACTCTTTTTCTTTCTTAGCTTCTTTAAACATTGGGTTTTTATCGTAATATTCGTAAACCTCTACAGCAGTATCATCTTCTAAGATGAACCCTTTCCCTGATTCGGCTTGAATAAGACTAGCTTCTTTTGAGATTTCTTCTTTGATAGTGAAGCCATTGCTTTCTAGCGCTTTTTTAAAATCGTCTAAGCTAGTAGGCTTTTTAGAAGCAGGTTTGTCATTTACTTTAGTTTGCTCCGTTTTTGGTTGCTCCGAGCTATCTTTGGTAGCTGATTGGTTATTAGAACATGCTACTAGAACTGTAGCACTAAGCAAGATAGCTGATGTTGTTAGTAGTTTTTTCATGGGTATTCTCCTTTTTAAGCGAGTGTAGATTCGATTCGTAGAGTTTCTCTATATTGTTCAGCAACAGCAACATCGGTAAAATGTACCGTATTGTTAAATTCTTTGTGTACTAAATCTTTGATTTCTTCTAAGTTTACTCTGAAGAACTCTTTGCGAGAATTTACTTTGTTGACTTCTTGTTTTCTAAAATAGTTGTGTAAAGTTGTTTCAAGAGCAGGAGCATCTTCGCTGAAAATTAGAGCGTGTACGTCAAACGGGAATGGAACAGAAGCGCTGCTCAATTCAGAGATACGATCCATTGGTTCAAGACGTCTTGTCATACCAATTTTATAAACATTTTCTCCGAAAGAGCCAATATTAGAGATGATGTAGACGAATCCAGCACGAGTATTTGTTTCTCGATTCTCAACATCTTTTTTGTCTTTTTCCAATTCTTTGATTTTATCTTCTAGTTCTTTAATCTTATCTGCATAAAGTTCTTTCTCGATATCTGTATTAGATGATTCTAGATACTTCATGAGTTTAACAACTTCATTTCTGAATTGGTTTTCCTCTTTGAGGATTTTATCTTTTTGAATTTGAAGTTCTTTCTCTACCCGTTGTTGTTCTCTCATTTCCTCTTTTTTAGCTTTCAATAATTCACGTTCTTGCTCGAGAACATAATAGTATTTATATGTTGCATCTAGCTTTTCTAATTTTATATTTAGTAATTCTTTTGTGACTTGAACATTATCGATAGAGAATAATCTATTTAACGTTGAGAATGTATTAGTGATTTTGTTGCGGTAAGTATCAACATTGTTCATTCTTACATTAGTCAAGTAGTAATCTGTTTCAGCATTAAATGCACGCAACAATTTTTTAGATTGTTTTTCACGTTTCTTGTAATCATCATAAGAAGTGGAGCGACAAGCTTTTCCGTCTGCAATCAATTCCTTTTCTTTTATTTGAAGAATAGATAATGTGTTTTTTAACTCATTAGAAGTAATATTGTCAGTAAAGTCTACAGTCGTTTCATGAGCGATAACGACATTAGATTTTTCTTTCAATATCGCTTCATAAGTTTTTTCTTCTTGTTTAAGTTTTTCTACTTTCCTATTTAATTCTTTCAGAGACGCTTTTAGGGAATACTTCTCTTGAAGAGCATTCTCTTTGATTTCTTCAGCTTCTTGTTTGGCATTCTCCAGAATTTCCTCAGCTTGATTTTGTGCTTCTATAAGAATATCATCTGCTTTATCTATGTTTTCAAATAAATCTATCTCTTTATTGGCTTGAGAAATAATGTCATCTGCTTTTTCCTTAGCTAATTTCAAAATTATTTCCGCTTCATTATTTGCTTTCGTTAAAATAAAATCTGCTTCTTTCTTACTATCAAGTATAACTTCATATTGAGAAAGCTCATTGAACTTCTCTTTTGATATTAAATTGTATTTCTTAGATCTTTTGTAAATAAATAGCAGACCCAATAAGGTTGATATGAACATCGTCACAGGCCATGCTAACAGCAATATAGCAATAAACCAAGGTTGATAACGTAGTGGAATGCGTTCTTTCATAATAAACTCCTTAAAATAAGATTACATTTTATTTCTCTCTATAAATGCTTACGACTTCTCCAATAATGCGGATATCGTTGCTTTCATCTAGATGTATATCTTCATAATCTGGATTCAAGCTTTCAAGATATCCCTGACGCAGTTTCTTGACATAGTTAGCGCCATCTACTTGGAAGATGCCGATGGTATTAAAATCAACTTGAGGTGTATTCTTTATAAAAAGATAGTCGCCATTTTTTATCTTTGGCTCCATAGAGTTGCCGACGACATAAGCGATAGCGTCGTAGTTGTCTGGGATTTCATCCTCATAGAATGAAACCTCCATATCTAAATCGTCGTCCTGCATCGAGCCACTACCAGCAGAGACAACCCCAGTAACACGTCGGTAAGTAGTCTGTCTGTAGTCGTCCAGTCTGATGATGTTTTCCGATACTTCGTTTATCTTCGTTTCCTCTTCATTTTTCTGCTCATTCAGTTGCCTCTCGGCATACGTTAGGACTTTGCCTTGTCTAGTCGGTGCTAGTTGGTCGTATATGGATTGGATTTTGGAAGTGGTAGGGGAAGTATCAATAGATGAAGGTTTGGCTAGGTCAAATAGATATTGAGGAGAAACTTCTAAAGCTTGAGCGTATATTCTAATATCCTTTTCATCTAACTGTCTATTTCCGTTTTCATGGTTAGAAATTGTATTTTGTTTAAAACCTGTCAGCTCGGCAAGTTTTTTTTGAGTTAATTTCTTGGATTTTCTTACTTCTTTAATTGAGCTACCTAGTATATTCATATTAAACAACTCCTTTCATTTCTTATTATATACTAACGTGACAAAAAAATAAATAAAAAAATCTCAAAAAGTGATAAAAAATTATTGACAAATATCTCGATTTGAGATATAATTAAATCAAGCTTAAGGAAAAGGAGGTAAGGCAAATGATGGAACATATCATAAAAAGCCTAGCAACCAAGGACACTGCAACCGTCATTTTGGTACTAGGCTTAGTCAGAGAAGCTCGTTTGTGGCAAAAACAAATCTTAGAACACAAACGTAGACTTCAAAACAAAAAGTAGAGAAAGGGGCGATGCCCCAACCTCTACTTGATAGTGTACCATCATTTGCCGTGAAAAGCAATGGATGAAAATGTTGGATTGATAATCCTAGCAGGATTTGTGATTGTATCTTTTACTATTCGTCATATAGTGAAGTGCCGATGTGATAAACAAGGGAAGGAGTAGAAAAATGGAAAGTGTTGAAATTGTTGAACTAATAAAAGTTACATTTAAAAGGGGGAAAGGAACAGAAGATGATCCGATTAGAGTTGTAACTCAGTATTGGGACAAAGAAAATGTATTAATCTTTGAGAAAGATTAATTATCTCTTCTTTCGATAGAATTTCGGTAGGAATCAGGTAATAGGTTATATATGTCTAGAATTTTTTTAGGTTGTGTGATTCGATTATCTACAATCAAGTTGATAAAACTTAACAATGATAAAGCTAACTCTTTGTTATCTTTTATGTCTATTTGACCTGGATGTACAGCATTATTCCCTATTACTCTAACACTGTCTAGCATTTGTTGGATTTCTATTGGCATTCCTTTAGAGACAAGACTTCCAATTTGGGTATTTAAATCTTTACCTTGTGCGTTTAAATGAGTAACAAGCTTTTCAATAGCTAGACGGGATAGAGCTGCAGAAGCTCTAGGCGATATATTTAGAACTTCTCCAGCTTCAATATAGATTTCTTTCACATCATCAGGCATATCATTATTAGGTTTAGGTACTCCTTCGGCAACATTTGGGAAAATTAATGTCGACGTTGCATCGCTTGTGTTTAATACTATCCTGGAGCCATACGTTATTTGGATTTCATTTGTTATCCAAATAGAAAATTGATTACAAGCCTGACATTGTGCAATTATAATAAATTTGATAGATTCTTTGTAATCTCTATTGATATCAATAGGATTATAAGTCCATAAATGGGAAGAGAAACCTGAACATACAGGACATTGAAATGCTTTTGAATTGCCTGCGAAGCGACTGCCTAGGCTTAATTTAGAAAGATCAAATGACATATTTTTTCTCCAATCGTTTTATTTTGATTATACCACATTTGAAAGGGGGTGAGGAAATGAGACTAAGGCTATATTCGTTCAGTAGACAAATAAAAAACGCACTCCAGCTGCTATCTGAAGTACGCTACGGAAATTGTTCTGCTCAAACTAATAGCAGTAGTCAACAACACTTCGCTGGTATCGTCCCCAGCACTGTAGTTGAAATAAACTCTGATTCTCGATTTTAGAGTCTAGCTTTTTCGCGACTTTAGAAGTGACAGCTTGTTTAAACTTTTTTGTCGTCTAGCTAAGACGCCCTGAAAAAGCTAACTCTCCCTATCGAAATCTGCTAGCCAAGTTTCGATAGGGAAAAATTAACATACAAAATGAATCCAGAAGTTCACTGAGACACAGTCCCCTTCAAAAATTTTGCCAATTTGCATCAGCTCCTTTCTTGTTAAGGATAATATAAATATATATCATTTTTGGAGGGGTTACATCGGCCTTAAGACCGATTTTGGGAGAAAGTCATGGAAGATAAAATCATTGAACTAGCTGATTATTTCATCAGCGAATCTACAACGTACAGAGAAGCTAAAATAGCATGTGAGAAGCTATTGGAACAAGTCAGCCATGAGATTGAACTCAGGGCGCTGGAAAGTAAAACAAGGGGGTGAGTGCGTGCAGGAACTTACAAAAAAACAAAAGTTAAAAAAGCAAGAGTTGAAGCCGAAAATAAAGCTTAGAAAAGAGAGAAAGAAGCATGAACTTACGACAGTTTTTATGGCAGATTTAATTGGTTTGAAAAATCGCAGACAATATGAATTAAAAGAAAATGGCAAAGCTCCATTCCATGATTATGAGATATCTATTATTTCTAATTATTTTCACAAATCAGAGAGTGAATTATTTTTTTAAAATAAAATATCTCAATATGAGATTAAAGAGAAAGGAGAGCGTATGACAGACTTTAAAAATTTAGATTGTCAATTTATCTTTCAAGAATGCGACTGAAAATTATACTGCTGTTAGTAATAGCTTTATCAACGATCCTGCGATGGATTTTACAGCTGTTGGTATCATGATGGTGGTGCTGGCTAATCACCCAAACTGGCAAGTCTATCCAGATGAGATAGCTAAACGAAAAGGTGTTAGTCGAGACACAGTTGATAGCTACTTCAAAATATTAGAAAAAAATGGCTACCTACGAATTGTTAAAAAAGGCATGGGACGCGGTAAAGGAGTTCGTGTTTTCAGATTTTTCTCAGATGTAAAAATATCCGATTTTCAATTTGAAATCATGAAACAGAGATTGAATGAAAGTATATCTAAGTTATCCACAGGTTAGAATTTACATTTCCGATTTTTACAAATCTGTATTTTACAAATCTGTATTTTACAAATCAGAAAATTTAGGCACTAATAAATACTAACTAACAATAAATACTAACTAACAATAAATATTAAAAGACAACAAGTCCTATTTCTCTAAATAAAAGAGAGGGTAGAAAAAATAAATACAAAAAAGCACCTGACGGCAATCAGGCGCATACTAAAAAACTTTACAAGAGGATTATAACATGAATATGAACTTAAATACAAATGAAATTTTAACAACTACTGAATATGATATGTTTCGCAAAATTAGTAATAGAAAAATAACAGAAAATCCTAAATTAGAAGAGGAACTACTTTCTGAAGGTCAACGTCAGCCGATTTTGGTAAATGAAAAAATGGAAGTTATCGACGGGCAACATCGTCTTTATTACTTGAGAAAACATAGAAAACCAGTGCGCTACATAATTGATCCAACCGCTAATTTCAAGACAGTAATTTCGATGAATACATCAGCTGTCAACTGGGCATTACAAGATTATGTGTATTCGTTTGCTTTAGAGGGAGATCCTGAATTTGTTAAATTAGCTAAATTTTTAGACGAGAACGAATTGCTTAGTGACAAGATGGTAATCGTAGCTGGTTCAGGAAGACGTGATGGTACGGCAGCACACGTAGTCAAAAAATTAAAAAAAGGCGATTATGTATTTTCAAACGAAAAACAGTTAAGAGAATTTTGTAAGTTCTACGAACGTGTTTTAAACGAAACAAAACTACCTAACAAACCATTTTTACAATCTGTTTTATGGACTTTGTACACAACATCTGTTTTTGACGAAAATAGAATGTTGACACAATTGAAAAAATCGGATTTGACGTCAGAAGATATCGAAGGATTTGCAAAGAAAAAATTGCTATTAACTTTTTTAGAGCTATACAACGGAAGATGGAGTGATGATCATCCTTCTTTAATTCAATACTTCATCAACAGAAAAGGATCATTAACAATCCCTAGTTTGCCTAAACAGGATGAAGATAATTAAGAAAGAGAGGAAATTGCCATGCCTAAAACAGAAATTACTTATAAGCCAGTTGATGTGGACGAGAAAGCCACGCATGGTGATTACAAACATCTTTGTCAGAGGTGGGAAGGGTTGACTCCAGGGACTGCAAAAGTCTGGGCGGGTGAAATGCGAGAACATCCTGATTTTAAGCAGTTCATCGATAACCCAACTCATAAGATTGTATTTATCGATTACGAAGGATTTCGCATGTTCGTCAAATGGAAAAGTCGTAATCGCTATCGTACGAAGAAAGAAACTTTATCAGAAATGCTTGAGAATATGAAAAAAGAAAAAATGTTAGGAGTATAAAAATGTTTGAACCGCCATTAATCAACCAGCTTTTAGGAACTGGCGCAGTGATTTTGGGATTTATTAGCGCAGGAATCCTAGTTCATCAGTTGGAGAAACAGGAAGAGGAAGAAAGACGTTTGCAAGAAGAGCGTGATACGAAGATTGTCCAAGCATTTAACGAAGCCGTTGAAATCGGTCGTGAGATTGAAAGAGAACAAATCCGCAAGAACATCCGCCGGGAGTTCAAGGGATTCACCTACGACAATGAACCGCCCGTTGGTCTGCGTCCTGAGCCATTAGCCTTGCCAGAACCACGAAGATCACGTTATGCAAAGTATTTGGGGTAGATCAAAGGAGACGCTAATGACCAGAATTGAACTTGAAAACCGTGTGTGGCTTTTGGCCAATCATGAAGAAAAAAACGAATTGCTGGATCTTGGACTAACATCCAAGGCCAGATATGTGAAGCGAGTGCTGGAACTTGGAAAGGTGTATGCTCATGTTTGATTATGACAGAGATATGATGCAACCGCCTGAAGAACGAGAAGAACTTGACCCAAGCCAGTACATCTATGTTGGATGTGGGCAGTATCGATATGTGGGTGATGAGATATGATTCAGGAACTACACGAAGAGATTGACAACTGGCGGGCTGAATATATTCATCTTGGCCGAGAACTCGGAGAAATTATCAACGAACAACAAAATATTATTTTGAAATTGCAAAACGAAAATCGACACTTAAAGCGTGAAAATTGGAATTTGAAGAAGACGAAAGGTAGAAAGAAATGACTAATAATCAATTAGCAACGCGGACAAAACGTGACATTACTACTGACCCAAGTTCATTGACTGGGGCAGACATCAAAAAGTATTTTGACCCACAAAACCTGTTGACTGAAAAACAAATAGGTCAGGCTCTAGCCTTATGTAAAGGTCGCAATCTTAACCCATTTGCTAACGAGGTCTACATTGTGGCTTACAAAAATCGTAATGGAGGCACAGAGTTCAGTTTGATTGTCTCCAAAGAGGCTTTTTTGAAACGTGCCGCTCAGTGTAAAGACTATGAGGGCTTTGAGGCTGGAGTAGTGGCAGTTGACGGCGAGGGTATTATGCACGAACGCAAAGGAGCAATCATGTTACCAGGGGACACACTGATAGGAGGATGGGCAAGAGTGTACCGTAAAAATTTCAAGGTACCTGTGGAAATATTTGTTAGCCGTGAGGAATATGACAAGAAACAAAGCACCTGGAACTCTATGCCAGCTACTATGATTAGAAAGACAGCTCTGGTAAATGCTCTTAGAGAGGCTTTCCCTGAGGACTTAGGCAATATGTACACAGAGGATGACGGTGGAGAAACATTTGACCGTATCAAAGATGTCACACCTCACGAAAGTCGAGAGGATGTCGTAGCACGCAAGATGGCTCAGATTGAACAATTCAACAAAGTACAAGAGGCGAATCACCCAGTTCCTAAACCTACTCAAGTTGAGGAGTCGATCCAGAGCGAACCGTTACAAGGCGAACTCTTAGAAGAAATGGAGTACTAACATGCAAGAATTACAAGTAAGTGTCACTCAGGCAGAGGTTGAAATTTTAGACCGTGAGTTGTTTGAACAAAACATTAAAGAGGTGGTAACGAAGTACCAGAATTATACAGTTACCGCTTCGACAATCAAGGACGATAAGCAGGTATTAACTAATCTCAGAAAACTATTCAAGCAGATATCTGATGAGCGTATCAAAATCAAAAAGGTTTTGTCAAAAACTGCTGATGATTTTAACGAATACATCACAGAGCAGGTTGAACCGTTGGACGGTGTTATCAAAAAGATTGCGAAAGATGTCAAAGAGTTTGAAGACCATCAGAAAGCACTCAGACTGGATACTGTTAAGGGTTACATTACAAATAAGGCTTCAGAATACATGCTTGATCCTCGTCTATTTGACGAGAAAGCCCTTGAGTATGTCAAGGTTGGCGATTTCATGGCAGACGGCGTGACGCTTAAAAAAGCCACTATGAAGTCACTTGATGACATGGTCACATTTGAGTTTCAGAAACAGCAAGAATTTGAAAAGGCTAAGTCAGCTATTTCAGGGTTATGTGCTGAGTACGGAATGACAGACCAGCCATATATTCGTATGTTGAAAGACATGACTTTGGTTGAAGTGTTGGAACAAATCAAGGCAGACTACGCTTTTGAAAAGCAAAAAGAAGAAGTTAGATTGGCTCAAGAGCGAGCTGAACGAGAACGTGAGGAAGTTTTAGCTCAGCAACAAGAGCAAGCGCCAAAATCAACGGAGACCGCAAAATTTGACCCAGATACGGGCGAAATCTTAGATGGTGGGCAATTATCCCAAAATCAACAAGAAGTCGTCAGAGGGGCTGAAAACGTCTTAAAACGATATACCCAAAAAATGACCTTGGAAGTGTATTTCACTGACACGAAAGAAAAAGACTATTTCAAGAATAGCCTTGCGGATTTGGGATTTGAATACAAGAAAAACTACACTGTCCAAGGTTATCAACGAATTGAGTCGTTGACGCAGGCAGAATTGGATGAACTGATTAAATAAACCAACTATTTCCATTTTGGAAACAACTCAAAAAGCAACAAGCCGGGCATTCTTGTAAAACTGCGAACTAGAAAATGCGTCAGTGACACTTATGTGACTCTTGGACGAACGACGCAAAGAATTTCACTCACGCTTGCCTCGCTCACAATTTGGCAGGCGTGGGATTTTGGTAGAAAATATGACTGAATTAGTAAAAGTAGATGTGCAGTGTCCATTTTGTGGGGAATGCTACCACAGAATGGTTAAGATTAAACCTTCATCAATTCGTTGTAAGGCGTGTAGTAAGTTCCTGCATTTGAAATGGACAGGTAACACACCGACAAGCACGAATAAAGCAGGCTTTGGGCGATTAGCGTATGATCCGTATAACAACAATGAGGAGATTATGGAACTGAATGAGGTGTTTGCGAGGGTATGAAAGAACGATTGATTTTGAAATTTGAGTTGAACAGGAAGCAGATGATTAACTCAAATGATAGACCACACTTTCATCAAAAGGCTAAAATCACTAAGTTTTTACGGCAGTTAGCTGCATATGAGGGCACCAATGTACTGAGAGATTACTTTGGGTTGCCTTACAGCGAGGACAAGCCTTGCAAGGTTAAGGTTCGGATATATCCTCCGACAAATCGGAAGTATGACCCACCGAACTGGTCGCCCACAAGCAAGGCTTTGTTTGATGGTTTGACGGACGCTAAGATTTGGACAGATGATAATTACAACGTGATAGTATCGACTGAGTTCATGCACGGTGGCAAGTCCGGAAATAAGAATTATAGGATTGAGCTGGAGATTTACGAATATCACGAGATATTGCAAAGGATAGTAGATGGGATTTGATAGGAGGTAGTAATCGAAGGACTGAAACGCACAATTGAGCAAACGGAGACAAGGATAGTTGAACTATCTGATCCGTGTGTTAAATAGCTTGCTTTTAGCAGATCTGAGGAACGTGACTTGCTTAAAAAGAAAGTGAAAAACTGGAAGAAGAGAATAAAGGAGTTGGAAGATGAAGTATAAAGTGACAGAATATCATTCAGATTTCCAAGAAGAACAGACTGGCACTTGCGAATTGTGTTTTGGCACAGCGTGGGTTGAAAATGGTTCAATAAGGGTTGAAGATGAAAATGGAACTGAAACAGAAATTTATTTAACGGTTTGGGATTGGGGCGATTACGACACAATCTACATTGATAATGTGGTTAATTTCTCAGCTTGGTTGCAAGAAAGAGAGGTTGCCCCAATCAGTGAAGAAACCGAACCGTGGTCGTGGTTGCATGAATTGGTAGAAAAATATAACGAGGAGTTGGAAGATGAAAGTTAAAGAATTGATTGATAAATATGAAGCGGCTGAATGTGTTGTGGATTTTGTTAGCGGAAAAACTCTTTTAAAAAATATTCGAAGAGATTTGGAACAACTAGACGAACCGCAACCAATCAAAATCCCGCAGTGTGTGGCAGATGTGATTGAAGATGCAAGAGAAAAAAGTCCAGAACTAGAAGATGCGTTGCATTATGCTTGTAGCAATGGAAGCCAGGAATTTACAGAATGGTATCAAAAGAAATCCAACAGAGATCTCTTCGCCCGTGCTTGGCTTGACGGCTACGAGGTCGAGAAAGAGAAGCGGTATGAAGTGATATTGTGCAATGGACAGTCGTTGAAAACTGTGTACAGACAGGGTAGCGATCATCTTGATTTTGAAATGGTGTATGGCGATCTTGAAAGCTTTACTAGAAAGCAACTACAAGAAGCCAACTTCGGCTGGGTATTCGATTGCCCAGGGATTGAGATGGAGGAGGTGTAAGATGAAAGAAAAACAAATAACAGATTTAATCGAAAGAATGCGTAAACTTGGACATATTTACTCTTATCAAGGCGTAAAAAAACTTATCCTAGAATACGAGAAGTTAAACAAACCAGAAAAAGTCAAAGTTCCGGAGTTTATAGAGGACTGGATTTTTAAATGCCAACTTTTAAATAATTTTAGCTTGATTAGTGCACTAGATAGTAACACAATCCATCTCTACGCTAAAAAAAGCGAATTCGTGAAGAAATGGCTTAATGACAAAAACAACCAAGAACTTTTCGCTCGAGCGTGGTTGACTGACTATGAGGCCGAGAAAGAGACAAAATACAAAGTCAAGTTAAAAAATACAGATGATTATCTAAATCAAACAGAAACTGGATTCCACTTTTTTAACAATTGGAAAAACAACGAAAAATTTACACGAAAGGAGCTAGAATATTCTGGTTTTAGCTGGGTGCTCGACTGCCCAGGAATTGAGATGGAGGAGGTAGAATAAATGACAAATATTAGATTACAAAATCCATACATGGATGAAAATATCAAGGTAAAAGAGAGTTGTAAGCATATATTAAACCGCATAGAGGAACTTAATTTTGGGCATATATGTTGTATTCAACTACATCAGATTGAACCAGAAGAAAGACTTATCACTATCAATCCGAAAAACTTTGCAAAAGTTGATTTTTACGAAGTAGAGGAGGTGGGTGATGAGTTATGATTTGGAAATCTTAGCGAAAATAGAGAATGGAGATTATATTTGTATCGCTGAACCTAGATATAGTTCTCCAACCTATAATCTCGGGAAGATGTTTAGAATTGCTATGGATTGGGATTTTGACCAAGGTACAATTTACAATATTGCTGATATTTTTGAAAATATTCAACGTGGTATATCTGAATTAGAACGGTACCCTGAAAAGTATGTACAGTATGAACCTGAAAATAGATGGGGAACAGTCAGCGGTGCATTAGATGTTTTGAGATCGTTAAGGGATTGTATTTTAGAGCAAGGCATTGACACGAAATATTTATATATGAGGTGGTAAATTTGAAACGATTCATAGCAATCTGGATTCTGTTATCTGCCGGACTAAACATCTGGCAGATGGACAGGATTCGAGATTTGGAAGAGAAGAAGCCGATGGTTATCTATAAAGCGGATAATCAAGGCGCTGAGATATTTGGTAAGGTCGTCGAGAAAGGACGACACGGCAAGCTGTACACGATTACCATTCGTGACTACGGTGTGTTCGTGGTTACTAGAGAACAGTGGGATAAAGTGAAAGTTGGAGATGAGGTGATGATGTGAAATTATTTCTTCACGAAGATTGTATGGACGTCATGAAAAGATATCCTGACAACTATTTTGATTTAGCTATTGTTGACCCACCATATTTTTCTGGTCCAGAAAAAAGAGAATACTATGGTCGAAAAGTTAGTCCAATTGGTGTCAATAGACTGTATGGCAAAACATCGGAGTGGAAAATTCCAAATAGAGATTATTTTGATGAGTTATTTAGAGTTTCAAAAAATCAAATCATTTGGGGCGTGAACTACTTCGACTACTCTTTTGGTTCTGGCCGTATCGTTTGGGATAAAGTTAATGGACAGTCCAGTTTCTCGGATTGTGAGATAGCATACAGCAGTTTACATGACAGCATACGCTTATTTCGATATATGTGGAATGGTATGATGCAAGGAAAGTCGATATCTGAAGGCCATATCCAGCAAGGAAATAAGGCCTTAAATGAGGTTAGAATCCATCCGACACAAAAACCGATAAATCTTTATCTTTGGTTACTTCAAACTTATGCAAAAGACGGAGACAAGATTCTTGATACCCATGTTGGTTCAGCAAGTAGTTTAATCGCTTGTCAAGAATTAGGTTTTGAGTATGTAGGTTGCGAGTTAGATAGAGACATCTTTAATCTTGCTAAACAGAGACTTGATGTTTACGAGAAGAAAATAAAATTATTTTAGGAGTTACTATGAACACACTAGAAAAAGTCAAACAATGGTTTATTGACCGAGATTTAGAGAACGGTGGACGGCTAGACAAGCAGTCTTTGAAACTTAGCGAAGAGTTTGGAGAACTATGTGCTGGCTATCTCAAGAAGAATGAGAAGCTGACCAAGGATAGTATTGGAGATTGCGCAGTCGTGATTGTTGGCCTGGCCTTGCTGATTAAAGAGGATGTGCATAAGATTTTTGAGGGATTAAAGCCCGTTGAAGAAGTAGATGTAATGAAATGTTTTAAAGGCTTAAATTTAAACATTTGTGCAATTCTATCGTATAGCGATAGAAGATACGATGGAATATTTCGTTATGATTTAATATTCGCGGTTGAATATCTAAAATCAATTAGCAATATTCTCGGTTATGACTTCAAAGAATGTTTTGAACTAGCTTACCAAGAAATCAAAGACCGAAAAGGTCGTTGGATTGATGGCTCATTTGTGAAAGAGGAGGATTTAACATGACACCAAGATATAGAGCGTGGATAAAAACAGAAAAACGTATGTTTTTTTCAGATGACATTCTTGCTATTGACTACGAAAACGAAGAAATAGTGACACAACAAGTTTATTTTGAGAATGGTTTACCAGACGATAGAGATATCTATTGTTACAAGCCTGACGAAATCGAACTCATGCAATCAACAGGACTTACAGACAAAAACGGTAAGGAAATATTTGAGGGGGATATTTTAAAATTTAATGATGAGTGGAATGAATATTGCCATGAAGGCTATGTAGACGGCTCAGTTGAAGGTATTAATTTCGTTGAAGTAGTGAGAGGTGAAGCTTGTTTTGAGTTTGGAAAAACTAGATTCCCTGAATCGTCTTTATTCATACGAATGGAAGATGAACGTCTTACTTTCGCTGAATTGATAAAGAGTAGAGGCTTTGAGTTTGAAATCATCGACAGTATCTACGAAAACAGAGAGCTTTTGGAGGATAAGGAATGAGACCAAAAAGACACCCTTTCAGTGGCGCGAAAAAAGAGAGTGAAGCTAAGAAGATATCGTTAATGCTTAAAAAAGTCGATGAATCCGACTTGAAAGGAAGTGTTTGGGCGGAGCCTCTACCTATCTATAGTAAAACAAGAGTCTATGTAGAGATAGAGGGTTATGGAAAGAAGATCATAACTGAATTTAAAACAGATGATATGGATTTTTCCAGAAAAGCTTCATTTTTTAAGAGGGCATTATTCAAAAGAGCTGAAATGATGTCTCAGTTTGATTTTAGAGAAACAACAACTGAAGAATGGAATCGAATAATCTTAGAACTTTTGGAGGCTATCAAATGAACCCAGAAATAATTGACAACATACTTATCGAGGAGATGGAGCATGAGAATTAAAACATTAATGGGAACAATCATCAATGTTGACAGGATAAAGCGCAGTATCACAGTTGAGGGTATTGAATTAGGCTCAGATTGCCGTGCTTTAGTATCTAAACACAAAGATGGTACAGGTACAATAACACTAGTTTTTGATGGGAAAATAATTTAAAAAAGGAGTAAAATCGATGTTTACACAATACAATCACGAAACAGGAAAAACTAAACTTACAAAACTTGCTAAAGGCGGTATCATTACAGTTGCAGCTGTTGCTTCACTTGGGATTTTTCGTCTCACGGCTGTGAAGCGTATCCCAGCTAATACAGTTGGAGTTAAGGTTAGCGCAATTGGAGGTGTTCAAGAAAACACCCTACAAACAGGATATCATCTAAAAATGCCATTTATTGATAAAGTCTACACCTTATCTACATCCGTTCAAACAAAAACAATGGAGAAAATCACTACTCAGACAAAAGACGGTCAATGGTTGAATACGAATATAGATGTGAAATATCGTGTCAACAAGGAAAAAGCCATGACGGTATTCTCTAATTACACAGACTTAGAAAACGTGAATAATAGCGTAGTATCTCCTGCTGTTCAGCGTGCTATTGAATCTGTAACAGGTAATTACGATATTTACGATATCCTCGGTAATAAGCGTACAGAAGTTTATGAAATGATCGACAAAGCTCTTAAAGAAAAATTTGAGTCTTACGATTTGGAGTTTGTATCCTTTACCATCACAGACCAAGACGCAGGCGATGAGATTGAAGCAGCAATCAAAAATGAATCTGTAAAACAGAAGGAAATAGACACTGCAAAACAGGAGCAGGAAAAAGCTAAAGTTGAAGCCGATACCAAGAAAGTTCAAGCTCAAGCAGAAGCAGACGCAGGTATCATCAAAGCAGAAGGTGAAGCCAAGGCCAACAAAGCTAAGTCAGATTCAATCACAGATAATCTTATCCGAATGAAAGAAGTAGAAGCCCGTGAAAAACATGGTTGGGTTACTGTTAACGGTGCAGGTAGTGTGATCACGAATAAAGAATAAAATAAAAAAGCCAAGGCACTCTCTGCCTCAGCTATAATCTCAATAATATTATTATATCACAAAGGAGATAGAGAGTGAACAAGGCTAAAGAGCTATTGAAAGAATTACAAGACCTTGACATGGACATCCAAAGCCGTATAGATGAAATCAATGAGCTTGAGGCAGGTTTGCTCTCAAGTCCTAAGTGGTCAGGTGTCAAAGTCCAAGGTGGACAGACTAGAAAAGTTGATGATGTCTATACTCAGTTGGTAGTGATGAAAGAGGCTATAGAGCAGGATACTAAAGTGGTCATTAACAGAAAACTTGAATTAGGTCGAATGATCAATAAGTTAACAAATCCGAAGCATCGGACAATTTTGAGAATGACATATATTACTAAAACGTATATCGAGGATATTTGTGATAAGTTATCAATCAGCAAGAGCTCGTATTACAGCATGCGTAAGGTTGCTATTGAAGAGCTGGAGGTAATTTTGGAATAATTTGGAATTTCTTGAGTTATCTTGAGAATATCTTGAGAATATGTGTTAATCAAAATAATCTTGATGTGCACTGTAATGATAATCTGTTAGAATGGTAGTGTCAAGGATTGAAAAGAGAGGTCTCAGAATTTGGTAGATGGTTACCTGAAATCAGGGTGCCGTAAAGGCATTGAGGGTTCGAATCCCTTCCTCTGTTTCGTTCATTGATATCTCCTTTATATTTATTATATTTTTCCGAGGTTTCGGCCTCGTTTTGGCGGTGACAGGTAAGTGGTTTCTCTCCTATGTTTCCTTCGGTTCGATTCCGGGCATCGCCGTTAATGACTACAAAAAATAAATCAGAAAATTTATTTCTAATTAACACGCAAGGTTGTAGTCGTCTTGCAGAAAGGTCGCACATCGTGTGGCTTTTTTTGATTTACAAAATAAACAAATACAGGAGGTTTAGTCTTGGGTAGAGCAAGAGACCCCAACCGAGACAAAGCATTTGAAATCTATTCAGAGAATAATGGAAACATTGAGCTGATTGAGATTGCTGAGCGATTGGGTGTTTCAGCTGGCACTGTCCGAGGTTGGAAAAGTAAAGACGGATGGGAGCGTGAAGTAAAAGGAACGCTCCAAAAGAAAAATACGGAACGTTCCAAAAATCCAAGAGGAGCTCCAAAAGGAAATAAGAATGCTGTAGGTCACGGGGCACCGAAAGGCTCGCAAAACGCCCTTAAACACGGTCTGTTTGCTAAGAATCTGCCTCAAGAAGTATATGAGATAGCGCAAGAGCTTTCAGGAAAACAGCCTATCGACATCCTTTGGGAAAACATCACGTTGACCTATGCGAATCTGCTACATGCTCAGCGCATTCTGTATGTTAAGGATGTTGAGGATACTACCACTATGCTTATTGCGAGCACAGCGAAAGGTGGAGAAAGCTATGAAGTTCACACTGCTTGGGATAAACAAGGTAAGGCTTTAGCTGCAATTGCAAGAATACAGTCAGAACTTAGAAATATGATTAAAACATATGATGAATTGACTCGCTCAAGCCTTGCTACAGAGGAGCAGAGATTGAGAATTGAGATTCTGAAATCTAAACTACCTGACAATGAGCCTGAGAACGTTCATGACGATGGCTTTATTAAATCTCTAGAAGGGGTGGTTGAAGAAACTTGGCTAGATTAAGAATGCAAACCAATACATTCAAATTTCAACCTTTTAGCAAAAAGCAGAAGAAAGTGTTGACTTGGTGGCTTTGGAACTCTCCAGTCCATGAATCAGAAGGCATTATTGCTGACGGTGCTATCCGTTCTGGTAAGACTGTCTCTATGAGCCTAGCTTTTGTTATCTGGGCGATGACATCATTCAACCATCAGAACTTTGCCATGTGTGGGAAGACAATCGGCTCTTTCAACCGTAACGTCCTGAAGCTATTATTGGTTATGATACAGTCAAGAGGTTTTAGTTACGTCTATCATCGGACGGATAACTTGATAGAAATAACGAAAGGTGACGTGTCGAATGATTTTTATATCTTTGGTGGTAAGGACGAAAGTTCACAGGATCTTATTCAAGGTTTAACGCTGGCAGGTATCTTTTTCGATGAAGTAGCGCTTATGCCTGAGTCCTTTGTCAACCAGGGCACAGGGCGGTGCTCTGTGACAGGCTCTAAGTGGTGGTTCAACTGCAACCCAGACGGGCCTTATCATTGGTTTAAAGTCAACTGGATAGATAAAGCAGAAACAAAGAATATGCTTTATCTACATTTTGATATGGACGACAACCTTTCTCTTTCAGAGAACATCAAGAAGCGGTATAGAAGTCAATATCAAGGTGTTTTCTATCAGCGATATATCCAAGGTCTTTGGACGGTTGCAGAAGGTATTGTCTACGATATGTTCAGTAAGGATAAGCATGTTGTATCAACTTTGCCAGAAATGAGCAAGCTGGGCAAATATGTTTCGGTCGACTACGGTACGCAGAATGCGACCGTTTTTCTTTTGTGGGAAAAAGACATCAACGGCAAGTATTACTTAACAAGGGAATATTATTACTCAGGTCGTGACGAGAACGTTCAGAAAACCAATGCTGAGTACGCTGATGATCTAACGGCTTGGCTAGGAGATACGAACATCGACCGTATTATTATTGACCCATCTGCTGCTTCATTCATTGCTGAATTGAAGAAGCGAGGATATAAAATCAAAAAAGCAAGAAATAATGTTCTTGAAGGCATTCGTTTTGTTGGTTCTATGCTGGGCCAAGAGAAAATAGCAGTACATGAGAGTTGTGTGAATACGCTGAAAGAGTTCCATGCTTATGTTTGGGACGAGAAAGCCTCAGCAAACGGAGAGGACAAGCCTATCAAACAATTCGACCACGCAATGGACGCCCTACGTTATTTCTGCTATACAGTATTATTCAAGTCAGGAGGTATGACTGTTTGGAAATAGAAGTAATTAAAAAAATAATCTCGTCGCAGATGGTTAAGCACAGAGAGTTTGTCTCACAAGCAGCTGAAGCTGAGAAATACTATCGCAACGAGAATGATATTAAACGGAATCGTAAGCCTGCCGATAAGAAAGGCGCAGAGAACGAAGCAAAAGCAGAAGATAATGCGTTTCGTAATGCTGACAACCGTATTAGTCACAACTGGCACCAGTTATTGCTTGACCAGAAAAAGGCTTATGCGTTGACCTATCCGCCTACATTTGATGTGGACGATAAAAGCGTTAACGATAAGATTGTAGACGTCTTAGGAGACGATTATGAACGTATCAGTAAGCAACTTTGCGTGAATGCAGGAAATGCTGGCATCGCTTGGCTTCATGTTTGGAAAGACGCTAGTGGTAACTCGTTTAGATATGCCTGCGTCGACTCAAAAGAAGTAATACCAATCTATTCAAAATCCCTGGATAAGAAGTTGGTGGGTGTACTGCGAGTTTACTCTAGCATTGATGAAACAGATGGTAAGAATTACACTGTTTATGAATATTGGAACGACAAAGAGTGCTCTTTCTATCGTCATGAAAAAAATAAGCCTCTGGATGAATTAGAGACATTCCAAGCAATCTCTTTGATTGATACTATGAATGGAGACCACTCTAGCGACAACACTTTCAAACATGATTTTGGTCTTGTTCCTTTTATTCCATTCAAGAATAACGAAATAGAGACCAACGACTTGAAACCAATCAAAGACCTAGTCGATGTGTACGACAAGGTGTTTAGTGGATTTGTCAATGATACAGATGATGTTCAAGAGGTTATCTTCGTCCTTACAAACTACGGTGGGCAGGACAAGCAAGAGTTTCTTGAAGATTTGAAACGCTACAAGATGATTAAGATGGACAACGACGGTATGGGAGACCAGTCAGGAGTTACAACTATTGCGATTGACATTCCAACCGAAGCAAGAAATCTGATTTTAGAGCGGACTAAAAAACAAATCTTTATTAGTGGCCAAGGGGTTAACCCTGAAACAGATAAGCTGGGGAACAGTTCTGGTGTTGCTTTGAAGTTCCTATATTCGCTCTTAGAGTTAAAAGTTGGGAACATGGAAACTCAGTTCAGAAGTGGATATGCTACTCTTGTTAAGATGATCTTGCGGCATCTAGGATTATCTGACAAATTCAAAATCAAGCAAACATGGACACGGAACTCAATCAATAACGATACAGAAATGGCTCAAGTGGTTTCTACTCTTGCAACTATCACATCAAGAGAGAACGTAGCTAAATCGAATCCGATTGTAGAAGATTGGCAGGATGAACTACGCTTGCAGAAAGCTGAACAAGAGGAACAATCTGAAAAACTCTACGACATGGAAGAGGTAGAGCATGAGTCGGAAACTGAATAAAGAAGAGAAGATTGCTTTCATCGAATCTCTTGATGACCTCAGCCGAGAAGAGAAAGATAGATTACTATATGAGCTGGCTCAGATTGACGACCTCAGTGAGATAATAGACTACATCGATAATTTATACCACCGAACACTAAAACGCATTACAGGGCGTTTAGAGGCGTTTGAGAGGGTATCTAAAAATCGTAGCGACTCATTACCATTTTATCTGTTATCCCTGACTAAGGCTGACCAATTAAAAACCAAGCAAGAGATTGCTGGTTTTGTTAAGAAACATCCTGATTTAACAGAGTGGTCAAGGTCAATAAAGGTCAAAACAAATGCAGATGCCTTGTTCGCTGGCGTTGGGATGGATATCGCTGAAATGACTGGCAAAATCAATAAGCGAATAGAAACACATCTCAAACAAACCTACCAAGAAACTTACTTAAATCGTGCTTACAACTATCATAAACAGACCAAAAGAGAACCGAATTTCAAGCCTGAGCGCCTAGAAGAAGAATATCTTCAAAAGGCAATCAACGAAAACTTCAAAGGCAAGCGGTTCTCTGAACGTGTTTGGGGTAGCAATATGGACGAACTGGTTAATAGAGTAGAATCGCTTGTAACCAATGATTTAAACCGAGGCTATCCGATAGACCAGTCTAGTAAGCTTCTAGCAATTGAGTTTGACCGTGCTCGTAATCGTGCAGTAACTGTTTTGCAGACGGAAACGAATGGTATTCAGGCTCAGGCAACGCTGGATGAATATCAGGACGACAATATCAAGAAGTACAGATATCTGGCGACCTTAGAGGTTCACACATGCCCTATTTGTGGTGAGTTGGATGGTAAGGTATTTCTTGTTAAAGATGCAGAGAAAGGTGTAAATTACCCTACTATGCACCCTCACTGTCGATGTACGACGGTTCCTGCCTTAGAAAAAGGTGGGAAACGCTATGCAAGAGATATTGAAACAGGGAAAGGCTATGAGGTTGAAAGTGGTCAGACCTTCAAGGATTGGCGAAAGCAACAACTTGATAAATATGGCCAGACTGCTATCAAGGACAAGCTACAAGCTGAACGATTGGAAAAGGACAGAGTACGCAGAACCAAGGAGCAGTTCATAGCTTATAGGCAGGTTTTAGGCTCTCAAAATATGCCCAAAACATTTGCAGGCTTCTATGATTTGAAGTATAATGATGTTGAGGGATATAAGGAACTAAAAGACCGCATCAGATGGGCAAAGTCCAAGTTTCCTACTGAGAAATCTTTAAATGGACATTTCAAAAGTCATGGGAAAGAGTTCGGAGCGGAAAGCCCTGAAGAATATCAACAATTGGCTAGAAATTTATTATCTTCTGTTGTCTCTAAAAATATTATAGGTTATGATACTGGAGAAAGAAGAGTTCGATTTAATCGAGAAACGGGGACAATTGCGATTGGGAAAAGAAATGCCTCAGGAAAAGCGAGAATAACAACTATGTTTAAGCCAGATGATGGAGAGGAATATTACCATGACGACTATAAAAAAGAATATAATAATGATTGACGGATGGGAACATGTGCATTGCCCCGTATGTGGAAATTTAGTAGAAACTTATGATATTTGTGATGTTTGTCATTGGCAAAATACGGGAGCATTTAATATCGATGGCGGTCCAAATAAAATGACACTTGCTGAGGCTAAAGAAGCTTACGCAAAAGGCTTACCGATTAGATAAATAAGCACCTAGAGAAATCTAAGTGCTTTTCTTATTTTTAATTTTTTTCAAAAAACCTCTTGACTTTTTGTGGCACAAGTTGTAATATATTGTTGTGGCACAGAAAGTAGGTGATGAAATGAGTCCACGAACCGGAAGACCAAAAAGCGAAAAACCGTTGAATGTCGAAGTTAAAGCAAGAATCGACTCAGAGTTGAATAAACATTTGGAAGACTATTGCATACAAAAAAAGACCACTCGTACAGAAGTGGTTAGAAAAGGCATAAAATTAGTTTTAGGTCTTGAAAAAACAAAATAACGCATAATCCTCCTCGCCAAAGTTGTGATTATACGTTATCGCACGAAAGAAACTCTTTCTGAAATCATTATATCAGAAAAGAGCTTCTTTGTCATACCGCAAAGGAGTTTTTATAATGGCAAAAAATGAACTTTTAGACAGTTACGAAGAACTAGTATCCTACACTGTAGAGATTAGAGAAAGTCTGGATATTTTACAAAGATGGCTCTCTCAAAAACCAAATTTTGAAGATTATTGGTCTTATCATAATTTGATTGCAGGGCATGGACAACACTATGCCTTGCTAAATCTTATCATGTACAGGCTGGATAGTCTTAAAGATGAGCATTACACTATTATTGAAAACTACATTAAAGGAGCATAAAAATGGAACTACAAATTTTTAAAAATGAACAATTCGGAGAAGTAAGAACGACAGAAGTTAATCAAGAAGTTTATTTTAATTTGAAAGATTGCTGTCAGGTTTTGGAAATTAAAAATCACAACGATGCACTAAAACGGCTAAATAAGGATGGGGTCGTTACTACCGACCTCACCGACAGTCTAGGACGAACTCAACAAGCCAACTTCATCAACGAAGCGAATTTCTATAAACTTGTTTTTCAATCTCGCAAACCAGAAGCAGAGAAATTTGCTGATTGGGTCACTAGCGAAGTTCTCCCCTCTATTCGTAAGCATGGCGCTTATATGACCGACCAAGTGGCTTATAATATCACGCACAACAAACAAGCCTTAGCAGACTTGCTCCTTATGGCTGGTAATCAACTGAAAGAAAAAGAAGCAGTCATTAAAAACTTGGAAGCTGAAAAAGCTGTACTTTCCGTTGAAAATACCATAATGAAGCCGAAAGCAGACTATTTCGATGAACTGGTAGATAGAAACTTACTGACCAGCTTCAGAGAGACAGCAAAACAATTAAAAATCAAAGAACGTAAGTTTATTGACTTCTTGATGGAGAAAAAATACATCTATCGAGATAAGAAAGGTAAGCTCCAACCAACAGCCAATAAAAACGATGGTTTGTTTGAAGTCAAGGAAACACTCAACGAAAAAACACAATGGTCTGGCACACAGACTCTCATCACACCTAAAGGTCGTGAAACCTTTAGACTACTATTTATTTAATTAAGCTCTAACCGCATCGAAATCGAGGCGGTTTTCTTATGCTCTAACCGTATGGAATTCCGTACGGTTTTCTTTCGCCCTGAGCACGGCGTTAAAAGGCTCAACTATTGGACAAGTCCGTAGTCCTAACAAAAGCGGAGCGACTGGTGATGGAGAACACCTAAAAAGCCTAGCGTAGAGGAAAGGATTTTCAAAATGAAAAAAGAACAACTGGCAAACATCGGCTTAACTGAAGACCAAATTTCTCAAGTCTTCGCTTTGTATGGTGCTTCTGTCCAAAAATTTAAGGATGATGTGGAGAGTAAAGAAAGCGAATTGGAGAGCGTGCGTGGACAGCTGACACAACGTGACAAAGATTTGAATGATCTAAAGAAAAAAGGCGCAGATGTTGAAGATATTCAGCAAAAGCTAGCAGACTTACAAGCTAAGTACAAACAAGATACAGAAGCGCTTGAGACGAAACTAGCAGATGAGAACAAATCTCGCTTAATCGATGCTGAATTGACAAAAGCTGGCGTTCGAGACGCAGAAATTTTTGGAAAAATTTTAAACAAAGACGAAATCTCTGTAAAAGATGGCAAATTGATTGGCTTGACTGAGCAAATCGAGGCTCAGCGTGCTAAGAGTCCATATCTCTTTAACGGGGAGAAACAAGCCCAATACACGCCAAATCAAGGCGATGGGCAAGGTGCTAATTTAGGGAATTGGGAAACTGCTATGAGCAATCCTGACTTCAACCTAACTCAATTTTTACAACAACAAGGAGAAAATAACTAATGGCTAATGAACTTACAAAAATTATAGACACAATTACACCTCAACAGTACAATGCCTACATGCAACAGTACACGGCTGCTAAATCTGCTTTCGTTCAAAGTGGTATCGCAGTATCAGATGAACGTGTTTCTAAAAATATTACATCTGGTGGTCTATTGGTCAACATGCCTTTTTGGAATGACCTTACTGGCGATTCTGAAGTTCTTGGCAATGGCGATAAAGCCCTAGAAACTGGAAAAATCACTGCTGGAGCAGACATCGCCTGCGTTCTTTATCGTGGACGTGGTTGGGCTGCCAACGAATTGACTGGTATTGTAGCTGGTTCTGACCCAGTCCGTGCTATCTTGAATCGTATCGGTGCTTATTGGTTGCGTGAAGACCAAAAAGCCTTGATTGCTACCTTGAATGGTATTTTTGCTACTGGAACAGGTGGTGAGAAAGGTGCTCTTGAAGAAACTCACGTATCAGACCAATCAAAAGCGTCTACTGGTATCGATGCAGGTATGGTACTTGACGCTAAACAATTGCTTGGAGATTCTGCTGATCAAGTTACTGCGATTGCTATGCACTCTGCGGTTTACACTAAACTACAAAAAGATAACTTGATTCAATACATCCAGCCAACCACTGCGACTATCAACATTCCAACCTACCTTGGTTACCGTGTCATTATCGATGATGGTATTGCACCAACAGGAGATGTTTATACATCATACCTTTTCCGCACAGGTTCAATCGGTCTCAATACAGGAAATCCATCAGGATTGACTACATTTGAAACTTCTCGTGAAGCAGCTAAAGGTAACGACATGATTTACACTCGTCGTGCCCTTGTTATGCACCCATACGGTGTGAAATGGACTGGCGCAGAAGTGGATACTGGAAACATCACTCCATCAAACACTGACTTGGCTAAATTCAAGAACTGGAAACGTGTTTATGAGCCTAAGAACATCGGTATTATCGCTTTGAAACACAAAATTGGCAAATAGATTGGGTAACAGAATATGATTCAAGAATTGAAACAAGACAACACAATGTACTTGATCTCATGCGTTCGGAAAATGCGTCAGGATAATTATTTCACAGACATGGAAGTTCTCCACTACGCTTTGACCCAAGCAGAAAACGAGATTTTGAATTATATTCACCAAGACAGTGTGCCTGGACGTTTAGAGAACGTATGGATAGACATGACTAACGACTTACTGGACAAGGTCAAGGAGCAAAGCGTTCTTGCTGAAAAAGCTGACGCAGAAGACTTTTCGGTTAAGAGTATCAAAATGGGTGATACGACAATCGAAAAGGTTAGTCCTTATGAAATGATTCAACGAATGAAACAAGTGCCGTCATCACTTGAGCGCTACAAGCGTCAGTTGAATCGTTTTAGGAAGCTACTATGACCGAATATGCTAAGACAGTCTTTGATTGCTTGTATGACTGTAAAATGACGGTTAAAGGTTATACAGAGCAAGAGATAGATGGTCTAACCAGTATGTCAGAAAGCGTGCTATTAGAGGACATTCCTTGCAGGATTTCGCAAATGAGCAATAGTTCAACGAACGGTAGCGACTATCAAGCTAATGGATATGATATGAAACTCTTTTGCTCAGTTGTCTATGATATCCCTGCAGGTTGCAAGATTGAGGTGACTGATAGAAATGGGCACGTTAAAGTGTTTACACGTTCTAATGTGCCTATTGGTCAGTACTGGTCACATCAAGAAATTGCTATAAAGCTAGAGGGCAAATCATGAGTGGCAGTTTTGATTATCGTAGTTTCGAAAAGTTTGCTAACAACTTCAACAGGAATGCGAATCATGCGAAAGTAGACCGATTTATGAGACAAACCTTGAATTACGAAGGTACAGAACTAAAATCTAATGTGAAGGAGAGAACGCCTGTTGGTGTTTATACGGATCATTGGGTGGAGTTCACTACCAAAGATGGCAAACACGTCAAATTTTGGGCAAGCGCTCATGGAAAACAAGGCGGAACTTTGCAAAAAGGCTGGTCTAAAAGCCATATTGAAGTTTCAGGACGGACTTATAAGCAGAAAGTTTATAACAAGGTCTACTATGCCCCACACGTTGAGTACGGGCATGAGACGGTTAATGGCGGCTTTGTTCCAGGGCAGTTTTTCCTTCATAAAACGGTTGAAGATACTAAAAGCGATATGGAAAATCGTGTCCGTGATAAGTATGATGGCTTTATGAGAAAGGTAGTGTTAGGAAATGGCAAATAAAGGCTTTCGATTAGTCGAGGAGTTAGTTAGTCACATCAAGGGGTTATATCCTGACATCAGGATTTATCTGGATGAAGTAGAGCAAGGTTTTAAAGAACCTTGTTTTTTTATCCATGTGGTTGATACTAAGTACACTCCAGAAGCTAATAAGTATGTGAAAGTACGTTCTAAAGTGGATTTGTCTTATTTTCCTCCTAAGAAAAAGCGTAGCGAGTGTTTAGCAATGCAAGAAGAATTGAGTTATAAACTCTTACACTTGCCGACGATTCATTTATTTGACCGTCAGTATGAAGTGGTTGACAACGTTCTGCATTGTATTTTTAACGCAAGCACACGCTTGAAGTTAGAAGAGGAAGATATCAAACAACGTGAATTGAAAGTGAAAGAAGAGGTAAAAGATGGATAATGTAGACGGAATTGTGTTCCCTACTGCGGACATTTTGGAAAGTAGCGCTTTTACCAACGGAGAAAAAGACATCTTGGGGGCTATTTTAGACCCAGAAGAGTCTTATAGTTTGGAAGAAGCACGAGCAAAACTAGAATACGAACTAGGAAGGAAGATTAAGTAATGGCAGGTGGAATTTGGAAACGCCAAAATAAAGTAAGACCAGGTGCTTACATCAACGTCAAATCAAAAGACATCGCAATGACTCGCCTTGGCGGTGACGGTGTCGTAACAGTACCGTTGGCACTCAGTTTCGGTCAATCAAAGAAATTGATGAAAATTCGACGTGGTGAAGACCTATTTAAGAAGCTAGGTTATGAGCAAGAAAGCCCACAGCTTTTGTTGCTGAACGAGGCATTCAAACGTGTGAGTGAAGTCTTGCTTTATCGTCTGAATACAGGCGAAAAGGCAAACGTAAGCCTTTCAGACAACGTAACGGCTCAAGCTAAATATAGCGGTGTCCGTGGGAATGACATCACAGTAACAGTCAAAACAAACGTAGACGACCCAAGTTCATTTGATGTTGTCACATTCCTTGATACGGTAGTGATGGACTCACAAACTGTAAAAGTCTTGGCTGATTTGAAAAACAATGATCTAGTTGAGTTTTCAGGAACTGGCGAACTGCAAGCAGTAGCTGGTGCTAAATTGACTGGCGGTACTGACGGAACAGTCTCAACTCAAGACTATTCAGAATACTTCAAGGCGCTTGAAACAGTTGAATTTAACTATATGGCCTTGCCAGTAGAAGACGCTTCTATCAAAAAGGCAGCTATCAACTTCATCAAACGTATGCGTGAGGATGAAGGGCTAGGCGCTCAATTGGTTGTTGCGGACTCTGACGCAGACAGTGAAGCGGTAATCAATGTTAAAAATGGCGTTATCTTGTCTGATAAGACAGTCATTGATAAGACTAAAGCGACTGTATGGGTTGCAGCAGCAAGCGCAAATGCTGGCGTTGAGAAATCGTTGACTTATGAGAAGTACGAAGACTCTGTTGATGTTGTGGGACGTTTGAGCCATACAGAAACAGAAGATGCACTTCTGAAAGGTCAATTCGTCTTTACTGCTCGTCGTGGTCGTGCAGTAGTCGAACAAGACATTAACTCACACGTCAGCTTCACGATTGAAAAGAACCAAGACTTCCGTAAGAACCGTATCTTGCGCACCTTGGACGATATCGTGAACGATACTCGTTATGCTTTCTCTGAGTATTTCCTTGGTAAAGTAAGCAACAACGAAGATGGACGTCAAGCGTTCAAAGCGAACCGTATTCGCTACTTCAAAGACCTTGAAGCTCGTGGTGCTATTGAAGACTTCAAAGTTGAAGACATTGAAGTACTACGTGGTGAGTTGAAAGAGTCTGTAGTGGTTAACGTTAAAGTGAAACCAGTGGACAGCATGGAAAAACTGTACATGACAGTTACAGTAGAGTAGGAAAGGAGATAGTATGGCTTTTTTAAAAGGTCGTGACGTAATCAGCGGTCAGGAAGGTACCGCTTTTATTCACATCGACGGAAAAAATGAGTTCATGTTCTATATCAAGGAACTTGAAGCAACAGTTAAGAAAAACAAAGAAGAAGTCCGCACCCTTAACAAACGTGGTACGCAAGTAAAAGCGACTGGTTTCAAGGGTGAAGGTAAGATGACCATCTACGGTGTCACTTCAACATTCAAGGAAATGATGTTGGACTACATGAAGAATGGTCGTGATACATTCTTTGATATCCAAGTGACCAATGACGATGCGACAAGTTCAATCGGTCGTCAAACAACCATCTTGCGTGAATGTAACCTTGATGAAGTTGTGATGGGTCAACTAAAAGTTGAGGAAGATTTCTTGGAAGAAGAAGTCAACTTTACTTTTGAAGATGTGGATATCTTGGAAAAATTTAATGCGCCTAAATTAGGTTAGAAAGAGGATAGATAAATGGCAATTTCAGACTTTTTACTAGAAAACGTTCAGCAGGAAGAAACAAAAGAGGTACACCTTAAGCGGTTCAAATCTCCTTTTGTCATTCGAAGTATTGACGAAAGTCTAAACGATACATTGAAGAAACGTGCGACAATCAAGAAGAAAAACCGTCAAGGTGTGGCTATTCCTGAGTTCAACAACGATAAGTACATTGACTCTTTGATGTCTGCCTGCGTTGTTACGCCAGACCTAAAAGACGCTCAACTACAAGAGTCTTATCGTACTGTTGGGGATGAAGCAGCAACCTTGAAAGCTATGTTGAAGATTGGGGAATATGCTACCCTAATGCAAGAAATCCAGTCGCTTAACGGATTTGATGAAGATATTAATGATCTTGTCGAAGAAGCAAAAAACGACTAGAGGACGGGGATGCAGAGTTGAGTTATGCTTACTACTGTTTGCATCAATTCAACTGGACTCCGTCCTTTTTGGATAGTTTATCTAAACGTGAAAAAGCCTTGATTTTTGCCTTTATCGATATCCGAGTAGAGGCAGAAGAAAAGGAACACAAAGAAATGGAAAGAAAAAGCAGAGGAAGGAGGAGACGGTAGAAGATGGCTACATTAACACAAACACTAACCCTTAAAGATAAATTTTCTAGTTCATTGAACAGTATTAATAACACAATCGATCGAACTATTGGAAAATTTGGCGAGTTGGATAGACGTGTCAAGAAGATGACGCAAACTGCAACGATTAAAGTCAAAGCAGATATGCCTAAGAATTTAACTGCGCCTAAAGTTTCTAGTCCTGTAGCGCCTAAAATGGCGACGCCTATCACTCCTAAACTTCCTTCGACTGGGCCTCTTGTTGGTGGCTTAGGCGCTGCTACATCCATGCTTGGTAGAATGACTTCTATTTCTCGTGCTTTGAATTTCATGGTTGCTATTCAAGCCTTGAGGCAAATGGCTAATTTAATGAGTGGTCTGATTAAGTCAGGCGATGAGTATATCCAGACCATGGCACGGCTCAAGACGATAGAAGACGGAACAAGGACTGGTCAAGAACTTAAAGATGGCATCATGGCAGCAGCACAACGCTCAAGGACTGGCTTCGGTATCATGGCAGACTCAGTGGCTAAACTACGCTTACAAGCTGGAGAGGCCTTTAAAAGTAATGATGAAGCTATTGCATTCGCTGAACAGTTGAACAAGCTGTATAAAATCGGTGGTGCCAGTTTAGAGCAACAAAAAGCTGGTACACTTCAAATCACACAGGCACTTGCTTCGGGGGTTCTTCGTGGTGATGAGTTTAACTCTATGATGGAGAACGCTCCGCTTGTTGCCCAAAAACTAGCTAGACACCTTGGTGTCAGCGTTGGTCAATTGAGGGCAATGGCTAAAGATGGCCAATTAACAGGGGATATCCTTAAGAGTGCCTTGCTTGGTTCAGCAGTTGAAACAAACGCTGAATTTGCGAAAATGCCGATGACCTTTGCCGACATGATGACTCAGATTGGCAACGTTGCCTCATACGCATTTCAGCCTTTGATTCAAGCATGGCAAGAGTTCATTAACAGTACCGCTGGACAAAACTTCATGGCAGGTTTAGAAACCGCTATGTTTGCGATTGGTCAGATAGCTCTGTGGCTCTTTAATCTCTTTGTTGCAGGTTGGAACTGGGTGACTGAGAACATCAATATAGTTATGACCGCATTAACACTTCTTGCAGCAGTTGCTCTTATAGCAGGTGTCGCAATGTTTGTAGCAGGTTTGATGGCAGGAGCTCCTTGGGCTTGGCTGATGCTGATATTGATAGGTGTAATTGGAATCGCGCTATTAATCGGTATGGCTCTAAACGCTATGGGGATTTCATTCTTAGATGTTGCAGCTGCTATCGTTGCAGCCTTTGTCTTTGTCGGAACGGTAGTTTATGACATCATTATGTTCGTTATCAATCTTGTCATGTACATGATTGCACCTATTGTGAATCTCTTCATAGGTATTTACAACATTGGTGTAGCAATTGCAGAGTTTTTGAGAAATGTTTTTAAGCACCCGATATATTCCATCAGAAAGTTATTTTATAATCTTGTTCGAACTGTATTAGATTATTTTGCTTCGTTTGTTGATGGGGTAGTAAATGTAGCACAATCTATCGGTAATGCTTTTATAGCTGGTGCAAACATGGCTATTAAGGCTATTAACTGGATTATAAAAGCAATAAATAAAATCCCAGGTGCTCCTAAAATAGGAGAGGTTGGCGAAATGAGTTACATGTCCAATGACGGTAGTTTTGCCAATGGTATTCGTGCTATGGGAGAGATGTTTAATCCAGGAGAGGCTCCTGATGATTATGAATCTTTTGATGGCATGCGTGCTAACATGATGACTCCAGGTGGTTTGTGGGATGGTATGAAAAATCCTTTCTCAACTGCTGGCAATGCTTTTAGTGGTACTAAGGCTTTTGGTCAAGGTGTTGGTGATGCTATGCAAGGCTTCGCTGATAAGATGAAAGGTCAAGACGAACTTGCTTCTAAGTTTGACCAAATGAACCAAACACCTGCAGGTGCTGGTGCTCCTTCTGGTGGTGCTGGTGGTCTTGGAGACAAGCTAGGTAAAGGCAAGAACATTGGTAACGTCGGTAAGATTGAAGATGAAGTCAAGCTGAAAGACGAAGATATCAAGATGATGCGTGATGTTGCAGAACGTAAGTACATCATTGATTACCAAGTTCTAACACCCCAAGTTAGTGTCAATTACGAGTCTAAAAATAGCGCTACTGAACAAGATATCAATGATCTAGTTGGCAAGATTGAAGAAAAGATTATCGGATTGGTCGATAGCGACCTAGGAATTGCGTAGGAGGTAGAAAGAAATGGCGATTGGTATTTTCGTAGAGTACAAAGGTCAGGTCACACAACTTCCTGTCAATCCAGAGGAACTGAAAACAAAGAATAGCGCCAATAACGAGTCCACAACGAGTATTGCGCTAGGAGAAATAACTCAGATGAGTTTTCCCAAACTCTCTGAGGTTACTTTCACTTCATTCTTCCCTAGAGACACTTTTCGCTCTTATGTCCTGAATAAATCAGGAACGCCTGAAACCTATGTCCGACTCTTGAAGAAAATCATGGACGGCAAAGAACCTTGTCGCTTGATTATCTCTGGCGTGGGTATCAATATGCTTGCGACAGTTGAGAGTTTTGAGCAACAAAGAAAAGCTGGTATTCATGAGGATGTTTACTACGACATCACATTTAAAGAGTACAAGATGGCCAAGGCTCGGTTTGTAAAAATCGAGAAGAAGGTATCAGAGGAGAAGAAAGCGAGTCAGCCTCAGAAAGAACAAGCCCCCTCGACCAAGAAAGAAGTGACTATCGGTGCAAAGGTGCTTGTAAATGGGCAACTTCATAGAGATAGCTACGGAGAAGGTCCAGGTCAAACCGAGTCAAACGCAACTAGACTTGTCAATTATATCAATATGAAAGGGTCGCATCCTTATCACGTTACTATGCTTGATGGCGGTTGGCGTGGTTGGGTTACTGCTGATTCGGTGCAAGTCCTATGATGGAATTTCTAATTCAAGACGTGAATGATGGTAAAGTCTTTGATATTACTGAGTTGGTCGGAGGTGTCAAATGGGAAACCAGTATTGATTTTCAGCCGGGGAAACTTGAGTTTGATATGATTATAGACTCGCAGGTTGCTTGTAACTTTGGGGATGTTATTCGCTTCAAGGTAGATGATAAGGGCGTTTTTTACGGTAAAATTTTCAAGAAAAAGCGGAAATCAGCCAAGAAATGGTCGGTTACTGCTTATGACAGAATGAGGTATCTGAAAAATACTGACACAATCGTGTTTGAAGCCTCTAAGAGTCATGAAATCTTTAGTAAGATTTGCGAAATCTCAGAACTTGAGTACAAGGTTGTTGATGAAGGGAACTGGACGTGTCCTGAGAAAATCGAAGATAAGAAAACTTATTTTGCGATGATTCAGAACGCTTTGGACTTAACATTGATTCATGGTGGCATGTGGTACATCATCAGAGATAACTTTGGTACAGTCGAGCATATAGCCTTAAATTCGTTGATTACTGATTTAGTGATTGGTGATGATAGCGTAGCTACAGACTTTGACTATGAAGGCTCTATCGATGACAGTTACAACTATGTGAAGCTGACTAAAGACAATAAACAGAGTAAAAAGCGTGAAGTTTACGTTGTGAAAGACTCTAAAAACGTTGCTCTTTGGGGCAAGTTGCAGTACCACGAAAAAGTGGATGAAAAGATGAATGAGAGTCAGATTCAACAAAAGGCTGAACTCTTATTGAAAGCTAAGAATCATCCTAAAAAGACTTTTAAAGTTCCTTGCTTAGGACATCTTGGAATCAGTGCAGGGAACAGTGTTGTACTGGATTTTGCTGATTTAGAGTCTGAAGGGATTAAGAAGAACAGTATTGGCATCATCTCTAAATGTACCCACAAGTGGGACAAGGTGCATACAATGGATTTAGAATTGAGGACGCTGGAATAATGGCAGGAGAGTTATTAGCACGCCTTTTGGCGCAAGGAGTAGATGATGGGACAGACAGAACAGATATTGTTTTTGGCTCTGTCACATCTGTTTCTCCTTTGACAATCAAGGTTAATAATAAACTTGAAATCCCTGAATCCTTTTTAGTTTTAAGTCCGATGGTTAAAGAACTACGCACTGGAGATACTGAAGGGGACAACAAGAGATGGATTGTTTTTCGTGATCTTGAAGCAGGAGACAAAGTCTTAATGATTAAAGCCCAGAACGGGCAATTATACTACGTTTTACAAAGGATGGAGTGAAGATGGTAGATATACGAAACATTGAAGAAGTTGTTTTGCCATCCTACACTTATCAAGTGAAAAATGGCAGAATACACGGATATATTGACGGCTTAGAAGCTATGAGGCAAGCAGTTGAAAAGATTTTACTTACAGAACGGTTTGAGTGGGTTATCTACTCTTCAAACTACGGAGTAGAATTGGAGCGCTTGATTGGAAAGCCTTATGATTTTGTAAAAGCTGACCTTGAGAGGACAATTTCTCAAGCCTTGTTAGTTGATACAAGAATTAAAAGTGTCCAAAATTTCTTCATCGAGCAACAAACCAAAGACAGCTTGCTTTGTGTCTTTGAAGTCCATACCATATCTGGTTTATTTAAAGTTGAAAAGGAGGTGACGCTGATTAATGATAGGTGATTTCTTAGAAAAATACACGTTTGATTATCTGATGAATGACGCTCTTTCTCGTGTCAATGAAAATATTGATACACGGGAAGGGTCTATCATCTATGACGCATTGGCGCCTGCTTGTTACGAGTTAGCTGGTTTTTATTTGCAGTTGAAGAATCTGCTGCTAGATACATTTCCACAGACTGCTATTGGCCAATACCTAGACTACAAGGTTGAAGAGTTTGGTCTACATCGTTATCCGTCAAAAAAAGCGGTACGCTTTGCGGAGTTTAAAAACGAGAGAAAAGAAGGCGTACAAATTGCTTTAGGTTCTCGTTTTGCGACAATTGACGATGCTGCACTCATCTACAAGGTAGTTCGTGCAACTAATGTAGCTGGCAAGTATGAAGTAGAGTGTGAGACGACTGGCGTTGTCGGAAATCGCTACTACGGCAATATCTTACCCTTGGAGAACTACAGAAACCTTGCCACTGCGGTCTTAGGAGAAATTGTTACATCTGGTCAAGATGAAGAAACTGACGATGAATTGCGGAAGCGTTTCTTGATTTACGTCAATGAGAAACCGTTTGGCGGTAACTTCATTGAGTACGTTCAGCGTGTTCGTGAAATTGACGGTGTTGGCGCAGTTCAGGTCTATCCAGTTTGGAATGGCTCAGGAACGGTTAAAGTGGTTGTTTTAGACAACGACTTAAACTTGGCATCTACCGAGACAATCAAAAAGGTGCAAAACGTTCTAGATCCATTAGAATATACTGGAAAAGGTGTTGGACTTGCTCCTATCAATCATCGTGTGACAGTTACGACCGCAACACGATTCCCGATTGATATTGAGTTTAAACTTGAGTTGATGACGGGTTATCAGCTAAATCAAGTGAAAGAACTGGTAGACAAGGCCCTAGACCAGTATTTCTTGGATTTGAGAAAGAACTGGGCGCAATACTCAGATGTCAATACCTACAGTATGAAAATCTATCGCTCGCAGTTAATGGCCAGGCTACTGACTATTAACGGTGTTGCTAACGTGGATAAGATGAAACTGAATAACCGCGAAGCTGATTTAGCACTTGTTTTTACAGGACAATTACAACAATTGCCGTATAAAGGAACAGTGAGGACGGTTTAATGGTAAAAGAAGTAAACTTATCTGAATACGTTCCAGATTACTACGAGGGCGTCAAAGATATGAAAGAACTGGTTCGGGCTGAAAATGCACTATTTAAAGACGGGACTGTCTCTTTAGAGCAGTTTATCAAGAACCAGTTTATTATGTATTGTGACGTTCCTACCTTAACGAAATTTGAAGAAGTCTACGGTATTGTTGCCCATTCTGACGATACATTGGAGTGGAGAAGAGAGCGTGTTTTGTTGCGGATCAATATGAGACCACCATTTTCATGGTGGTTTTTAATTCGCAAACTAGACGACCTTTTCGGGAAAGGAAAGTACAAGGCTTCAGTAGATTTCGCTAATCAGGTCTTGCTGATTGAATCTGGAGCGGAAACGAGCGGACTTTTTAGGGAGTCGGTTATTTTCGTCAATGCAATCAAACCAGCAAATATGGGATATACGCATATCCCAACAGTAACAGAACAAGTCAAGCTGAAAGAACGGTTATTCAAGACGTCAGTAGACTTTGCCAGAGCAGGTTATGCAGTTGTAGGAGTGACACCTTTTGAATATGAAGGACCACAAGAGGAGGTTTTATTCAATGATTAAAGAAGCGTTACTAAATACAGTTACAGAAACCGTACTAGCTAAAATCAACAAAGCAAGATTGAATAATAATCAGATTGTGACGATACAGAAGCGACTAGAGCAGCGTTTTGTGTTGATTGATTTCTTGATCCCAGACTCAATCAGAGAAATCAATAAGATTGAGCTGCTAGACAGTTCAAACGTGGTTCAGTCTGTCATCGCCGTGTACGTACCGATTGAAACAACAACACGATTCAAATATAGATTGGAGGTGCTAACAGATGGCTAAAATCTGGAGGTCAAGAGACATCATCGGCGTTGAAGATGCGCAACGTTGGGAAAACAAAGCCGATGCAACCCATCGTCATAAGGTATCTGATATTGATGGTCTTGAAGCGATTATCGGCAATCAAACAACAAATAAAGCGAATCAAGCAGATCTTACTGCTCACATTCAAAACCAAAACAATCCACACAATGTCACTAAGCAACAAGTGGGACTAGGGAATGTTACGAATGTTGAGCAAGCAAGTAAAGTTGATTTTCAAAATCACTTAAACAATCATAATAACCCTCATAGCGTCACAAAGGCGCAGGTAGGTTTGGGGAATGTTACGAATGTGGAACAGGCTAGTAAGCAAGAGTTCAACGCTCACGCAAATAATCGCAACAATCCACATAGCGTTACGAAGCATCAAGTTGGTCTGGGTAACGTAGATAACGTCAGACAAGCAAGCTATGAGTCTGTAGAGGCTCTAAAGCGCGAATTTCAGGAACACGAAGATAGACTAAATGCTATCGAGTACATGTTCTTGCAGAACGATTTCACTGCTCCAATTCGTACAGAAGATGGTACAGAACATACCTTGCTTGCTGATGAAAACGGTCATGTGATTGTCGCAGATTGGAAATATAGAATGGAGGTATAACATGGCAGTAATTAGTACACAGACACGAAAAGTAACTGATTTGCCACAGGCTAGTCGGGTCAACAACTCGGACAACATCATGATTCATGATGGTCGTGGGTTGAAGAAAGTGTCTGTGCAGACATTAAAGGATGGAATCAGTAGCAATGTATCAGTAGCTACGTCGAGCTCGAACGGGATTGTCAGGCCTGATAATCAGACAACAGAAGTGTCCAATGGTGTGATGAAAGCCAAAACTGCAACTAGTGGGCAGGCCGGTGTGGTGCGACCTGATAATTCAACGATTACAGTCGATAGCTCGGGTGTTTTACGAGTAAACAGGTCAGCGCTTGGGATTCCAAGCACACCGTCCGAAGTTGTCGCAAACAAGCTGATTAACCAAAACGGAAACCAGCAAATGAAGTATTGGTATGGGTCAAAGGCACAGTATAATGCAGTTAGCACGAAAGACCCGAACACAATCTATGATGTGTATGAGTAGGTGATATTATGGCTACAAGAGAAGGAATCTATGTCGGAGGACATGAAATCATAGAGCGATATGTTGGTTCAAAGTTGGTTTGGGAGAAGTTAGATTTAATTACAGAAGCAAACATTTCATATTATAAAACAAGTGATGAAGTAGGATTTGCTAGGATTGCTTCTTATACTTCAAATATTGTTCAACTTTTGGAATCAGCTGATTCTATAATGATAGCTGGAACTTTGTTTACGAAAATCACAATAACGCATTCTTTTAGTGACGCTTCTAATAATAGTTATAGAACATTGAGTTTTAAATTAACATTTAGAGATTCTAGAGAGAAGTCTGCATTTCTGTCGTCACTCAATCTTAATAGTCTTAGTGTTTCAAAAGTAATTGAAACAAAATTTTATAAAAAAAAGAGGTAATTTAACATGGAATTTGTATTAGTAAATAAATTTTTTAGAGTTGGCAAGACGGAAGTCTCTATTCAATGTGACAAGCCGTTCACTTTCTTCACTCGTGAGTTGGAGGGTGACCGCTTGGGTGATACGGACGAAACACTCATTGAAGCAGTCAAAGAGATTCTACGCACTGAGCTGGACCCAACAAGCGCTATCGTTAAGAACCAAGAACAACTGGCTAAAACGACTGCAGCCCTTGAACAAGCGAATCAGCTTATGGAAGGCATGCAGAAGCTCAGCTTACGTAACACTGACGATATCGAGGAAATCCTGACACGCTTGGAAGTGCTTGAGAAACATAATGGTATCGATCATGAGCATGAGGACGAAGCAGAGGGACATGAGGAAGTACCTCACGTTGCCGAGGCAGAGATACAACCTGCTGAACCTGCTCCAGTAACCCAACCAGTTCAACCAGAGCCCCAACCAGTTACAGAAGTGGCCACAAATGGAGTTCCCAACGTGGTCGTATCTGAACCAGCATCAGCACAACCAACTACTGAACAACCAATAGCAGAAGCGCCTATCCAACCTGCACCAGCAGTAGAACAACCAACAGAAAGCGAGACAGAACATGAAATTCCTACACCGACAAGCGAAGCGAGCACTAGTGAAAACAATGGAGGTAGCAACAATGAGTAAGATTACATTAGACCAAGCTAAAATCGACATGTACATTAACTTGCTAAAACGTGAAGCGATTGACTTTTCATTCGTCAACAAACGCTTCAAAGATCGTGTGCGCAAAGAATTGGAGCGCCTTGGCTTGAGTCATTTGGTGAACTAGCGAGGTGTTTATGGATGTCTTTGAAAAAATAGAACACTTTTTCACTAGCGTAATGCCAGTGCTAACTCCAACAATCATTGCTTGGATAAGCTATCGGTTACCGAAAAAAGCCAAGGAAGAAACAGATAAAATTGTCTCGGAACTAACCGATGTCAAGAAACAGATTGAAGATGTCCAGACTACCGCTAAAGATAGCAATTCCAAAATCGACGAAGTCCAAGAAAAATTAAAAATTCATGATGAGGCGCATCTAAATACTATGAAGTTGCGCCTTGGCCGTGATATGCGACAGGCTATTAACAGAGGATATACCTCTAGAGATGAATTCTCCCTAGTAGAAAGCATGCATAAAAGCTATAAAACTCTAGGAGGCAATGGCTACATAGACCGTTTATTCAGCGATTTTGAAAAATTGGATATCAAAGAAGGCATCTTAATAGATGATTAGAAAGGGGGCATGGAATGGGATGTAGTAATACGACTAATTTGACTCAGGTTGACGGAGGCGTTCGTGTCAAGCAGGGAGATTTGTCCTCTACTTTCGGATTTGAATTGCAAGATGAAAATTTCCGTGGTATTACTTCTCTTGAGGGGCAAGAAGCTCTTATAACCCTAACAAAAGATAAATATTGTTGGAAGAAAAAAGCACTAGTCAAGGATCAATCTGTTAGCTTTAATTTAGACAGCATTCTGCCAAACGGTAAATATCGTGTAGAAATTTCGGCTGGGGGATATATCTTTCCAAGCGATCGAAAAACTTACATTGAAATTGAAGCGTCGGATAAAGAATTGGTTCTTGAGGTAGTTCATACTCTCAAAGAGCTGGACATCGCTGAAGAAGTTAAAAGACAGCTTAGCGAAGGTGGAGCGTGTCCGGAAATTCCAGACCTGCTCATGTACTATAACTTAGGAAAGGTGTAAAACATGGATACAAGTAAATTAATTGCATTCGCTCAAGCATTAGGAGCGGATAACAAAGCGATGAAACAGTTGGTCGATACAAAGATTGACAACGCTACGTTAATGCAGGCTATCGAGCAGGCTAAGACTGCCGTCAAGAATGACATCTTGGGCGATGGTGTCCCTGAAAATCTTGACACTCTTAAAGAAGTCGCTGAAAAAATCGCCAGCTTGAGTGGAGATGTTGAGACTGCAGTCGTGCAGAAATTGGCTGATCTCGGCCGTCGTATTGACGAGTTCGCCAACCTCGACTTAGTCGCAACCTATAACGCAGCGAAAGCGTGATTGCCATGAATAACCTTGAAAATCTAGCAACAGCTATTGGTACAGATATCAAGGATCTCAAGACGCAAACTGCCAACTCTCAAGAAAAGATCTCGGCCAATACAGAGTCCCTTAACCGCATCGCTACTCAAATGGACGGTCTTGCGACAAAATCAGAGGTAAAACAAGATATTGATGGCCTTGCGAAAACACTTGCGAAAGTTCAGGTTGGCGGCAGAAACTACTATCGAGACTCTGAGAAAGTTAGAACAAGTACGCGTTTCTTTCCGTTTCCTCTACATCCATATCTTACTCAAGAAAATGTAGGGGAGACTTGGACTCTATCGTTTGATCTAAAAATAAATGAAGGTGGCGAGATTCGCCCTCTCCATTTTTATCATTATCAAAATAACCGCTTCGGTCTGAAAGCTAGTGCTGACATTACTCCAAGCAAGGACTGGCAACGGTTCACGTTCACAGGTCTAGTTATCTTTCCGAACGATGACCCTCGTTATTCGAGAGGAGAGATGGCCTTGTATGACTACGGTGGAAATAATAACTATTCTGTTCGTAGAATTAAACTTGAGAAAGGCAATGTCGCGACAGACTGGAGTCCTGCTCCTGAGGATGCGCAAACCCAAGTAGTCGAAACTCAAGAGAGCTTGAGGGGGCTTGAGCGCAAGTTTGAGACGTTTAAAGAACAACAATTCACGAAAGAGGAATTTAACTCGAAAGATTGTATTACTGGAAGTACAGAATATCAAATCTTGAAGCATCAAGTGGAATCTTTAGTAAAGCAAACGCAGACTTTGCAAGAACAACTGGCTCTTATCAAACCTGCACCAAGACGGGCGCCGATGGCATATACTATTGATTTAAACAGCTCTCCTCCAGTAGCATGGTTCGACAACGGTTGTGGTCTAGATGTAGGTGGTAACCCTGTACTTTTAGGTAAAGATAAATATAAAGCGTGGGATCAATCTCATCCTGGTTGGGATTTTCCAAACGCAATTTTAAGAACATCAATGGGAATCATTAACGTTGATGTTTGGAAAAAAGCGAATTTCGATTATTGGGGCGATAATATCAAAGTCCTCAACTCTATCAAATCGGCAGACGATTATGATTGGATCAATGCAAGATTGTCAGAACAAGGAAGTCTTGCTTCTTGGCGATGGAATAATCAGAGAAATATCGTTCGCGTTATGTATCAATTAGGCATTTGGAATGCTAAAACAGTTGAAAGTTTAGGCGCAGTAAGGCGCTAGGAAGGAAAAAACACATGCAACAAATTAATGAAATTATCACAAATGGAGCAGTAAGTATTGCAATTATTTTGCTTGGTATCGCAGTTAAAGCGTTCAAGGAGTACCTCATAAAAGAGGGTGGTGAAAAGACTGTCAAAATCGCTGAAATCCTAGCTAAAAATGCAGTTCATGCCGTGGAGCAGGTCGCATCTGAGACTGGCTTCAAAGGTGATGAAAAGCTAGAGCAAGCTCGTGATAAAGTTCGAGCTGAACTTACAAAATACAACATCAGCATGACTGACAAGGATCTAGATACCTTTGTAGAGTCAGCAGTGAAGCAGATGAACGATGCTTGGAAGGAGTAAATATGTCTAAAAAACAGGAAATGATTCAATTCTTCATCGACAAGGCCAACGCAGGCGATGGGGTGGACAATGATGGAGCTTATGGTTTCCAATGTGCCGACGTACCCTGCTATGGGCTCCGTCACTGGTACGGTGTTACGCTCTGGGGTAATGCTTATGACTTGCTCGAGTCGGCACGTTCACAAGGCCTGAAAGTAGTGTATGACGCTGACTATCCAAAGGCTGGTTGGTTCTTCGTAAAATCATACGTAGCTGGGGACGGTGTCAATTACGGGCATACAGGGCTGGTCTATGAAGATTCAGACGGATATACCATCAAGACGATTGAGCAGAATATCGATGGCAACTGGGACTACTTGGAAGTAGGTGGCCCTTGTCGCTACAACGAACGTTCTGTAAATGAAATCGTTGGGTATATCGTACCGCCTGAAGAGGTTGAAACTGGCTGGCAACAGAACCAGTACGGTTGGTGGTGGGTTCGTGAAGACGGCTCATACCCAACCAATAAATGGGAGAAAATCAACGATGTTTGGTACTATTTCGATGATAAAGGCTTCATGAAACGTAGTACCTGGTTGAATTACAAGGATGCTTGGTACTGGTTCACGGATTCAGGCTCTATGGCCACTGGCTGGGCTCGTATCAATAATGCTTGGTATTTCTTCGATGAAGAAGGTAAGATGGCCACTGGTTGGATTAAGCATAAGCAGACTTGGTACTACCTCGACGCTAAAGAAGGTGCTATGGTATCTAACGCTTTTGTCCAATCAGCAGACGGAACAGGCTGGTACTACCTTAAAGCAGACGGAACAATGGCAGATAAACCAGAGTTCACAGTAGAGCCAGAAGGCTTGATTACGACTAAATAATTTTAAAAAATAAATAGAAAGGAAACTTTCTAAA
>ERZ773211.38-NODE-38-length-42812-cov-13.7383_pt1 | contig 42812 bp, 45 predicted proteins | sample MGYA00511914_ERZ773211 | MGnify/ENA primary metagenome ERZ773211 (study PRJEB29015, sample SAMEA2738163) | human oral metagenome | biome: human oral; feature: human-associated habitat; material: saliva | place: China | collected 2242 ...
GTGCACACGGCAACAAAAGCGAGCATACGGGGAAGAAACGCGTGGCTAGGGGTGAGTACCCCCAAACAATTCCGCATCAAAATTTGGGCTTTGCTATTTTGCACCCTGCGTACTTCCCTGCTTAGAACCCTGCTTCCAGCCTGTACAGCCCAAGGCCAGCCCGAGGGTTCGACCTACTGGAATCCAAGCCGAGAATTTCATCTCAATACGTGAAGCAAACTGCACATTGCGTAGAAGGCCTCTAGAATGCGCTAGGATTGAATTTTAGGGTCAAGGTAGGCAACGGTATTCCCCGACCCTAGAAACGCAATCCTAGGCCAAAATAGACCCCTTCCTGACGATTCCCAGCAGAAAGTTCCATCCGCAATTGCAACTCATGGCTACCCACGGCGATTCAGTCGGTCTGTATTGCGGTCGATACGCTGGCGCAGTCGTCTGGTTATTGCCTGCAGTTTTATTACTGCTTCCGTGAGCAATTGCATGCTCTTGCTGTACACCCAGAGTGCCCACAGCGTAAGGAATACGCCCACAAAGTTCACCACTAGAATCAACCAAAATACCTTTTCAGCTTCTGGCATAATCGTCTCCGTTTTATTATCTATTAAAGAAAAATAATAAATCCCCTGAAAGCCCCGATATACAAGGATTCCAGAGGATTCATACTGGACTTATATTAATAGTAACCTTAGTTACCACCCTTGCCTTCAGAGTTCTTTTCTAAAGTATTTGTAGGTTCAAGCATTTTATTATCGTACTGAAACAATGTTTTCGAGATACGCAATAAATGTTTGTGCTTGTTCTTACAATCTTCCAAGGCTAAGGCATTAGCGTACAGCACTCTGAGCACTTCCTGCGCTTGCGTACTCTGCAGTTTCTGAGGGTCTTTGCAAGCTACAGTCAGTGCATACGGTAGGTCAACCTTACTTACCTTCGCTTGTACCTGCACCGACGGCTGCGTTGTACTTGTGCATGAACTCAGAAGGAAAGCACTCAACAGACCCAGCAGGGCTATTGCCAAGAGCTTGCACTTCTTTAGCGCTTTCAACAGTTTTTGCATTCGTTTGTTCCTTCGCTAGTTCATAATACATTTGTGCCTTCTGATTAGCCTCCAGCAACTGCGCTTCGTGCTTCTCTTGGGCTTCCTTAATAGCCTTCGTATACGCATTGGTAGTTACCTCAACACCGTATTTGTAACCATCGTTGTACTGCTTTTGCACTTCCTTGCTGTAGCTGCTGTACATCAGGAATACCAACCAGACAGTAGCAGTAATGGCAACAAGGCAGATACCACCGAAGAGACACCACTGTCGAGCACGTCCCGACAGCTTACTCCAAATAGTAGCAGGGATAGGGAACATCATTCCGCTCCTTCTAAGTTCTCAATCATACACGTCTTGTAGCGCCATTGTTGACGCTTCCAGACACCAGCACAGCGCTTGTCCTTGCTGCAGTCCATACCACCTGCGTACTTGTAGCGCAGCAGAGCACGACAGGCATTGCGGTAATGCTCTGGGCGTGTCTCCAAAGGTTTGTTTGCAGTTAATAAGAGCTCACGGCGCATACTGCTCTTTGCCCAAGTAGCTCTGCCGAAGTTGTACACGAAGTCCAAGTAAATATCGAACTCTCGCTGTGTAAGCTCAACATTCGGCAAGGAAGCAATCAGGAACTGCTCGTCCTTGGCTGCATGCCACTTGGAAATGTGCAGCGCTTCTTCATGCGTAATTGGTGCATCAGTGAGCTTCACCTTAGAGCCATTACGGAAGTCAGGCGGATACTGCGTACTGCCGATACCAATGGTGGGTACACCGACAGAATCCTTGTAAGGCTTCAGTACCTCACCTTCCCACTGCACCTTGCTGTGATAATAAAAGAGGCTACCAGCGAGGGTAGCCACTATTAGTTTGTTTCGTAGTTGCATTAGTGCTCCTTAGAGGAATCATCTTGAAGTCTGTTCAACTTCAGTTTCAACTCCACTTCAAATAGCTTTTGTTGACGGCGTTCTTCTTTGAGTTTGAAGTACCATGTAACACAAAGACCCAGCACCGATGCTAACGTACCGATAATAAGTAACCAGTCCTGTTGCGCTAACCAAGCAGCAAAGGATACCGTTGTACCACCGTACATCATTTCTTGTGAACCTTTCATTGTCTTCCCTAGTATTATAATAGTTAAATACGCCTACCGCCCCAACGTCTATGCAGATTAACCACACCAAGGTCAGGAGCTCCAGAGCCATGCCCAAGAGGAAACCGCAGGAAATCTGCAGCAGCCTCAGCAGCACGTCTCTCAGCAGCTTTGTTCTCATCAATACCCAAGAGCTTACCGAAGTGCGCTACAAAGGCTTGCAAGCAGTCAGCACGGTCATCATGCGCTAAGCTGTTGCGGTCATAGGTAATGTCCGTGAGTTGACGGAATAAACTGAATTGTTGGCGCTTGCTCTCTGGTTGAGCCAAGCAGTACAGCCAGTCATCATCAATAGCCTGCTTATGCACTACCAAGCGATGCCTGCGTACAACAGGAGCAATAGTGTCGATGATTCGGCGTTCCTTCTGTCCAGTAACGTAGTAGTCCTGAACGCCTATATCTGCTTTCGCTGTACGAATACAGTTCTGCATCAAGGCTGTAGCCGTACCATGACCCATGTTTCGCTCTAAGTACATAACGCGCACTCGGTAGTCCTGAGCCAGCTTAATGAGCTTATGGCAGTTCTCTTCAGTGAAACCACCAGCAAAGCCACCTGTAGTAAACAGATGCAAATACCCAGCAGCCTCAGCACCAATACAGAATGCCACTTCATCACCACCTGAACCAGCAGGGTCAATGAACATACTGGCATTTGTGAAGGGTACGAAGTTCGTACTGGTTTGCACTGCTTGTACAAACAATTCATTCAAGCACGCACTATTGCTATGCTTCACTGCAAGACGCGGGTCTGAACTCCAGTGCACAACATCAGGTGCATAATCCACGCCAGTATGCACAACAGGCATATCCGTAACGTTGATGCGCTGACGAAGCAAGTCCGAGAGCATTGTGTCCAGCATGTACTGTAGGGCATAACCCTCAGCACCGTAGTCCAGTTCCTTGGCCTGCAGTGTCTCTTCCGAGAACAACTGAGGGTCAACTGGCTTACCACGCTGGCCACTGATACCACCGCCTGTGCCCAATGCTGGGTCGGCCTCCAGTGCTTCCAAGATAATCGGAGCGAGTTCATCACGGCGATAGCGCTGTAGCTCTTCGCTGTTTGGATAGCGCGAAGTCCAGATACGGATTTGGAAGCCACGGCTACGCAGTTGCTTGTACACGCTGTCCTTGGTTTGTGGTGTACCCAAGTACAGAATCTTACCGTGTGAACAAATCGCTGAGAACTCTTTGGTCAAGAGCGCCAGTTGCTCACGCTGTACTTGGGTCATACTGTTCTTCTGGGTTTCCACGTCATCGGGAATCAGAAGGTCGGCACGTGCACCCTGCAAGTTCGCTGTTACGCCCATGCAGGTTACACTCGCGGATTTATCCACACCGCGTAGGCTGTAGTGCACGTCATAGCTTTCTGTACTGAAGCGGTCGCCTGCATTCGGGTCGGCACGCAGCCAGCACAAAAGATTCCATTGTTGAATCAGGCGCACAATCATGCGTGCCACGTCCGAAGCCTGACGAGCACCAGCAGAGACCACCAGAATACGCGCAGAGTTATTGCGGATAAGTGTCCAGACGGCATACAGCGCAGCCAGCGTAGATTTCGCTTGACCGCGCTGAGCCTGCACCATAGCCTTGTCTGGGCATTCCTGCATGTACTTGGCAATGTCCAGTTGCACTGGTGTGATAGGGAATCCCAAGAACTGCATACCAAGCTCAGCAAACTCCAAGAAGTTCTCAAAGGTTGTGCTGAACATGATACTGAGTTCAAGACGTTCCTGCATTGGAATGTCCGTAGGGTTATCACGCCAGCGCATACAGCGAGTATTCAGAAGCTCCAGACGTTTGATAGTCAGTTCTGAAATCATAGATTACCTCCTAAGCTATCATGAAAGTAGATGCTGCAAGGATTGCTGACCTTCAGCTTTAGGCTTGACAGAAGGCTCACCATCAGTTTCCTTGAGAGCTTCTTTAGCTTCACGAAGTACACCAAGGGCTTTAGCTTTCTTGTCTTGCTTAAGCTGTTGCCAAGCATCACTCATTGCAGCCAACTCTTCATCAGAGCTTTCTGCAGTGATACCGTTGTTCTTAAGGAAGGTCATGACTACAGTCTTATCTGCTGCAGACATCGGGATACCCTCCTCGTTGTTCAGGTAGAACTCCAGTTCATCTAAGAGGAGCTTAGTGAATCTCTCGTGGAGTGTTCCGAGGCTTTTCTTAGTTGCTGCCATTTCTCATAAATTCCTTTAAGGTGCCAGAGGTTACGTGTGTCCACGATAAGCTCATTAATAACCCAAGTATCATTAAAGGTAGCACGCTCAACGTGTGCCATGTACGAAGTGCTACGGTCTTCATCTTCACGATAGCCTTCTATACCCACGCGTTTAAGGAAAGTCTCTAACGCAGGACTAGTGTGGTCTGTAGGAAGATGATGACCACCTTCATAGACGTGGGCATGTACATAAGCTGTGCGCATTACTTCTTCAGGTAGTATAGCGGTGCTGAAACCTTGCGAGTTTGCATTAGCTATATTCACTGTAGTCAGATACTGCATGTCCCAATGCTTGATATGCAGTGCAGGGACTTGCTGAGTTTTATGACCTTCACTCATAGAATCGAAGTATTTGAAGCCATGCCCACCAGTATAGGCTTGCACACGCATGAAGCCTTCATCAGTAGGGGTCTGCTCGCGTACACGGATACTCAGCTTCTCAAGAGCACGCTCAGGAGACACCAGAACACCTGCGCCTGCATATGCTGATACACTAATATCCGCAGGGTAGCTCTCTGTTACCTTCTCAGTACTACGTACACCGTTATCCCAAACATAGGACGGTACGGTGATAGCAGAGGCTGCACGCGGTAGCTTAAGCTGTGCACTACGATGTACACACAATACCAAGTCCTTGAAGTTGGCCTTTGGTAGAATCGAAGTTATACCATAGTTACTTTCTTGGACGTTGATGGTAGCACCCTCTGTATAGCCATAAGGTTCGCCTGTACTGTCATCGTAGTGTGTACGCGCATCTTTAGGTAAATCACTATCAGCCTCAAAGGTGCATGAATGGCAGATGTATTTGTCAAGAACAGGGACACCGCCATTACCATAATCCGTACCAATGTAGCTACCTGGATTAGAGCTCACGTCTGTCCTACGGAAGAAGAAGTAGTACTGTACACCGTCAACAACAGCGAAAGGCACTTTCAGGTAGGTAGTGTACCGACCCATATAGTCGTTTAGCTCAGTAAGGGTATTAGGCACATTACTTAACTCATTGTAAGAGATTTCCTTACAAGCGTCCTTCTCGTATTCAGGTGCAGGTGTAATATCACGCCAGAACACTTTAGGGTATGTGTAATTACGTGATGCTGCGACCTCTAAGGCTAAGTCAGGGATAGGGTTTAGGTAAATAAGCGCTGGTAAACGCCCTGTCTGGTCAAACATATCAGGCGCTTCTGCACTAGAATAATTTGGGTGCTCACGGATTACGGGCATCAACTTATCAATGTGTGCTTGTGCCTGCTCGTAAGCAGTCCAGAACGTTTTCAGTTCTTCTAACGTGTACACATCTGAGTGGGAATAACGTTGGTCGTCCTTCGCAGTGGTACGCATACGTACAAGCTCTCTGGGGAATTGCAGCGCACGTATAGGATAGAATAACGCCTTATTGAAGATACCAGAGTTAGGGTCAATAGGCTGATTCGGCATAAAAGGCTTAACCTTATGCTGATACACAACTGCAGCAGTAGGCTCTTGCTGGATACGATGCAACAAAGCCCCTAAGCGAATTAACTCAGGGGCTTCAGCGTTAGCATCAGGTGTAACGCGAGCAATCAGCACTCGACCTACGAATCCATCAGGAAGCGCAATACGCTGACTATCCACGGTGCGGATTTGTAAACGCAGGTGCTCAAGGGTGTCCCAGATGGCTTCACCAGTAAGTATCCACTTGGACACTGCATCAGTAATCAAAGTAGAATCCGCAGTAGTGATGTCGTAGGCACGCAAAGCATCGGAGTACTGCATAGCAGGGCTTACAACCACTATACTAGAATCGCCTTCACGGATGTCCAGTACAGTGTAGGTACGCTGGTGCTCACGCGTGTACTCAGCAGGTGTATAACGTAGGTCTTTAGTTTCCATTAGTACAAAGTATCCTTGTAGTCTACAACCCAACGACTTTCCCGTTGCATGGTTTCAGGGTCTTCCTCTATTACCCACTTAAGCACGGAGTTCTTAGCATCTACAAATACAGGCAGGTGCTCTTTCAAATCCTTGGGGGCATCATCGGCAGCCACGTATTTCGTAATCGGTTCGATAGCAGGATAGTTACCGAACTTATCGCGTGTATAACCATAGGCAGGCATGTAGTCGTTGTCATTACGAGCACGCCAGTTCGGCAATGGTGTATCATCATGCACAAGTACAACCTTCGCACCACGGTCTGTAGTTTCAGGTTGTGGCCCAATAGGTGCTGGGTCATGTCGCTCAGGAGCAGGCTCTTCCCGATGCTCAGGGTGAGCAGGACTTGGCTCAGGGTGTGAAGGCTCTGGAGCAGATGGTTCGGGGCTAGGCTCTTCCTTTGGCGGTTTAGGCACTGGTGGGTCTGCACTAGGCTTATCCTCAGCAGTACCAAGGTTCACAAACCATTTGTAGACACCAGTCTCGGCCTCAGCAGCATAGCTGATGCTGTAACCGTTGGCATCTTTGGACACTTCCTCGAATCGCCCATTAGGACTATTACTTGGAAGTACCGTGGTTTGTTGACGCGGAAGCACCGCGTAGTACTTGCCAGCTTTGTCCTTAGTGTAGCCAGCAGCATCTAACTCAGCAGCTAATGGTTTCTTACCGACAGCATCTTCGTAAGTGCTAAAGGCAGTGCTCTTGTTCAGAACTCGTAATTGAGTATCTGTCAAGGACAGGGTTAAGTAACCGTTGCTGTCAATCTGCTGACCGCGCTTATTGGTCTTGAAGGGTGCTTTACCGAAGATAACAGGTACACCATTGTGAATATACGCAATAGTATAACCTTGGGTTTGCAGGTGCTCAGCCGTAGGAACAGCTTGAGTTTCTGTATCCACGTCGGGTTCTGGCTTAGGTTTCGGTTTAGGCTCTTCTGAACCTGTATTTGGTTTCTCAGGGTCAGTATCAGGGACGACCTGTTTGTCCTCTACAATACCGCCATTGTATGTACCATCACGCACTACATCAGCATGAATGAACTTCACTTCGCAAAGCTCTTGCTGCAAGTACAGCAGTTGATGATACAGCAGATTCAGGTGCTCTTGCTTGAGCACACGGTTAGGCGCAGGTTGCACCAACAGCTTATCCATAGGTGTAGCACGGCGCAAGCAGTACGTACCTGATGGAAAACTCATAGATTTCAGGAAGGCAACAAGGTCAACTTCCACCACGCCCATAGGACTTGCAACTACGCGCTCAATAGCTTCTGCAGTAAGCGCTGGTAAACCTTGTTTCTTGCGTTCAGCAACAATATGCTCAAACAGAATACGGGCAATACCAGTCCAACCGATGTTGTTACGGTTAGAACCACCGAAGTGATTTGCAGTAGCTACGTTGGGTTGCTCCCCAGCAGGGTTTGCGGTAGGCTGCTCAGTAGGTTTAGGGTCAACCTTTGCAGGCATACCTTTATAAATGTATTTAAGTGGTTCGGGCAAGGCTAATACAGGACTAGCCCAGTACACATTGAGGCCTGCAGTCAACAGCACATCTGAAGCAGCAAGAACAGGAAGGCGGACTACCGCAGTAGCCTCTTCGCCTTCCGTGTACTCAATGCGAACCATGCTTTGAAACTGAGTTAGTTTCATTCATCATTCTCCAATGATTTCAAGACACCAAAGCCTTGATTGATGATTGTCAAGCCAAGCAACGGCGTAGCATCAGTGAAGTCATACGCTTGCAGTTCGCTGTCTGGATTGCCGACCTTACGGAACAGTTGGTTCATCTTCTGCAATGGGCTGAATACAGCAGCACCACGCGATTGCCCAGAGTTCACTAAGCTATCGACGGCGATACCGAAGTAACCTAAAGCAGGGGCTTGCTGAATACTACCTGCATAGATGTTGTCGTCCCAAGGTTTACCGTTGGTAACGTTCTTCGCTGCAGCCAGTACAGGGGCAATAGCACCAGACCAGAACAACAAAGTAGCAACACCGCCTAAACCGTCTTGGTTCGCAGTCTTACGCAGAATCTTCTGATGACCAGCCATAGCAAAGCGCATAAATGGAAACAGCACTTTACCTGTACTAGTATGCTCAATAAACGCAGGGGCTTCGCCAGCCTTTACGGTCAAGGCAATATCATCAGAAGCATTAATTAGCAGTTGCTGTGCCCGTAGGCTAACGTCAGCGTCCCACTTATTAATGGCAGTACCATGCTTCTTAACTTCAGCAAGAATCTTCTGCATATCCTTCTCGGTAGCACCCACTTTCATCAAGAACTCTCGCTGGTGTTTACTACCCTTAGCAGCAGCAATCAAAGCATCTTCGTAGGCACTAGCTGTAGCGTTCACAAGGAATCTACGGATAGCCTCTGAAGCATTCAGGTGCATAATACTTTGACCAGTCTTGGCAATGTAGTTATGCGCTGTATCCACTGGGATAGCGTGGTTGTCCTCAAAGTGCGTAACGAAGTACCGAATACGTTCATGTGCTGTACTTGTACCAACCAGCACGTCCTTCAGGCGCTGAGCATCTTCAGGTGTGTACTTACTGATTGCATGGAACAGACTAGGCAAGTTCTTGACCATACCTTTAGCAGTACGCCAGAAGCCTAAGCGCTGAATAGCGGTGCTAGTATCCGCGATAGCTGCAATACCAGCATTCTGCAGAATCCATGCGCTAGCAGCAGTACTGGCACTACGCAGGAACTCTGGTGTGTTCTCCCCGACACTTTGACCTAACAATTGTGCACGAACATTCTTTAGGAAATCACGCACCTCGGCTGTACTGTGTCCAGCAGGGGCAGTATCCTGAATCTTAACGAACAGATTGTCCACGTCCTGTACGGACATGCCATAGTGCATCAGACCAGCACGGTGTGCCATCTGACGGTTGTAGGACATAAGCTGTGTGCTGATGTCGTTATCCACGAAGTCCGCTAAGCTATATGCTTTACCGTTGTGCACGATAGTCTTACTGAAGTCCCACGTATTACGAGTACGCAGGTTCTTATGTCCTTGCTGAGTTTGCTTGTGCATAATACGGTCAACAATGCTGTCAACCTTATTGCCTTCGACACCACTGTTCAGCAGCACTTCAGCAATAAAGTCCCGAGTTGCACCCACTGGCATGTGCTCAGTAGCCTGCATACTGGTCTTCTGTGTTTGAATGAATCGTTTACCGATGCTCTCGGCATCACGTCCATAAGAAGCCAGTTCAGGGAATCGTTCCAGCACATCATCACCAATGAACTTAGCCAGTACCTCTTCAGGTAAGCCCTCGTCCATAGCACGGCGCATATTCGCATAAGACCATTGTAGTGGCATGTACGTGCCCTTACCTTCAAGGAAGTCCTGCGGTAAAAGACCAGTGCGCTTCAGTTGCTGTTCCCAGAACTTAGCGAAGCCACTATCAATGTACACGTGCATGGCATTAGCAATACCCTTGTTCGGAGCAAGCTCGTCAATGAGACTACTCAAGTCCACTTCCGTACCAAGGGAAGCAGCCTGACGTTCTGCTTGGTACAACTTCAGACGTAAGTCGCTGAGGTCTTTCTGAGCAGCACGCAGGGCTTTAATCTGGCTATTGTGATTCCACGGTAGAAGCTGAGCGAATCTACCAGTGCCACCATAGTACTCTTGGGCAGCTTTACCCAAGGCATCGTCCAAGGCATTCAAACGCCACTCACCATGTCGGCTCAGCAGACTAGCATGCGTAATAGCATTGTCAGGATTATTGAAGCTGGGGTCTGACAGCAGACGGTTGAGCTTCTCATAGTCCTCAGCAGGCAGGTTCTTACCAAAGTACATCAGTTTGTCTGTTGTGCTCAGGTACTGCTTGGCTCGGGTGCTGTATTCCGCTTGGCGGTTGATAGCAGCCCATTCGCTATCAGGGGCAGGGCGCGATTGCATACGCACTGCTTCCACGGCATCGCCAGTCTCGAACTCAAGGTCAGCATGCTCATGTGCATCAGCAGCATCGGCTTTGCGCTGGACTTCGGCATCAAAGTCCGCTTGCTTCTCGGGCGGTACACCGCGTTGCTTCCCAGCACCACTACTGTCAGGACGGATACTGTCCGCAGAATCCCCAGCATTGGGCTCTGGTTGAGCAGGACGGGCTGCTGGATTCTCAGGAGCAGTATTACCCTTGTCAGGATTCCGATGGCCTTCTGGGGCGTTTCCTGCTGGGTTCTCGGCGTTTTCGACAGCTTGTCGCTCAGTAGCCTCTTGGATTTCGCGCTCGGCTTGAGCCTTACGCAATTCCGCTTCCTGAACCGCTTTCTTGACGGTTTCGCTATGACGCTCAAAGGCATGGCGTTTAGCGAGAATCTCCGTGCGCTTCGCCTGCAGTTCTTCCAAAGAGTTCAGACGACCTAACTCGGATTCTTCAAAGGCCCGGGCAGCATCGTCAGCTTTCTGTTGAGCAGCTTCCGCGCCTAAGCGCTTCAGGCGTTGCTCAGCCTTGTAGATTGCCTTGTTCAGTTGACCAAGATTCTTTTGGTAGCTCAGACGCTCAGCATCGAACTTACGCAGCAGGTCTTCAGGGACGCCACTCTGTAGGAGTTCTCGGCGGATAATACGCAAGGCATCAGCATCTAAATGCTCACCTTCTTGGGCAGCTTTACTCAGTGTGCTGTCAGGCACGTGCTTAACCACGTCCTTGATGTCGTCGTAGAACTTAGCTGAAGTCTTTTGGGCAGCAGCTTTAACCTCTGCCATTTCAATACGCACGGCTTGGGCTTTAGCTGCTTTAATACCAGCATTAGATTTAAGGGCTTTGGCACTGCTCTCGGCACTGCTCTCTACTACTTTACCTACAGCCTTCTCTGCAGCCTTCTCTGTATGTGAGGCCTGCTCTGCTACGTTTTCAACCGTATCAGCAGTCTTGGTTTTCTGAGCAATCGCAGCTTCTACCTTAGCCAATTCATCTTGGGATTTACGGTAGAAACTCGCTGTACTTTGCTCACCTTTAATAGCATCGGCACGGGCTTGAGCCTCGGCACGAGCAGCAGCACGACGGTCAGCAGCAATTAGTTCTTCGGCTTGGGTCTTGGGCTTTGGTTTGGTTACATGCTCAACAGTGTCCTCAATGATTTCACCGTTGGCTTTGATAACGCGAGCCTTACTTGCACCAGCAAATGCACCACCGAGACCGCCAACCAACAAAGTGTTGACAACCTTCTGGGTAGTGCTTTCATCGCTGTGCTCCCCAAGGGCAGCATATGTACCAGCTACAGAAGCAGCACCGCCAAGGGCGCCAGCAATGCGCTGGCCAGTACGGGCAGCACCAGCAGCCTTCGCACCGAGACCAGCTAATTTACCAGCACCAGCAAACACGGCATCTACGTCCGCAAAGCTACCAACGAAGCCAGCAATAGGATTCTCGGAAGCAACGCCCTCGCGGAAGTCCTTTTCAGACCAGCGCTTAAGTTTGGAGTCAACCTCTGCTTGAGAGCGCAGATTCTTAAGCACCTTAACTCGGTCAGAATCAAGGTTCACCTGCATGCTGTACTTCTTGATGTCCTCATCAGTAACTTTGAACTCATCATCAGGTGCAAAGTCCTGCAAGGCTTCCTCGGTAGCTTCCGTGATGTCTCGACCCATGCTGAACATGCTGGCACCAAAGGATACCAAGGCACTAGGGGCTTCACGCAATGGTACGGCTTCTTCGACGAAGTTCGTACTGTTACGATGGTTAGGGTTGGAATCCTTTACGGATTTAACCTCTTGTTCCTGCCAGTTAGCCTTGACCACATCTTTCCACTTAGGGGCACGCGCTACCTGCGCTTTAGGTTTGGTATCTGCTATCTTGATTGGCTTGGGTGTCCAAGTTGTTTTATTATCCATAAAGGATTCCTTTAAGGTTAACGGCTTAACTCACGAGTAATTGCCTTGATGTTTAACTCACGCTCATTCCACTCTCTAGAGCCTTTAGGGTGCTTAGCCTGAGCAGCTTTCTCATTAGCGAACTCTTGTTGTAAGACCATTGTACGAGTATCGCGCTTAGAAGGCGGTGGAGCTACAGGCGCAGTCTGACGAATAGGCGCTGGGGCACGGTTAGTTTGCTGGGGTTTAGGTTGAGGCTTAGGTCGAGGTTGTTGGCTTGCTTTGTACTTCTTAACAGCATCTTGTACATTCACGCCAGTAAAGCTCACATCAACTAGCTTAGGCTTACGATACGGTGTATCGGGTTTCTTCAACCGAGCAGCAGTCTTCGCAACGTCCGCATAGGATTCATACACAACGCTACTTGAGCCGTCCTTATGGAAGACTAAGAAGCGCATACGGTCAGAATCCCAGTTCCCATCAACGACAACCGTGTTGGCATTCTGGTTCACCTGCTTACCAATCTTCTCATAATACGCCTGCAAGACCTCTGAACCAAACGTAGTACCAGCTACACCAACAGCTTGTTGGAATCGAGCATTTACAGCAGGGGACAGTACAGCAGTCTGATTAGGGCTACGGTAAACCAATCCTTTGGCGTTCATGTACGCCATGGCACTAGCAGCGTTCTGCACCACTGCACCCGAGCGCACGGCTTCAGGACTTACATTGGTCAGGACTTGACGAGTACTGTTAATAAGGAATTGGCGAGCGCCTTGGCTTGCATCATTCTTAACAAGTGATACATCACCAGTCCACGGTGTAAAGTGCCGTGTAGTCCCAAAGGCCTCATTCCACTCTTTATCAGAGCTATGGTTGATTACCTTCTTGACAGTCTCAGTACGAGTAGCACCATCGGTACGAATCCACTGCTCTTTGAAGCGCATAACGTCTTCTAACGTAGCATCACGCTTAGCCATTAATGCACCCTTAATCAAAGCAGCATTGTCTGCTCCTAAGCCAGCGAGATACGCATCGGCAAGTACAGGGTCAGCAGCTTTGTACAAGGATAACCATTGAGCCCAGCCTTTCTCAGCATTACCACTACCGTTAGCAGCAGCAAAGTCCTTGAAGCTAACGTTGTCCATGAAGAAACGGAACTCACGTGTAGCCATCTCGGAAGCATCTTTAGCCAGTTCTGCTGAGCGGTTGGCATTGGCAATAGGCAGCATCATCAAGCCAGCCTTAGTGTAATCACCTTGGGCTTGCAACATAGCCACCTGTTTCTGAGCAGCATACCACTTGGGTTCTTTACCTAGAGCAATAGCCTGAGCCAAGGACATACCTGCCATTTCCTGTACAGGGTCAACCTCTTGGCCTTGTTCATTACGGTACTTCCAGTTCTGAGCATCACCCCAGATTTGGTTGGTCAGGTTAATACCAGCCTTAGCATCGGATAGACTAATCTCGCCTGCATTAGCACGGCGCTGAATCTCTTTACGAATATCGTTGATTTGGTCAATACTGATTGGCTCACCAGCCAGAGCACGTGTACGCAGTTCTTCCAATTGGAAGTGCTGTTGCACACCAGTGTAATCACGAATCTTATCTTTGGCTTGGTTGAGCTCTTTGTTCAGAGCATTCCAGTCATCAGCTTCCAGCACTTGTTCCAAAGCAGGGATACTTTGTAGCAGCATATTCCGTGCAGCTACTTGGGTCTTGTCTGTTGGGTCAAAGCCATCAATCAAACCAATGACTACATGTCGGATACTTTCAGAAGCCTTAGCGTTGGCATCGGCATTATGCCCAGCAGCTACGGCAGCAGCTACCATATTCGTGTAAGCACTGGCTAGGGATTGTTGTGCAGCTTTGGAATCACCAATAGCAGCAGCAGCACCAAGCTTACTACGTAAGTCAATGGCGGTAGCTGTACGCAATTCACGGAACTGCTCTTGTGCATAGGTCTTGTCTGCTTGGGCCTGTGTCTTCACGAACAAGTCAAGGTTTTCTAGAGCATTCTTACGAAGCTGCTGAGTGTATTCTTTTGGTAATTCCAGAGCAGTAATGCCCTTACCGATTTTGTCAATAGCACCTTGATACAGCGCTTGACGGTCATCATCGGAAGCACCATTACGCAGTGCCTGTGAGTATTGCTGACCGAACTCGGTAAGCGCTTGGTTTGTACCTTGCAAACCTAATTGGAATTTCTTACCAATATCGAAACCCACGAGTTCATCGCGGTCAGTAATACCCTGACGGATTTCGTCGGCATTACCAGCTTCCTGAGCCAGACGGCCACGCTCAATATTTGCTTTACGTTTCTCTTCTGCTCGCTTAGCGAAGAACGCAGAGAGCTTATCGAAACTTGCACCGAGCTTAGCATCAAAGGCGATAGTTCCACCGTGTGTATCTGCTACGGCTTGAGCTTGTACCTTTACACCTGCACTGCCAGCAATGGGTTGCAGGTCAATTTTAAAGTCTGACATTTGAGCCTCACTTCAGATTCAGTACGTTGGTTAAGTCAATGCTACCGCTAGTCTGTGGTGTAAAGCCAGTGCTATTACCGTACAGCACGATACCTTGATTAGAAGGATTGGGCTTCGGTTTCTTATCGAAAGCACCAGCCTCAAAGCCAGCAAGGATTCCATTGATACCTGCACTAATACCATCTGCGTAGTTCACGGTAGGCTGCTTGATTTGAGCAGGGCTTTGCTTCAAGGAATCCGCTTCAGCTTGGATTTGTTGATTCAAATTTACGTCCGCTTGCTGTTGGTTACGTAGCAGACGAATACGAGCACGGTCTTCTTGCTTGTCAATATCCGCTTGAAGAATCTGCGCTGTATTACTGTAGTTCTGGGTAATACCTTGGTTCAGCACCAAGGCACTACGGAAATCATTTGCTTGATATTGCACTGCTTGCAGGGCATCTTGAAGACGACCAAGTTGAGCCACTCGGTCTTGCAGCATACGCGCAGTGTTAGTAGCAGAGGCTTCGCGTTGTCTACGACCTGCCTCCGCTAATTGCTTGGCTGCTGCCTTAGCATCTTTAATACTTTGAAAGCTCTGATATACGGAAACTGCTGCCTGAGCTAGAGCAGCATAACCTTGTCCATTACTCATAACAGCAGTTCTCCATTAGAGTTGTCGTATTGTTTGCTTAGTACGCACGGTATTGGCTACCCCGAGGATAGTCATGTACTGCGCGTATTCTGCCTGTAGTTTAACGGTTGTCTCAGATGTACCTTGAATCAACAAAGGAACAGTTCGGCTAGTACGGTAGGTTTGGTGCATGTACTGCTGAGAACTTACACGGTACTTAGCATTATGCTGAACACCCTGTACCTCATAGGTGAACTCAGAAGCACTATCCGTGTTCACTATAGCTTGCACCCAACGAGCACCAGCTTCTGCTTGCATCAGCAAATCATCACCTGCTTTGACCGTAGGGCTATGCAAAGTAACATAGCTCTTGAACAGACGAGCATATGGTTTATCCATAGGCGCTACGTCTAGTTCCTGTAAGTCCAAGTTAGGTTCTTTCTTAACGGATAAGCAGTCAGCAGGTAGGGTCTCTTCGGCAGGATAAGCCTGCTTCAAGATAACCACCTCGTGCACATCGTTCTTGCAGTACCAGTAGATACAATCGCTGAGGAATACAGGAAACAGCACCTTAAGTGCCCATGCTGAATGCGTACTCGGCATGAAGTTCCATTTACCCCAAGCATTCTGCAGATACTGCGTACCGTCCTTAATACTGAATTGCATCAGCACATCAGGGGAATCCTTCTGAATACACACAAGGATACCAGCAGAGTTCTGACTGTACATAGCAGCTACATCACCAAGGTTAGGTACATGCTGCGTAATACTCAGAGGCGTACTCGCGGTATCAGCCACTGCCCCGACAAGCATTTGGGAAATATCCAAGTACTTATCAGCGGCACTGTACAGCAGGGTTGTGCCTTGCACGATAGGTTGCACATCAAAGCACGGACTACTACTGTTGAACAGCAGAGCAGCATTCTTGTTGGTCAAACCTTGCCGTCCACGGATAATACCCTGTACAGTTCGGCTGAACACATACAAGTCCTGATTGAACTCCACGGCATAGCGCCAGATACCAGCAGCAGCAGGATTGTACAAACTGATAGGGTCTGTATCCTGCACGTCCTTAACACTTTCCCGATAGAATTGCCGTGGGGCATTCGTCTGGGACATGAACACACCATCGGAACTCAGCAGCACCAGTCGACCTTGGTAAACACCAACGCCATTGAGTACATTGTCCACAAAGGAAGGGTCAGGGTTGGACTTCGTATCACCCACCGCCTGCATCGTATAGCCATCTTTGCGCTTGAGCTCTACGGCACTGAACACCTTCTCCATTGGGTCAGGGTCTGGGTCTGTAGGCTTGCGCTGTTGCATACCTAATTCAGTCGTAGGGTTACTTTGTAGTTCCTGATAGTACTCAGGGTCTAGCTGAAACTCCAGCACCAACGGCATATTACTCAGGATTTGAGGGTACGGTGTACTCTCTTCCCAGGTACTTGTGCTCAGGCGGTACTCATAGTACTCGGGGTTGATATTACCTATACCTAAAGTAATACCAGCCATGAGCTTAGATGGTAAGTCCTCAACAGCCTTAAGGGTTGGGCGGTAGGCACTACCTGAAGCAACACCGAAGTTTGCGCTAAGGTTCGTGTACAGACTAGGTACAACAAACCAATCAGCACCCGAATCGTTTGCACCAATCTGATATACATTACCCACAACTTGAGCGTACATGGCTGTATAGATGTCTGCGGACTTGGTTTGCTCCAGCAGGCGATTCAAGGTACCAACCGCAGGGCTATTCTCAAGTTGCTGTTGCAGGCGCTCCAGAGTTTGCTTAGCCAAGAGTTCGCGGTCTTTGATGGCATTCTGTATACCCTCGCGTTGGCGCTCACGCAGTTGCTTACCAAACAAGGCACGCGCAATACCGCGCACTCGGGGGTCTCGCTCAGGCTCAGGGGCAGGTGGTGCAGGCGTGTTCGGGTCTTCTGTACTAACACCGAGACGAGCACCATGCATATTCCCTACGCTCTCAGACAACGCAATGACTAAACCTTGAGCACTAATGATAGTACCGCGGGTCAATCTGATGCGCTCTTCTGAGTTCAGTTGGCGCTCACCGTTGATAGGCATCGTAGCATCGTGCCCACGAATCGTATCCGACCAGTCAGACACGAGCACATACCGAATAGGTTTGTCAGGGCTTAGCGGATTGAACAATTCCAGCACAAAAGGTTGCTGATACATTGCATGCGATAAGGTACGAATGTACTCCCATACCACACGCTGCTGACGATACAGTGAGTACACGTCTTCCTGCTGGAACACATCGTGGTCATTCTTGTTGATAACCAGCGAGCCCAAGCGCATACGGTAGCTACTTGCAATCAGTGTCTCGGCAGTCTCTGTACCCGAGCCATTCTGTACTGTAACGTTGTACACGGCTTGCTTGATGGCGACACGGATTTCATCACCCTCTTCTTCGCAGAGCACATAGTCCTTGACGATAGTCGCAGACCAACTCAAGTGCGTATCTGAAGACTTAGCAAAGAAGAAGCTAGTCGGACGAGTAATCGCATCACGCCCTAATGACCGAGAGCCGAAGATTGGGCGGAACATACCTTCACGCTCCAGCTTCAGATAGTGCATCTGATTGCTCAGCAGTGGACGGCGCTCAATCACTTTCTTGCGGTTAAGCACAATCAAGGATTCGTTGTACACGGTGTAATCGAAGTCCTCGCGTGCACCTTGCAAATACATTTGGTCAAGCGTAGAAGACGTAGCAATCGGTGTACCACGCAAGGAATACAGCGTGATTAAGCCGTACTTCGTATTGTGCGCTAGGATTAATTCCAAGCCAGCCATTGTAATAGGCTTAACCACATCAAAGCTCAGCCAGCCTGCTCGGGTAGTAACCAGTTCAGTACCGTTACGTCTGCGCAGACCACGCACAACATCAGGCTGCATATTCAACATATCGTGCACTTGCCCTTGCTTACGCAGGTGCTTAGGCTGCTGTGAGATACCTTGCAATAAGCTGTGCTCAGGAATAAGTACCTGCATAGTTATCTCCACATAAATCGGCGGAATCGTGCACGGCTGCTGTAACCAAGCTGTACTTGGTCATGTCGTAGGTCTTCGCGTTTCAAATCATGCTGCAGCCCTACTAAGCGCTGTTGTAATGTTTGTAGCGTTTGGTCAGCACCGATTACTTGCAGATACAAGTCAATCGTTGCGGATTGGATAATGACCTGCTGAGCCACGTCAGGCAGATTATCGAAGTCCAATTCCATAGTGCAATGTACCTTCAGGGGTGCTTTCCATACACGACCGTTCTCATTAGCCAGCAGGTTGCCGTCTAAGAAATACGTCTGAACACCTTGGCATAGCAGGTCTCGCTGATGCACATAGTAGTTCAAGGTACGGTCTGGTAATTGAATGTTACCATAGATGTCTGGCTTGAGTTCCAGAGTACGGCGGTTAAACCAGTAGCCCTTAGAGCAGATAGCAGTAAGGTGCTTGTTAATTAAGTCCAGTAGCTGCTGCACCGTGGGATTAGGTGTAGCATCTAAGGAATCTACAGGGAACTCCCCGATGTAGGGGAGTGCCGTGTTAATAGCTTGTAGTAAGTTCATAATAACTCCATATAGTAAAGAGCCTCTAATGCAAATAAGCACTAGAAGCTCTATAGTGCATGAAGCTACAGGTAGTTGGAAGTGCCGAACTTAACATAGTACATACCCAAGAAATCAGGTGTGTAGTTGCAGCGAAACTCAAAGCCCGATGATGTGATGTTACGCACCAAGAAGCTGCGGTAATCATTCAGCAGTGGCTGCACCAGTACAACAGGCTGGTCCAGTTGCTCGTCATCGAATGGCGTTTTGAACTTGAACTGATACCACTCCCCATTTTTCAGGTCTGCAGGTTTCTCTACGAAACCAGCCTCAAAGTGCGGAATCAGTGCTCGTACGCGCTCAGTGAAAGTACTACCTAATGCAGCTTGGATACCGCCTTTGGTGATATTAGCAGCACCAGGGTCGCCCTTGTCGCCTTTATCACCCTTCGCACCCTTCAGGGAAGCAATCCAAGCGTCAACACTACCGAATTCCAAGTCACCGTTGGCCATCAAGTAAGCTGACTGCCCATCAGCACCTCGCGGAATAGTAAAGTTCAGTACTGTAGCAGTAGGTGTGTCCTCCGCAGTTACAGTAGCTTCTGTGGCTGGGCGCCCTGTAGTAACAGTACCAACCTTGATAGGCTTAGCAGGAGCAGGGGTTGCTGTACCTGTACCAGAACCAGCCCCACCGCCAGAGGCGGCAGAGCCAGCAGGGTACAAGTACGATTGGAAGTCGTACTCGTTAGACATTATGCAGCTACCACTTTAACAGGTACTACAGTGTCAGGACGGCGAGCCACAACGGTCTTCATCGCCACGGTAGTCAGATATTGAATCTGCTCTTCTTCACGAGCCACATGGCTAGTGTGGAAGTCCTTAGCGATGATGTCGATGAGGGACAAGCCCTTGTCGAACACAACCATACCGTATTTCAGGTCATCGGCAGCAACAGTCATGTTCAGTTCAGGTTGAACAGTGCTGTGCAGGGTATGCGCACCAGCAGCAGTCGGGAAGCAGTTAGCTTCTACGATGTCAATACCGTTCAAGCGCATAACACGGCGGTTTGCGTAGTCGCCATTACCGGCGCTGAAGTCTTTGTTAATCAAAGTCGGGTGATTCATCAAGATGCTGTACACTTCTGGCTTCACGATAGTAACCATGTTTTGCAATGGAATATCACGAGTAATCAGAGTTTCAACAGCCTTGGCGTGTGCATTAGCCAGAGCCATTGCGTTGGCTTCGTGGTCAGCACGGTTCGCTGGGGCAGCCTTGATGTTCGCGGTTACGTCAGTACCGTCGAAGAACACACCGTTTGCTTTCAATTCAGCAGGCGCTTTCCAAGTACGGCATTTCAGCAATTGGATAACGTGCGCAGTGTCCCAATCACGGGCGAACACACTGGCGTTGTTGCTGGCGATTTCACGGCGATAGTCTGGAGAAGTCCAGTCGTCCATGAAGTCGATGTTGTTCTGAATGTACAGAGCCTTGTCCAGCACAACGGTCAGTTTGTTGTTTGGTACTTTTTGAGGTTCGAGTTTATCGCCGACTTGACGAGACTTCACTTCAGAAGCACCCAAGCGGTCAAGACGGAAGGTGTTGGTATTCGGCAGGGTAACACGTTTCTGGGTCAAGCCATCAAACAGGGATACCAGCTTGAACTTGGTGTCAACGTCATGGCTGAACATTTCCAAGTGAATGTTCTGGCCAGCGTTGGTGGTGTGGATACGCGTTAACTGCGGTGCGAAATCATATTGAGCCATATTGCTCTCCTAGTAAGTAATCAGATACCAGCTTGGATACCAGCTTGGCGCATACGCAGAAGCTCTTTGTACAGAGCACCTGCTTGACCTGTCTCGAAGGACTGGTTCGGGTATTTCGCCTTGAGCTCATCATAAGCTGTGAGGAATTGGGTTTGGGTCAGTACACCGTTCTGGACAGACGGTTGGGCACTGGCGGTAACAGCACCTTGCATTGGTTGTTGACCTACAGGTACAACCGAGCGCATCAAGGCTACGGCTGCATCAAACTGCAGATTATTGACCAATTGCTGTACAGCAGGTTGCAGGTGCGGTGCGGTCGCTTTGAACTTGTTGGTCAAGTCCAACCATTGCTGTTCACCACCAACAGAGGCATAAGCCTGCTGCTTGAGGGTATCACGGTACGCGCTTCCGTCTTGAAGCAATGACTGGGCTGCCTGCAAAGCATATGCTGCCTTGTCGCCGAACTGCATTTGGAAAGCTGCTAAGTCCAAGTTCGCGTTCTTGGCCATGGCATCTTGCGCTAAGGCTGCTACGGCGTTGGCATCGACACCGACTGCACCCAGCATACTCAAAGCAGTTTGTGTACCATGCGACACTTCAAAGCCCAGAGCATTTGTATCAAGCTGCTGCTGTTGAGGTTGTTGCTGTAGTTGCTGAGTTTGTTGGGTTTGCTGCGGTTGCTGCGGAATTTGCTGTTGCTGCGGATTCTGGGCAGGGTCTTGCTGATTGCCTTGAGTACCCTGCTTAGCCAACAGTTCTTGCAGTTGCTGCATGAGCTCTGCGTTAGGCTGCTGCTGATACTGCTGGTCTTGCTGTTGTGGTTGCTGCGTTTGCTGTTGAGCAAGTGCAGCTTGTTGTTGGTTCAAATCCATTATACTTGTCCTAATTGTTCAACCATCTCACCAGTAGCATCTTGGCTAGTGATATGACGGTCTTGGTATTGAGTACGTTCAAGCTCAGCTTGTTGTTTCTCGATAATCGCAGCCATCTCTGCTTCAGTGTACAGGAACTCACGGCTGATACCATGACCCAGCATGAACTGCTCGATAATCTTCTCAACGTTGAAGCGCGGAGACACTTGTTGCAGCGTAGGGATAATCAGGCCGAGCTCTTGTGTCAAGGCTACCCATTGCTGTAACTCTGAGCTACGGCTAAGGGCTTGCACACCAGTGATGATTTGTACTTCCAGTGCACCCTTGGCAATGTCTGTACCGATGCTGTGGTCTAACTCGTAGCACAACAGGTAAGCTAGTGGCAAGTGCAAGCTCAAGGCTAATTGGCTGTACACACTACCCAGTGTCTGTTCTGCTTCACGAGCAGCAACTTCCACTTCGTAGGCGGTTACGCGCTCACCTTGTCGCTGATTGGTAGTCTGCATGAAGGCAACGGCTAAGCGCTGCGTAATCATCTGGATACTACCTTGCAGTGCTTGAATCTTTTGGTAGTCGCCAATCTCAAGAGCAGCGACTGACTGCGGTTGACCTTGCACTACCAGACCACTGATAGGACTTTCCAGTTCCTGCACGTCAGTGTTACCAGCAGGGTCAGAGAGAATCTTGACGTTACACGCCATGGCTTCGTAGTCAGTCAGGGCTCGGCTGAGCTCAGACAACTTCACGAAGTCCCCTGCGTACAACTCAACATGCCCACGACCAAACCACTCCGTCGGTCTTGTGCTCCAGCGCACTGGAATGTACGGGCAAAGGTTCTCGATGTACTCACCGACTTTGGTATGCACTGCCTTACCATTAATGTACTGCTCTTCGTACCAGCGCTTAGCAGACTTCTCCCAGCGCACTACGGTGAACAGGTCAAAGGTCTTAACTGCTTTCTGCGCTGAATCCATGTAGGCCATAGGGCTGATACCCAGCACCATCTTGGCGTGGTCAGTCAAGTCCAGTTCAGTAACGGATTGCTTCAGGATAATACAGCGCACATCGCCAGTGATGTAGTCGCGGTCAACAACGTACTCACGTGGACTGTGCACATGGAACTTACCGTCCTTACGCACAAGCAGTGCATTACCTGTGATGATAAGCATCTGCATAGCGTAAGTTAAGGCAGCATAGCTTGCGTTGCTGAATAGCTGCGAACTACTTGCTAACTCAATACGAGCTAGGTCTTCGTCCAAGTCCGATACATCGCCTGCATCTAACTTGAAGAAGCTGTTATTGGGTGGGAACAGTGTTTGCGTGAGCTTACTGGCTAGGCTGTTCACAAAGAATGCGCCAGAGCTCTGGTAGTCATACTTTAGCTCAGACTGGTTAATACGCGGAAACACTGAGGGGATAGTCCACTCTGCATAATGCTCCCACGCATTGATTTGAATCTGGTCGAACAATCTGTCCCAGATACGCTCGGCACTGAAGCCAGTTGTGTTCATAGATTCAAACTCCCAGCTACGTTACCAGTACCGCGCTTGCGAATCTGATTCTGCGTAGTACTAGTGCCACGGCTGTTCTCAATAGTAGCAACAGGTTTGTTCTGCTGCTCTTGGTTAATCTTAGCGGCATTAGCTTGTGCTTCCGCTTGGATACGGTTCTGACGTTGCTGCTCGCGGTTAGCTTCCTTAGCAGTCTTACGTTGCTTCTCAGAACTGTACACTGTAGCAGCAGCTACAACTACTGCTGCTGCAACAAAGTAGGCACTCATAGGTCTTCTCCTAGGAACTCTGCTCTAGCTTCTTCTATGCTTTGAGCTTCTGTACGGTTTACCGTTGTGAATACACAATCCGTGTAAGTACGAGTACAGCGCATCATACCAGCAGGTTCGTGAATGATATTAAAACCATGGAGTTCTTGGATACTGTCATGCACACGCAGTTGACAATCACCATGCACAATAAGCGCAGTGGGTACTTGTGTTACCTTACCGATAAGCACAATGTCCTTTGGTACGAAGATGGTACGGTAGTAGTTACCGTCAGACAATGATTCCTCAGCAGGGAATGCAATCTTTTCATCTTCAGGTACACCAGCAATTAAACATTGAGCCATTGCGTTTACCATGCTGTTAGTAACTACGGTACTAATACCTGTACTGCTACTAGCTGTAACCAGTGCTTGCAGATTACTGTCCATGCCAGTTACCTCGCTCAAGGTCTGCTTTAGTTTGTCGCTGAATACATAGAGCGATATGCTGTATTACTGCACGACTACCAGCAGTACGAAGTAAGTCCTCAGAGCTACCTTGTACCATCTCAGGGAATACTGCGTTCAAATACGCAAGTTGTTCCTGATTGAATACAGGTACGGTACGGGTACTCTTGTCCTTCACTGGGGACAATACGTGTTCAATTTGTGTGTTCATAGGGCGAACTCCTTACACTGTGTGAGGCTTCTATTATTTCCTAATAGAAACAAAGATTTATTTGTATATAAAGCGCATAAAATACTTGACAAATACGTAGTTTCATGGTAATATACGCTTACATTCTGTGAGTACTAGCAATGGTATCCGAGAATGCTTGCTTTAATACTCCTTTCGCTCAAAGCAACCGAGAACCCCTATGCGCCAACATAGGGGTTTCTTTATGCTTACAGAAAGCTACTGGGTAACTACTAGGTTATACACTGTGTATTAACCAGAGTACTACCAGATTCTATACAGAGTACTAATCGGATAATATACAGGTACTATACAGGTTATAACCAGAATACTACACAGAGTACTATACGGATACTATTCAGAGTACTACTGTATTACTTACTGTATTACCTGCGTATTAACAATAGTACTATACGGAGTACTAACTAAGTTCTTACTAAGATACTAACAGAATACTTACTAGGAACTTACTAGTATATTACTAAGATACTTACTAGGGTATATCAGATACTACCTGTATATTACTGCGTATATACTCGTATATATACGATGAACAAATGTCTATTTTGCGTATATAAACAAGAAGTTACAGAGATGATAACTTAAGTTACGACTGATTGATAACAGTTCCTATTTAGAATCCATAGTAAATTCAATAGGTTACTAATAGTGCGCTATAAATCAATAACTTAGTCAGCAGGTTCAAAACGTCTGCGGAAAACATTCTCAGGTGCAGTGTAGTATTCGTCTGAATCCCCAACACGATACGTAACCATTCGGCGAGAATCATCGTGCATTTCGCTTACGCATACTACAGCAACTAATTCAGTATCATCACGCAGTCGGAATACCATACCTGCTTTAGGCTCAGGTATAACCCACTTAGGTGCTCCTAGTACATACTGGTCAAGTACAGGTGCTTTGTACTTACTACCCTTGATAATCTTACCGTGCTCATTGCGGATAGGTTCGCCGTTCTCGAACTTGCTCCAGTTCGATTCATTCACTTCATACAGTGCACCTACGATGTCCAAGTTTGCACAATGTGCAACACCAATAGCTGTTACGATTTGGTCGCATAGGGCATCTAACAAGTCCTTACGCCAACCTTCTGGTAATGGTTTGCAGCGACTATCTGTATCTGCATATACAGGGTCGGTTATACGGAAGTTCTCACTGAGTTTACGGATTGCACTGCTTGAGCACCCTAATGCTTCTGTGCACTCAGCGACTTCCTCAAAGTGGCAAGACAGTTGCGCTAAGTAATCACGTGCTGTTCGCTCTGGTCGGGTCTTGGTGAACCAGCATTGGATACTGCTGATAGTATCTGTGCCATTCGGTAGCTCTTCAGTCTTAACGCCATGCACTTCGATGATGTCTTTCAAACTGCCTTCTGGTTTATTCTCGTTTTGCATAAGTAACCTCAATTTAGAGTAAAGATTCAGAATTGCCCCAGATTGCGCTAGAATCGAATTTCGTTTCTTGGGTACATAACGATATACCCGAGGGTTGAAATCGCAATCCTAGCGCAGCCAGGGCTCGGGAATCCGTATTCCTGTTTAATTCTGCGTTCAGCAGAAGAAGAAATACGAATCCAATACGCTCTGAAGATTATAAGAGCCGTCTTCAGGTCGGCTAATACCCTGCTCGGCGAGCTTCTCTGCAGCTACAGGGTTATGCTTATTGATGAGGTCTGCTACGTTATTGCTGTACAGGTTACGGAACTCACGGCGTATGCACTGCTGCATGCGGTCAACATCTGCTGCATGGCACGCAAAGCTATCGTGCACTAACTGCATGCTGTCATTGAATGCCAGTACCGTCATTTGCAGATGACAAGCATCCATGCTGTGTACGAAATTAGGTGCAATACTGTTAGCTGCTTTCTGTACATCAAGGTCATCAGTACTTCGGCGCATAACAATCTGCTTCACACCCATAGAGCGAATACAGATACGCTCGTCAATTTGCTTGTCCACCCAGTTCAAAACCTTTAAGCCCATTGGTGTAACCCACTCAAGTGGTGCTCGCTGTTGGTGCACGGCTACCCTTAAGTAGTCCATCATGGCTGCTGCTTTAGGTACAGTAGTCTGCACTGCAGCACGCAGAGCCTTCGCTACGGCTACTGCCAACTGACCCTGATGCACCAGCATCTCACCTGCGGCGTTACGGATAGGCTCGAAGTTGCGTTCAATCATGTCCTCGGTAACGTAGTCAATACTGCTGCTCAAAGTACTACCATACACAAAGGTCATCACTGGCTTCTTAGCCATGCTTCGTGGGATACCATGCTGTTCCCAGTATATCTGCTGCACTTCATCAGCGTACTCGGGGAGCACCTGCATAGCTCGGGAAGCTACTTCAGCGTAGATGTCCTCTTTCTTTTCGGTACTTGTAGTCAAGCAGTTCACGTACTTGGCACCGATTTCATCACGCAGCATAGCACTGAAGTGCTGCAGACCTGAACAAGTAGCATCCATTGCAACGGGTACATGGCAGCGATATTGCTCTGGGTTACCTGAATCCAGTGCCTCGAAATAAGCATTCAAAGCAGCATACAGTTGGAAACTCAAACTCGGGTCTGGTGCAGGCTTCTCCAAGAAGTTCTCAAACCAGTTCCGTAAGTCCTGAGTGTTCTCTTGTGTCCACTTCGAGCGGTCTTCAAAGCTGGTTTTGTCGTAACCGCAGCAATTTGCAATGTGCACTTCCAACCAGAACAGCCCTGCTTTACCCAGTTCCTTGCCCTCAGCAAACTCCAAGACCGCTTTTACACTGTCTTGGGCTTGCGGATTCAGCACGCCTCGGTAGTACAAACGGCCTCGCCAGTCCAAAAATACAGGAAAATAAATCTGGCGTTTGTCCTTAAATCGCAGCATCGTACGTAGGGCGTTCAGGACGGTGTAGGAGCGCGATACACGCAAGTGCTCACTGATGTGCCATTCGCGCATTGCATGCTTCCAGACGCGAAATTTGGCATCTTCCTGCGGTGTTCTGGTGCTGCTGTCCCAATCGTCGGGAAATGGAAACTCGGGCATCGGGTCGGGATTCGTTTTGGATAATCCCATACAGCCATCACCTTGCTGAAGTGCCTGCTGCAAAGCAGAGAGCACGCGGTGATTAATCCGATAGGGCACGGATTGAGCAAGGTTCATAACCTTACGAATCCCAGCAGTCTGCTCTTGACTGAACTGGTCTTGCAATGGCACGCGCATAGCCTTAGGCATTCTTCGGAAAGAGCACGCTGGTGCATGGTGTCTGAACCAAGCAGTGTAGTAACCGCCTTGGTACAAACCTTCCCAATCCTTTGGCGGTACTAGCATCGGCGGATACTGCACAATGGGTTGTACGGTTTCAAGGATTTGCTCGCAGTGCTCAGTAAGTTCCTCAGAAGGGTATAGCATGAACTGCTGTGTCTTCGGGTGCTTATGCCATACGAACAGACCAGTACTGCTGTACACTGCTTGGGCGCATATCTTACCTACTTGCACCAATGCAGCACTATCCCAGCGTGGTCTATCGTTTACACCGATGTACTTCAGAGCAGCATGGAAGGCATTGGCACGCAGGTGCACGCTACTAATCTTACCACGGTCTAAGTACTCTTCGGCATGCTGTACCTGCAATGGGTTCACTGCAGATACCTCATGGATATAAAGCTCAGCCTCGACAGCCTTACCAATCTCTACAAGTACACGCTGCATAGAGCACACTTCAGGGATAAAGCACATGTTAATCATGGTACGCAGGGCAATACTAATACAAATATCAGAGCCCACGGCACGCACATAACGTCTGTACTTCGCGGCATTACCAGCATTACGCTTGGCAAGCTCTTCGTCCAAAGCTGCCTTGGAGCTTTCGTAAGCAGCTTGGACAATGGCTTGGATAGGTTGCAGGCGCATTGCTTGACCTTGCCTTAACGCTTCATCTTGGAAGTGCATACCCTTGATAATGCTTTGCTCGGCGTATTCTTCTTCGAGAGCTACTTGGGCTTGCTCTTCTGAAGTCAGAGCATTGGTTTGGTCATTTGACACACAAGTCCCCTACACGGTTAACGTACTGCTGAGCATTGAAGTACACCTCTTCTTCATTGCTGCAATACCAGAGTTCGTAAGGTTGAGGTACATGGTCGGTATGCTGCAGGAACAGCACGTCAATACCATATTGCACATACCCGATGTTGTAGTCTAGCACGATACGAGCAGCGCCTGGGATTAACTCGTTAGGAAAGCGCGTATCGTCAATGATGATACAGTCCGCCTTGATTTCCATAGCCAGCTTAGTGAAGAAGCGTTCGTCAATCTTACGCACGGCTTGTCCCACGATATTCATCAATCGGCGTGGACTGATGGTACGACAGGCGAATAGGTCTTGTTCCAGATAATCCCAGAGCACTTCAGGAACATTGTATTTGTGCATGAAACGCTCAACAGCATCAATGAGTTCATTCAAGGTTTGTGCCGAGCCAGCCAAGGCAACAGGTCTGCGCTTCAGTGATTCATCACGATGCCCAAAGAAGTCCGCAGCGAGTTCTCGCAGTGGAGCAGCAAAGCTCACTACCTTTACAGTAGCTTCAGGGAACTTCTGACGGACAGCTACAGCCAGTGCCTGAGCAGTGGTGCTCTTACCACCACGAGTACGCCCGATAAGTTGAATGTACATTATAAACCTCCGCTTGGTACGATTGATTTGAACCCGAGTTTCTCAGGTGCATTTACAGTCCAGTACTGCAAATCCCAGACACCATGCTTCGGCGTGGTTTCCTGCCCATAACCATCTTGCAGACAGTAGTAGCAGACATCACGCCGTTGCATAGTACCTGTACTAGACTTGAATACAGGGAAATATGTAATCCCATAAGTCTGTTCGCAGTAAGGACAAGTCTTAACTTGTGCCATCACTTTCCTTCTTCTTAGCCATAGCAGCTTTAGCACGGCGAAGAGCCTGAGCCTTAGCAGCCTTAGCACGTTTAGCCATAGCTTTCTCTTCAGGAGTTTTGTGGTCAGGGTACATAACGCCTGCACCTTCCTGCTTCCAGTAGGCTAACAGCTTTTCTGTATAAGCAATGATGTCAGGGTACTGCATACTTTTAGCACCCCAACGCCCAACGGCATTTGCTGCCTTACCCTCTGCACCATTACAGCTTCGATGCAAGACACCGCGAATCTCACCTGTATCGTGGTTGTGGTCAACTACCCAGTCAGTCTTATTGCCACGAACAGCAAAGTCAATGGCTTGACCACAGATAGCACAACAACCGCCCTGTTTGGATTCGCAGTATCGTCTTGCCCAGATGCGTAATTGGCTTCGAGGAATCTTAGGCATTCCACCGCGCATCATACCACCTCAACCCAGCCGTGGAAGCCTTCGTTCGCAGGTCGGCAGCAGGTCATTCGGATACCTTGCCAAGTGAAATCACGGACAGGCTCAGGGGATATACTATTGGCACTGAACAGCCAATCAGGATTGTCCTTTGGTGCAACCAGCACTTCATAGTGATAGCCCATGTAACCTTGTACTTGCTTGTACACTTCTTGAATAGGCATCAAGCCAGAGCGCAATTGCTCACGCAGGTAGCGGAAATGCTTTTGCATCATATCGGTTTGAGAAGGGACAGCACCAGCGTAGGTAGTGCTCAGCACCATCAATGCGTTATCAATGATGTCCTTGCGAGGCACGATAGGTTTGATGTACCGGTACTTCTCAGAAGGGATTTCTTCTTGGGTACGCAGTTCAACAACCAGCAGGCTATGCTGCGGATTGCGTGTTTCGTTTTGAATGTGTCGGCGGACGTTATATGGCTGAGCCTGTTTCATAAAGTGTTTCATAGATTTTGTCCTTATAGAACTCAAGTTGTTCACGGTTGCTTCGGGTCAGACCACAGCTTTCAAAGTACTTGATTGCTGTATCGTCTGGTGTTCGCAGTAGCCACAAGGCATACGCTTCAGGCAGTGGGTTCTGTGCATTCCATGCGTAGGCATCAAGTACAAGGTTTACAGCTTCATGCTCAGTAGTGCATTCGTTGAGTACATTGAATGCCAGCTTTGCACCGCACAATTTACCCTTGTATCTGGTGATACCCTTCACGTTGTCAGCAGTATCACCCATGAGCATTTGTGCTAGGAAGAATTTAGTACCACGGCCACTGCATTTAAATGTACCTGATTCAGTGTACTCTTCACGCAGGAAGCCAAATCGGTCTGCGAGTGCCGACACCTTACACTGTTTCTCTTCCCAGAAAGGATACGGTGTTACACGCAAGTCCTTGTCTGGAGACCACAACAGCGCTTCCTTGTTCAGGTGGTGCTCCATAATCATACCATCGTCAGCTTCGTATTCCCAGCTTCGGAAGATAGTGATTTGCTGATGCTCACTAAAATGCTCAAACAGCACATCACGCAGGGGCTCAAGCAACGCAGGCTTAATCTTGCCTTGACGGTTTGCTTGATAGGGCATTACAGTTTGCAGTTTACCGCGATTAGCCTTAGCGCAATCACGTGGAGTAATGTGCACTGATGCGGTACTGCAATGTGTTAAGAACAACCAAGATAATACCTGTTGTTCGTATCGGCGCAAGGCAGTGTCCAGCTTAGCTACGCCAGCAGCAGCAGTGTAAGCCAGTCCATCGCCATCAAGAATCAGATGACGACCTTGCTCAGGGACTTCAAAAAACGAGGTGCATTTCTGCACCCCGAACTTTTGCAGTATAGACATTACTCAGGGTCAGGGATTGCCGATTCAGTTTGCGCAGTAGTACCACCAGCAGGCTTATTCACGGCAGCAGCTACCTTAGTAGCAGCACCAGCTTCAGCCATACCCAGCAATGCAGCCAGCTTGGAAGTGCCAAAGTCCAGAGATTGCATCAGGTGCTCTTGCAGGTAGTTACGAGACTTCTCGGCATCTTCTGGGGTTTCGATGTACAGGCTGTCCCATTGCTCTTTGGTTGGAGCGTCCCACAACAACAGCTTGTAAGCATCGTCAGGAACTTCAGGGATTGCATACGGCTGCAAGGTCATCGGGTCAATCGGCTTGTCAACAGTAGCAGGGTCAATGTTCACATAGACAACGTCCTTACCGTCTTTCTTGCCCTGCTGGTGCGTAATCGGCAGCAGGAATGCTTTACCCAAGAATTGAGCAAAGGATACTTCACCGCCAGTACCAAAGCAGTTCTGGCGCATACGTTGAAACCACTTCACGGCTTTGGATTTATCGGTGTTGGTTACGCTGATGAAGAATGTACCAATGCTTGGGTAGTTGCCTTCTTCGAGTACATAGTTCTCAGGTTGCCCCTCAGTGTTCATACCGATACCGCCCACGATAGTGAAGATTAACTTCATCTCACGAGCAGGCGCTTTAGGTTTGCCTTGGAACTCACGAGCAGCTAGACCGCTTTCGATATACCCAGTCAGGACAGCCAGTGCCTTACCAGCAGGTAGGGTACGGCCACCGCCACCGCCTGCCGTGGTTTCATTCATATCGCCTACGGCACCTGCCTGTTGTGCTTCTTGGAATTGATTTTGGAATTGATTTAACAGAGACATGCTGTTGTCCTTTCTTAGTTAGGGAGATGTTCTTTTGCTGCCAGAGTACGACCGTATTCAGGTACAGCAGGGAATGCAACTACATCGTACATTGCATCTTTAAGTTTAGGGATAATCGTACAGAGACGTGCTGGTGTTTCTTCCATCAGGCGTTGCACAATGCGACCCCATTTTATCGCTAGTTCAGGTGTAGCACAATCCAGATAGATTGCATCGTGCACTGTATTTACAGGCAGCACTTTACCGCCTTCAAAGTCCGCTTCAAGCAGCGCATTGATTACTGCACCGCAGGCAGATTGTACCACGAAAGAGGCTTCACCTTGGCACCAGTAGTTAGCGACTTCAGTCGGTTTGTAGTCCATAACCTGCTGACCGTCTTTCCACATTTCACGCTCGCGGAAGCTGTAGAAAGTACCACTGTAGCCTTGGAAGTAACCACGGTGATATATTCTGAACACACCTGAATCGTTTTGCTCACGCTGCATATTGTCGATACCATTTCGGCGGACAATCGGCATAACCTTTTCTTCAGCGAATACAGACAATTCAGGGAACAGTTTCTTCTGGGTTGCTTTGAACTGCCGTGCTTCTTCCAGTGTGATACCACAAGCATAGGCAAGACCCTTATCTGATGCACCATACTGGTCTGCAAAGCTGATTGGTTTAATCCAAGTGCGCTTCACGCTCCAGTAATTGTGCTCAGGGTGCTTGTCGTCTTTGATGATTGCACGCAGTTCGTTGTAGTCCTTGTCAAAGAAACCAGCGAGGCGCAGTGTGTGCATATCAGTACCGTCAGCCAAGTGCTTCAGCATATTCTTATCGTGAGAATACGCAGCACCGACCACGACTTCCAACGAGGTATAGTCCACTTCGACCATACGGCCATCAGGGAATCGGCTTTCAAACATTTCCTTCACTCGGCTGGTATCACCACGAGGAATGTTCTGCAGGTTCGGTTTATTACTTGACAATCGTGCTGTAACGGTAGCGCAGTTGTTCAAGTTGTGATGGATAAGGCTGGTCTTAGGGTCGACCAGTGTAAGCATACCTGTTTGCTTACCATTGGATTCGCGTAGGTAATAAGTACCGAGGTCTTTATCCGCAGCAGCCAAGTCCAGCAACTGCTGAGCAATCGGCAGGTAAGGGCGCAGGGCTTTCAAGGCATCGGCACTAGTGCTGTACACTGGTGTACCATCAGCGAGGTCTCGTTTACCGCAGTAAGCAGCGTTCTTACCGAAGAAGTCCTCAGCTACTTCAGCAGGTAGGTCATTGCGATTCAGCAACCCTTCAAATTGGTAGAGCTCTTCACCCCACTTCAGTTTCTCAACGTCAGAATCTACGCTGAATACCTTTGGTTCACCCTTGTTCTTACCACGAGAATAGCACACGGCATTCTGAGCAGGGATAGAGCCTACAGGGTGATACTGCTGCGTTTGCACATCTTGCCAGCAGTCCATCTTCTCGTACTTCGGAGGGTCATAAGAGACTTTCTTTTTGTACTTGATTGCACCGCCGAATATCAGGGCAGACAGGTGATAATCAGAGCCCCAAGCGAACTCAAACGGTAAGTCCGCAGGTTCAAACTGCTTCAGATGCTCAAGGCATTCAGCTACGGTTTGTTCTTGCAGCTTCTGATTCTCGGCTGCAGTTTGCATGTTGATATGCAAACCGTTGAATGTAGCGAAGGCATTGAAGACCATGCTTCGGCAGCGTTCCCAGAACATCGGCAGCATACCTGCTTCCTTCAAGGCAGCCAGTTGTTGCCACAATACCAGACGAGTATTCTCAACGTCCCCTTCAGAGCCTGCGAGGTACTGCATCAGCAAGTCCTTTGGAATCTCTGAAGTCAAGTAGCCTTGTTCCCACATGAGCTTCACTTCGTCAATCTTAGTTGTACCGCCGTACTTCAGCGAGCAATCTTCCAGCTTCGGATAGAGCACTGTCTGATGGCTCAGTAGGTATTCCGCGTATTGAGTACAGAAGATACGTCCGCCATTACGCAGGAACTCTTTGAGTTCATTGGGGTAGCAGGCATACAACCAATGCAGTTCAAAGGTTGCATTGTGCGCTACGAGTACCTTCGTGCCTTGTAGTGCCTGCTTAAACCAATCAGAGGCTAAGGATTCTTCTTTGTTGTTGAAGTACCAGCTTTGTACAGGTTCGTAGTTCTTAGCAAATGCTGCTGCTACGATGTAGTTCTGCGGTTCATGCGGAGAAGAAGCATGACCACAATGCTGAATGTTTTGTGTTTCTAAGTCCAAGATACACCAAGTCATGATAGCACCTATTTGTCAAAACGTTTATGCAGGAGCTTCGGTAAGCGCAGGCTTGCACCTGTACTTGACTTCTGCAGACCAGTTACCACCCATGTAGTACCCAGTAGGGTATTCGGGTTCGCTTCATATTGAGCGGTAAGGCTATTGCGTTTAGCATCAGTCCAACCTTTACCAAGGTCAGCCCAGAATGCAATACCTTCGTCAATATCTCGGCAGTACATACGCGCTACTTGTTTAGAGCGTTTACCTTTACCATATTCAACTTGCAGGATTGTTACGTCCGCAGTGAATACTCGCACGAGCTTAACCTGATGGTGCACACGAGCACCACATCGGTAGCCACCTTCAGGGTCTTTGAGTACAATACCTTCAGCACCCTTCTTGAAGTAAGTCTCAGCGAGTTCGTACGCACGAGTACTATCAGCGAGTACTCTTGTTGTAACCACACTGTAATTGTCAGACGTACCATCAGGGATAGACAGCAGACAGTATTCTAAGCGCTTGCGGTAAGGCGTATTGTCTTCGCCATCAGTCAGTTGGATACCGTCATGCACGTGCAGCTTCCAGTTCTGGCTGTGCATTGCAGGCTCAGGCCATGTATTACGGCGGTTAGGATTGACCAGACCAGAGAGTTCTTCCAATGTGAAATCTGCGTTGGTCAATTCAAACAGCACATAATCGAAGTCCGCAGGGTCAATGTGCGTAAGCATATCCGCAATGATACGGCTCAGGTAGCTCAGCTTAGGAATGTATAGTTCCTTGCGCTGTCTGCTCAGCACCTTACCAGTGCGAATATCTAAGGCGCAGAACACACCATCAAATTTCTCTTGGTACAACCAGCCATTGTAGAGCTTGTCAGGGTCATACTTGTAGAGCTTCATAAAGTCTTTATCGGGAATCATATGCAGTCCTCTTCCAGAATCTTCCATCGTGGGTCTTTGCGTTGTTGCAGTTCAATACGTCTGCGGTGCTCAGCAGGTGTGAACTTCTTAACACGTTCAAAGCCATCAGCTAACTGACGTTCTTCACGCAGCAGTCGGCGTAGTGTTTCTTCAGCCGACGAGTTCCATCGCATTTTCGCAGCCATAATATCAATCCAATTCTTCAGGTAACATAGTGAATACGCAAACCAAGTCCAGACCTTCAATAGGTTCGCAGTAAATGATTGCATCGTGTTTACCGTACTCACGGTAGAACTCTTCAGAGCTTTGGCACTTCAAGGCACCAGGGTCAGAGCACCAGTTATACATCAGAGCGACACGTGCCATCATAAGGTGCACATAGTTCTTGTGATATACCGAACCGCAGAGCAGTTCTTGCATTTCAAAGTCTTCCATACTAACTCCATTCATTGTGTTCAAAATCAACCATAACTTCCACGCAGTTGTAACGTGGGGCTTTGTTTCTTTGCAGCTTGTTCTTCGGTGTACTAACACCGCGCAAGCGTTCGTACATAGGCTCAGTACCGATTCGAGACCCTACATAGATTGCAAGGTCAACGGTATTCTGAATACCTGTCTTAGATTGCTTCAGCGCAGTCAGTGGCGGAAACAGTTGGTCAGTACCTTCGATACTGATTTGGCTTGTACCGATGTGCAGAAAGTCCTTCAGGATTGCCTGCTCACGGAAGTAGTTCCATACTGCTTCAAGGTCTTGATGCTCAGTGCCATAGCCACCTGACCAAGAACAACGCTGGGTCATATCAGTGATAAGCACTTGTGCATTGTACTTCGCAGCCAGCGCAGCTACTTGCTGAGCAGATTGACCATGCACATTCTGCACACGGATTGCATCTTGCGGAATAATCTTGTGATAGCGCTCGGATACATCTGGCATTTTCGCAAGTTCCTCAAGGGGCTTGTTCAATACCGTCTGCACCAATCGGGTCAGGATAATATCCGCAGCCTGTTCATTCGTTGCAAACAGGATTGGTCGTAGTTGTGCATCTGGATTCGTCTTGAGTTCTTCCTTGTGCTCTTTCAGAATCTGCAGCATCAGGTGCACTGCTACACGACAGAGCAACCACGTCTTACCCATATCAGTAGGTGCAGCAATCAGGATATTGTGCCCCTTGCGCAAGCCACGCAGCTTATCCCCGAAAGGCAGACAGTTCAGATTCCAACCGTGGTCGTCCAGTTCATTCTGGATAGCCGTGTCAATATCTGTTTCCCACGCCTTGTCAGCATCGCCTGAAGTGAAGTCCTCGAACAGCGCAGGATAGGCTTCCTCTAAATCCAGTGTATCATTATCAAAGGATTCCAGAGACTTACGCAGATTGGCAGCCACAATATTCTGGCGCATCGCTGAAGAGTACACGGCCTGAAGTTCAGGCGTGAGCCTCGGCATTGCATTCAGCGTTGCATTAGCAATAGCCACTGCTTCTTCAGGGCAGTTCTTCAGGCGCATGTACGTAATGAGTTCGTCTTTGTTCAACTCGGTGATATTAGGGTTCTTCTTGTAGTAAGAAGCAACCCACTTCAGTAATGCGTGTGTCTCGGGTGCTAGGGGTAACTGACTGATGTAACTCGAGTAGTGCTCCCAGTTCCATCGTTGACCCATTAGAGCCAGTAACGTGAAGTCCATGATAAACCTCTTTATACATTTTCAAATCTTCTTCGCAATGTGCAACCAGCACATCACGCCCTATTGTCTTTAGTCGTTTCTCCGCAGCCATAGTACAGGTTACGCCTGCAGTATCGCTATCGAATGCCAGCACAACAGTCTTATGCTGTGTACAGGTAGCAAGGTGCTTCGTCTTAAGCACTGTACCTTGCAAAGCCAGTGCCGATACACCAGTCAGGTGATGTATCTTGATTGCAGAGAGTATATCTTCAGTTAAGAAGAGAATCTCTGAGCCTTTCAGGTATGCTTCGCCTTCGTTATAGGTCAACCACTTGGGCTGACGGACACCAGTGTAATCCCTACCGAGCCATGCAGTGCCTACATTGAATAGCAGGCGGTTTTCACTTTGGATTACACCTTTCAGGTAAGGTTCTACAAGGGATAACCACATTCCCTTACTGATTAGAAATTTCATTATCTGTAACTGCACGTCCCTTTGCAGGACCTGCAACGGTAATCGGGTTGAGAGTGCAGCAGTTAAGCTTCTTACTGTATCTTGCTTGACAAATTGCACCGTTTCTACACGGTGCTTCCGTACTGTTGCACTCTCTTTGCAGTGGAAACAGTATGCACTCCAACGCTCTGGCTCATTCCTGATGACTAGGTTAGGACGGCTTTCTGCGCCATGATATATCCGTTTGCTCTCACCGACCTGCAGTCTTTGGGCATCGGCGAGCCATTCGTCTTTGTGCATACTACTTCCTTTCGGCAACTACTTACGCTTCAGAAGGGGTACCTGCTTTTGCTTCGTCAGTGTGAAGGCGCAGGTTACTCAAACCGACGACAATCAGTTTGTCCTCAGCGACAACCGCGTAATGTGCTGTACCCTGAGCATCAACGTGTCGAGCCAAGACTTCGCATTGTACTTCACGAGTAGTTTCGGCGCGACCCAGTTTAACGCTGGCAGTAAACGGCATTGCGCGGTTCTCTTCTTCCAACGCAGCTTCAACACGGCGTTCCAGTTCCACCAAGTAAGCACGGTCAGATTCCAAGCGATTCAGCAGTTGCTCTTCAGACAGTTTGCCTGCGCCTTCAGGCATATCCAAGACCAGTTTGGTACGGTCAATGATGTGCTCTTTGGCAGTGAAGCCTTCGCCCTCACGGACTTTGAACAGTTGTTTACCGTCCATCACGGCAGTGTCCACGACAACGACAGGTACTTCTTTGTAAGTGTCAGTCTCAGGGTTGTTCGGGCTACGACGGCCTTGCTTCATGGTTACGGTTTGACCGACTTCTACCTTAGTAGCTTCGCGCAGTGCTTCGAGGGCTTTGGTATTGCGCTCAATGCGCTCGGCAACAGTTGCCTTTTTAGCAGCAGCTTCAGAAGAGTTCAGAGAAGAGGTAGGTTTGATAGTTTGTTTCATGGTAGCTCCTTTCATGAGCGTTGGTTAAGAAAGTAAAGTAATAAAGAACAAGGTTAGGTTAATGACACATGGTAACAACAGTGCTTCCAAAAGGGGTGAAGATAAACCCTAATGTAACCAACAGGTGCACCACTCCAAGAATAACCCATACATAGATAGGTACAGGCCGTTTAGCACAATCATACAACAGCATATACACAAGGAACATACCTATGGATAGACACATCAGTATGAACTTAGCAGTGCCGAGTGTATCCGCCCAGTATTCAGGATTCGTACAGAGGTTCATTCCACAACCTCAAAATCCTTCAAGGACAATGTACCTTCAGGGGCTTCGACAGGAATCTGTGTGCACATAGCAGCCGTATGCGTAACACCATCGGAGGTAGTCGCATCAACCACTGCGCCCAGATACACATGCTGGTCATCAAAGCCAATCACAATGTACATACCATCGGCACGTTGCAACTTCATACCGAGTTTCAGGGCATCTGTGCTTGCAACCGCCTGTACAAGTTCAAGTTCGTCCAAAGTTAATTCAAAGCTGTTGTATCGAGCTTCTGGATATACAGTGAAGTGGCCTTCTAAATCCTGTGTACCTACCTTTAGCTTTCGATATGACCATACATTTGAGGTTCCACACAGATTATGCAGTATTTGTTGTACTACAGGGTCATTAGCTTTGAGCATGCGCTCACGACTACCTGCTACCCACCAAATATCGCCTACAGCCTCGAAAACGACACCAGCTTCTACTTGGGCAGGTTGCACGAATTTTGTGCACTGTAACCGCAAGGGAAAGCCCGTATGTTTATTGTCAACGTACAGCACTTTGTACTCGTTACCTAAATGGTCTTTAACGTGCAAACCTACTTTAACATCTTCAAACTTCATTGTTGCTCCAATCAATTTCAATGATTACAGAATTACCCTGGGACTTCACGTTGTAGTCAAATCCGAGGTCATCAAGGATTGCACAAACACAATCTTGTACATTCCGAGATACGTAGTACTTCAGGCTATATTGCCCCATTGCTGCTGCGTTCTCAATGATACGTAGCACATCAGGGAAACTGCCTGCAGTCTTAATATCTTTGCTTCGGGCATCAGCAAGGTGCTGCATAGCCTTTGGCGTAATATTCAGTTCTTCAAAGCGCATACTCAATCCCTTGCTTAGTCCTTTGATGTGATGGCATTCAGCAAGGCACAAAGGTCTTGCCATGATTTGACTTCGAGGTATGCACCGCTTCGCCATGTATCCATAGCGAGATTCTGCCAGTTCAAGATAGGTTCACCGCAGTGCAACAGCCAAGCACCGACAACACCACGCCAGTCAGCGAAGTTGCAAGTGCATTCGTTAGGGAACAATCGCCACATAATCTGGGCAACCGTGCCTGCTGTGTTCATACTCGGATAGACTGCGTGCACGAAGCGGTCATCACGGAAGTCCTTAAGGAACATACCGTTATCGTGTACGGATAGCTTCAGCATACGCCCTGCTACTTCTTGGTCAAGGAAGCAGCCAGCTTCTACATATTCATACAGCAAGTTATACGCCTGTTCAAATTCAGCAGGGGCATCAGACGCATCGATTTGGTCTGCGAGTGCAGCTTCAGGCGCAGCATTCTGCATAGCAAAGGTAATACTGTGATTCTCCAGCGCATCGTCGTACCAACAGGGGGCGACCGTATCTTTGATGCGTTGAGCAATCTGATATGTACCCTTGAAATCAGATGCAACACGGTAGCTTTCATTACCATAACAGATAAAGTGTTTAGCATCGGGTTCTAACCCTTGCTGCATAATTACAAATGGATACACTTCGCCTGCTGAGTGCTGTTGCACTGGATTACCATTGGGCAAATGACCTTGATAAGTCATGCTATTCTCCTATTCAGAATCGGATTTAACGTAGATGTTCGCAATAAACGAAGCATCGGGGAAAAGGGTACAGCATTCGGGACTGTTCCATAACTCACGGAAACTGTCCAGTGCCAGTAATTCAAAGGGTGTACCCAGTGCATCATTCAGGTACTCAATGGCTTCATCATAGCTATTGAATACCATGGCACTGAGTTTACGCATGAACTGTGGTGTAGCATTATGCAATGCAGGGCAGTGCATGATATAGGCTTGCATAATAATCTCCTTAAGCAAACAGCCAGCAGAGGCCGGCAACGATAGTCGCACCAATGACTGCACCTTGCAGCATACGGTAGCGCATGTATAATTCATTAATAATCTGGTCTTGTTCGAGCACGCTAGTTTCGCCAGCTTCATAACGTTTCAGTAAGGCTTTCATAGCTCACCCATCTTCTTCAGGTAAAGGTATTCGTGCATGCGATTGCTCACAAGCGAGCGCATACGCGGTTTAGTCTGCAGGATATAGTCGGCAATAGCTTCCAAGTCAAAGTAACAGCCTTCGTCCTTAAAGGCGTTAGGCGTTTCAGCCTTGTATTGTCGGAGCCAGGCCAGCAATTCTTCTTTGCTTGGTAAGTACAGGTACTCCAAGCCCCAGATTAATTCAAGTGCATAGGCAGGGCGCTTCAGCATTCGGACTAGTATCCAATCTTCTTTAGTCGAGCCATTAGGGTAGGTTATCTTGAAGATAGCTTTACCGCCTACGTCAGCAAGTCTGCTTAGCACGCCGTGCTCCACGGTTACAGACTGATTCGGTGCTAGGCTTTGGATAGCTTTCAGGATATTCATGCTAGAACTCCTCGAAGAATCCGCTATTGAAACAACCCCATTCTACAGCATAGGCTTCCTGTGCATACAGCGTGCCATCAAAGCTACCTGCACCATCAGGCCATGCAAAGGCAACGGCGTGCTCATTGTAAAGCTGCATGAAGGCTCGCCATGCCTGCAGATGCTTAAATAACAGATACGGTGTAGTTATACCGACCCAGCGAGTATGCGTAGTGCCGTTGTTGCTTAACTGCCGAATACCAATCAGCCCCAAAGAAGCTGACAAGGTTTGCTCCAAGTTCTTACGCAATAAGCCAGTGCCACGATACGCAAAGTCCATGTGCACTTCAAAATTCACTTGGATAGTTGCTTGCTTTTCCATTGCTTTACGTTGCTTGTTGGTTCGTTGCAGATTCCATACAAAGTCCATGATTATTCCTTTCGCTATACATGGTAATTTACAGGGATATTCGGCTAATACGCGGAATCGGGCTGTGAGTGCACATACTACGGCACTGCACGGCGTGGATTCGCTTTGCTGATTACTGAAGCCTACTCGAAAGAATAGGCTTGGATAATAAACAAATTAACCTTAGCATTATCAGCGTTCACGGATAGATTCTCGCTTCTATCAAGCGCATGAACATTTGTCTTGGTACGTCATGGCGTATTGCTTCCAAGAATCCTAGCTGTATTGTCTAGTCTTTGCAAAGGCTGTCGGTTCTAGTTATCGGGCACGCCTTGCTTATCCCTTAAGTGCATATTGTTCCAATCAGTCAACACTATCCTGAATGCCTTCTAACCTATTCACCGTCTTGCCCGTCTTGCTTGCCATTAGGACTTACAGCAACGTAACAAAAGGCTTCAAGGATTCCAGCGTTTTCAATTAAAGAACGATTTAAGCGTATGATACACGGTGCAATGTTAAGTAACGTTAGCTTATTGTAAAGCTATGTAATCTTCTTTGCTTCGTGCTTCTTGCTTACTGAAGCCCGCTAGTATCAACAGGCTTGGATAAACAGGAAGTCTAAGGCTTAGGCTTGACGGCTTTTCACTGCTTCTTCTAAGGCTTTCAAAGCTGCAATTTCCGCATCATTCAAGTCAGTATGTTCTTGCAAGCGTTTAATCATTGACTTCAGACTATTGGCAAAGATAGATGCGGTACTAATCTCAGCTTTAGGCTTGTCTGATTGCATAGGACGATAGTCATACCATGCAACGCTATCAAGCAAGTCTTGTTTCTCTTTGACTTTGACTTCGTCTTTAATCAGTTTAAAAGCAAACAAACCTTTCTCAGCGCGTGCATCTGGTTTATTCATGCGAATAGGTGCAGTGGCTAAGGTATACTGTTGTAATTTCTCACGTTGCACACCGCTTGGCAATTCAGCAAACAGTCGGTTCAGCAATGACACATCACCATGTAGATAAGCGTGATGAATAGTTACGAATAAAGCCTCTTGGATTGCTTCACAGCTATTGGTAGTAGCTTTGACAGCTTTGGTAATCTTAGCTTGAATTTGTTTCTTAGTGATGACTTGCATGATGTTTCCTTTCGTGAAATGATGTACTTTGCACTGTGTTGCATTGGAAGAAGCTGTTTTGTTATCGCTAGCTTTCCGTTGCTTCCATGGCTTCGCATTGTACAGACTGTTTTGTTAAGTTACGCATTGCAAAAGTAAAGAATGTGTAAAGAATCTGTAATAAATACGTAAAGAAACTATGCTATGCTATGGATTCCCGATAAGGTTTAGCAGGTTAAACCCTTGTATTTACTAGAGAATATCCGCTATTACCCGATAATATAATGCTGTTTGTACCGTATCTACCTGTTATCTAAGCTATTGATTAGTAGTAGCTATATTGTAACTACTTGTTTCTACTAGGTATTCTAAATGCTAACCGCTATCAATTGGTTCTAACTTAAGTTACTATCTCTGTAAACCCTTGTATTTACTAAGGAATACGCTACTTGTTCTTCGTATATATACAAGTAAGTATCTAGTAAGTATCTAGTAAGTATCCTGTAAGTATCCTTGTAGTAAACAGTATGTTCCTAGTATGTTCCTAGATAGTTCCTAGATAGTATCCTGTTAGTTACCCTGTATGTATCTGTTATCTATCTGTTATCTTACCGTGTAGTAATCCGTATACTATCCGTTATCTTCTAGCAGTGAAAAGAGATATTGCCGTAAGTATCCGCTATCTATCCGTAAACTTCCCGATAGCTTCCCTGCTTACTCCCTGCTATCCCTCCGTGTACTCCCTGCTAGGTATGCGGTTAATACCCAGTTATCTCCCTGTGCACTCCCTGCTTCCTTCCTGTTTGCTTCCAAGCAAATACCCAATCAAGACACGGAATCGACCTGCCAGTGCACACGGCAACAAAAGCGAGCATACGGGGAAGAAACGCGTGGCTAGGGGTGA